>Ga0335085_10009263_pt1 | contig 14877 bp, 10 predicted proteins | sample Lox_Sample_45_FD_206712 | JGI IMG/M metagenome (GOLD analysis project Ga0335085, IMG submission 206712) | Soil microbial communities from Loxahatchee National Wildlife Refuge, Florida, United States - Lox_Sample_4.5 | ecosystem: Environmental > Terrestrial > Soil > Wetlands | place: USA... | reverse complement strand
CACGGATTCGGCAAAGATCGAAAAGCTCCGGCGCGGCGTATCGCCGATTTATGAGCCGGGACTGGATGAACTGATCGCGCTCGCCGGCGCGCGCGGCGGTCTCGCGTTTGAAACCACGCTTGAGGCCGCGGTGCGTAAAAGCGACGTCATTTTTATCGCGGTCGGCACACCGCCGCTGCCCTCCGGCGAATCCAATCTGAATTACCTCGAGGCCGCGGCGCGCGGTATCGGGGCGGCGATGGACACTTCGAAATTTCGCGTGGTGGTGAACAAATCGACCGTGCCCGTCGGCTCCGGCAATCTGGTCGAGATGCTGGTGCGCGAGGGCGTTCTCGAATCCCATCCCGAATGGGCCGATTCGATCGCATTCGGCGTCGCCAGCAATCCGGAGTTTCTGCGCGAAGGGTCGGCGATCGAGGATTCGCTTTATCCCGACCGCATCGTGGTCGGCGCCGACGATGCCGCCACGCTGGAAGCGATGCGCCGACTTTACGCGCCGCTGATCGAACAGCAATTCCCCGCGCTGCCGTTTGCGCCGCGCCCGTCAAGGCTCGAAACGGGACCGCGCCGGATTCCCGTGGTGGAAACGACAATCACCAGCGCTGAAATGATCAAGTATTCGGCCAACGCTTTCCTCGCGCTCAAGATCGGATTCTCCAATGAGATGGCGAACATCTGCGAACGCGTGGGCGCCGAAGTAACCGAAGTCATGACCGGCATCGGTCTGGACTGGCGCATTGGCCGGGCATTTTTGAACGCAGGTATCGGCTGGGGCGGAAGCTGCTTCGGCAAGGACATCAGCTCGCTGCTGCATACCGCGGCTGAGTACGGTTATCAGGCGCGTATTCTCGAAGCTTCACTCGTGGTGAATCGGATGCAGCGCAATGTGGTCATCCAGAAACTGCAGGAGAAACTCTACATCCTGAAAGGGCGCACGGTGGCGCTGCTCGGCCTGGCATTCAAGCCCAACACTGACGATCTCCGCGATGCGCCAAGCCTGCAGATCGCCGAGAAGCTCATTCAGATGGGCGCTCGCGTGCGGGCGTATGACCCGGTCGCCATGGACGCCTGCCGCGAGCAGAATCCGCAGCTTCGGATCACATATTGCGACAGCGCGCTGGCGGCGGTGGATCATGCGGACGCAGTTGTACTCGTCACGGAATGGCCGGAGTTCACCGGGCTCGATCTGAAACAGCTGGCGCAGCGCATGAATAAACCGGTGCTGATCGACGGCCGCAACATTTTCCTGGCCGATGCCGCGCGCGAGGCCGGATTCGAATATGCCGGTGTCGGCCGCGCCGTATCACGGCCGGCTGCCAACGGCGGACAGGCCGGGAAATCGATTCCGGCTGCGCAGACCGATTGACCTGGCTGTTCGAATAATGCCGCATGTCATAGCGATCGACGGCCCGGCGGGCGCGGGCAAGAGCACGATTGCGCGCGCTCTGGCGGAAAAGCTCGGCTACATTTATATCGACACGGGCGCGATGTATCGCGCAGTGGCGCTGTGGGCGCTGCGCCAGAAAATCGATACGAACGACGCGCACAAGCTGGAGCAGCTGGCGCATGCCGCCGAAATCGAGCTTCCGCGTCCCGGCGCCGTGCTTTTGAACGGCGAGGACATCAGCGATGCGATCCGGAATCCGGAGATTGCCGCGGCAGCATCGCGCGTAGCGGCGGTTCGGGCCGTACGAACGGCGCTGGTGGCGCGGCAGAAGCAAATGGCGGAACTCGCCAATGTTGTGATGGAGGGGAGGGACATCGGCACCGTGGTCTTCCCCAACGCACGCGTGAAAGTTTTTCTGGACGCCAATCCGACCGAGCGCGTGCGCCGCCGCGCGGCAGATCAGCCGCATATCGCGCCCGAACAGGTGGCCCGCGAAATTGTGCAGCGCGATGAGCGCGACAGCCATCGCGCGGAGTCGCCTCTGGTGCAGGCGCCGGATGCGGTGTACATCGATTCGACCGGCCTGACACCCGAAGAAGTTCAGGAACAAATCCTCAGGCTGGTCCGCGAGCGAATTTCCAATGGCAAGGAATGATGTGCCGGCGGCTCGTCGAATAAGGCTATGATTTCCAATCTGCTCGTCATGAAATTCGGCGGCACAAGCGTCGGCTCGGCCGAGCGCATGAAAGTCGCCTGCGATCTGATCGCTGCCGAAGCCGCGCACCGGCCGGTAGTCGCCGTGGTCTCGGCCATGTCAAAGATCACCGACCTGCTGCTCGACACCACACGCCACGCAGAAGCCGGAGATCAGGCCGGCATCGACGGCAATTTGCAGAAACTCGAAGAACGGCATTTCGATGCCGCGGGACAGCTTGTCGGATCGTTTGAACTGATGAGGGTGCGGGAAGAGATAGCCGGCATCGTTGCCGAATTCCGGCGCATCGTGAGCGGCATCCGCATGCTGGGCCATCGTCCGCCACGGGCGATCGATGAAGCCGTCGCGGTGGGAGAGCGGCTGTCCGTGCTTCTGGTGACTGAGCACCTGCAATCGCGCGGTCTGGCGGCTCACGCCGTCAATGCTGCGGACGTGATCGTGACCGACGCAGTTTTCAACAATGCCTCGCCGCTGATGGAGGCCACGCAGAAAAAAGCTTCCGACATTCTGCATCCGCGCCTTGAGCGGGGAGAAATCCCTATCGTCACCGGATTCAACGGCGCGACTGCCGACGGCCGGCCGACGACGCTGGGGCGCGGCGGGTCCGATTTTTCGGCGTCCATTCTGGCGGCGGCGCTGAATGCCGCGGAACTCTGGATCTGGACGGATGTGGACGGCATCATGACGGCCGATCCGCGCCTCGTCCCCGATGCCAAAATTCTGTCCGAGATCACCTATAGCGAAGCCGCGGAACTGGCTTACGCGGGAGCGAAGGTGCTGCATCCGCGCACGCTCGCGCCGCTGGTGGAACGGAAAATTCCGGTCTGGAGCAAAAACAGTTTTGCGCCCGGGAAGCCGGGTACCCGGATCGTGCCGTCGCTGACGGCGGGAAATCCGGGCGCGCGCGCTGTCACATCGATGGCAAAGGTGGCTCTGGTTTCGCTCGAGCCCGCCAGTTCGGGAGCCGGCGGCGTCCGCATTATGGCCCGTGCTCTCGACGCGCTCGATTCGGCCAACATCGAAGTGCTGGCGCTCTCCAGTTCAAGCTATCGCCAGAGCTTCTGCTTTCTGGTTCGCGAAGAAGACCTGGACGCCGCCACGCAGGCGGTGGAATCGGCGCTGGCGCTCGAGCTGACGCACGGCTATCTGAGCGGAATTGAAGTGGACCGCAACGTCGGGCTTCTGGCAGTGGTCGGCGAGGGCATGCGCGGTTTTTCCGGAGTTGCCGGACGCATCTTTACCGCGATTTCGCGCGAGAACGTCAATATCATCGCCATTGCCCAGGGCTCAAGCGAATTGACCATCTCGATTGTGGTCCGGCGCGACGGTCTGGAAAAGGCCGTCCGGGCGGTTCACTCCGAATGCCATCTGTAGCCGGGTGTCGCGGCGGGGCAGCTCTTGAGCCCGGCCGTCTGCCGGGCGCTTGTGCAAAGCGTTACAATATAGTTTTTCAGCAGGAGACTCCCTACAAATGTTTCATCTTTTCCGCAGCCGGGACAAGCTTGTCCGAATCACGCTGACGGCGTTCCTTTGCATCGTCGGTCTGTCGATGGTTACGTACCTGATCCCCAACATGGGCAACACGACGGATTCCAACCTGGACACGTCCGTGGTGGCTTCCATCGGTAAGGAAGACCTGACTACCCAGGACGTCACCAAGCAGATCCAGAACCTGACCCGGGCGCGCCAGCTTCCTGCTGAGCTGCTTTCGATTTATGTGCCGCAGATCGTGCAGCAGCAGATCACCGACCGCGCCATGATGTACGAAGCGAACCGGCTTGGCATCCGCGTTTCTTCCGATGAAGTCGACAACGCTATTGTCGACAGCCTGCCCGCCGAAGTCACGAAGGGCGGGAAGGTGGATTCGACGACGTTGAATGCACTGCTGCAGCAGCAGGGAATCTCGATGTCGGATCTGAAAACCGATATGGCCCGCCAGTTGCTGATTTCGCGGCTGCGGGAGATCGTGGCCGAAGGCGTGGTGGTTTCGCCGCGCGAAATCGCCGATGAATACCATCGCCGCAACGACAAGGTCCGGGTCGATTATGCGATTCTGACGCCGGCAAAATATCAGTCCGAAGCTGAACCCACCGAGGCCGAACTGCACAAGTATTACGACACCCACAAAGCCTCGTTCCAGATTCCGGAGAAGCGCAGTCTGGCGGTGATTGTGCTCGATCCGAACAAGCAGGGAGTTGCGCTGCCTTCCGATGCTGAGCTGAGGAAGGAATACGCTTCGAAACAGGATACGTTCCGCACGCCCGAGCGCGTGCAGGCGCGTCACATTCTGATCAAGTCCGATGCCTCGAACGATGCCGCGATGAAAGCGAAGGCAGAGGGCATCCTGAAGCAGATTCAGGCCGGTGGCGATTTCGCGAAACTGGCGGAGGCAAACTCGGACGATCCCGGCTCCGCCAAACAGGGTGGGGAACTCGGATTCATCGTGCGCGGCCAGACCGTTCCGGAATTTGAGAAAGCTGCGTTCAGTCTGCAGCCGGGCCAGACCAGCGGTCTGGTGAAAACCACTTACGGCTATCACATCATCCAGGTGGAAAAGCACGAACAGGCCCGTCTCCAGCCGTTCGAAGAGGTGAAGGGGCAGCTCACAGCGGACTTCATGCAGCGTCAGCAGGCCGGGCAGATGCAAACACTGGCCGACAAGCTTACGGCCGAGCTGCACAAAGATCCGGCGCATCCCGAAAAAGCTGCGCAGGCGCTGGGCACAACCGTGATCACCGCCGAGAATCTGCAGGCAGGCGATCCCATCCCGGGCGTGGGCGTTTCCAAGGAACTCAGCGACGCCATTGCGCCCCTGCGAAAAGGGGAAATCACTCCCCCGGTTGTCGTCTCCGGGAGCAACAAAGTCGCGGTGGCTGAGGTGACTGATTACCAGGCGGCGCGCCAGGCCTCCTTCGATGAGGTTGCCACCGACGTGAAGAACAAAGCTACGGCCGACAAACTTCAACAGGTACTCATTCAGAAGGCGAACGACCTTTTCGCCAAAGCCAAGGCAGATGGCGGCGATTTGAACAAAGCCGCCAGGGAAATGGGTGTCGAGGTGAAAACGTCAGCAGACGTGAATCGGACTGCGACGATCGAAGGCATTGGCCAGGCAGGCAGCGGCATGCCAGATGCGTTCACCAGACCTGTAGGATCGATCATCGGGCCGTTTGCCGTGGTGGGCGGACGCGGCGTCGCCAAAGTGGTGGCGAAGACGCCGGCCGATCTGAACGATCTACCGGCGCAGACGTCGACAATCCGCGATGAATTACGCCAGCAAAAGGAGCGGGAACGCGCGACGCTGTTTGAGGACGGTCTCAAAAAGCGGCTGCAGCAGGATTGCTCAGTCTGGAGCCGCGTCCGGTTCTGGAGCGGAGGGTGTCCCGTGCTCAAAGTGCATCAGGACGTGATCACGCGTCTGGTGCAGAGCTACAGCCAGCGAAGCTGATCCGCAGCAACCGGGATTCATGCACGCGATCCTCGACTTCCTGGAGTCGCTGTATAACGCTGAGCGGCTTCTGGGGCTGGCGCGCACGCTGCTGCAAAGCCCTCTGGGAATTGCCGGTCTGATCGCGATCCTGTTTTCGGAAACCGGGCTGCTCGTCGGATTTTTTCTTCCCGGCGATTCGCTGCTATTTTCAGTCGGCGTAGCCAGCGGGGCGGCCGGCGTCAATCTTTACGTGGTTGCCGGATTGCTGATGTGCGCCGCCATCGCGGGCGACAATGTCGGCTACCTGCTCGGGCGCCATTCCGGCCCGCGTATCTTCACCCGGCCCGAATCGCGCTTCTTTCACCCGGACCACATCCAGCGCACCAAACGCTTCTACGACAAGTACGGGGCGCGCGCCATCATTTACGCGCGCTTCATTCCGATCGTACGCACGTGCATCCCGTTTGTCTCCGGCGTGGCGGAAATGCCGTATGCGCGCTTTCTCTTTTTCAGCCTGTTCGGCGGGACACTCTGGATCGCGTTCATGATGACCATCGGTTATCAGCTTGGCCAGGTCAGCCTGGTGCGCCGCCATTTCGAGAAGGCCATACTGGGCGTCATCTTCCTGTCTTTGCTGCCGATGTTTCTGGAGGCGTTCAAACACTGGCGCGCCAAATCCGGCGCGGCCTCGGCCTGAAAGGGGCGGGATCGGGGCACTACCGTCAGGCGCGTCGTGCCGAAGACATATGACAACATAGTCAGGAGTGGGGCTCCTGAGCGATTGGCCGAATCTGCTCCGGCGCGCATTATTCGCGTCATTTGAGGATGGCCTATTCACGGTCGCGAAAGGCGCGGCCTATTCGGCGCTGCTCTCTTTCTTTCCCATACTGGCGACGGCGGCTACGGTCCTGGTTCAGACACACGCCGACTTCGTGCAGCGCAACGTGACTTCGTTCCTCAATACAGTGCTTCCGCCCGGAACCGAGGACGTGGTGCTGAACCAGTTTCATTACCGCGGCCAGCGCCCGCTCGCGCTGCTCATCGTTGCGGTGTTCCTCTCGTTCTGGGCCGCCTCCAGCGTGATCCGGAGTCTGATCGACGGATTCAACGCCGCCTATCGCGTGCCGCGTAATCGCTCGATGTTCGGACACGCGGCTATGGGAATCATGCTGGCGCTGCTTTCAGTTCTTCCTCTGCTGGCGGCCACCTCGATGATTCTCTTCGGCGGCGCGATCGAATCCGCCGTGCTCAAAATGCTCAAAGTGGATCCCGACCTGCACCCGTTGATCGGCGCCTGGGGCTTTTTGTGGAAAGTGGCGCGATACGTGGTGGCCTTCGCGGCCACTTCAACTCTGACCGCTATCCTTTATTTCTACGGACCCTACCGGAAGCAGCGATGGGGAGGCGTCTGGCCCGGCGCGGTTCTGGCCACCATCCTCTGGTTGTTCGCGACACTGGGATTCGGGTGGTACGTCCGCAACATCACGAACTACAACCTGCTCTACGGGAGCGTGGGCACCAGCATCGCTCTGCTGATCTGGATGTACCTGCTGGCAGCCATCGCGCTCTTCGGCTGCGAATTCAATGCTGAAGCGGAGCGGCTGCACATCACCAAAGAAAAAATCCGGCTGAGTGCAGAGAGAGCGACGTCGGAAAAGCGCGGTACCATTCCGGCGTGACAGCCGCGGACCGAGTGCTCCGGTTTGCGCAGCGCAATGAGCAACATCCGACAAGCGTGGTACGATTCCTGCATGACACCGGTCGCGGAGCGGCTACGCCGGCGCGCGAAGAGTTCTTACGGGGTGGAGGCACTCCTCGAACTTCTGATCGGCGCTCTGTTCACATGGGGCGTATTCGCGCACGAATCGATTTCGCCCGGCTGGCGGGTCGTGCGGGCGGGGATTGCGATCCTTTGTTTGCTTGCCGCCATCCAGTCTTTTTCAGGCTGGCGTCATCCGGAGATGGAGCGCACTTTGTCGGATTCCTTGCGCCGCGTCCTCGAAGCCCTGCGCGTCACCGCAAGAATTATTGCGGCGATACTCGCGGTGGTCGGCGCGGTTTTGCGTTTTCTGGTCGCAACACCGGCGGCGCGCGATTGGGCTACTGACCTGCTGATCCTTTTCTCGGTCTTTCTCTTTGCGGATTACTGCCTGGGCAGGGACATCCGCGACTGATAACCTACCGCAGAATTTTATAGAGATTGCTGTAGTCGTCCGTCCACATCCGCAGGCCCCTGATCGGCTGGATCGGCATGGCCACGCCCTTCACTTCGTCCTGCTCGAAAAAGCCCGGCCGCGAACTGACCAGCACCCAGTCCGAAGCGGCGATCTCTTTGTCGTCGTCGGCTTCGTTGCTGATCATCATGGCTCTTTTGCCCGTAGCCGACGCGCCCAGCGCGACCACCGGGCCGAGGTCCAGATACTTATTCGACACATGCACCGCCAGCACGCCGTCCGGTTTCAGATGACGCCAGTAAAGTTCGAAGGCCTGGCGGGTCAGCAGATGGACTGGAATGGCGTCGCCCGAAAAAGCGTCGACCGCCAGTACATCGAACTGCTGCGATGGCTGCTTTTCGAGCGACAGCCGGGCGTCGCCCAGCACGATCTCATGCGGTCCCGCGGCATCGCGCAGAAAATGGAACCAGCCCTGGGAGATCCGCAGCACCGCCGGATTGATGTCGTAAAAGGTGAAGTGGTCGATCGGGCGCTCGTAAGCCGCGATCGTCCCGCTGCCCAGCCCGATCACCCCGACGTGCAGGCCGCCGGTCATGTACAGTTTTCGAATCGCGATGCCGATTCCGGAGCCTGAAGAATAATACGTAGTCGCGAAGCGTTCGTTCTGCGGCCAGAGGAACTCCTCGCCGTGGTCGATCGTGCCGTGGCGCAGGGTGCGCACGGGACCCATCGTGCCGGTGCTGTCGTTGTCGTAAACGCGCAGCGCGCCGTAAAAATTGCGCGCCAGCACCTGCGAGTCTTTGACGTTGTTATAGGTGTCGCGCGCCAGAAAGCCCGCGATTCCGATGGCCAGGCCGGCCGCAATCACGAATGTCACAAACCCTTCGTTGACCGATTTGTCATCCATCGCGCCGCGGCCCCGCCAGAGCACATAAGCGGCGATCAATCCCACGATGCCCAGAAACACCGGCGCATCGTAAGGCGCGCTCAGAAACGGCTCCCTCAGGAAGGCCGGGTGCCCGTACTTCGCTGCCGCCAGACGCAGGATGATGTATCCAGCCAGCGCCAGCGTCAGGACGGTTATGACCGCTTTGTCGTAACGTTCGCCGAGGAAGGATTCGCTTTCCACCACTTTGCTGCTCGCGCGGCCGCGCTCGAGCCAAAGCAGGTAAACCAGCATGAACGCGGTAAGCGAGACCACGATCGGAAGATCGTACAGGCCGTTCAGTAAATATGGCGCCGCGAAGCCGATCAGCAATCCGCCGATCGCGCCGCCCAGGGAGACCATCAGATAAAACGACGTCAGATGGGATGGCGCGGGCCGCCTCCGCGCCAGCTCGCCATGGCAGACCATGCACAACACAAACAGCGCGGTGCAGAAGAATCCCAGCGCCAGTTTCAGGTTTGAGATGTCGCTTTCGGTGGAGATCGCGTAAGCCACGGCGGGCAGCGCGATCGCGCCCAGCCGGATGAAGAGCCATCGCCAGTACCAGCGATCGCTGTCGAAGCACAGAATGAAGCTCAGCAGGTACAAACTCAGCGGGAGAACCCACAGGAACGGAATCGCCGCAATGTTCTGCGTCAGGTGATTCGTTACGGCGAGCAGCAAGGCCGAAGCGCACGCCGCGAGGCCCATCCAGACAAAGCGATCGCGCCATGTGGGCGCCGCCACATCCGGCGAATCGGCGGCGACGGCGACAGTTTCATGCGCATCGCGGGCCATCCACGCCACAAGCGCGCAAATCAGCACGAACGCGACATAGGAACCTGACCACATCCACGCCTGCTGTCCACTCGTCAGATTCGGTTCGACCAGCACCGGATAAGTCAGCAATCCCAGAATCGATCCGGCATTCGACAGCGCGAAGAAGCGGTAGGGCATGGCGCCGCCGTTAGATCGCGAATACCACGACTGCAGCAGCGGGCTGGTGGACGACAGCAGAAAATATGGCAGCCCGACCGTCACGGCCAGCAGTCCGATGATGCGCAGCAGCGGATCTTCGCCGCCCTGCGGCTTCCACGCCGGATTGGGCAGAATTGGCAGCGACAGAAAACTGACCACCAGCAATCCGATGTGAATGAACGCCTGTTTGCGCCCGGCCTGCCCGTTCACCCAATGCGCGTAAGCATAGCCGCCCAGCAGCGCCATCTGAAAGAAGAGCATGCAGCTGGTCCACACCGCCGCCGACCCGCCGAACCAGGGCAAAATCAGCTTGGCGATCAGCGGCTGCACCTGAAAGAGCAGAAACGCGCCAAGCAGAATGGTCAGCGCGAACATCAGCGCCGGGACCGGCGGCTTATTTGTATGCGCCGATGCCGGTGACGCGCTCGCCAATGACGAGGGCGTGGATGTGGTCTGTGCCTTCATACGTCTTCACGGTTTCGAGATTGCATAGATGCCGAATAACAGGATACTCGTCGGTGATTCCATTCGCGCCCAGCAGGTCGCGCGCGATGCGCGCGCATTCGAGCGCGATCGAAGCGTTGTTGCGCTTCAGCATCGAGATATGCGCCGGCTCCAGTTTGCCGGCATCTTTCAGCCGCCCGCACTGCAGCGCGAGGAGCTGGGCTTTGGTGATCTCAGTGATCATCCACGCCAGCTTCTCCTGCACCATCTGATGACTCGCCAGCGGTTTGTCATCGAACTGCTTCCGCATCACGACATAAGAGCGCGCGGTCTCGTAGCAATCCATGGCGGCGCCGAGCACGCCCCAGCCGATGCCATGCCGCGCCTGCGACAGGCACGACAGCGGGGCTTTCAGGCCTTTCGCGCCCGGCAGCATCGCTGAATCCGGCACTTCGCAATCGCTGAATGCCAGACTCGACGTGACCGAAGCGCGCATCGACCATTTGCCGTGGATATCGCTGGCTGAAAACCCCGGCGTGCCGCGTTCGACCAGGAATCCGCGGATGCCATCCTCGGACCTCGCCCACACCACGGCGACATCTGCAATGGACCCGCTCGTGATCCAGGTCTTTTCGCCATTCAGCACCCAGCCCGAGCCGCGCCGAACCGCGCGCGTCCGCATCCCTGCGGGATTCGACCCAAAGCCCGGTTCGGTGAGTCCGAAGCAGCCGATGGCTTCTCCCGCCTGCATCCGGGGCAGCCAGCGCGCCTTTTGCTCCTCCGAGCCGTACTCGAAGATCGGATACATCACCAGCGCGCCCTGCACCGAGACGAAGCTGCGCAGCCCGGAATCGCCGCGCTCGATCTCCTGCATGATGAGCCCGTATTCGACGCTGCTCATTCCGGCGCATCCGTAGCCCTCCAGATTTGCGCCCAGAAACCCCAGTTCGGCCATGCGCGGGATGAGTTCGCGCGGGAAGCGCGCATCCCGGAAGCAGTCACGAATGACCGGCAGCACTTCGTCATCGACAAACCGCCGCGCCGTTTGCCGGACCAGAAGTTCCTGTTGGGAGAGCTGCGAATCGATCAGAAGGTAGTCAACACCCCGAAACGCCACCAGTTCAGTGTATTCGACACCGATCAGAGGTAAAGTTTTCGGCGGTCCTGGCCGATTAGGAAAGTAGCTATGTCCGCCGATGAACTACGCAGCACACTCACGCAGGGCCTGTCCGAACTGAAAAAGAAGTTTGCAACGGCGAGCCCCCCGCAGAAATTTTCGGAGGAATGGTATGCCGGATTGTCCGCTCAGCCGGTCCGCTTCTCCGAGCAACTGCTGAGCTTACAGGACGCTCTCAATTCATTTCCAAGCCGCGGCCGGGAAGGAGCGTACCCTATCCCAGCAGCACCCTCTCCCCCGTCTGTTGACTGATCAGCTCGGCGATCAGCTGGTGAAGGGTGCGCCCGTCGGTCCAGACGAACGCCGACGCCGGCTCGCTCCAGTCGAGTTTAAAGCTCTGGACGCGCGCCGACACCCAGATCTGACGCACCGGCGCATTCGGGCTCACGACAAACTTCGCGGGCGAATCCCCGAACTCGATAGTCAGGGCGCCGGCGTTGGAATCGACGTCGAAATCGCGGCCCTCAGAGGCGCGCTCCAGCGCCCTCTGCAGCGAAAGCAGCGCCGCCTCGGAGAGCGCACGAAATTCCTGTTCCTGGATCATGCTCGCATGAGAGCAAAGCTGGTTGTCTACCGCAGAACTCCGCCCGGCGTGCCGATCGGCTGATCCTGCGTTTTCATATGCGTAAAATCGCGCTCGTTCTCGAGGCAGTAATAATCGATGAGTTCGCTGTCCAGTATCAGCGGCTGGGTGAACTTCACCGTCCAGGGTGCGGTGTAGGCCTTCGGATCATCGATCGTAATCTCGATTTCGAGCGTCCCGAAATCCGGCCGGCGGATGCGCTCGGTCGTTCTCCCGGCTTCGGTCAGAGGATTCCCTGCGGCATCCAGCCAGAGATCGTCGCGATATCCGATAGTTTCGATCACCATGGTGTCGCCGTCCCAGTGGCCGACCGAGTAGCCGTTCCACGTCGGATTCGGATCCCTGGGGAAGGAGCGGCCGTCGGTGAAAATCTGCCGGTACTGCATATTGCGTTCGGTCAGGATGATGATGCGTCCTGGAACTTCGAAGACCCGCTTGTAGTAATCGTCGGTCCAGATACGCGGGGCATCGCGGGGCATGCAATGCACGTTCGGGTCGGAACCCTGCTCGAGGCTTCGCTTTTTGACCAGCGCCGCCGACCAGGGCAGATAGGGCACCGGGGTCTTCAGGGAGGATGCGATGTTGATAAATTCGCGCGAAATCTGCGTGTCCGTACACTGCGCTCCGCAGGGCGGCCCGAGATTTACCCAGCCCCACATGCCGGAAAGATCGGGTTTCCCGTCGGCTGTGCGCGGCGCCGGGGCCTTGAGGTCCGGCTTTCCGTCGGGAGTGTGCGGAACTCCGGGTGTGGCGTAGCCGAGCCACTGGCCAAAGAGGGCGGGCGTGGCGGCCAAAATGATTGGCGCCACTCGAAGCAACGTCGATCTCATAAGCGTGATTCTTATGATACCGATGCCGGACTTGTGCCCGGCGCGTAGCCTACTCCTGCCGCAGCGCGGTCATTGGATCCACAAGACTCGCTCGCCGCGCCGGCGCCAGACTTGCAGCCAATGCTGCCGCTGCCAGCACAGCAATCATCAGAAGGACCGTCAGCGGGTCCCATCCTTCCACGCCCGCAATCAGCCGCTGCAGCAGCCGTCCAGCCGCCATTGCCGCGAAAACTCCCAGAACCACGCCCGCCGAAACCATAGTGAAGCTTTGTCCCAACACCATGCGCATCACGCTTGCGCTGCGCGCGCCAAGGGCCATACGGACGCCGATCTCCGGGACTCGCTGGCTGGTGAGGTACGCCAGAACGCCGTAAATACCCACGCTTGCCAGCAGCAGCGCCACCCCCGCAAATACCCCGAAGAGAACCATGAGAAACCGCTGCCGCGCGATTGAGGCCCTGGCCAGCTGCTCCATGCTGGAGAACATGTAGATCACCTGGTCTCCGCCGGCGCCGCGCACCCCTCTTTGCAGCGGCGCGATTTCATCCAGCGGCGGAACCCGTGTGCGCACGGCGATCGACATAAATCCCGAGAACAGCCGCATCAGCCCGTCAGGCACCTGCGCGAACGGATAATAAAGTTCATCGCGAATCTCCGCATTGCCCGCCGGACCCCAGTTCTGCACGTGCGCCACTTCCCCGATCACGCGCACCGGTCCATTTGCCAGACTGGGCACCCAAAGCTGCTTTCCGATCGGATCCGCGCTCCCGAAAGCGCGCTGTGCCAACGAGTCGTCAATCACAATCACGGGCTCGCTTCCCAGACGGTCCTGCTGGTCGAAGAATCTCCCGCGGCGCAGCGGGATACCCATCACGGCCAACAAATCCGGTGTGGCGCTGGTCGCCAGCGAGGCGTACCGTCGGTTCACAGGCGGCATGTCCGGCGAGGTCCAGTAGTCGAGCGTATTTTCACCCGCGCGCATCGGAATGATATCCGTCAATGCTGCGTGTTCCACGCCTGCGGTGTTTTGGGTGCGTTCCAGAAAATCCATCCATGCAGTACGTGTGCGCGCCGGATCCGCCAGCACTGACGGCGAAATGGCCGCGCGGGCCGTCAGAATGTTATGCGGGTTCAGACCGAGATCGACCGATGACAGCCGCAGCATAGCGCGGCCCAGCAGTCCTGCCGAAACCAGCAGAACCACCGCCAGCGCAATCTGCAATCCGACAAACGCTCCGTGCAGCCGGTGCGCACTTCCCGCCATCGACCGACCGCTCGCGCGCAAAGCCTGCTCCAGTCGTTTTTTCGGAGCGCGCAGCGCCGGCGCCAGCCCGAACAGCACTCCGCAAAGCAGCGAAACCGCCAGCGCAAACGCCAGCACGTGCCAGTCCAGCCGGATCTCTTCCGCGCGCGGCAGACCTTCCGGCCATGCCGTCACAAAAGGACGAATTCCGAAAACCGCGATCAGCGTTCCCAGGGCGCCGCTGCAGATTCCCAGCAGCGCGCTTTCGGTTAAACATTGGCGCATCAGCCTTGCCGATCGTGCGCCCAGGGCAACGCGCAGCGCCAGTTCCCGTTCGCGTGAAACCGCGCGCGCCAGCAGCAGGCTCGCCACGTTGACGCACGCGATCAGCAGCACCAGTCCGACGGCGCCAAGCAGTATCCAGAGCGTCGATCGCACATTCCGCACCGTCTCCTGCTGCATGGACTGCGCGAGGAAACTGCGATCGGTATTTGACGTCGGATACGTCATCGCCAGATTGTGTCCGAGTGCCTTCAGGGCGGACTGCGCCTGCGCGATGGTCACTCCATCACGCAGTCTCGCGATAACGGGGAGAAAGCTGGCTGCGCGGTTGTTCATCCGGGGCGCCGTGTCCTGCCCCAGCGGCGTAAAAAGATCCGTTTCGCCACCCGGCTGAAAAGCCGCCGGCGCCACTCCCACGACGGTTCGCCGCTTTCCGTCGAGCACCACGCTCTGGCCGATTGCCGTCTCGCTTCCGCCGAACCTGCTCAGCCAGAGCGCATGGCTGATGATGATGACCTCTGCTCCGCCGCGCCTGTCCTCGTCGGGCAGAAACGCGCGCCCTCGCTCCATCGGCGTTCCGAGAACGGCGAACAGGTTCGACGAGATCTCTCGTCCCAGGAGCCATGCAGGTTCGCCGGGCGATGTAACGGTTCCGCCGCCGTTGTAGCTCCAGGCCGCCACTTCCGCCAGCTTCCCCAGGCTGCGGGGC
>Ga0335085_10009262_pt1 | contig 14878 bp, 12 predicted proteins | sample Lox_Sample_45_FD_206712 | JGI IMG/M metagenome (GOLD analysis project Ga0335085, IMG submission 206712) | Soil microbial communities from Loxahatchee National Wildlife Refuge, Florida, United States - Lox_Sample_4.5 | ecosystem: Environmental > Terrestrial > Soil > Wetlands | place: USA... | reverse complement strand
ACCAGCGACCTCATCAGGGATACAGACTCAATGGCCGTACTCCAGCCAATATCTTCCTCGGTGCGATACAGTGAAAAAGACCTCTCTCGGACCAGAAAAGTGTCAACACCCTTCCGAAGCCGGACACCCTAGCCCCTGCTGATGAGAAGCCGCAATGAAGAAGGGGCGAGGGAGGGATGAGGGGACTGGGACCTGATATCTGGTCCTCGCACCTCGAACCACGGACCTCACACCTGCCCTCTTGATAGCTTCTCTCCGTGAGAATTGCGATTCTCGGCACCCGCGGCATTCCGGGCCGTTACGGCGGCTTCGAGACCCTGGCGGAGGAGCTTTCGGCCCGCCTCGCCGCACGCGGGCACGACGTCACGGTCTACACGCGCTCTCGCTACGCCGAGCCGAATCTCTCGGAGTGGCGCGGGGCTCGCATCCGCGTCCTTCCGACGATCTCCTCGAAGTATCTCGACACGGTCGTGCATGGGGTGCTGTCGGCCGCCGATGCCGCGCTCGAGCGCTTCGACGCCGTGCTCGTCTGCAACGCGATCAATGCCGCCTCGAGCTTCCTGCCGCGGCTCATGGGGAAGACCCGGGTCGTCTTGAACGTGGACGGCCTCGAGCGCCATCGCCGCAAGTGGAGCCTGGCGGGCCGTTGGGCGTACCGCCTCTCCGAGCGGCTTTCCACGGTCTTGCCCGACGTCGTCGTCTCGGATGCCCGGGTCATCCAACGGTACTACCGGGAGCGCTACGGCTTCGAGAGCGTCTTCATCCCGTACGGCGGGGACTTGCCGGAGCCGGGTGGGACAGAGGCTCTCGCCCGGCTTGGTGTCGCTCCGGAGGCCTACATCCTCTACGTCTCGCGTCTCGAGCCCGAGAACAATGCGGATGCGGTGGTGCGGGCGTACCGCGACGTCCCGGGACAGACCCCCCTCGTCGTGGTGGGAGACGCTCCTTACGCCGCGCGCTACATCGCAGGGGTCCGGGAGCTCGCGGACGCCCGCGTGCTCTTTCCGGGGGCGATCTATGGGGAAGGGTACCGGCAGCTTCTCGCCAACGCGGCGGTCTACGTTCAGGCGACGGAGGTGGGTGGCACGCATCCGGCTCTGGTCGAGGCCCTGGGCTACGGGCGGGTGGTCTGTTACCACCAGTCTCCCGAGAACGAGGAGGTCGCGGCGCAGGCCGGCCTGCCCTTCGACGTTCACCGGCCCGAGACGTTGACGCGCTTGCTTGCGGAAATCCTGGACGATCCGGGCCGTTTCTCCGTATGGAGAGAGCGGGCGCGATCACGTGTCCAGCAGCAATACCGGTGGGAAGACGTCGCTGACCGCTATGAGGCCGTCCTTGAAGGCCGTCCCCTCATCTCATAACATGCGCATGGGTTAGCGGCCTTCGCGCCGCGTTCGAGAAATGCTGAAGCAGAAGGCGCGGGCCGTCGCCCTCGGGGTACTGGCTGGAGATCTAGCCTTGACGGCGCTGACTCTGCCGGCCGCCTACCTGCTGCGCGAGGGGGTCCTGGCTCGCTTCTCCAGCCGACTGTTCCCGCAGCATCTCTTTCCTTTCGAACAGTACTTCTTCCTTCTCACGCTGATCCTGCCGATCTGGGGCCTGTTGCTCTTCACGGCGGGCTTTTATCGGAGCCACCGCACCCTGCCGCTCGGGGAGGAGATCTGGGCGGCGGCGAGGGTCGCCTTCGGCGGAACGGCCCTGCTCGCCCTGATGGTCTACGGTCTGCGCCTCGAATTCGTCAGTCGCTGGTTCCTGGTCATCTTCGGCGGTGTCAACTTCGTGTTCCTCGGAACAGAGAAGGTGGCGCTGCGGCTGATCTCCCGCTGGGTGCGCGCGCGCGGCTACAACTTCCGCACGGTGTTGCTCGTGGGGACGGGGAGCAAGGCGGCTTCCCTGGCGAGGTTCCTGGAGGGACATCCGCATTGGGGTTTTCGCGTGATCGGTTATCTCGACGACGACAACGGCGGCGAAATCCAGCGCGCCAACCGGTGGCCCTGCCTCGGGAAGATCGCGGACCTGGAGGGAGTCCTCGTTCGGCACGTCGTCGATGAGCTGATCTTCGTCATCGAGAAAGGAAGGCTCGGCGACTACGAGGAGGCCCTGCTGGCAGCCGAGCGGGACGGCGTGCGGGCGCACGTCTCCCTCGACATCTTCCCGCACGTTCTGGCGCGGCCGGTCCTGGAGGAGCTGGACGGGGCGCCGCTCTTGTCCTTCACGACCACGCCGTCGAATCCCGTTCAGTTGTTCGTCAAGCGGGCGGTGGACCTGGCCCTCTCGCTGTTTCTCGTGGTCCTGACACTGCCCATCCAGATCCTCGCCGCGGTCGCGATCTGGCTGACCTCCAACGGCCCGATCTTCTTTCGCCAGACCCGCTGCGGCCTGAACGGCCGCCACTTCACCCTGCTCAAGTTCCGAACCATGTACGCGGGAGCCGAGGACCGACTCTCGGAGATCTCCCATTTGAACGAGATGTCGGGCCCCGTGTTCAAGTCGTCGATGGATCCCCGCCTGACTCCGGTGGGACGGGTCCTTCGCCGTCTCTCGATCGATGAGCTGCCCCAGCTCTGGAACGTGATCGTCGGTGACATGAGCCTGGTCGGCCCGCGCCCGCCGCTGCCCGAAGAGGTGTCTCGTTATGAGCCCTGGCAGCGGCGCCGGCTGTCGATGAGCCCCGGAATCACTTGTCTCTGGCAGATCTCGGGAAGGAACGACCTGGATTTCGACCGGTGGATGGAGCTCGACCTGAAGTACATCGATACCTGGTCCCCGATGTTGGACCTGGAGATCCTGCTGAAGACCGTTCCGGCCGTGCTGTCGGGGAAGGGAGCCCGGTAGCGGGACTCACCCGAGGCGGAGCCGGCGGGAGGTCGGTCCGGCGAGGTCGGGGTCAACGCTGAATCCCTGCGGGGGCGTGCACGGCTCCTACTCGCGGGCGCTCGACCGGCGCCACCGGGACTTCGAGGACAAGAACCACCTCTGCAAGTTGCTCGGCATCACGCAGGTCTTCGCCATTCGGGAAGCGACCGATCCACGCTCATGCGCGGCGTTCGACGTCTCGGAGCCGAGCCGCCTCAGAATGACACGACCCGCCGCCTCGTGGATTGGCTGCAGGCGCGCTTCGCGAGCGCAGCGATTCAGCGTTGACCCCGCCTACCAAGAGCCGCCTCAGAATGACACGACCCGCCGCCTCGTGGATTGGCTGCAGGCGCGCTTCGCGAGCGCAGCGATTCAGCGTTGACCCCGCCTACGGGTAGTCCGGCGAGGCTGGTCGCAGGCTCGCGCGCGCCCCGGCCCCGCTTCAGCGGTTCCCGTCTCGCGGCCCCTCGATGTCCGACTCCTTGAAGAGGTACTTGATCGAGGACTTGGGGATCAACAGATTCGGCCCCCCCTCGCGATTGACCTTCAGGCAGCCCTTGTCGTACCACTCGATCCAGCCGTGGACCTCCTCGCCGTCGTTCAACACGACGACCATCGGGGTCTTCGCGGCCATCTGCTTGACGTAGTAGTAGCTCTCGGCGTTGGTCTGCTCCGGCGGCACCTGTTTGCGCTGCTGGAACGTGCGCGTGGGATACCGCTCGGACAGCTCCGAGAGGTTCGGGCGAATCAGCTTGCGGTTGCCGGGAGCGTCCTCGCCCGGTCGAAATGCGCTCCCGGTCGAGTTCCTTTCAGCCACACTGTCTCACTTTGGCCCCGGAAAAGGCGGGACGCTTATTTGCCTAAACGGGGGTCTCCTGGGAAAAATTCTGCGTCTTTTTCGGGGTTGCCGGGCTCTCGGAGACAGGCCGGCCACCCTCGTCTTCGTAGGCGAGGCAGCACATCAGCCGGCCGCACATTCCCGAGATTTTTGAAGGGTTTAGCGAGAGGTTCTGGCTCTTCGCCATCTTGATCGTGACGGGATGGAAGCCCTTCAGGAACGTCGAGCAGCAGAGGGTCAGGCCGCAGGGACCGAGCCCGCCTCGCATCTTGGTCTCATCCCTTGGGCCCACCTGCCGCATCTCGATGCGCACCGGATGGTTCAGCGTCAGGTCGGCGACGAGCTTCCGATAGTCGATGCGTGTCTCGGAAGTATAGTAGATGGAGTATTTACGTCCGTCGAAGCTTTCCTCGACCCGGATCAATTTCATTGACAAGCGCTTTTCGGCCGCCATCTGAAGCGTGTCGCGGTAAAGCCGCTGCTCCCGCGCGAGCTTGGCGTCGTAACTCGCGCGGTCGGCGTCGCTCGCCACGCGGACCAGCCGCCGCGCGTCCCGAAGCTGGCACTGCTTGACGATCATCGGGGAGAGCGTCGTGACCTCGGCGTACTCCATTCCGCCGTCGCCCTCGACGATGACGCGGAGCCCTCTTTGCACTTCGGCGCCGTTGGTATCGCAGAAAACGACCCGTCCGTCCTCGTTTTCGTTGATCCGGACGCCGACGAAGTGGCCTCCCGGATTGAGCGAGTTACCGACGCCGCAGCCGCCACACCCAGACATATGTAGAACCAGAATTTAGCACGCCCATGGGGCTTTCGGGACTCGACCTAGACTCCTTGCTGAAGGACTTTTACGACCTGGCTGAGCATTCCTGAGAGCTTCCGCTCGGCCAGGCGCGTGGTTGCCGGGATCAGGGGAGCCTCCGCGGGCAGAAAGATCGGGGGCGGCGAGACGACGTCCTCCCGAATCGCCGCGACAATCTCCGCCGCGTCGGCCGTTGGCAGGACCAGAACGGCGTCGATGCGGCGGTTGCGGCCGAGCTTTTCGACCGCCTCGTCGGCGCCGTGGGCGTGGAGAATCTCGATCGCGGAGCCGGCCTCCGGCAACGCCGCGGGATCGGGTCCGACGACGAGCAGCGCGAGCATGAGGCCTACGACTCCACCCGGATGGTCGCCGAGCCGCCCGGCCTCGGCCGGTCATCGCCGCTCTTGGCGAACCAGAAGACGAAGGTGAAGAGACCGCGCTGCTCCGGCGCAAAGGTGAAGGAGAATTCTCGGTCGCTTCCGACGCGGAGCCGGTCCTGAGTCGTCACGCCGACCACCTGCTGCCACTTGTTTCCCTCGGGAACGTAGGCCAGGCTGGGGAGCGGATAGCGGTACGTCCTGCGCGAGTCGGCCTGGGCCTCGGTGAGGGGGACGGGAAGGGGCTCCCGGGCGAGCGTGACGAACCGCAGCGTCATCGGGGACCGGGCGGTGCCGCTGGCGCGAAGCAGGGGCGGGCGTGCCTCGGACAGGAGCGTCAGCCGCTCGAGCCAGCACGTCGAAAATTCCTCGGCCATTTGGAACCGCCCGCCCGTCATGGCCCAGCCTACCCCGACATGCGTTGCCTCCGGGTCGAGAATGGTGCGCCGGTGTCCGTCGTCGGGTGGCTTCTCCTTGATCATGGCGCGGTGCGCCGAGAGCGCGAGCTCGAGCGGAGAATCCGAGAAGACGCTGGCCGTCGTGGACCAGGAGGCCACGTTCTCCGCCTGGTAGCCGAACACCCCGGCCAGGCCCGCGCGCGCGTAGGGCGGCACGCCGTCACGGAGAAAGTGACTGCGGGTTCTCTCGGCCACCTGGGCCGCGCAGAAGGCGTCGGCCACGCGCGCCGCGTCCTCGTCCCAGAGGACCGCGGGCAGCCCCGCCCGACGTCGGTCGCGGTTGATCTGCTCGTAGACCGCCGATCGGACGGCCTCGGTCGGAAGGGAGAGGGGCGGGTACGCCTCGGAAATTGGGTGACCCGGCGCCGGAACGGCAATCCTCGGAGAATCGGCCGCGACGGCCGCGGAACGGGGCCGCCCGCAGGCGCCCGTTGCCAACAGGACGAGCGCCAGCGCCTTTCGCGTTCGCCTCACGCGGGCATGCATTCGAGCTGCGCCGCCGCGGCGCGGCCGGCAGGCGGACTCTATCGCGGTCCCTGCCCGACTGCCGGATCGCCTCGAGGTTGCTTTTGGATGGCCGTTCGTGGATTCTGGACGGGCAATCGCCCGGGTTGACGCGGAGACGCGCGGAGGGAATAGCCGGATGGGCTTCCAAATCGAAGAGGTCATGGCGCGCGAGATCCTGGACTCGCGAGGCAACCCGACCGTCGAGGTCGAGGTCCTTCTTTCCGGGGGCGTGACGGGGAAGGCGGGCGTTCCCTCGGGCGCTTCGACCGGGGAGCGCGAGGCGTTGGAGCTTCGGGACGGAGAGAAGTGGCGCTACGGGGGCAAGGGCGTGCGCAAGGCCGTCGTCCACGTCAACACGGAGATCGCCGAGGAGATCAAGGGCGCCGACGCGCGCGACCAGGCCTTGATCGATCGCATCCTGGTCGAGCTCGACGGCACCCCCAACAAGGGACGACTCGGCGCGAACGCCATTCTCGGTGTGTCACTCGCCGTCTGCCGCGCCGCCGCCGAAGCGTCCGGTCTGCCGCTGTACCGCTACCTGGGCGGGGCGGGAGCGCATGTGCTGCCCGTTCCGATGATGAACGTGATCAACGGCGGCGCGCATGCCGACAATCGCCTTGATCCGCAAGAATTCATGGTCTGTCCGGTCGGGTTCGCGACGTACGCCGAGGCGCTGCGGGCCGGTGTCGAGGTGTTCCACGCGCTCAAATCGATCCTGAAGAAGAAAGGGCTCTCGACCGCCGTGGGCGACGAAGGCGGATTCGCGCCCGACATCGCCTCTTCGCGCGAGGCGCTGGATCTGCTCATCGGCGCGATCGGGTGGGCGGGGTACAAGCCGGGCAAGGACATCGCGATCGCGCTCGATCCGGCCGCCTCGGAGTTCTACGAGAAAGGCAAGTACGCCCTGAAAGGCGAGAAGAAAACGCTCTCCTCCGACCAGATGGTGTCCTATTGGGCGAAACTCGCCGGCGAGTATCCGATCCTCTCTTTGGAGGACGGGCTTGCCGAGTCGGACCGTGATGGCTGGATCGCCCTAACGAAGGAGTTGGGCACGCGCATCCTTCTCGTCGGGGACGACAACTTCGTGACGAACTCCCAGATTCTTGCTCGGGGCATCGCCGACGGGATCGCCAACGCGCTGCTCGTCAAGTTGAACCAGGTCGGCACCGTCAGCGAGACACTCGAGGCGGTGCACCTGGCGCAGTCCAACGGGTACAAGACGGTCGTGTCGCATCGCTCGGGCGAGACGACCGACGATTCGATCGCGGATCTCGCGGTCGCAATCAACGCGGGACTGATCAAGACCGGGTCCGCCTCGCGCGGGGAGCGCCTCGCCAAGTACAACCGTCTCCTGACGATCGAAGAGGACCTTGCCGGAGTCGGCGTCTTCGCCGGTCGAGAGGCCTTTCGGAGATGACCCAACCGGCGAATCCGGTTCCGGGGCCGCGTCCCTTCGTGGCGTTTCTGGTTTCGCTCGGCGTCTCGACCATACTGCTTTGCGTCCTGCTGTTTTCCGACCGGCGCGTCTTCGAGCTCGCGGGCGCCCACGCGCGAATCCGACAGCTCGACGCCGAGATCGCGGAAAAGGAGCGGGAGAACGAGGAGCTCAAGACGCAGATCGAGGCGGCCAACAAGCACGAATTCCCCGCCGAACGCATCGCCCGGGAAGAGCTGCAGCTGGTGTCGCCTTCGGATCTGGTGCTGCTCTATCCTCCCGGCAGCCTGACCGCAAAGCCCACCCCCGCCGCCCGCTCCGCCGCAGCGCCCGGCCGCTGAGTCCGTGTCGCGCGCCCTTGCGGACCGCGCTTGACCTGCCTCATCGCTTTCGATAACGTGCGCCTTCCTGACGCGGGGTGGAGCAGCCTGGTAGCTCGTTGGGCTCATAACCCAAAGGTCGAAGGTTCAAATCCTTCCCCCGCAACCAAGCAACTTCATCGCCGGGGCACGGGCCCGGCGATTTCCTTTCTAGAAGGCCACACTCGGGGAGGGATTTGAACCTTCGAAGAGCGCCGCGGAGCAGCGCGAGGGTTCGACTGCTCCTGCGGCGAGCGAAGCGATCTCACGGGAGCAGAACGCGGTCCGAAGGACCGCGGTAAATCCCTCCCCCGCAACCAAGCAAATCAAGGGGTCACGTCGCGAGACGTGCCCCCTCTTTCCTTACTGGTTGCGCGTTTCGGAGAGGCTGCGCCTCGAAAGGTGAACCCCGAAGGCGAGCGGGCGCGAGTGGGTGCAACGCACGCCGTCTCTGTGTACGTGGACATCGGCTCCGGGCCGCTGCGTGCGGCGGTATGCTCGTCCAGCGATCTCGTTGAAACCGCGCATCGACGACCCGATGACAATGCCCGCCGGCGCTCGCCTGGGCCCCCACAGGATGTGGGGCGAGAAACCCGTTCATTTCGGACCGTCTGGCCGGCAAAGCGCGCCAACCTGGTGCGTGCACACGAGTGGTGCCGCAGGCACGACCCGCTCGGCGCGATGGCTGAGGGTCGTTTCCATCGGGATGTTTGCCTTGCCGGCCGCGGCGCTGATGGGGCAAGCTCCGTCAGCTCGGCCAACCCCGGCCGTCAAGATGACGCTCGGGACCGGCAAACAGATCTACGACAGCGGGTGCGCCGCCTGCCATGGACCACTCGGAAAGGGGCACTCGCAAAGTCTCGTGGGCTTTGAGCGGCCGTCCACGTTCCCGGACTTCAGCGACTGTTCCACCTCCACCCCCGAGCCGGACAGCCAGTGGCGCGCCATCATCACGAACGGCGGCCCGGCACGGGGCTTCTCCGCGATCATGCCGTCGTTCAAGGACCAGTTGACCCAGGAGCAAATCGGCAAAGTCATCGACTACCTTCGCAGTCTGTGTACCGACAAGTCCTGGCCCCGCGGCAACCTGAATCTCCCGCGCCCGTTGATCACGGAAAAGGCTTTTCCCGAAAACGAGGCGGTGATCACGGGCGCGTTCGACGGGCACGGAACGGCCGCCATGAAGGCCCTCTGGGAGAAGCGCATCGGCGCCTCCGGCATGATCGAAGCCATAGTGCCGTACGTGTTCACACAGGACAACGGCACCCGGAGCTCGGCGTTCGGCGACGTCGCGCTCGGCTACAAGCAGGAGCTGTTCCACAGCATCGAGAAGGGGTCGATCCTGAGCGTAGGCGGAGAGGTGAGCGCCCCCACCGGAGACAAGACCCTGGGAACGGGCGGGGAATCCGCAGTCTTCGAATTGTTCGCAGCCTACGGACAAATTCTACCGGCCGACAGCTTTCTCCAGGTGCAGGCCGGAGTCGAGTTGCCCACGAACCGGGACGCGGTTTCCAGGGCGTGGTATCTCCGAACGGCCATCGGCAAGACGTTCAGCGCAGACGGCGGATTCGGCCGCCGGTGGTCGCCGATGGTCGAAGTCATCGCCGACCGCGATCTGGTCAGCGGCGCGTCGACGAACTGGGACGTCGCCCTCGAAATCCAGATCCCGATCAGCAAGCGGATGCACATTTTGGGCAACGTCGGCTACCGGATTCCCGTGAACAACACCGCCGACCGGCCCAAGCAGGTGATGTTCTACCTGCTGTGGGACTTTCCGGACGGGAGTCTCACGGAGGGATGGTGAGGGAGTGAGGGAGTGAGGGAGCATCCGATGCTCAAGAGATTGGGCTCGCTCTTCCCGCTCGTGTTGGCGCTCGCGGCGAGCTCGTCGGTGCGCGCAGAGCCGCTGCGAGTTCCGCCGTCGGGGGCGGCCACCTCCGACAAGATCGAGGCCCGGAAGAGCTACGGCACGCATTTCCAGACGTCGGATCGTTGCATCGCCTGCCACAACGGCATGACGACTCCAACCGGCGAAGGCGTCTCGATCGGCATCGACTGGCGAACCAGCATGATGGCCAACTCGGGCCGCGATCCGTATTGGATGGCGGGCGTGCGTCGCGAAATGATCGACCATCCCACCGCCTCCGCGGTCATTCAGGACGAGTGCTCCATCTGCCACATGCCGATGATGCGGTACGAAGCTCGACTGGCCGGCGGCGAGGGGGAAGCCTTCGCGCATCTGCCGCCCGACTCCCGAAGGCTCGCCGACCGGTTCGCCGACGACGGGGTCTCCTGTTCGGTGTGTCACCAGATCACCGAAGAGAATCTGGGCCGGCGGGAAAGCTTCGTCGGCGGCTTCAAGATCGACGAGAAGGCCGGGCCGGACGATCGCCGCGCCTATGGTCCGTTCGAAATCGATAAAGGCCACACAACCATCATGAAATCGTCGTCCGCATTCCAGCCGACCGAGGCGAAACACATACGCTCATCGGAAGTGTGCGCCACTTGCCACACGCTGCTGACGCAGGCGCTCGACGCCCGGGGCGCGGTGATCGGGGAGCTGCCGGAGCAGGTCCCCTATCAGGAGTGGCTCCACAGCGAATACAGGGAGACGCGAAGCTGCCAGTCCTGCCACATGCCGGAGGTCAGAGAGGACGTGCCGATCACGTCCGTGTTCGGCGAGCCCCGTTCCGGCGTTTCGCGCCACACGTTCCCCGGCGGCAATTTCTTCATGCAGCGGATGCTCAACCGCTTTCGCAGCGACCTGTCCGTCGCCGCGGAGCCTCAGGAGATGGACGCCGCCGCGAACCGCACGATCGCGCATCTGCAATCGGAAGCCGCCGTCGTCTCGGTGCGGAATGTGGACGTCCGCGACGGCCGCCTCGAGGCCGACATCTCCGTGGAGAACCTCGCCGGCCACAAGCTGCCCACCGCGTACCCATCGCGCCGCGCGTGGCTGCATGTGACCGTGCGAGATCGCGACGGCAAGGGCGTCTTCGAGTCCGGGGCTCTGCGTCCGAACGGCTCCATCGAAGGCAACGACAACGACGACGACGCGACGCGATTCGAGCCGCACTATGCCGAGATCACGCGCGAGGACCAGGTTCAGATTTACGAGGCCATTATGGTCGACCAGGACGGGATCCCGACCACGGGACTCCTGACGGCCTTGCGCTACGTGAAGGACAATCGGCTTCTGCCGCGCGGTTTCGTCAAGAACTCGGCGGACAGAGACGTGGCCGTCCATGGAGACGCGGAAGGGGACGCCGATTTCCTGGGTGGAGGCGATCGGATCCGGTACTCGATTGCCGTGGGCGATGCGCAAGGTCCGTTCCGGGTGGAAGTCGAGCTGTGGTATCAACCGATCGCCTATCGCTGGGCGATGAACCTGAAAGCCTACGACGCGGTGGAGCCCAGACGTTTCGTTGGCTACTACGAGGAGATGGCGCCGGGTTCCGGGGTAGTGCTGACACGGGCAGTCGCAGCAAGATAACTCGCCCCCCCGCCCCGCGGGGTCGCGCCTAAGCCTCGCAGAGACCGCCTCGCGTGATCTCGGCCCGAGAGAATGACACCGGCGCCAAGACGTCGACGAAAGTCCTGTGGCCACTGCCGACGTTACTGGATGCATCACCGGCGTCCATCCGACGGACAACCGGATCGGGAATCAGCGAAGCCGACAGGGTCTGATCTGAAACCTCATCCGCTGGCTACTCGAGAAGACGACGAGCGCTCTCGTAGTGTCTTTGGTAATAGGGCGAGAGGAGAGAGGAGACGTTGACGCCGCTTTCGCGGCTCGCGGCGTGGACGAACCGGCCATTCCCGATGGCGATGCCGACATGCGAGACGCCGCGTCGCGAGGTATCGCGGAAAAAGATCAAGTCGCCGGCCTCGATCTCGGCTCTCGGAACCTCCCTGCCGAGCCGAATCTGCCCCTCGGCCGTCCGCGGAAGGTCCACACCGAGGGACCGGAAGACGTGGCGCACGAGACCCGCGCAGTCGATCCCGGTCCGAGGATTCTCGCCTCCGAGCCGGTAGGGGCGGCCGACGAATTGGAGTGCCGCCTCGGCAATGCGCTGCCCGAAGGCCAGAGACGAGACGCCTCCGTTGGCGGCGGGCGGCCCTGCATCCCGCGCCGGGCAGGAGGCCGCGCTCGCCAGGAGCCAGAGAACCAAGAGCGGCGAGCTCACGCGGGCACCGGAGAGGGCGTCGGGGGCGCGGCCGTTGCGGTGCCCGCGGCGGTCCTCGCCCCATCGAAGCGAAGAATACGCGCGCCGTTGACGACGACGAGCAGCACCCCGAAGCTCTGCGCCAGAGCTCCCGTCAGCGGGTTGAGGACGCCGAGCGCGGCCAGGGCGATGAGCCCGACCGAGAGGGCCAGCGCCAGCCAGGCACTCTGGCCGATGATGCGGCGGGTGGTATCGGAGAGAGCGAGGAGCCGAGGCAGTCGACGCAGATCGGTGCCGAGCAGCGCCGCATCGGCGCCGCCGAGAGCCACCTCGTTCAACTCCGCGCCGACGGCGACGCCCACGTCCGCGCCGCCCAGTGCGAGCGCATCGTTGACGCCGTCGCCCACCATCATGACGGTGCGGCCGGCCGCCTGCTCGGCCCGGACGAACCCGAGCTTCTGCGCCGGCAGGACCTCGGCGAAGACTTCGTCCATGCCGAGCATCGCGCCGACCTCCCGGGCGACGGAGTCGCGGTCACCTGTCAAGAGCACCAGACGCTCGATCCCCATGTCCCGCAGCGAGTCGAGAGCCTCCCGGGCCTCCGGGCGGGGGAGGTCGCGCAGGACTAGGCTACCGAGGCACCGGCCCTCGAGGGCGACCCAAACCTGGGAGACGTCCTCCGCGGCTTCCGGCCCGACATCGATACGTCGATCGGTCAGGAGCGCTCGTCTCCCGAGCAGAGCAGGGAGCCCGCCGACCTCGGCGGCGACGCCCAGCCCCGGCTCCTCGCGCAGATGCGACGGGGGCTCGACGGTGATGCCGCGGGCGGTCGCTTCGGCAACCACGGCTCGAGACGCGGGATGCAGCGACCCGAAGCCGCAGGCGGCGGCGACCGCCAGGATCTCGCGCTCCGAGGTACCGACGGTGGGTCGAATCTCCGCGACGGCGGGAAGGCCCACAGTCACCGTGCCGGTCTTGTCGAGAATCAGGGTGTCGACGTCGGCGGCGCGCTCGAGGAAGTCGGCGCTCTTGATCAGGACGCGCAGACGGGTGGCCACTGTCATCGCCGCGAGGATGGCCGCCGGGCCGGCAACCACCAGGGCGGTCGGCGTTGCCACGACCAGGACCGTGATCGCTCGCGACAGATCGTGGGTGAAAAACAGAGTTGTGGCCGCGATCGTCAGGACGAGGGGCAGCCAGACGGCTGCCCGCCGTTCGAAGAGCCTCAGCACGGGCATCGAGGAGGCCTCGACGTCGGCCAGAAGCCGGGCGACCCTCCCGAGAACCGTGTCGGCGCCGGTTCCGCTCGCTTGCACCCTGAGAAGGCCGTCCAGTGCGACGGTGCCTGCGAAGACAGGGCTGCCGGGCGCGACCTCTTCGTGCAGCGACTCGCCGGTAATGGCCGATTGGTCCACCGCCGCGTGGCCCGCGAGGACCGTCCCGTCCGCGGCGATGCGTTCGCCCGGCCGCACCAGGATCACGTCGCCCGGCCGGAGCGCCTCGGCGGGGACGCGCTCCTCATCGCCTTCGCGCCACCGCGTTGCGTACGGCGCCGCGAGCGATCGAATTCCCTCGATCGCGGCGCGGGCACCCAGAGAGCTGCGCTCCTCGAACAGGCGCCCGAACTCGAGAAAGAGCGGGATCAGGGTCGCGGTCGCAAAATGCCCGCTGGCGGCGGCCGCGAGGATCGCGATCGCGACGAGCTGGTCGGTGGCGCGCCGCGTGTCGCCTGTGACCATGCCGCGGACGCCGGAAACCAGGGTCGGCAGGCCGACGACGAGCGCCGCGAGAGCGCAGAAGAGCTCCCCAATTTGAAATTGGTCAGGTTGCAGGCGAGCGAGAAGCGTGCCGAGCGCCAGGAGTCCGGCGCCCGCGAGACCCGTTCCGAGCCGCACGCTGATTCTGCGTCGCTCGTCGGCGCCGAGGGCGCCGGATGTCGGTGATGTATCGGGCCGCGGCGGATCGTTCATTCGCGTGCCTCGCCCTGGATCGCCGCTTCAGGCGGAAAAGCGGCCGTCGTGGATGAGAATGACGAAATCGAGATGCGCAGGCCCTGGTAACGGCCCCCAACGGGCGGGGGCACCCACCGGATGCTGCCGGCGTTCGCGACGGCGCGATCGATTCCGTCCCGGTAGAGGCGCTCGCGAAACACCGTGGGATTCGATCGGTACTCCCGCGCGAGGTCCCGGAAGGCCTGCGCCTCGCCGCTAGCGAGCGAAAGGTCCGCCGCCGCCGCGGCGCGCGCGCCCTGCACCGTGGCTTCCACCGACGCCTGCGCCTGAGGGACGGCGGCCTGCGCGTAAGCGAGGGCATCCTTCCTCCTCGTCTCCGCGCCGATGAAGGCGCTCTGAACGGCGTTGAAATCCGGCGCGAGATCCTCCGGAGGCGCCAGGCGGATCAGCTCGATGGAGGTCAGCTCCATGCCGCTTTCCACGGCGTCCAGAGCGGCCTGGGTGCGGCCGACGGCGGCCGCGATCAGGTCCTTCCGGCCGTCCGAGAGAACGCGGTCGACGCCCATCTCGCCGAGCGAACGGACCATCGCAGCGGTCACCTCGACGCGGAGGATGTCCTCGGCCTGCGCTCCGTAGAGCGAAAACGCCGCGGGATCCTTCACACGATAGCGAGCCACCATTTCCACATGCACGATGTTGCGGTCGCCCGTCAGGGCATAGCCTGAGAGCGGATTGAGGCTGTGGAAGCCCTCACCACCACCTTGTGCGAGCGTCTTCACAGCGACCTCGAAAACGCGCTTGACCTTGACGCGCACGACCTCGTCGATGGGCTTTGGAAATGCGAACAAGAGTCCCGGGCCGTGCTCCCGAAGCGCCGGCGACGCTCCGACGAGCCTTCCCCAGCGCAGAACGACCGCCACCTCGTCCGGCCGGATGACGGTGATTCCCGACGCGGCGTAAAGGACGGCCATCGCGATGACCCACCAATGCATCCGCTCCCACACCCTTTCCAGGGAGCGAGCGATCGGCGCGCCGAGCTTCCGGGCCTCGGAAAAACGAGCCGAGCGCCTCACTCCGATGCCCTCGCGCGGCCGGCGTTCGTCGGCCCCTTTCCCTGGAGGAGGGAGA
>Ga0335085_10009261_pt1 | contig 14879 bp, 9 predicted proteins | sample Lox_Sample_45_FD_206712 | JGI IMG/M metagenome (GOLD analysis project Ga0335085, IMG submission 206712) | Soil microbial communities from Loxahatchee National Wildlife Refuge, Florida, United States - Lox_Sample_4.5 | ecosystem: Environmental > Terrestrial > Soil > Wetlands | place: USA: Florida... | reverse complement strand
CGGACCACCAGCAATTGGTGGACGCGAGGCCCATCTTCCCTTCATTGAGGTATTGGGTCAGTGAGCCCGCGCTGCCACGATCAGACCGTGGAGATCGTGAAGCTGGCCGCGGTGAGAAAGCGCTGGAGCGTTGAGCGAATCTAAGGCGCTGAGGTGATGGGAGTTGCTTGTCCTCGGCTGTACCCACTATGCCAGACGGCACCATGCTTGGTCCATTCAGGTCACCGTGGAGTGGCCCAGTGGCCGGGCTGGTGTTCGCCGGTTTTCCCTTTTGAGGGCCTCGCCTCCACCCTGAGGGGACCGTAGACGGGCTGCAAATCTCGCGAGGCGAGTGGCGACTAAGAAGGTGATCGGAGGCGCGAAAAGACTGGAGATGGCTCGACCCCCGCCCCTCGCTGGCTTGTGGGGCGACAAGCCCGATTAAGGGAAACCCAGCAAATATGAGGGTCGTTACAAATTCCTGCTCAGAGCCCGATTTACAACAAATTCTTGGCTTCAGGCGGTCGCCGCGCACCGGGATCAAACCATCCACAACATCCTGATGCTGTGGACAGTAATGACGGAAGTGTTGCAAACACCTGGCGGGAGCTCTTGTTACAGTGGCGGGATGAACCAGAACCGGTCTGCCCTTTTCCGGGGAAGACACTTCGCTGATGAGATCATCGCTCTTTGCGTCCGATGGTATCTCCGCTTGGTATCTCTGCTTGGTATCTCTGCTTCTCTCTCAGCTATCGTTCTGTGGAAAAGATCATGGTAGAACGAAACCTCAGGGTCAACCCCACGACGGTGTGGCGCTGGGTACAGCGCTACGCTCCCGAACTGCACCGGCGAGTCCGGCGGGAGTTGAGACGGATGGGCACGTCCTGGCGAGTGGATGAGATCTGCGTTTGGGTCGCCGGGCGCTGGGTGTATCGTTCCGGGCCGTGGACTCCAGTGGCCACGCTCGACTTCCATCTCTCGGAAAGGTGCGATGCGGCTGCCAAACGATTCTTCGATAAGATCTTGGTGGCGCCGAATCATCCTCGCCCGCGTGTCATCAACGTAGACGGTAATCCTCGTACCCCAACGCGGTGAGCAGGCTAAGGTGGGAGGGGGGATTGGGTCGGCGCTGCCGATGTCGGACCTCCCCTACCTGAACCATATCGTCAAGCAAGATCATCGAGCCATCAACGACGGATCAACGCCAAGTCGTTCGAGGGAGCCCGACGAACCATCGCAGCTTATGAAGTGATGCACAGCATCCGGAGGCGGCAAGTGAGGTGGTTCCCGAAAGAGGATGCCAGCGAAGAGGTTCTGTTCATCAACTTAACCCTCGGGCTGAAGGCGGTCTGACGCAGTCAACCCCATAACCGCAAAACGGTGCCTCGTCCCTCCTGTTTTGCAACACTTCCCTCAATAGCGATGGGCGTCTTCGGCGGTGAATCGTCGGACGGGAGCGCGCCTTTTTACGAGAGAATCGCGGAGGTGAGTTAAAATTGCACACTCCGTTCCGATCCATGAAGACAGCCGAGTCGGGATTGCTCGCAAGCGTCTCGAGCTTCGTGAGTTAAGAAAAGCGTTCCCGCTTCTCCCTGCCGAGGCCAAGGTCCAAGATCGGCCAGTTAGAATTGAGCCGTGGACGAAAAGTTCGGGCCGAACGTGCGTTGCTGCTCCCGGCTAACACCAGGCGGCGGCGTCCTGGTGCAAGACACCGATCTTAAGGCGTCCGTTGATCGGCTGCTCCGAAAGACTACTGGCTCGCGATGGTCGCCTCTTGCTAGGACGTTGGTAGGGCCGCACCTCTTTCTATGAGTTTGACTGCCTCCGGCACGCGTGGCGACCTGGCAAAGAGATGGGAGTGGCGTCGCGCTACTGGAATCTTTTTCGCGCTGGGACAGTGCATCCTCACGCATGACTTGTGACATTCGGTATGGACGAAGTTGGCGAGGATGGGAAGATCCTGGACGCTAGCAAGATGCTGATGACTGAGGTTGGTTAAGGCTGGACCATGCGCGGACAAACGCGCTCTCAGGCTAGCTACGCTTTCTACGCAAGGATCAGCGACCCCTAACTCAGGATCGCTGAGGAGCCGTGCACTCTAGATTCAGGCTCCGACTGGGGTTCAACATTGTTACTTCGAGGCCAACGATCGCGACGAGCCCCGTGGCTACGCGCCTTGACTGCTACCAGCATCTGTGTATCTGTGGCGCAAGCGGTCGATCCTCGTTCCACGGGAACGCCAACGGTTCAACCCTTCCGAGCGGCGCCGGGCAACGGGCTGCCCCAGCCGCGTTTTGTGGTTCGCTACAGTCCGCGCGAGGGCTTTCGACTGGTCCCCGCCGGCCAGAGTCAGGCGGCGCACGCGGATGTCAATGCCGTAACACTACGCATCTTCGACCCACAGAACAATTGGCTTCGCGTAGAGGCGAGTCCGGGTCAGTCCGCCACCCACACACCGAGGGACGCCAATGGGGTCTTTACCTCTGTCTTCGACCCAACCAACAACGCTATCCACGTCACCTGCGTCTCCGGCTGCGGGGCCGTCTTCGGCACCGACCTTTCGGCTGTGGACAGCACCCATCAGAGAGTGGTCGGTCTCGAAGGCGTGCCCTTAACCGCTACACCGCCGTCACTCAGTCAGTGTTTGGTGTTTGCCGGCGGAAGCTGGGGCCCTGGTGCATGCACTGCGGGCGGTGTAATGCTGACGCCAGCCGCCTCGCAGACCATTCAACCTGCCTCCGACATCGTCCCACTTAATATCCAAGGCTCCGCGTCCGGAACAAGCAATCTCCAGAACTGGTCAACTTCGGGTGGAATCCCAATGGCTTGGGTCGATAACGCCGGCACCTTGCATGCGCCCAGTTTCTCCAGCACGGGGGCCGGCACCGGGATCATGGACCTAACCACCGGCATGCTGACCCCTGGAAACCTGAGCCAGGTGCGCCTGGGAGCCTTCACCAACAATGTGCTGGTCTACTCGGAAAACGCCGGGCCGATCCTACCCCGCGTGACCGGACTTTCGATCCCGAACGCGACCTGTTCAGCCGCGCTGGCTTCATCGAATAGTGCCAGCGAAACTGGGAATACCGTTACGATCGCCGCCAGTTCCGCGCTGCCGTCCTGCCTCACCGCCGGAGCTACGATTGTCATTTCCGGGGTGACTGCCGTAACCCAGTACAATGGAACCTGGACCGTCACCTCTGTGGGAAGCCCTTCCAGCACGAATTTTACCTTCACCAGCCCGACGACCGGGCTTGGAAACGGCAATGGAGGAACTGCCACCGTGCCTGGCACCACCATCAGCAGCCTCGCCAAGTTGGTGCCATCTTCCTCCGGGAGCACAGCCACCAGTACAGCCGTTTACCCGTCGACTCAGGACACATCCGGCGCCGTCGGCATCGTAGTCTCCGGGCAGGGGACGTCGGGCAGCGCCCTGATCGTTCAGACGGGCTACGCCAGCTGCGCATTCGATGGTGCGACAACTTCGGGCGATTACGTGCAGATCAGTCCCACAACGGCCGGCGATTGTCACGACGCGGGTTCGGCTTATCCGGCAAGCGGACAGGTGGTTGGACGGGTGCTGTCCACGAACGCGTCGCCGGGTTCCTACACTGTCGATCTTATGGTCGGCGCGGAGGTGCGCGCCGGAGGAGGTGTGACCAGCGTGGGGCTCTCCGCCCCCGCCGGCTACACTGTCTCGGGCTCTCCCGTGACCACTTCCGGCACCTTGAGCCTGGCGACCCCGATCACTTCGATGGGCGATCTGATCGTCGGCAACGGGACCAATTCGTCTACGCGTCTGCCCATCGGATTAAGCGGCCAGTGCCTGACCTCGAATGGGATCACGGCGGCCTGGGGCCTCTGTGGCCCTGTGACGACCTGGAATTCGATCCAGCCGCCCACAGGAAACAGCACCCTGGCCATGGCCGGCAACACCGCCGCCTTCTCATGGGCGGGCCCCAACGCCGCCAACTGGACGTGGGATGCCAACGGTAACGCCTCCTCCGCCAGTACGACCCCAGCGACCAGCAGCGCCCCGCAAGCCTCCCCGGTTTTTAAGCTCTGCGGCACCTATTGGAACGGAACCGCCTCGGCGGCGGACTGCTGGTCTCTTCAGGACGCGGTTGGCAATGGCGCCAACGGCTCCTCGACGCTGACCTTTCTTCAAAACGGCAGCACTGGAACAACCACCATCAGTGTTCCGGCCAAGATCTTAGGTCCGAGTTTCCAGAGCTCTTTACTCCTGATGTCCAACGCTTATCAGTCCAGTGGGGTTGCCGCAAACACACCTCTTGTCGGCGGTCAGGATACCAATGCGACTGGAATGACTATCGGCACGGGTATCGTGAGAGGCGGGGACAATACGAGTGCCGGAACGAGTACCAGCGCCGCCGGAAATATCCTGGTCCGGGGCGGAAATGATTCCTCAAGCAGTCCCAGTTCAGCGGCCGGAAACGCGGTCATTGCTGCCGGCGTCGCTAACGGGGGCGCCGCCCAAGGAACCCAAGGAATCATCGCCCAGGTGGCATCCTTCACCAAGAACGGCGCCATCAGCGCACGTAACGACCTGGTGTGTGCCGCCTCGACGGCCATGACCGTGACCGATTGCTCTCCGGGGGCGGCGAATGTGATTGGAGTCAATCTCGAAAACGGAACCGCGATTTCGGCCGTCTATGCGGGCGAAGTGACCATCAACATCGACTCGACTCCCGCTCCTATTGTCGGTCATACGGTCTGTGTGTCGACGGCAACAGCAGGTCACATCGTGGACAGCGGCGGAACTGGCGCCTGCAGCAATGGTCTGGTCGTGGGAGTGCTGCTCGCGATCTCGGGAACCTGGAAGATTCCCGATCCGCAATCTCAGACCGGAACCATCAGCTTGACGGCCAGCAGTTCGGCGCCGTTGGTGATGCTGCGGCCGCACTGATATCAGGGAATAGGCGGTGGGAGTGCGGAACTCGCCGTCCCTTGAATGAGGCTACGTCCGATGGTTAAGCTGATGTTTTTCGCCCTGCTCTTACCTTCCGCAGCGCCCTGCTTTGGCCAGGCTTCGCCCGCTTGTGGAGGGACTGATAATGCCGCCAGCCTCCCGCAGGCGGTGCCGAACACTTGTTATGTGATCACCGCGATTTCGGGGAACGGTTCGTTTGTGACGGCCACGGTAGCCGGCGTCAACGCGGTCAACACCATCGATGCTACCAAGATGATCACGGTGGCCGGGGTCACGCCCTTTGCTTACAACGGCGTCTTCACCGTGTCGTCGGTCACGTCTCAGCCCTTCTCTTCGACGACGACCTTTACTTACGCTTCGACCGCGACCGGCACAGCCACAGGTCTGGGCTATATCACTACGGCTTTCACGCAGCCGGATACATGCCCATTTACCGGTACCTTGACCTCGGGACAGAGCGACGCCTGCGGATTCGAAGTCGCCGTCATCGCCGCAAGCCCGACGGTTGCGACGATCAACACGGAACTCACAAACGCGTCGGACTGCGGCGCCAGTGGCAAGATCGTCGTCATTGGCGCGGGCGCGGTGAGCAGCCCCAATACTGACCTTCAGCTTCCCACGAATCCCTGCGGCCTGGGCAAGTGGACGATCATCCGTCCCAACGTGGCCGATTCGTTGCTGCCTCCAGTGGGGACACGTACGAACCTTTCTTACATTCCCAGCATGGTCACGATCGCGCCCACTGGAGGCGGCGCGGATACCATCTACACTATTACTCCTGCTCCTGGAAGCGCCGCTGGCACCCAAGCCTCTTATTACTGGCTGACCGGGCTCGATGTGGCAACCTTTAACAATTCCTCGGGACTTGGCATCAGTATCGGAAGCGGCAACGGCTCCACGGAGGCGGCGATTGCCCTTTTGCCTGACCATATCGCGGTGGACCGCTGCACCATTCACGCGGCGTCGGTTACGAGCGCCATCAAGACCGCGATTCGCCTGGACGGAACGAACACCCTCATAAGTGGTAACTACATCTACTGGCAGAGTGATCCCGGAATCGACTCCCAGGCGATGTACGGCGTCTCAACCCCGGGCCCGGTGGAAGTATTGAATAACTACGTGGAATGCGGATCGGAGTGCATCATCGTTGGTGGAAGCGATGCCCTGGATGCGGTGGCGAACTCGCCGGCCGCTACCGTGCCTAGCGACTTCACCTACCTGAACAACTACTTTAGCCACAGCACGAAAAACTGGCTGGGCTCTAAAGACTACATCGGGATGAACACCGTGACCAAAAACGACATCGAGTTCAAGCAAGGACAGCGGGTGCGGGTGGAAGGAAACGTCCTTGATAATCTCTGGGACGGTTATACCCAGTACGGTTACGCGTTCGTGTTGATTCCGAAGCAAACGCAGGGAGCCTATGTAGCCGACACGGATACCGACATAACAATCCGATACAACCTGCTGCGCAACACTCTAAGCTCAATCTCGATGACTAGCGCCGCTCCTTGGTGGGGGAACGGTCCTCCAAACCAAGGCCTCCGACGCTACTCGATCCACGACAACATCTGGACCAACAGCGATTGCACCTGGACGTGGCACGGCCTGGGCACGAACGTGGACGGCTGTTCAGCGCAGGGCACGTTCGGAGCCACCAATCTCAGCCCGTTCATGGCAGCGGCGGACTCCGTGACCTTCGACCATAACACCATCATCGGCCTGGGGACACGCTACGCCAGTTGGGATACCGGAACTCCCGCCAGTAACCTCCCCATGACCAACTTCAAGTTTACAAACAACATTTTCTATCTCGGCACACTGGCGGCGAGTCCGCTGGGCTTCATGGGAACCTCTATCTATGATTGTAATGCCCTCATGTTCACAACCCCAAGGACCGGCGCGTGGGACGGGAATGCCTTTGTGGGCCTGCCAGCGACGGGGTCGCCGAGTCAACAGAGCTACGGGGCTAACGGCGGAACTTGCAATCTGCAGCCGCCGTCCTTGGGCAGGTTTCAGTACTCAACCAACGGCGGGGCGCTACCCGACAATACCGCGATTTATTTTGCCGAGACCTACGTGCTCAATGGGCAAGAGACAACTCCCAACAATGTCAACAACAGCGCTCTGGTGGCGGCGCCGTTCACCTGGAAACCCGGCACCTCGTACGTCAAGGGCAATATCGTTCAAGACGGCAACGGTGATGCGGAGTATCTGTACTTCGGAACCAGCAGCGGTGGATCGCTCTATGGAAACGCCGAGCCGAGCGGAGCTTCTTCGCCGGCTTGGCCTCTGGCAGCATTTCAGCCCCTCAGCGGGTCCACGAGTGAAGCCGAGATCGTGACGTGCGACAACGGCGGCACCATCCAACAGCTGGGCAATGACTCGATCTGCGGCAAGTGTTACGGCACCCTCACCATCAGCAACGGTTCGATGGTGAACTGCTCCGGCGGCACCACGCAAAGTCAATGCAAGAACAAGAACGTCTGCAACGAGCTGGCGTGGATCTACGAGGGTCCGGGAATGGTGGGTGCGATTACCACGCCGAATAACGGCTCGAACACCAGTTCGATCGTCGCTAAGTTGTCCTTTCAGGACGGCGGACCGGAAACCGGTTGGCGGCTCTACGCCTGCACCTCGAACTGCGCGGGAAGCCCAGCCGGTAATGCCAATTATATGTTACAGACCCAGTGTGGGTCGACCCAATCGGGTCTGGCAGCGGTCATTCCTTTGACCGGCAGTTGCACGCTGACCAGCATCACCGCCGCGACCGCACATCCGCCGTCCAGCGGCGGGGTTGCCGCCATTGCTCCAAAATGGGCATGTTTCCCGCAGGACTTCGCTCATATCGGCTTCGTTGATTACCAACGCGGCGTTCTCTCCCTGCTTCCGTCGAGCCCTTGCAAGGGCAAAGGCACCAACGGATCTGACCCTGGAGCCAACTATACTTTGGTGGTGCAGACAGTGAATCCTGCCATCAACGGCACCGCTCCGAGCGCTACCGCCCGCTCCGGCGTCCTCGCCGAAGGCGCCTTCTGATTTCGGGTGTGGCACGTGATGTCGGGAGCCACGGGCTTCCGAGAATTCGCGATCCTGAGGTTGAAGCATCGATTCCAAGAAAAGTATATAATGGGCCGTGCGCATGAGGCCCTTCCCGCCTGCGGCCGCAAGCAGAGGCCCCGACCGCGATCTACCCCCTAACCTCAGGCGCCCCAATCGCACCATCGCTAACGCCAGCCTTGACGGGGCCGCAAGCGAAGCACGCGACCACGATCTGCCCCCTAACCTCAGGCGCCCCAATCGCACCATCGCTAACGCCAGCCTTAAGGCTCGCGGAGCAACTCTGCCAGCCTCCCTTCAAGGGAGTGCGACACAGTTCGCTTACTACAGCCTGCTCCTTTTCATGGTGGTTTACTGGGCGCGTCCCGAGGATTGGGTTCCGGGCCTCAGCGGCCTGCCCGTGGCCAAGGTAGCGGGGGTATTGGCGGTGCTCGCTTTCGCTCTGACGTTGGGTTCGCTGCCGGGCAGGTCGGGTCTGCCGGCGGAGATAATCTGTCTCGGGCTGTTGGGTTTAGAACTTGTCGTGGCGGGAGCGTTATCACCGGTGTGGCGCTCGGGAGCTATCCTGGCTGCATTGGATTTTTCAAAAGGCATCCTGATCATTGTCGTCATTGCGTTTACCGTGAGGACGCTGGCAGCGCTCCGGCGGCTCGTGTTTGTTCAGGTGGGCTGTGTAACGATGATTGCGGCCGCGACGCTCGCGAGCCGGCATTTCAACCAACTCGGAAGGCTGGTCGGTGTTGGCAACGGCATGTACGCGAATTCGAACGATCTTGCTCTGGCGCTTTCGCTCGCCTTGCCCTTCTGCCTGTTCTTTCTGCTGCGCAGCCGTAACCCTCTCAAGAAGGCTGTCTGGTGTGCTGCCATTGTCGCCATGGTGTGCGATGTCGTGTTGACTGCATCGCGCGCGGGCACGATCGCGACGCTTGTGGGCGGGGGCCTGTGTCTCTGGCACTTTGGGGTCAAAGGAAAAAGGCCCGTTCTCGTTGGTGCGGCGGGCGTCCTCGCACTCGCTATCGCAATGATCGCGGGAGCACGCCTCAAGGAGCGATTTGCGGCGACGTTCAGCTCTGAGCCCGGCTCGAAGGCGGCCCTGGCAGCGTCAGGGTCAGCCAGCGAGCGTGAAGAACTAATCATAAGAAGCCTAGTTGTGACCGCTCAACATCCGCTGTTCGGGGTTGGAGTGAATAACTTTCAGGTGGTCTCGGGCAACTGGCACGAACCCCACGACGTCTGGACTCAAATGAGCTCAGAGGGAGGAATTCCCGCGCTGATCCTCCTGCTGCTGATATTCGGGAGGAGCCTTTCCACACAGCGCCGACTAAAGAGCATGGCTTCTGGCACAGAGACGGAAGTCGACATGTGGACTGGCACTCTGCAAGCGGCTTTAGTGGCCTTTCTTGCGGCATCATTCTTTTTCCCGGTTGCCTATCACTACTTTCCCTACCTGCTGGTGACCTACAGCTGCGTTCTCTACCGGATCGTGCAACAACAGGAAGAAGGCAGTCTGCAGGTCGACAAGTCCCCAAGGGTTGCTCGAAGCCTCTGGTACAAGAGCATACACGCGAGCTAGGCGCGGTCAACGGGACGTGTCACGCCGGGGCGCCGTTCAGCAGCTCCGCGAGCACTCTTGTAAACGACGTACTGTGTGCCAGATCCCACTCGCTCAAGGTAACCAGCGGCATCGAAGATGTGGGCGTAATCCGGGCTGAGGTAAACAATATATAGGTCTCTTGGAGTTTCTTGCCAGGATCTTGCGATTTCCCCTGCAATCTTGGCCATGACGACTTCATCCGCGGGATTATATAGGAAGCACACCAACGGTCCCGGTGGGATGGGGAACTCTGTGAAGTCCGTACAGACCAGCTCGAAATTGCGGGACTTCTGCGTTTTGCTTTGGTAGCGGCGAATGTTCTGTTCAGCGATCGCGTTGAGCTCAGGAGAGTATTCGACGCCGATGATTTTCTTGAAAGGAAACTCGGAGGCTAACAACAAGGCCCTGCCCTTGCCCGATCCGAAATCGACGAAAGTGAACTCTTCCCATTCGACATTGAGGTTCTCGAATGCTTGGCGAAAGATCGGAAGGGAGGCGGGATAATAAGCCGCGCTGTGGACCCAGTTGGGACTGTCAACCTTCAAGTCGCTCCAGTGCACCAAGCCGGCCGTCTCGATACCAAATTCAGCATCAAATTGGCTCCTGCCGTACCCTAGCCGCTGCAAATTGAAATCTCTTCGATCGCGAAAGGCGGAGAGGGGCCACACCATTCCGTGCGCGAGGGTTCCAATGACTCCTCGCCTCTCGAGAGACCATCGGATCCTGGGAATGAGAGTGCTTAGAATGCGTGGCATGGCTACATTGTCATTTGAATTCTAGCCCCGTCGTCTGGCTCGCGTCGCCTCGTTCCGCCTGGAGGGCGGGCGGTGCGCTCTTCAACGCCTTGTGCCGAAATCGGCGCATCGCGTCTCGAACAGGCTCTGGCATCTTACGCAGGGCCTCCCGGCCAAACTCGCTCATGGTCTCGCCGATATCGTGCCTACGGAGCCAAGTCCGATCCAGACGATGACGGTAGATAGGCCACACCTTACCACCGCACCAGCGCAGAAACGGGTGAGCGGCACCCAGCGAATAACATCGGAAGCCCTGCGCGCAGCCCCATTCCGTCGCTCGCCACAGCAGTAGATCGTTAGGCTTAAGATACAGAAACTCATCGAGCGAGCTGTTAGCGGCTGACTCGAGCAGACCTCCCGGGTAGAAGCGGAGCATGATCCCCGCCACCGTCTTCCCGGCGGCGCGTGCCACCATAGCACAGTGATTTGCGGTCAAGTGCTGAGCAGCCAGGAATCTCTCGAAACTAATTCCTTCCTCTTGCAGATTCTTTCGCGGTGAGTGCAGCCAGGACTGGTAAACGTCGTAGAACTCCCGTAGTTCTTCGTCGGTCGTTGCGCGCGATACTTCTACTCCGTTTTTGACAGCAAAGCGAACGTTGCGCCGACGCGTCGGGTGAGCCTGGTTAAAGAGAGCGTCCGGACCCTGCGTCAGATCAAGAACGACATCACCTTCCAGTTCTCGAATCCGGTATCCATGCCGCTCGAGACTCTTCCACGGAGTCCAACTGTAGAGATTGATGAGTGAGGCATCCCGGGCCTCCTTCAAGAGTCCGCGGGCGAGCTCATCAGTGGCCGCAGACTCGGTGGGTCCGGGTTCGATAACCACCTGCGGCCGCGTCGGCTGGCCACAATCCATAACCTCCCCCGAATGAACTCCGGTTGCTACCGCTGTTATCATACCCCGATCGGAGACAAGGACGGCGAAGGGAGACTTGCCGACCCAGTGCGGCTCCAGAAAGTATTCCGGGGCGACATAGTGAGCAGGCATCTCGAGACGACGCAACATATCACGCCAGCTACGTTCCAAACCCTTATCTGGATGCTCGTTTAGGATGATGTGGTTCATCTACGTTCGCCGTCTAATGCGGTGCGAATCCTGGACATAACAAGGTCATAATCGGCGCCTGGATCAGATCCGTCTGTGCCTTGGCCCTTGCAGGGGCTGTTGGAACGCAGCTTGTAAATGCCGTGCTCGAAATCCTCGAAGCCGATCGATTTCGACCCGTCGAAGCCGCCCGGCCAGCATGCCCACGAAATGTTGTCGTTCGAGATGGTGCCGGAAGGCCTGTCGGGAACCGGGTGTCCGCTGGTATCGATCGAGGTCAGCCTGCAGGACACGGTGGAGATCGGTATCGCGCCTACGGAACTCCCGTCGTCGCCGCAGACGGCCTGGCGGCGCTCGTTCTTCGGCGAGGTGGAGGCGTAGATTCTCCAGCCGCTCTCCGGTCCCTTATCGATGATCGGCAGGCTGACTTTGACCTCATACGGTCCGCCGTCCGACGGGGTGACGAGTGTTCCGAGGGTGCCACCGATGTACTTCGACACCCAGACCACCGAGCCGTCATGAACCATTTGGTCCGGCGGGCCGGAGGTCGGGAACACCGAGGCCGAATGGCCGCTGACGCCGGGCGAGTACAGGGCGATCAGGTTCCCCGCAGGATCCTGGCCGTAAGCCTGTCTGGTGCTGTAGCTGGTCGAGGGCTGCCACGATCCCAGCCAAAGTGTTCCGCTGATCTCATTGCTGCCGCGGCTCTCGGCCTTGCCTTTCACATAGCTGATGCGCACGAACACGGTGGTGTTTGGTGCGATGCTGCCTCCCCTAGAGACAGTCAGCGCCGCCTGCGCTGGGTAAGGAAGTGCACACGAGCTTCCGTAGCAGGCCGGGTCCGGCACGCCCACGAAAACGTTTCCTTTCCAGGTTCCTCCGGGAGACATGGTTTCTATTGCGACGCAGCTGTCGCCAGTTCCAGGGGCGCTGGCGACTATCCCGTGCGGCTGAACTCCGGGCAGGGCGCTGTACCAGATGATATTGTTGCTGAATTGCCAGTTCGTCACAGGCCAAAAAGTATTACTAGAGAGGACCGCCGCCGTTCCGTAAGTCGAAACCTCGCCCCGAGCGAAAGTATTGTGATCGATAGTGACTGAGTCTGTCGAACTCGTCGTCAGCGGAAATCCGTCAAAAGCTGCGGTGACGCATCCCTGGGAGCCAGATGAACAGCCGATGCTCTGCAGGAGATCGGCCGCGGTGGTCATCTGCCACTGGTAGCCCGTACCATCTGAGTTGGTCCCGAGCCCCCGCTGGCTGTATCGGCCTGAAATGTCAGAGAAGATGTTGTCATGAATCGAGATGCGCCTCAAACCGTGCGTCGGGTAGCCTCCGCCGTAGTAGGGGACTGTAGGTGCCATCTGGAATCCGCCTAACGTGTGGCGGAACAGATTGTACCTGACAGTGACATCCTGGAGCACGGCGTTGGCGTTCCCTGGAGGAGTACCGTTGTTGTTCTTGGGCGTCAACAGAAACGCCCAGCCGTACTGCGTGAAGCAGCACCACACGTTGTCGATGACGTTCCCCTCTACCAGTGCTCTCTGTCCGAACTTGAATTCAAACCCATTCTTCACAACCGAACGCACGCCATTGTACCGACTCGATCCCTGCCAATACTCCGTCGGCTTAATGATATGATTGTGCGTGATCGTGATGTCGCTCGGAATGACGCCCGTCTGTCCGTCAGCTCCCCCGAAAATGAAACCCTCGGCGGTTGCTCCTTCGAGGTGATTGTTGTCCACCAGGAATGGCCCAGGACTTGTATAGGCGAGGAAAGTCATACTGTCGAAGTTCACATTATGGATATCGTCAATCCAGCTGTTCACCAGGACGGCGTTCCTGGCATCCATTGAGATGCCGGCGTGAGTGTCGTCGGTGGCATTGGATCCGTGGACCCAGCAGCGATCGATCACGATGGAGTCAGGCAGCAGACTGGCGTTCACCTCCCCGTTACCCCCGAGTTGGATTACGATCCAGTTGGCCCCACCCGACCTGAAGGTAACATTCAATCCCGGCCCAAGCCACCAATGGTCGGCCTCTTGACCGGGAGCGGCAGCTCGATTGCTCACGATGGCGTTCGGGCGGCTCTGCCCCACCATTTCAGGCATGACGCCGGCATAAGAAGGGTTGATACGTGCGCCCGCCGGAGGCAACTGCGAGTCAGCCACGTCTGTTCTAAGAATGACCCATTTCCCCTGGCAACTCCCACTGTGATGGCCCAGGACCCAGTGAACGCGGTCGAACTCGCCCGGAGGTACAGCAATGACGAGACCCTTTGCTCCGCAGGCGATCGCGCCGCCTGCATTGTCGAGAGCCGCTTGGAGACTTTCGCCATCTCTTGCCGGACTGCCAGTGCGAGTGAGGTGGTACGTTTTGAACCCGCAAGAGTCCTCGGCCTTCGGCTGCGAGGGCCCCGCGTAGGCACACCTCCCGTAGCGGTCTTCGGGATACGCCGAGGAGGGCACAACGCGCGGCAGTTCGGCTGGACCATCGCGCGTTGGGGTAGCCGTGAACGCAAGGGGCGAGAGAAGCACGATAAGGCAGACAGTCACCAACGCCAGGGAGGGGATCGCGGGGTGCTTTCTGGTCGGTCGTGCTGCCCCGCCGCTTGACAACCCTGCGCCGACTGCCACCCGGACCTCCCGCGTTGCCCTAATTTCAGCCTCCTCTTGGCAACCTGAATTCCATTCTAACTGGAGGTCCCACGGCCGTCGACTACGAGACACTCACTACCAGGTGCTCGGAAATCCGGCCCATGCAGGCGGCGCGAGACTGACGGCGTTGGTGGTCGGCGGCTTTGCTGTGCCCGTTGTGATCCGGGTCAAAACGCAGCTTTGCGACCCTGAAAGTACGCCTTGTGTTCCGCATTGGGTCTGCAAGTAGAAGTTGGTGCCGTCCGTGGAGGCATACAGCTTCCATCCCGTTTCGGGGCCGCCGTCCTGGATAGCCAACGAGACCGTGATCTCATTCTGGTTCGCGCTCTGCGGAGTGGTCATCATCCCGAACACTCCGGAACCTTGGTAAGACCAAGCGATCTCGTTAATGGATCCGGTGGTGCAGGGATCGCCGTTACCGCTACCAGCAGGATTCAAAGTGCCCCCGCCGTCGCAGGTGAACTTGCTGAGGAGCGTCGAGCCGCCCTTTTGCCAAACAGGTTGCGCCGACCCACTCGCGGCGGCGCCACCGCCTGTGCCGGTTGAGTTCGATCCGTAATAAGCGATCTGCTGGTTGCCGTTCGAGTCCTGCACCTGGCTGGCCTGCTTGTAAATCGTGCCCGCCTGCCAGAGCTTTCGACTGTTGATGAGAGTGCTGGCGGTAGTTTCCTTCGAGGTCACTACGTACGTTGCTTCGAAATAGTGGCTCTACGGCAGAATTTGTGGGTAAATCTCCTCCTGTGGCAATGAAACAAGGAAAGTGACGACGACGAAAACGAGCACAGGAGGGCGCGCAAAAGAT
>Ga0335085_10009260_pt1 | contig 14880 bp, 17 predicted proteins | sample Lox_Sample_45_FD_206712 | JGI IMG/M metagenome (GOLD analysis project Ga0335085, IMG submission 206712) | Soil microbial communities from Loxahatchee National Wildlife Refuge, Florida, United States - Lox_Sample_4.5 | ecosystem: Environmental > Terrestrial > Soil > Wetlands | place: USA... | reverse complement strand
CAGAGGAAGGACGTGCCGGAGCTGAAGTCGCTGTCGCGGAAGCTCGCGCCGGCGACGCGCAAGGCGCTGCTGCTGCTGCCGGAGCTCTACGGGGACGCCTCGGTGCTCGACGCGGCGCGGCGCAGCCTGCCGGGCACTCCCGAGATCCGCGGCGCGCTGAAGACGCTGCAGGCGCTCGCCGACGCCTGCTCGCTGCCGCTCAGCGTGGACCTCGCCGAGCTGCGCGGCTACCACTACCACTCAGGCGTCGTGTTCGACGCCTACCGCAACGGCGGCGGCGCCTCGGTGGCGATCGCGCGCGGCGGGCGCTACGACGAGGTCGGCAAGGCCTTCGGCCGGCCGCGGCCCGCGACCGGCTTCTCGATCGAGCTGCGCAGCCTCGCCGCCGCGGCGCGCGGCGCGCGGCGCAAATGAAGCGCGCCGGCCGCAACGTCGTCGTCGTCGGCACCCAGTGGGGCGACGAAGGCAAGGGCAAGATCGTCGACTGGCTGACCGACCGCGCCCAGGGCGTGGTGCGCTTCCAGGGCGGACACAACGCCGGGCACACGCTGGTGATCGGCGGCCGCAAGACGGTGCTGCACCTGATTCCCTCCGGCATCCTGCGTAGCGAGGTCGACTGCTTCATCGGCAACGGCGTGGTGCTGTCGCCGCACGCGCTGCTCGCCGAGATCGACGAGCTCGAGGGAGCCGGGGTGAAGAACGTGGTGGCGCGGCTCATCATCTCCGAGGCCTGCCCGCTGATCCTGCCCTACCACGTCGCGCTCGACCATGCGCGCGAGGCGGCGAAGAAGATCGGCACCACCGGGCGCGGCATCGGCCCGGCGTACGAGGACAAGGTGGCGCGCCGCGCGCTGCGCGTGCAGGACCTGTTCGACCCCGCGCGCTTCGCGGAAAAGCTGCGCGCGCTGCTCGAGTTCCACAACTTCGTGCTGGAGAAGTTCTACCGCGCGCAGAAGGTCGATTTCCAGAAGACGCTCGACGAGGCGCTCGCGCTGGCGCCGCGGCTGACGCCCCTGATCGCCGACGTGCCGCGCGCGCTCTACCACGCCAACCGCGCCGGGAAGAACCTGCTGTTCGAGGGCGCGCAGGGGGCGCTGCTCGACATCGACCACGGCACCTATCCCTTCGTGACCTCGTCCAACTGCGTCGCCGGGGCGGCGTCGGCGGGCGCGGGCATCGGTCCGATGCACTTGCACTACGTGCTCGGCATCACCAAGGCCTACAGCACGCGCGTCGGCGAGGGGCCGTTCCCCACCGAGCTCTCGGACGACGTCGGCGAGCGGCTGCGCCAGCGCGGCCAGGAGTTCGGCGCCACTACCGGGCGGCCGCGCCGCACCGGCTGGTTCGACGCCGCGGCGCTGAAGCGCTCGGTGCAGCTGAACGGCGTCTCGGGCCTGTGCATCACCAAGCTCGACGTGCTGGACGGCGCCGAGTCGGTGAAGATCTGCGTCGGCTACGAACTCGAGGGGACGCTCTCGGAGATCTTGCCGGTCGGGGCGGAGGAGCTGGCACGCTGCGTGCCGCTGTACGAGGAGATGCCGGGCTGGCGCGAGAGCACCGTCGGCGTGAAGAGCTACGAGCGGCTGCCCGCGGCGGCGCAGGAGTACCTCGCGCGCATCGAGTCGCTCACCGGCGTGCCGATCGACCTGATTTCCACCGGGCCCGAGCGCGATGAAACCATCGTGCTGCGCCACCCGTTCGATGCGCGCTAGGCGGGGGTTGGTGCCGAGGAAGGGATTCGAACCCCCACAGTGTTGCCACCGCTAGGACCTGAACCTAGTGCGTCTACCAATTCCGCCACCTCGGCGAGGGGGCGAATTCTAAGTGTTTGAGCATTGCAGTGTCAAAGAAAAAACCATTCAAATCCTCTAGATCGGAAGCGCCGGCGGCGGTCGCCACCGGACGCATCGAAGGCCACCCCGACGGTCACGGTTTTCTGATTCCGGACGCGGGCGGGCCGCCGATCGTGATCGCCGCCGCCGGCATGCGCCAGGTGCTGCACGGCGACCGCGCGCGCGTGCGGCTGATCGGCGCCGACCACCGCGGCCGCCCCGAGGGCGAGATCGTCGAGGTGCTGGAGCGCGGCAACCCGCGCATCGTCGGGCGCCTGCATCGCGAGCGCGGCGTGCTGTTCCTCGTGCCGGAGGACCGCCGCATGCCGGTGGACATCCTCATCCCGGCCGACCAGGCCGCGAAGGCAAAGCCCGGTCAGGTGGCGTGCGTCGAGCTGGTGGCGCAGCCGAGCCGGCAGGCGCAGCCGATCGGCAGGGTGGTCGAGGTGCTCGGCAACTACGCCGATCCTGGAATGGAGGTCGAGATCGCGCTGCGCAAGTTCGACCTGCCGTTCGAGTTTTCGAAGAAGGCCGTCGCGGCCGCGCGCGCGATGCCGGATGAAGTCAGAGAGGAAGATCGCAAGGGAAGAAAGGATCTCAGGAGCCTTCCTTTCGTCACCATCGACGGCGAGACGGCGAAGGACTTCGACGACGCGGTGCACGCCGAGCGCGACGGCCGCGGCTTCCGCCTGCGCGTCGCCATCGCCGATGTGGGGCACTACGTGCGCCATGGCGACGCGCTGGACCTGGACGCGCGCGAGCGCGGCACCTCGGTCTACTTCCCGCGCCGCGTCATCCCGATGCTGCCGGAGAAGCTCTCCAACGGCCTGTGCTCGCTCAACCCCGACGTCGACCGGCTGGCGATGGTGTGCGACATGGCGATCACGCCCGCGGGCAAGGTCGCGCGCTACGAGTTCTATCCCGCGGTGTTCCGGTCCCACGCGAGGCTGACCTACAACCTGGTCTGGGACCTGATCAGGAAGAGCAAGGCGGGGCGCGAGCTCCAGGACCTGCATGCATGCTACAGGGCGCTTGCCCAGGAGCGCGTGCGCCGCGGCGCCATCGACTTCGAGACGGTCGAGACGAAGATGGAGTTCGACGCACGCGGCCGCATCCAGCGCATCGTGCCCGAGCCGCGCAACGAGGCACACCGCGTGATCGAGGAGTGCATGCTGGCGGCGAACGTGTGCGCCGGCGACTTCCTCGCCGCGCGCGGGCAGCCGGCGCTGTACCGCGTGCACGAGCAGCCCGCGCCGGAGAAGGTGCTGGCGTTGCGCGACTTCCTCGGCGAGCTCGGCCTTCCGCTCGGAGGCGGCGAGCGGCCGCGGCCGAAGGACTACGCGCAGCTGCTTGAGCGCATCCGCACCCGGCCGGATTTCGGGCTGCTGCAGACCGTGCTGCTGCGCTCGCTGAAGCAGGCGGTGTACACGCCTCAGAACGTGGGCCACTTCGGACTGGCGTTCGACGCCTACGTGCACTTCACCTCGCCGATCCGGCGCTATCCGGACCTGCTGGTGCACCGGGCGATCAAGGCGTCGCTGTCGGGGCAGAAGTACGCCGGGGTCGACTGGGACGCGCTCGGCAAGCACTGCTCGGAGACCGAGCGGCGCGCCGACGACGCGAGCCGCGACGTCGAGAGCTGGCTGAAGTGCAGCTACATGCAGGCCCACGTCGGCAAGACCTTCGCCGGCGCCGTCACCGGGGTCACCGCCTTCGGCCTGTTCGTGACGCTGGAAGGCTACTTCGTCGACGGCCTGGTGCACATCTCGGAGCTGGGCCGCGACTACTACAGGTTCGACGCGGCGCGCCACCAGCTGCTCGGCGAGCGCACCGGCCGGCGCTATCGCCTCGCCGACCGCATGAGCGTGAAGCTGGTGCGGGTGGATCTGGACAGCCGCAAGATCGACTTCATTCCCGCATGAGCGAGAAAGGAAAACAGAGGCGCCAGCGCGAGCCGCGCGTCGTGTTCGGCTTCCATGCCGTGCTCGCGCGGCTGCGCGCCGATCCGAAGGGCGTGCTCGAGGTGTACGTCGACGAGGCGCGGCACGACGCGCGCATCCGCGACGTCGCGGCGCAGGCGGAGAAGCTCGGCGTGCGCGTGCTGCGCGTGCCGGCGAAGCGCCTCGACGGGTTCTACGGCGGCGGGCGGCACCAGGGGGTGGTGGCGCGGGTCGAGGTCTCGAGCCCGAAGGACAGCCTCGAGCAGATCCTGGAGGGCGTGGCGGCGCCGCTGCTGCTCGTGCTCGACGGCGTCACCGACCCGCACAACCTGGGCGCCTGCCTGCGCGTCGCGAACGCCGCCGGCGCGCACGCGGTGATCGCGCCCAAGGACCGCGCCGCCGGCATCAGCCCCACGGTCTCGAAGGTGGCGAGCGGCGCCGCCGAGGCGACGCCGTACCTGATGGTGACCAACCTCGCCAGGTGCCTGCAGGAGCTGAAGGAGAGGAACATCTGGATCGTGGGCGCGGACGAGCGGGCCGAGCAGGACCTGTACTCGATCAGGGAGCTGCCTGCCGCGGTCGCCTGGGTGCTCGGCGCCGAGGGCGAGGGCATGCGGCGCCTCACGCGCGAGAGCTGCGACCTGCTGGCGCGCATCCCGACGAGCGGCGAGGTCGGGAGCCTCAACGTCTCGGTTGCCGCGGGCGTATGCCTGTTCGAGTCGGTGCGCCGCCGGATGCGGCTGGGGTAAAGTCGAAGCTTCCAGGATCGCCGGAATCGCCCCATGTACCTGCCGAGCCACTTCGAGCAAGCCCGCGACGAGGAGCTGCTGCGCGCGATCGAGGCGCATCCGCTGGGCGCGCTGGTCGTCAACGGCCCGGGCGGGCTCGACGCCAACCACGTGCCGTTCCTGGTCGATGCGGCGGAGGGCCGCAGGAAGCTGCTGGCGCACGTCGCGCGCGCGAATCCGCTCTGGCGGGAGGCGAAGGACGGCGACGAGGCGCTCGTCATCTTCCGCGCCGACGACGCGTACATCTCGCCGAACTGGTATCCCAGCAAGCACGAGCTGCACCGCCAGGTGCCGACCTGGAACTACCGCGTGGTGCACGTGCACGGGCGCCTGTACATCCGGGACGACGAGCGCTTCGTGCGCGGCGTCGTCGCCCGGCTCACGCGCACGCACGAGGGCCGGACCGGCGCGCCGCGGCCCTGGAAGATGACCGACTCCGCGCCCGAGTACATCGAGCAGATGCTGCAGAACATCGTCGGCATCGAGATCGAGGTGGCGCGGCTGGTCGGCAAGTGGAAGCTGAGCCAGAACAAGGAGCAGCGCGACCGCGCCAACGCCGCGGAGGAGCTGCGCAAGCGCGGCGAGCAGCAGATCTCGGCGGCGATGCGGGCGACGCTGGACGCCGAGCGCTAGCGGCCCCCGGCGCCCGCGGTTTCCACGGCGCCGTTTTTCCAGTACAATCCACGCCCTTCCTTGCTACACCACGCGCATGGTGGGTAGCCAAACCCCATAAGGAGATTCTTCGCATGCGGCACTACGAGATCTGCTTCATCGTCCATCCCGACCAGAGCGAGCAGGTGCCCGCCATGGTCGAGCGCTACAAGGGAATCGTCGCGGCGCGCAACGGCGCGGTGCACCGGCTCGAGGACTGGGGCCGGCGCCAGCTGGCGTTCCCGCTCGCCAAGGTGCACAAGGCGCACTACGTGCTGATGAACATCGAGTGCGACCAGGAGACGATCAACGAGCTGGAGCATTCGTTCCGCTTCAACGACGCGGTGCTGCGCCACCTCACCATCAAGATGGAGAAGGCGGTCACCGCGCCTTCGCCGATGATGAAGGAGGAGAAGTCCAAGTCGCTGATGGACAGGGACCGCGGCGCCGAGCGCGGTGCCGACAAGCCCGGCGAGGCGAAGCCCGCCGAGACGCCCGCCTGAGCCGCGCGCTCAACCGGCTCGAGCTCACCGGCGTGATCAGCGAACTGCAGGCGCTGCGGCATACCCCGGCCGGGATCCCGGTGCTGGAGTTCCGCGTGCGCCACGATTCCGAGCGCGCCGAGGCCGGCGCCGCGCGCAAGGTCGCGGTCGAGCTCGACGCGATCGCGTTCGAGGCGCAGGCGCGGCTGCTCGCGGCGAGCGCGCCCGGGCGCGGGCTGACGCTGGAGGGATTCCTGTGCGAGAAGAGCCGGCGCTCCAGGAAGCCGGTGCTGCACGTGACCAAATTCGAATTCGCGGAAGGAAACTGACATGCCACCACCGAGACGCGGCAAGGGAAAAGGCAAGGGCAAGGGCAAGGACCGCAAGGACCGCGGCCAGCGCGCGCTGTTCCGGCGCCGCAAGTTCTGCCGCTTCACCGCCGAGAAGGTCGAGTGGATCGACTACAAGGATATCGACGTGCTGCGCGACTTCATCAACGAGAACGGCCGCATCATCCCGGCGCGCATCACCGGCACCGCGGCCGGCTACCAGCGGCAGCTGTCGGTGGCGATCAAGCGCGCGAGGTTCCTGGCGCTGATGCCGTACACCGACCTGCACTGAGGGGCGCGCCATGCAGGTGATCCTGATGGAGAAGGTGGCGAACCTCGGCAACCTCGGCGACGTGGTCCGGGTCAAGGACGGCTTCGCGCGCAACTACCTGATCCCGCACGGCAAGGCCAAGCGCGCGACCGAGGAGAACCTGAAGGCCTTCGAGGTGCGGCGTGCGGAGCTGGAGCGGGCGCAGGCCGAGGCGCTGGCGAAGGCGCAGGAGCGCGGCGCCAAGCTCGACGGCCTGACGCTGCAGATCACGCAGAAGGCCGGCGTCGACGGGCGGCTGTTCGGTTCGGTCACCAACTACGACATCGTCGAGGCCCTCAAGGCGCAGGGACTGGAGGTCGAGCGCTCGCAGGTGCGGATGCCGACCGGGCCGCTGAAGCAGGTCGGCGAGCACCACGTGCAGATCGCGCTGCACACCGACGTCGTCGCGACCGTGAACGTCGCGGTGCTGGGCGAAACCTAGCAATTACAGCCTGTTGCCGCGGGCGACGTCAGCATCCCGCAAGGGCCGCATTCGCGGCCCTTTTTTGTTCGCCGACCACAGCTTGTCCACAGGTTGTCAACAGAATTGCTAAGCTTGCCAACAGGCCTGTTCCATTTACTCGCGCGCCGATAACGCCCATGCTTCCGCCGTCGATGAAGAGCGCATAGAGGGATGGCCCGCCCACAGAGCACCGCGATACCCGAGCCGCTGCGGCGCGACGGCGACGCGCAGACCCTGGCGCTGAAGCTGCCGCCCCACTCGATCGAGGCCGAGCAGTCGCTGCTCGGCGCGCTGCTGGTCGACAACCACGCCTTCGACAAGGTCGGCGACGTGGTCACCGCGGACGACTTCTACCGCGACGACCACCGCCGCATCTTCCGCCACATCGCGAAGCTGATCGAGGCGAACAAGCCGGCCGACGCGGTGACCGTCAACGAGTCGGTCGAGGCGAGCCCGGACAAGGACAAGACCGGCGGCCTGGCGTACCTGGGCGCGCTGGCGCAGAACACCCCCAGCGCGCTCAACATCCGGCGCTACGCGGAGCTGGTCCACGAGCGCGCGCTGCAGCGGCGCCTGGCGCAGGTCGCGGCCGACATCGCGGAGACGGCGCTCTCGCCGAGCGGCAAGGAAGTGCGGCAGCTGATCGACGAGGCCGAGTCGCGCATCCTGGAGGTGGGCGAGCACGGGCGGCGCGGCGGCCAGGGCTTCGAGGAGATCCAGCCGGTGCTGGCGCGCGTCTTCGAGCGCATCGACTACCTGTTCCACCGCGACGACAAGTCCGACGTCACCGGCCTCTCGACCGGCTTCGCCGACCTCGACGAGCGCACCGCGGGCCTGCAGCAGGGGGACCTGGTGGTGGTCGCGGGCCGGCCGTCGATGGGCAAGACCGCGTTCGCGCTGAACGTCGCCGAGCACGCCGCGCTGCGGCTCGGCGCGCCGGTCGCCATCTTCAGCATGGAGATGGGCGCGACGCAGCTGGCGATGCGCATGCTCGGCTCGATCAGCCACGTCGACCAGCACAAGATGCGCACCGGCAGGCTCTCCGACGAGGAATGGGGCCGCCTCTCCGGCGCGATGGAGAAGCTGCACGACGCCCCGATCTACATCGACGAGACGCCGGCGCTCAACGTGCTCGAGCTGCGCAGCCGCGCGCGGCGCATGTACCGCCAGGTCGGCAAGCTCGGCCTGGTGGTGGTCGACTACCTGCAGCTCATGTCGGCGACGCAGGCGGGCGAGAACCGGGCCACCGAGATCTCGGAGATCTCGCGCTCGCTGAAGGCGCTCGCCAAGGAGCTCGACCTCCCGGTGATGGCGCTGTCGCAGCTAAACCGGGCGCTCGAGCAGCGCAACGAGAAGCGCCCGATGATGTCGGACCTGCGCGAGTCGGGCGCGATCGAGCAGGACGCCGACGTCATCCTGTTCATCTACCGCGACGAGGTGTACTTCCCGGACAAGCTGGAGTCCCGCGGCAAGGCCGAGGTGATCATCGGCAAGCAGAGGAACGGCCCGATCGGCACGGTCAACCTGACCTTCCTCGGCGAGCACACGCGCTTCGAGAACCAGGCGCGGGAGGACGCATGGCAGAGCCACTAACCCCGCAGAAATCCCCCTATGCAGTGGAGCTTGCCCCGGGCGACTACTGGTGGTGCGCCTGCGGGCGCTCCAAGCGCCAGCCGTTCTGCGACGGCTCGCACAAGGAGACCGAGTTCACGCCGGTGAAATTCACCATCGCCGAGGCGCAGAAGGTCTGGCTGTGCGGCTGCAAGCACACCGCCGGCCGCCCCTTCTGCGACGGGTCGCACAAGAAGCTCGGCTAGTCATCTCTTGGTCGCGATCCACGGCGTCGCCGGGCCGCTGCCGACGCGGTAGACGCCTTCCATGCGGTGGCCGGAGACCTGCCCGGTGAAATCGCGCCGCGCGCCCGACAGGTCGACGTAGCTGAAGGCGATCTCGGCGCCGCGCAGGCGCGCATCGCGCAGCCCGCCGCGCAGCTTGTCGGCGAGCTCGACGCTGCCGGAGATCTGCTGGTACTTCTGCTCGAAGCTGAGGTCGGCGCTCGCGCCGCCGGCGCGCAGGGTCCAGCTCCCCAGGACGTCGGCCGGCACCACCCAGAAATACGCGCGGCGGCCGTCCACCAGCGAGGTCTCGTCGGGCTTCCAGTCCTCCATGCCGAAGGCGTGCGACACGACGCGCGTGCCCGGTTTCATCGCCAGCAGCAGCGGCCGCAGCTTCATGTTGAGCTGGGGCAGCAGGTACAGCGCGACCACGGTGGCCTGCGTGAAATCGGTGGCGAAGATGTCGCCCTGCACGATGCGCACGCGCCCGGCGACCCCGGCTTTCTCGGCATTGCGCTGCGCCAGCTTCGCCATCTCCGGGTCGTACTCGATGCCGACGGCACGCGCGCCGAAGCGCGCGGCGGCGGCGATCGCGATCCGGCCGTCGCCCGCGCCGAGGTCGTAGACCAGGTCCTGCGGCGTTACCCCGGCCATCTTCAGCATGCGGTCGACCACCGCGTCGGGCGTCGGCACCCAGATGACATCCTTGCCGGGCTGCCCGACGTACGGCTCGTAGCGCTGGTGCTTGCCCTGCGCCGCGGCGGGCGCCGCCGCGACCAGGGTCGCGAGCGCCGCCGCGGCCAGCGCGGCGGCGGCGCGCGTCAAAGCGATTCCGCGGCGTGGTCGGCCAGGCGCGAGCGCTCGCCGCGCGCGAGCGTGACGTGGCCCGCGTGCGCCCAGCCCTTCATGCGGTCGACCACGAACGACAGGCCCGAGGAGCCTTCGGTAAGGTAGGGCGTGTCGATCTGGGCGAGGTTGCCCAGGCACACCACCTTGGTGCCCGGGCCGGCGCGCGTCACCAGCGTCTTCATCTGCTTGGGCGTCAGGTTCTGCGCCTCGTCGATGATCAGCCACTTGCGGACGAAGGTGCGCCCGCGCATGAAGTTGAGCGACTTCACCTTGATGCGCGCGCGCACCAGGTCGCGGGTCGCGGCGCGGCCCCACTCGCCGCCGGACTCGTCCGAGGCGTTGAGCACGTCGAGGTTGTCCTCCAGCGCCCCCATCCAGGGCTGCATCTTCTCCTCCTCGGTCCCCGGGAGGAAGCCGATGTCCTCGCCGATCGGCATCGTGACGCGCGTCATGATGATCTCGCTGTAGCGCTTGTCGTCCAGCGCCTGGGTGAGCCCGGCGGCGAGCGCGAGCAGCGTCTTGCCGGTGCCGGCCTGGCCGAGCAGCGTGACGAAGTCGATTGCGGGATTCATCAGGAGATTCAGCGCAAAATTCTGCTCGCGGTTGCGCGCGGTGATGCCCCAGACCGAATTCTTGCCGTGCATGTAGTCGCGCAGCGTCTCGATCACCGCGGCGCGCCCGCTCTTCTCGCGCACCAGGGCGTATAGCGGCCGCTCCCCCGACTCGTCGTAGACGAACTCGTTCAGCTGCAGGCGCGGCACCAGCGGGCCGCGCAGCCGGTAGTAGGTGTGGCCGTCCTTCTTCCAGGACTCCATGTCGCGGCCGTGGCTGTCCCAGAAATCGGCCGGCAGCCGGCGCACCCCGGTGTAGAGCAGGTCCGAGTCCTCCAGCACCTTGTCGCTGAAGTAGTCCTCGGCGGCGAGCCCGAGCGCGCGCGCCTTGATGCGCATGTTGATGTCCTTCGACACCAGCACCACCGCGCGCGGCGGCGAGCGCCGCTCCTCCTGCTTCGCCAGGTGCCGCACTACCGACAGGATCACGTTGTCGGTCTTGCCCGCGGCGAGCGTCGCCGGCAGCTCGCCGTTGATCGCCTCGGTCTGCAGGAACAGGCGCCCGCCGGCCGACGGGCCGCCGTCGCGCGTGCGGATCGGGAAGCCGGCGCCGATGTCGGCGACCCTGGTCGGCACGATCTCGTCCAGGAAGCGGCTCGCCTGCCGCGCGTTGCGCGCCAGGTCGGAGAGGCCCTTCTTGTGGCTGTCGAGCTCCTCCAGCGTCCCCATCGGCAAGTACAGGTCATGCTCCTCGAAGCGGAACAGGCTCGCCGGGTCGTGCATCAGAACGTTCGTGTCCAGCACGAACAGCTTCTTGAGCTTGGGTTTGCGGGGCGGGCGGGAGTGCTTCGGCATCGCTTCGGAGAGGGTGGGGGCGGGGGCTTCGGCCGCGTCGGCCGGCTCGACATCATAGGGCTTTAACAAAGTTCAATACCTCCTGTGCGTGACCCGAAACCTTGACCCCGCGCCATTCGCGCGCCACGCGTCCCTCGCCGTCGATGACGAAGGTGCTGCGCTCGATGCCGCGGACCTGCCTGCCGTACATGTTCTTCATCTTGATCACCCCGAAGAGCTTGCAGGCCGCCTCGTCGGCGTCCGAGAGCAACTCGAAGGGAAACTTCATCTTGGCCTTGAAGCCCTGGTGCGACTTCAGCGAGTCGCGCGACACGCCGCAGACCTCGGCGCCGGCGCGCGCGAACTCCTTGTGCAGGTCGCGGAAATCCGCGCCCTCCTGCGTGCAGCCCGGGGTGTTGTCCTTGGGGTAGAAGTACAGAACCAGCGTCTTGCCGCGGTGTTCCGAAAGCCGGAACTCGCCGCCGGTCGAAGGAACCGAGAAGTCCTTGACCGCCTTACCCGCCATTCGCCGAGGTTGTTAGCAACCCGTCTTAGCTGTGCGTCGCAACGTCTTCATTGAACACGTTTTTCCAAACTCCCGCAAGCGTCGCCTGTAACGACCCTAGTGGACTGATTTGGCGGTCTTTTTCGCCCGGCTCAAGCCGGGGTGAAGACCTCGTGGGTTCCCGCCACGCCGCGCAGGTCGAAGCTTCCTAGCGAGCGCATCGGCCGCGCCAGGCGCTCGGCGAACTCCTTCGAGACCAGCAGCGGCACGCCGGCTTCCTTGCTGAGCGCCTGGATGCGCGCGGTGCGGTTGACCGCCGGCCCGACGACGTTGAAGGCGAGGCGCCCCGGCGAGCCGACGTTGGCATGGGTCACCGTGCCGAGGTGCAGGCCGAGGCCGAAGTCGATCACCGGCAGCCCGGTGTGGCGCCGCCGGTGGTTGACCACCGCGATCGAATCGAAGGCGTCGATGGCGGCGTCGAGCGCGGCCTCGCACACCGCGGCCTCGTCCTCGGGGCGCCTGATCTCGAACACGATCAGGATGGCGTCGCCGATGAACTGCAGGATCTCGCCGCCGCGCGCGTACGCCGCCGCGGCGCAGTTCTCGAAGTAGTCGTTCAGCAGCGCGAGCAGCTGCGAGGCCGCCAGCGACTCGGACAGCGCGGTGAAGCCGCGCAGGTCGGAGTACCAGAACGCCGCCTCGATGCGGTCGCCGTCGCCGCGCTTCACCTGGCCCTGCAGGATGCGCTCACTGATGCGCGGCCCGATGAAGGCGTCGAGCAGGCCGAGCGTCATGCGGCGGGCGTGGATCGCCTCCAGCAGCGGGGCGAGCAGGTTGGCGAGCGCCTCGAAGCGCTCCAGGTCGGCGTCGCCGAAGCCCGCCGGCGCGTCGGTCGCCACGGCCATGAAGTTCACCTCGCCCGAGCCGAGCCAGAACGGCATGGCGTAGTAGTCGGTCATGCCGTCGGCGCGCAGCTCGTGCAGCAGCTTCGGGTCGCGCTCCTCGTCGAGCGCCTCGAGGCGCCGCCGATAGGGCCGCTGGTTCTCGTAGACGAATTGCACCGGGCTGCCGACGTAGGCGTCGCTGTTCTGCGTGCCGTGGCGGCCGGCGAACAGCTGCGACCCGGAGCGGCGCGTCCAGTAGCAGCCCCATGCGACCAGCTGCGGGTGGATGGTGCGGATGGTGAAGCCGATGCGCGCCACGACGGCGCCGGCCGCGGCGAGCCGCGCGCCGAGCTGCTCGAGCAGCGCCTTCGGGTCGCCGACGTGGCGCCCCTCGATCATCAGCCAGGCGCCGACCGGGGCGAGCGACCAGCCGTCCTCCGGGCCGAGCAGCCCGCGGCGGCTCAGCTCGCGGTGCGCCGGCTCGCCCACGCTCAGGGATGCGCGGCGAGGAAGCGCCGCAGCTCGCGCAGCACCTCGGCGGGCCGCTCCTCCGGCAGGAAGTGGCCGCAGTCGAGGGCGCGGCCGCGCACGTCGCGCGCCACCGCGCGCCAGTCGGCCAGGCAGTCGAACATCGTGCCGACCGGCGAGTGTTTTGCCCACAGGGCGAGCACCGGCATGGCGAGCTTGTTGCCGCGGTTCCTCGCGTCGTGCACCAGGTCGATCGAGGCCGCGGCGCGGTAGTCCTCGCAGCTGCCGTGGATGCCGCGCGCGTCGAAGCAGCGCAGGTACTCGCGCTGCACCGCCGGCGGGAAGTCGCGCAGGCCGTTCGGCCCGCGGCCGATCCGGCCGAGCAGGTACTCGCGGCGGTAGCCGGCGATCATGCGCTCGGGCATCGGCGCGCGCTGGATCAGGAAGAACCAGTGGTAGAACGCCGTGGCGAGCCCCTTGTCGACCTGCGAGAACACCTTCGCGGTGGGCGAGATGTCGAGCACGGCGAGGGTCCGTACGCGATCGCCGTGGTCGCGCGCCAGGCGATGCGCCACGCGGCCGCCGCGGTCGTGTCCGACGAGGTGGAAGCGGCGGTGGCCGAGCGCGCTCATGACCTCGGCCATGTCGCGCGCCATGGCGCGCTTGGAGTAGTTGGAATGGTCCGGCAGGCCCTTCGGCTTGGACGAGTCGCCGTAGCCGCGCAGGTCGGCGCACACCACGGTGTAGTCGCGCGCCAGCTTCGGCGCCACCTTGTGCCACATGGCGTGGGTCTCGGGATAGCCGTGCAGCATCAGCACCGGCGGGCCCGCGCCGCCGGCGACGAGGTTGATGGTCGCACCGCTCGTCCTGATTCTCCTGCCGGAAAACTTCTTGAACAGCATTCAGGACCTCGCTACCAGGAAGACGCCCGCGATGATGACTGCGATGCCGGCGGCGCGCTGCAGCGTCAGCGCCTCGCCGAGCAGCCACCACGCGAGCACGGCGTTCAGCGCGAAGCCGAGCGACACCATCGGGTAGGCGACGCTCACCGGCGTCTTCGAGAGCGCCAGGACCCAGGCGACCAGGCTCACCGCGTAGCAGGCGATGCCGCCGAGGATGCGCGGCTCGAGCGCCAGGCCGATCCCGACCGGCGTGGCGTTGGTGCCGGCCTTCAGCAGCAGCTGCGCCGCCGTGCCGAGCAGGACCGCGAGCAGGATGTACGAGAGGCTGAGGGCGCTCACCGGAACAGCAGCGCCGCGGCGACGCGCCGGCCCTCGGCCACGAGGATGTTGTAGGTGCGGCAGGCGGCCTGCAGGTCCATCACCTCGATGCCGACCCGCCGCGCTGCGAGCGCGCGCGTGAGGCGCGGGTGTGGAAAGCGCTGGCGCGGCCCGGTGCCGAGCAGCAGCACCTCCAGGCCCATCTCGAGGAACACGCCGAAGTGCGCCTCCTCCAGCGCGTCGAACGCCGCCGCGTCCCACGGCAGCACCTGCTCGGGCGTCACGATCAGCGAGCCGGAGGCGCCGGCGTCGTGGCGCCGGCCGTTGATCGTCACGTAGCCTTCGCCGTAGCCCGAGAAGGCGTTGAGCGCGCTCGGCGCTGGGGCGTGGAGCTTCACTGCTAGAATTCTACAATGCGTGAGTTTTCAAGGATCAAGCGGCTGCCGCCGTACGTCTTCAACATCACCAACGAGCTGAAGATGGCGGCGCGCCGGCGCGGCGAGGACATCATCGACCTGTCGATGGGCAACCCCGACGGGCCGACGCCGCAGCACATCGTCGACAAGCTGGTCGAGGCGGCGCAGCGGCAGGATACGCACGGGTACTCTGTTTCCAGGGGAATTCCCAGATTAAGAAAAGCCATTTGTGAATGGTATCGGCGGCGCTACTCGGTCGATCTGGACATGGACGCCGAGGCGATCGTCACCATCGGCTCGAAGGAGGGCCTCGCGCACCTGATGCTGGCGACGCTCGAGCGCGGCGACACGGTGCTGGTGCCCAACCCGTCGTACCCGATCCACATCTACGGCGCGATCATCGCCGGCGCCGACATCCGCTCGGTGCGCATGACGCCCGACGCCGACTTCATCGCCGAGACGGAGCGCGCGATCCGCGAGCTGATCCCGAAGCCGAAGATGCTGGTGATCGGCTTTCCATCGA
>Ga0335085_10009259_pt1 | contig 14881 bp, 15 predicted proteins | sample Lox_Sample_45_FD_206712 | JGI IMG/M metagenome (GOLD analysis project Ga0335085, IMG submission 206712) | Soil microbial communities from Loxahatchee National Wildlife Refuge, Florida, United States - Lox_Sample_4.5 | ecosystem: Environmental > Terrestrial > Soil > Wetlands | place: USA... | reverse complement strand
CCAGTTCTGACCCAGCGCGCAACGCATCCATGTCAAACCCGATTGGCTGTCGGTCAACGTGCCATCGCCATTATCTTTAAAGCGCCCGGCCTGGATCGACATCGGGTAAGCGGCATCGCAAATCTGATCCGCCACTGCCAAGGTAGAGGCCGTGCCGAGACTCATCAGCAACGGCAAGAAGAGAAAGTATCTTGTTTCCATGCCCTCTTCCATTTTAATAATCGATGCGCATCGAAAAACCAGGACCCGGTGTGGCTGCCTTCGGCAACTTGCGGTACGCGCTGGTCCAGCGGGCCCTGGATGATTTATTCCTCCCTATCGCTCCTAGAAAGCGTAATGCATGCCCACCGAAAGTGCGGAAGGAGAGGCGCCAGATCCATTCGCAAGCGGAGCGCTGAACGGAAAAGAACCGTTAAACAAGGCAAATGGCGCGTTCGCATCATTGTTCAATTTGGTGAACAGCACATACACGTCTGTGCTCTTGGCCAAACTGTACTGGTAACCGACGCTGTACTGGCTCGCGCCAGTGTTGGTGGCGGCACTCAAATCGTTGGCCCGGGTGTAAGCAATTTTTACGGCGCTTTTATCAAAGCTGTATTTGGCAGTCAGATAATAGGCGTTATGATCTGCGGAGACGCCGGGGAAGAAAAACGAGTTAGAGTCGCTGATTCTCTCTCCCACTCCGCCAATGGTGAACCCGTTCATCGTGAAACCAATGCCGATTTTGGCTGCCGAGCTATGGGTGTTGACGGCGACGTCGACATAGTGATAAGCGGCCGTAACATAGAGCGGGGCCATGTTGTACATGATGGCTGCACCCGTTCCATAACCCTTATAGTCGGTACCCAGTACATTAGCCGGCGTATTATTGCTGTAAGCGACTACTGCGCTGAAACCGCTCAGATTGGGAGTGAAGTAGGCAATAGCGTGGGCTGCGTTGCCATCGAAGGAGCCGACATTGAGGCTATAACCCATCAGGGAACGATTATCGGCCACGCCATCCCCAAACCCGTCCAAGTCGCGGGTAGAAGCTTTATAGGGAGTGCTAAGCCAACCGGCCAGCACCTTACCCAAACTTGCACTGCTCAACCCTAGGAAGCTGTCGCGGGTAGTCAAGGTATCGAGACCGGTGCCGCCCGTGTCGTAATTTATCGCCTGCTCGAGCTGCCACACCACCGCCATGCCATTGTCCAAATCTTCGGATCCCTTGAAGCCTAAACGTGAGCTATTACTCCGAACCGCGTTGACAGTGGTTCCGCCCACGCCTGCGGAAGAATCGCCGGTCTGCTCGCTATCAAACGAAACATTGGCTTGGCCATAAACAATGAATTTCCCCTGATACAAGTCGATGTCGGCCATGGCTAACGTTGGTAAACTTGAAATGCAACCAACAATTGCCGCAGCAATTATTTTCTTTTGCATGTTGAAACCCTCCCCTATGATTTTTGTGGCGGCAGTCTCGGCTGCCGATGAATGAAAAGTGTTTTATTTCTACTCTATCGCTTTATTATTTGCGCCCCTTCCAGAGAGATGACGAAAAAAGAACCGGGCGACCGTGGCAGTCACCCGGCCGAATCTAAATTTCAGCATCCTTCCTTGTCATAGCCGACGCATGAACCTTTTTTCGGGAAACCAACGCCGGATTTCACCACCACAGGAGACGTCTGTTTGGTCGCCAGCCCCGGTTCGATTGATTTGCCGCGGTACATGTAGAAGGCATATGCTTCCATCGCGATCATGTCATCACTGTTGACATCCAGCGCTTTGCCCTGCTGCGGGACCTGTATGCACCAATTAATCATGTCGCGCAGCGCAATGACCCGACCCAAGTCTGCCTGGTACTTGGGAAAAGTCGTGGGGTTTGACGCAGCCCCATCTGGATGACAGTTGCCGCAAGCCAATCCATTTCCGCTCATTGACGGATTGCTGCCGTGCCACAGATCGCGCCCGTGATCCACCACAGCCAGCAGCGCTTTTTGCTGATCTTCCAGTTCGGCTTTGGTGAAAGGGGCCCGCGCCATCGCGGTGTTGCTAAGTGCAAACAATCCCAGCACCGCGGGGGCGGTGATTAACGTCAAAACCATGGCGATATTTTTAATATTCATGTCTAGTCCTCCTCTCAGATTTTCCAGCCGTTTTTCATGGCCGGGGTCAACATGTCACCAAACGGGTCGTACTGCAGCACACCGCTGAAATCGCTTTCCAGATCGATGTATTGAGCGCCCTCGCCGTCCTCGAAGTTGCCTGGATCGGAACGGTTCATTCGCGACTCGGGATAAGCCAGCTTCACGTCGGGATACGGCCACGGCCAGGAAGTAGACATGGTACCGGCTGAAGACAGGTTGCCGATCTTGTTGAAAATCGTCTGGTGCACGTGCCCATGGAACGCCATTACACGCTCGAATTTCGACAGAATGTCACGTATTTGCGGCGCGTCCTCAGTCTGGAAATTCCAGCGCGGGTAGTAATCCCACAGCGGTGAATGGGTAAACACCACCACCGCGGTATCCGGGCTGAGATTTTTCACATCTTTCTTCAGCCAATCCAGTTGCTCTTCCCTTACTCCCCACGGGCCGGCGATCGGGCTTTCCAGCATTGTCATCACATTCATTCTTTCCTCTGGAGACATCCCCGCAGCGGTCCAGAAATCGCGCACCAGAATCGAATTCATGCCGATGAAATGCACCCCCTTATGGTCAAACGACCAAGTAGGCTTTCCAAAAAGGCCGCGCCACGCTGCCCCCATGTCCAGATACCAGTCGTGCTCGCCGGGGATAAAATGAACCGGCATCGTCAGCTTGGAGAGAATTTTCTTCCCCTTCTCCAACTGGTCTTGAGTGCCTGTCTGAGCGATGTCGCCAGTGTAGACGACGAAGTCAGGCAATGGATTCATGCTCATGACCTTCTGGACCGCATCGGCCATCTGATCGTCAAATCTGTGACCGGGGATACTGTAGAGATGCGAGTCGGTTATTATTGCGAAACGGAACGGGGTCACCTTGTTTTTGCCCATCGCCGCTTCTGCGACCTGGACCATGCCAACGTTGACGCCTACGGTACTTGCCACCAACGTGGCCAATCCCGCTTTGCCTGAGATGGTTAGGAATTTCCTTCTGCTTTCAAATTCACTCATGACTCTCTCCCCTCTATTTTTGGAAAAAAACTTCGCTCGCCACGAGGTACTGCAATGGATTGTCAACTCCTCCCGTCAGAAATATTGTTCACTTCACCAAGAGCGATTCGCTCTATCTGCGAGAAAACGTTCTTATTTTTTTTACGGCTAAAAACAGGAACAATTTAGGGCCACCTTTAGACAGCGTCCAATGATTTGTTTAGATTGAAAGCATCGACAAAATCTATCGTTGTCTATCCAGATGGCAGAACGCCATGGAAATTAAACAAGTGGGATAGGGGCTTACAACTTTCTATCTTGCCCTGAGGGGCAGGGCTATTTACATGTTTCGCCTACGGATAGGCATGCCATGCAGCGATCTTTTTTTATAACATCAAAACTGTTGTGATTTACGCTCAAGGGTTTTGAGTTGCTGTGTATCTTTGACGTGCCGGTGCAGCCATTCGAACTGTGCACGCGCATCGTCCCCTAATCCCGCGTCAACGAGCGCGTTCGCCGCACGCAATCGGGCGGCGAACGCATCGGGAGTTTGCCCGCCATCCGCTAATGCGGCTTCGAGATAATAATCGGCCGCGCGGCGATAATCGCGCGCACGCTCGGCGAGTATGCCGAGCGCGTACAAGGCTGCGCGCCGTGGCGAAGACAACGCGGGATCGTCGAGCAACAAATGCGCCTGCGCATCGGTCTGTTCGCCCGACAGATGCACCCCGTCAAGCAGTCGTGCTGCGGCCGACATCAGGTGACTGTCGACCAGCGACAACGCCAAGCGTGCCTGCGCGGCGTCACGCGCCGCCGCTGTTTGACCGAATTTGGCGAGATATGCGTACAGTGCGCGCCCGGCGGTCGGCGGCACCGCACGGCCCGCCGCGTCCATCCAGGCCGTATCGTCGCCGATCAACAACTGCGCGCGATTGGCGACATCCTGCGCGGTCGTCTCGTAGTTATGGCGCAACTCCGCGGTCAGCGTAACGATGTCGTTGTTGCTAGCTGCGAGTTCGAGCAGATTTTCCAGTACTTCGGTCTGCAGCACGCGGTCGTTGTCGATCAGCGCCGCCTGCCGGATGACTTCCCACCACAGCATATCGGGTTCTTTTGCAAGCGCCGCGCGCGCGCGCGCGACTGCCGCGTCCGGTGCCAGCAGTTTGGTGTTCATGCTCAGCCATGTTTTCACCGGCCCCTTATCATCGAGCCGAGGCAACCAGTCGACTGCTTCTTGGGTCATTCCTGCCTTCAACAGTATCGCGACGAAATGTCCCGCGGTCACATGGTCGAGCGGCCGGTAGTCCTGTTGGTACCGCAGCATCAATAAATAAGCGTCATCCGGTTTGTCGTCTGCGATGTAACTGTCGATGACGAGTTGCCGTGTGGCGCGCCAATCATCGGCGCCGAATTCCTGCTTCCACAGCACTTGTGCCAGAAACTGACGGGCCTGTGCGCCCTCCTTGAGCACAATTGCCGCGCGCGCCCCGGCCAGAAGACAAACACGGACCAATGCCGGCGGCATATCAACCGGCAGATGAGCAGCGCGCTCGACCAGCGCCGGGTTGCGTTCGAGTTGCGCGAGCAGTGAACAGCGCAACTGTTCCCACTCGCTCCATGCTGGCGCCGACGGCTCGGTCGGCTGCAACCGTTCGATACGCGATAATGCGAGTTCCGGCGCGCCAGCGTCTACGTAACGCTGGGTCAGAACCAATGCCTCGGGGAGGCCCCGGTCAGCGGCCCACAGAGGCAATGGCAGTCCCAACAAGGCAAGGAGGAAAACGCGCACTCGAACATTATCAAGGCGGCCAATAAAAAAGGCGACCAGGGTCGCCTTTTTTACAAGGATTGCAAACACTATTTTTTCTGCTCCTTCTGCTGTTTTTTCTCTTTCGTTTGTTCTTTGGATGCGACAGTTTCGGCCGGCGCATCTTCTTCCAGCGGCGGCAGCATGTCTTCGACCGGTGCGTTGAGTTTTTCCTTGATGCGCGCCGCCTTTCCCGACAATTTGCGCAGGTGATAAAGCTTGGCGCGCCGCACGGCGCCCCTGCGCCTGAGTTCGATGGAAGCAATCAGCGGCGAATAGGTCTGGAACGTGCGTTCAACGCCTTCGCCGGATGAAATCTTGCGCACGATGAACGATGAATGGAGGCCGCGGTTGCGCTTTGCAATCACGACGCCTTCATAGGCTTGCGCGCGTTTGCGGTCGCCCTCGACCACGTTGACGTTGACCACCACCGTATCGCCGGCCTTGAAATCAGGAATGTTTTTCCCGAGCCGCGCAATCTCTTCCCGTTCCAGCTTCTGTATTGTATTCATAGTCAATCCCGTTTTCATCAACTCATTGTTGCGCGCATTCCTGCTGATACTCCGCAAGCAGTTTGCGTTCATCGCTCGATAATGCTCGCTGCTCGATTAACTCCGGGCGCCGCCGCCAAGTACGGCCAAGCGCCTGTTTCAGCCGCCAGCGCTCGATTTCCGCATGGTTGCCGGACAGCAGCACCGGCGGCACCGATTCGCCCGCGTAAACCTCAGGACGTGTGTAGTGCGGATGATCGAGCAGCCCGCCCACAAACGAATCCTGCGCCGCCGATTCGGCGTCGCCAAGCGCACCCGGCAATTGGCGCACGATGGCGTCGATCACCACCATCGCCGCGAGTTCACCTCCCGACAGCACATAATCGCCGATCGAGATTTCTTCATCAATTTCGCGCGCTATCAACCGCTCGTCGACGCCTTCGTAGCGTCCGCACAACAGCACCGATCCCTGTTCTTCCGCCAATTCCCGCACCCGTCCGTGTGTCAGCCGTGCGCCCTGCGGCGACAGATGCAGCACGCGCGGCCGCCGCACACCGGCACTGCGCTGGCGTTGCCTTGCCGCTGCCAGCGCACGACTGAGTGGCTCGGCCATCATCACCATGCCGGGACCGCCTCCGTACGGCCGATCATCCACCGCGCGGTAGCCAGTCGCCGCAAAATCGCGCGGGTTCCACGCTACAAGTTCGTACAGCTTTTTCTCCCGAGCACGGCCGGTCACTCCGGACTCGGTCACCGCTTCGAACATGCGCGGAAAAATCGTTATTACGTCGAACTGGAACATATTAAGCAAAATCCTCGCCCCAATCCACTTCGATCACGCCCGCCGCAAGGTCCACTTTCTTGATCGCCGCAGCGATGAACGGGATCAATGTCTGCTTGTTCGTTCTTTCCACCACCAGCACATCGTTGGCGCCGGTTTGCACGATCTGCGCGACGCGCCCGAACTCGTGTTCCGCATTGGTTACTTTAAGGCCGATCAAATCGGCCCAATAAAATTCATTGTTCCGGATCTGCGGCAACAACTCGCGCGGCACTGCAACTTCGCAACCCGTCAGTGCCGCCGCCACATTGCGGTCAACGACCCCCGCAAACCGTGCAACCAGCCTGTCGTTTTGCGTCTTTGCCGCTGCAACCAGCGTTTCTTTCCAGTCTTCGCCGCACTTCAACCACCACACCGGGTAAGCGCACAGATTGCCGCTGCGCGCCGTCAGTGTTTGAACCTTGACCCAGCCGCGGATGCCGAACGGGGCGGTTACCCGCCCCATAATCACCATCCGCTCAAACGGCGGGCTTGACTGCAGACGGCCTGCCAAATTGCTTGACGAGACGCGCTGCCGTATCGCTAAGTCGGGCACCTTTACTCTGCCAGTGCGCGAGGCGCTCCGCCTCGACGCGGAAGGTTTCCTGGCCCTCAGGCGCCTTGGGGTTGTAAAACCCGATGCGTTCAATAAAGCGCCCGTCGCGCGCGCGCCGTGAATCCGCGACCACCAGATTGAAAAACGGCCGCTTCTTGGCGCCGCCGCGTGCCAGTCTGATCACTACCATAAATCGACCCTGAAAATTCGGAAAGGGCGTGATTCTACGCCAGTTTTCGGGAACCAGGCAAGAAACCCGCCGGTATTTCACACGCCATGTCCGACAGTTTATGCTACGGTTCATTTCCAAGTCTTGCCGGTCGGCGCGAAGCACCGAAAAACATGAAGTGTTTGTCGCCTTGTTGCCTGCTGTTTGCAGTCCTGCTGACGCCGTCCATGGCGTTCGCCGAGACTGTAGTAGTGGCTGAAATCCACGGCGCAATCAGCCCTGCCAGTGCCGACTATTTCCTGCGCGCGCTCGACCAAGCGCGCACCACGCAGGCGTCATTGCTGGTGCTTAAGCTCGACACCCCGGGAGGACTCGACTCCTCGATGCGTAAAATCATCCGGGGCATCCTCGCCTCACCGGTACCGGTCGCGACTTTTGTCGCGCCGAGCGGCGCGCGTGCCGCCAGCGCCGGCACTTATATCCTTTACGCGAGCCATCTCGCCGTAATGGCGCCCGGCACCAATCTCGGCGCGGCGACGCCAGTCGCGATCAGCATCGGCGGCGAATCCGGCAAGGCAACGGCCGGGAAAAACCCCGGTAAAGGCGAAGATCAAGCGCCGACCGGCAGTGCCGAAGAACGCAAAGCGATGCAGGACGCCGCCGCCTATATCCGCAGTCTTGCGCAACTGCGCGGCCGCAACGCGGTATGGGCCGAGCAGGCGGTGCGTAAAGCGGCGAGCCTGTCGGCAACTGAAGCGCTCAAGCAAAATGTGATTGACTTCGTCGCCGACGATGTAGCCGATCTGCTCAAGCGCGCCGACGGCCGCCGCGTCAAACTGTCCGACGACGAACAACGGCTCGCGCTCGCCGGTGCCGGCATCGTGACCATAGCCCCCAACTGGCAGGAACGGCTGCTGGCGGTGATCGCCGACCCCAACGTCGCGTTGATCCTGATGATGCTAGGCATCTACGGGCTGCTGTTCGAGTTCTACGCGCCGCACGGCATCGCCGGCGTCATCGGCGGCATCAGTCTGCTGCTCGCGTGCTACGGCCTCGCGATGCTGCCGATCAACCTTGTCGGCGCGCTGCTGATCCTGCTTGGCATCGCGCTGATGACGGCGGAAGCTTACGTGCCGAGCTTCGGCGCACTCGGCGTCGGCGGCATCGCTGCCTTCGTCGCCGGCGCGCTGATGCTGGTCAACATCAACGTTCCCGGATTGAAAGTCTCGCTCGCCTTCGTCGTGCCGCTCGCCGTCGTCAGCGCGCTGGCGCTGGCCGGCATTAGCGCCTTCGCGCTGCGCGCGTGGCGACGACCGGTGGTTGCCGGCATCGAAGCGATGATTGGCGAGACTGCGGAAGCGCTCGAAGACTTCGAGCGCGAAGGCTGGGTGCGCGCTTCCGGCGAACGCTGGCATGCGCGCAGCACCGTTCCCCTGACGCGCGGCGCGCACGCACGCATCGCGGCGGTGGAAGGACTCACGCTGGTGCTGCAACCGGCCGCGCCAGACAGCGCGCCGACGACGCCGAAGCAATGAAGCGCGCGGCACCGGTCTACTTCGGTTTTCCCAGAAACATGTTGATTAGGTCCATCGGCATCGGGAACACGACGGTAGTATTTTTGTCGGCACCGATCACCGTCAGCGTTTCCAGGTAACGCAATTGGATCGCGCTCGGCTCCTGCGCCAGTATCTTGGCTGCCTGAAACAACTTTTCCGATGCCTGCAGCTCGCCCTCGGCATGAATGACCTTGGCGCGCCGTTCGCGTTCCGCCTCGGCCTGCCGCGCGATTGCGCGAATCATCGATTCGGTCAGATCGACCTGCTTCATCTCGACATTCGAAACCTTGATGCCCCACGTGTCGGTCTGGGCGTCCAGCGCCTGCTGGATGTCGGCATTCAGTTTTTCCCGCTCCGCCAGCATGTCGTCCAGATTGTGCTTGCCGAGCACCGAGCGCAACATGGTCTGCGCAAGCTGGCTGGTCGCATTCAGGTAATCCTCGACCTGAATGATCGACTTTTGGGCGTCGATGATGCGGAAATAAATCACGGCGCTGACCTTGACCGACACGTTGTCGCGCGAAATCACATCCTGCGTCGGCACCTCGAGCACGACGGTGCGCAGATCTACCCGCACTACCTGCTGAATCACCGGGATGATGATGACCAGCCCCGGTCCTTTCACCTTCCAGAAGCGTCCCAGCATGAACACCACGCCGCGCTCGTATTCGCGGAAGATGCGAATCGCCGAGAGCAGGAAAAACGCCCCCAGCAGGACAATGACGATGCCGAACAAATTGAGATCCCACATCATGTGGTGCCCCCTTTCTACAAAAGGCTGCGCCGATTAAGGCGTGCCGATGAAATCCTTTTTCCCCAGCTCCACGCCGCAATGTCTGAGGATGTCATAAGCGGTCGTCACGTGAAAATAAAAATTCGGCAGCGCCATGTTCAGAAGATACTGCTGCCCGACCAGGTTCACCGTGTGATCGCGCATCTTCAATGTGATCGCGCGCTGTTCCGAACCATCGACCTGTTCGGGCTGGAAGGTTTCCAGATATTTGAGCGTCTTGTTGATGCGCGCTGCCAGTTCGGGAAACGTTTCCTCGTTGTCCTGGTACTTGGGCGGCTCGATCCCCGCCAGACGCGCCGCGCAACCTTTGGCAGTATCGGCAGCAATCTGGATTTGCCGCACAAAAGGCAGCATGTCGGGATAAAGACGACTGTTGATCAGCACCTCAGGGTTGATTTTCTTGGCGGCGGCGTGCGCTTCACCTTTGTTTAGAATCACCACCAAGTTCGTCAGCATGTGCTGAAACACCGGCACCGACATCTGATACATCGAGATTGTCATTGCGTTGACCTTATTTCCAACTGCGGGCAGAAAGCTCTACGGCAAGTCTACTCCACCCTTGGTGAGGCAGTGTCCCAGTATGAAATGTAACAAATACGAGCAGGGCTATTTCCACACCCGTTAGAGGATTATTGCGAGTAAGACAACGCGGTCCATCCGATGACCGGAAATCCCGTATTGCAGTCGCCAGTCAATCCTATCCAGCGCGTCCGCAACACGCAGTGGGTCTTTGCGCTGTATCTCTTGCTCCATTCTTTGAAAATCCTCATTACTTCACCACGCCATCGGCTTCTTGTCGCGGAAGAACCCGCCGGTCGGCGAACCGTCCGGCAATGTTGCGAGCCAGACGATGGTTTCCGCGCCCTGCTCGATGGAACGCGTCGCGCCTTTGCCGCCCATGTCGGTGCGCACCCAGCCCGGGCACACCGAGTTGACGAGCACATCAGTGCCGCGCGTTTCGTCGGCGAACATGCGGGTGACGGCGTTGAGCGCGGTCTTCGACACGCGGTAGCCCGGATAGCCACTGTTCATTTCGGAAAGCTGACCCATGCCGCTGGAAACATTGACGACTCGACCGTAATTGTTCTTGACCATCGCCGGCACCAGCGCGCGGCACAGCAGGTACGGCCCGAGCGCATTGGTGGCAAAGGTGCGCTGGATGACGGATGCGTATTCGGGCAGCGCATTCGGTTCTTCCCCGTCAATCATGATGCCGGCGTTGTTGACGAGCACATCCACGCGGTCGAATTCCCTGAGCACATCTTTGGTGAATTGTTCGATGCTCGCAGTGCTCGCAACATCGAGCAGCCGAAACTCGGTCTTGAGGCCTTCCCTGGCGAGCTGCTCCTGCGCCGCCTTGCCGCGCGCGGCGTCGCGCGGCCGGTCAGGATGACTTGATAGCCTTGCTCAGCGAGTTGGCGTGCGGTCTTGAAGCCCAGTCCCTTGAGCGCGCCGGTGACAACTGCGATTTTCGGTTGCATGGTTCCCCCCTCCCGCCCGATCCCCCGAGGGGAAGGACGCTCATTCGATGTCCCGCATTTTATCCCGATTGCGCGGGCACAGCGGCACGCTGTGGAACGCGCAGCGCCGCGGATGGAAAATAAAAGTCGGCGCCAAATCGCAGCGCCGGTAGAGGAGGTTAGGCAGAAATCAGGGGTGGGAAACGCGCAGTTCTTTGAGCATCGCGCCAAGCAAGGTATTGGCGGTACGCGCGCGTTCGTCAGCCTGCTCTTCGGCTTCGCCGAGGCACCTGCGCTCGAACGCAGCGACGGCAAGCAGCGCGCTCAAGTAGCGAATCGCGAGGTTCTGCGCTTCGCTCATTTTGTCGCTGCCAGTGATTTCGCCAGTGTAGCTGACCTGGATGCCGAACGCGCCGACGATTTGTATCACTTCGTACCAAGCGCTGGGGCCGGAGGCGTCGATGCCATGACCGGCCATGTGAAACAGCACATCGCCATTGTCGGACATGCGCACCCCCCCGCCGTCGCGCTTCTCAATGCAGAAGCGAAGCGGATTGCCGCCAGCAAGGCAAAACGGGGTCTTGACTTCGATCACACCGTTGCCGCCGGGTTGCAACGTGCATCCCATTTTGTCGGCAAACTCGTTGATCATTTGAAAACCTTTTATTCCTTTATGCTGCAATGCAATAAATATACTGCTATTGCAACCGGTTTTCAAGTAGTAGATCGACTATATTTAATTGATTTATTTATTATGCATCAAAAATGTGCACACTAATACATAAGAGTTGCAAGTGCGGAAAAATGCACAAAAAATGGGATTGTAATGGTGCCTACCCCGATGGCGCGTCAGCGGCCGGGGAATATGTTCTTCATCGAGCGCATCATCTTGGCGAGCCCGCCCTTGGCCATCATTTTCATCATTTTCCTGGCCTGCTCGAATTGCGCGAGCAGCCGGTTGACCTGCTGCACGCCGACGCCGGCGCCGGCTGCGATGCGGCGCTTGCGCGAAGCCTTGATGATTTCGGGCTGCGCGCGCTCGCGCGGTGTCATCGCATTGATGATGCCCTCGATGCGACGGATCTGTTTGTCATCCATCTGCACGTTACCGGCTGCCGGCGCAAACTGTGCCGGCAGCTTGTCGAGCAGCGCCGACATTCCGCCCATTTTTTTCATCTGTGCGATCTGCGTCTTGAAGTCTTCAAGGTCGAACCCCCTGCCGGTTTTGATCTTGTGCGCGAATTTCTCGACTTCATCACGGTCAACCGTGCGTTGCGCTTCTTCGACCAGTGACAGGATGTCGCCCATGCCGAGAATGCGCGAGGCCATGCGGCCGGGATGAAACGCCTCAAGGCCGTTCGGCTTTTCGCTGACGCCGGCGAACTTGATCGGCTTGCCGGTGACCTGCCGCACCGACAGTGCGGCGCCGCCGCGCGCATCGCCGTCGAGCTTGGTCAACACGATGCCGGTCAGCGGCAATGCGTCGCCGAACGCCTTGGCGACATTGATCGCATCCTGGCCCTGCATCGCATCGACGACGAATAGGGTTTCGACCGGGTCGAGCGCTTCATGCAAGGCACGGATTTCCCGCATCATCGCGTCGTCGATCGCAAGCCGGCCTGCGGTGTCGACAATCAATATGTCGTAATAGTGGGTGCGCGCGTGATCGAAAGCATTGCGCGCGATGGTTTCCGGTGGCTGAACGGCTTCCGACGGGAAACAGTCGACGCCAACCTGCGCGGCGAGTGTCTTCAGTTGTTCGATCGCGGCCGGGCGGTAGACATCGACGCTGACGAGGAGCACCTTCTTTCTGTATTGCTCGTGCAGCATCTTGGCGAGCTTGGCGCTGGTCGTGGTTTTGCCCGAACCCTGCAGGCCGGCCAGCAGGATCACCGCCGGCGGTGGCGTGGCGAGGTTGAGACCGATATTCGCTTCGCCCATCAGCGCCATCAGTTCGCGATGGACGACACCGACCAGCGCTTGGCCGGGCGTAAGGCTGCCAATGACGGCCTCGCCCCGCGCCCGCTCGCGAACATGCGCGACGAAATCCCTGACCACCGGCAGCGCGACGTCGGCTTCAAGCAGTGCGACGCGGACTTCCCGCAGCGCGTCCTGGATATTGGACTCGGTCAGGCGCGCTTCGCCGCGCAGCGTCTTGACGACGTGCGACAGGCGGCTGGTTAGATTTTCAAACATCAGAGGTAGAGAGCGCCCTCTGGTAAACTCCGGGGTTATTCTGGATCATCGTCGTCACAACGTCATTTGCGATGCTGAATGTTTTATTTTATCTAATTACCGCGCTGATGTACGCGGCATTCGCCGTTTACTACTGGCGCACGCGCTGGGTCGTCGCGCCGCAGGCCGGGCCGCTGACGGCGGGAGCGATGCGGGCGGAGCATCTGCTGGTATTGGTGCCGCTGATTGCGCATGGTGCGCTACTCTACAACTCGATGTTCGGCGGCGTCGGCATCCGCCTTGGCGTCGGCAATACGATTTCGGTGGTGATATGGCTGACGGTGTTGATCCACTGGTGCGGCGCCTGGTTCTATAACCTCGAAGGGCTGCAGTCGATGGTAATGCCGGCGGCCGCGGTGTGTGTGCTGTTGCCGGCGGTATTTCCGCCGACCCATCCGATCGCCAACACCCAAGCGCCCGAACTCGAGGCGCACTTGCTGATTGCGATTATCGCCTACAGTCTATTCACGATCGCGGCACTGCATGTCGCGCTGATGGTGCTGCTCGAACGACGGCTGCATGGCGGAAATCTGCCGATGATGCTGCAAAAATTGCCGCCGCTGCTGACGATGGAAACGTTGTTGTTCCGCATCATTATTGCCGGCTTCGCTCTGCTGACGCTGACACTGGCAACCGGCATTTTCTTTTCGGAAGAACTGTTCGGCAAACCGCTCCGCTTCGACCATAAAACAGTCTTCAGCATTCTGTCATGGATCGTTTTTGCGGCACTGCTTGGCGGACGCTGGCTTTACGGCTGGCGCGGACGCATCGCGGTGCGCTGGACGCTGACCGGCTTTGTGATGCTGGTACTCGCCTACATCGGCACCAAGTTCGTGCTCGAAGTGTTGTTGGGACGGAGTTAGAGACGGTTTGAGTGACATTCCGTTATCGGCGCACTTCACCGCGCTCGGTATCCTGTTACTGATCGCCGGTTTTTTTTCGATCGCCGAGACCAGCATGATGGCGCTGAACCGCTATCGGTTGAAAGCGATGGTGCGGCTCGGCAGCCGCGGCGCCAAGCTCGCCACCGAACTGCTGGCGCGGACCGACCGGCTGCTCGGCATGATCCTGCTGTGCAACACGCTGTTCAACGCGGCGGCGACGGTGATCGCCACCGTGATCGCGGTGCGGCTGCTCGGCGATGACGAAGTCGCGCTGAGTATCGGCACCGTTGCCGTTACCTTTCTGATCCTGGTATTCGCGGAAATCACGCCCAAGGTGATCGGCGCCAATTATGCGGACACCATCGCGCCGCTCGCCGCCTTCGTGTTGAAACCGCTGCTGACCGTACTGTATCCGATTATCTGGTTCGTCAACGTGTTCGTGCAGGCGGTTTTGCAGCTGTTACGGCTGAAATCAGCGGCGCCGGAAGAATCACGGCTGACGCCGGAGGAATTGCGTACATTGGTGCTCGAGGCCAGCCACTACATCCCGAAAAAACACCAGAGCATATTGCTCAACCTGTTCGAACTCGAAACCATCACGATTGACGACGTGATGACGCCGCGCAGCCAGATCGAGGCGATCGACCTCGACGCGCCGCCCGACGAGTTGCGCGAACAGATCACGACCGCGCACCATCGGCGGCTCGCGGTCTATGAAAAGGAGCCCGACAATGTTGTCGGCGTGGTGCTGGTGCGCCGGCTGCTCGCCGGCAGCGGCACGATTACCGCCACGCACCTGCGCGAAATCATGCGCGAGCCCTACTTCGTGCCGACCGGCACATTGCTGCTTACGCAACTGCAGGAATTCCAAGAACATGAGGACCGCGTCTGTTTCGTGGTCGACGAATACGGCGAATTGCTGGGCATGGTCACCGTTGAGGACATCGTCGAAGAGCTGGTCGGCGAATTCGCGACGCAATCGCCGCTGCAGACCATGC
>Ga0335085_10009258_pt1 | contig 14882 bp, 10 predicted proteins | sample Lox_Sample_45_FD_206712 | JGI IMG/M metagenome (GOLD analysis project Ga0335085, IMG submission 206712) | Soil microbial communities from Loxahatchee National Wildlife Refuge, Florida, United States - Lox_Sample_4.5 | ecosystem: Environmental > Terrestrial > Soil > Wetlands | place: USA... | reverse complement strand
GCTCCACCGGAGCGTGCTCAAGGGCGAGAAACTTCCGCACCACCGGTGCCATGATGTCCGGTGTCAGGCCAGGAAGAATCACCTGCCACTCCGACGCCGTTAGCCGGCTCGCCGGCAACCCCCCGGCATCCTCAGTGACAGCAATCACGTCTATCCCATCAGGCAGCGCCGCGTTCAGCCGTTCCCGCACGACGCCCGCCTCGTTCCGGCTGGTCAGCGCGAGGCTCAGGTACTCCGCCTCGCTCGCGACGCCGGTCGGGGCTCCTCCCGCGTAGGAGATCTTGGGGTGCGGCGTGAACCCTGCCGAGTACGCCACGGGCAATCCGGCCCGTCGTACGCCCCGCTCGAAGGCACGCGCCACATCCAAGTGGCTGGCAAAACGCATCTTTCCGCGCTTAGCATACCGGATGAGCAGGTGCTGCACCGCAGGTGGCGGCGCTGCGCCGCGCGGTGCGGGTTTGCTCATCGTCATCTCCCACTTGCCAGCACGGGAAGCATGCGGCGGCCGTCCAGCCGTTCCCCCGTCGGACCCGTTTGGATCTCCGTACCCATCGCCGGGCATACTCCACACTCATAACACGGAGTCCACCGGCAATCTTCCACCTCGCCCGCGCCATCGGGCGTCACCGCGGCCCGCCAGTCCTCCCAGAGCCAGTCCCTGTCGAGGCCGGAGTCCAGGTGGTCCCACGGCAGCACTTCGCCGTAGTCGCGTTCCCGCGTCGTGTACCAGTCCAGGTCGACGGGCTCGGCGGCCAGCGCTCGGGACGCGGCGTCCGTCCAGCGCGTGAACGAGAAGTACTCGCTCCACCCGTCGAACCGCGCGCCGTCCTGCCACGCGGCCAGGATCACCCGCGCCACCCGCCGGTCACCACGGGACAGCAGGCCCTCGATAAGCGACGGCGAGCCGTCGTGGTACCGGTAGCCGATCGCCTTGCCGTAGGCCCGGTCGGCTCGCAGCGCCGCCCCGAGCGCGCGCAGCCGGTCGTCCACCACCTCCGGCGGGCACTGCGCGGCCCACTGGAACGGCGTGTGCGGCTTCGGCACGAACCCGCCGATCGAGACCGTGCACCGGATGTCCCGGCGCCCGCTTGCTTCCCGGCCCGCGGCGATCACGCGCTTGGCCAGGTCCGCGATCGCGAGCACGTCGTCGTCGGTCTCGGTCGGCAGGCCGCACATGAAGTACAGCTTGACCTGCCGCCACCCCGAGGAGTAGGCGGTGGTCACGGTCCTGATCAGGTCGTCCTCTGTCACCATCTTGTTGATGACCGCGCGCATCCGCTCCGAGCCGCCCTCGGGGGCGAACGTCAGCCCGGACCGCTTCCCGTTCCGCGACAGCTCGTCGGCCAGGGTCACGTTGAAGGCGTCCACCCGGGTCGACGGCAGCGAGAGCCCGACGTTGGAACCCTCGTAGCAGTCGGCGAGGTCGACCGCGATCTCGTTGATCTCGCTGTGATCCGCTGACGACAGCGACAGCAGGCCCACCTCGGCGAACCCGGTCGCCGCGACCCCGGACTCGACCATCTTCCCGACCGTGGTGATCGACCGCTCCCGCACCGGCCGGGTGATCATCCCGGCCTGGCAGAACCGGCACCCGCGCGTGCAGCCGCGGAAGATCTCCACGCTGTACCGCTCGTGCACGGTCTCAGCGACGGGCACCACCGGCGCCTTCGGGTACGGCCACGCGTCGAGGTCGAGCAGCGTGTGCTTGCGCACCGAGCCCGGCACGCCGGGCCGGTTCGGCGCCACCCGCTCGATCCGGCCGTCCGGCAGGTACCGCACGTCGTAGAACCGCGGCACGTACACGGCCCCGGTGGCGGCGAGCGACAGCAGCAGCCCGTCCCGGCCGCCTGGGCACCCGGCGTGCTTCCACTCCCGCACGAGGGCAGTGATCGCGAGCACCGCTTCCTCGCCGTCGCCGAGCACCACCGCGTCGAGGAAGTCGGCGATCGGCTCGGGATTGAACGCGGCGTGGCCGCCCGCGACCACGATGGGGTGGGCGTCCGTCCGCTCCGCGGACAGCAGCGGGATCTTCGCCAGGTCCAGCGCGGTCAGCAGGTTGGTGTACCCGAGCTCGGTCGAGAAGCTGATCCCGAGCAGGTCGAACGCGCCGACCGGCCGGTGCGCGTCGACGGTGAACTGCGGGATGTCCTGCTCCCGCATCAGCCGCTCGAGGTCCGGCCACACGCTGTAGGTGCGCTCGGCGAGCACGCCGGGCTGCTCGTTCAGCACCTCGTAGAGGATCGCGATGCCCTGGTTGGGCAGCCCCACCTCGTACGCGTCGGGGTAGAGCAGCGCCCATCGGACGTCGGTCTCATCCCACTCCTTGACGGTGGAATTCACCTCACCGCCGACGTACTGGACCGGCTTCCGGATTTGCGGGAGCAGCGGTTCCAGCCGCGGGTAGACCGACTCGACAGACATGCTTCGAAGAATACCTTCGCTTCGGAACGGGCCCGTGGCGACTGCTGATAGCCGCTATTCGATGAAGATCGAGTGGTGGCGCCGGACGGACAGGAGCAGGCCGACGGCGATCATGTCGGCGAACGCGGCCGAGCCGCCGTAGGAGACGAACGGGAGCGGCAGGCCGGTGATCGGCATGATGCCGATCGTCATGCCGACGTTGATGAACGCCTGGACGCCGAACCAGACCGCCACCCCCGACGCCACCAGCATGCCGAACATGTCGTCCGCGACCGCCGCGGCCCTGATCGCGCGGAAGATGATGATGCCGAGCAGCCCGACGATCACCGCGCAGCCGACGAAGCCGAGCTCCTCCCCCGCGACCGTGAAGATGAAGTCGGTCTGCACGGAGGGGACGAAGTTCCCGCCGGTGAACGTGCCGTGGAACAGGCCCTGGCCGAACGTCCCGCCGGAGCCGACGGCGATCTTCGCCTGCAGCGCGTTGTAGCCCGCGCCGGCCAGGTCGTTGCCCGGGTGCAGGAACGAGGTGAGCCTGGTCAGCTGGTAGCCCCGCAGCAGGTGCAGCTTCCCCACGGCGTAGACCGCCGCGGCCGCGATGGCCAGGAGGCTGACCACCCAGTACAGCCGGATGCCGGACAGCACGATCATGGCGGCCAGCACGGCGACGAGGACCAGCATCACGCCGAGGGCGGGCTCGCGCTCCACCAGCAGGATCAGCGGCGCGGCCGCGAGGACGGCGAGGCCGACGTCCTTCAGGCCTGGCCGGCCCGCCTTCCGCGGCTGCGACGGCTCGATGCGGCGGCGGGACAGGATCCAGGCGGTGCCCAGGACCAGCCCGAGCTTGGCGAACTCCGACGGCTCGATCTGGAACCCGCCGGGCAGCGCGATCCAGGCCTTCGCCCCGTTGACCCGCTGCCCCGCCGGGCTGAGCACCGCGAGCAGCAGCAGCAGCGACAAGCCGTAGATCGCCGGCGCCCACCTGCGGAACCGGCGGTAGTCGATGCTGGCGGTGATGAACATGAGAATGATCCCGAGCCCGCCCCACAGCAGCTGCTTCTTCAGGTAGGTGTGCGGGTCCGCGCCGATGGACCGCAGCTCCGGCTCGGTCGCCGCCCAGACCAGCACCACGCCGATGGCGGTGAGCGCTAGGGTGACGGCGATCAGCAGCCAGTCCCAGGACCTGGCGAGGCCGCCCTTGGCGAACGCGCGGGCCAGCGCCGAGCGCCGCTTCGGCGCGAACGTGCCCCAGCGCGGGCCTGCCCACGGCCGGGACGGGATGCCGACGCTCATGGCGCCACCGCCGGCAGCTTCATCGGCACCTGACCGCCGGGCAGCGCGGCCTGGCGGTTTTCGAGGCCGTAGATCCCGTCCCAGATCTGCCGGACGGCCGGGGCGGCGGCGTCGGCGCCGAAACCGGAGTCCGGCAGCATGACGACGACCACGTATTTAGGGTGCTGGCACGGCGCGAAGGACGCGAACACCGAGGTGGCGACCTTGCCCATGATCTGCGCGGTACCGGTCTTGCCCGCCACGCAGACCTGGTTGAGCGGGAAGCCGCCGAACGCGCCCGCCGCCGTGCCCTGGGTGACCACCCCGGCCAGCGCGTCGCGCATGTAGGACAGCGTGTTGGAGGAGACCGGCAGGTGGCGGATCACCGGCGGGTTGATCCTCGCCGTGACCTTCCCGGCCGGCGAGACCAGCGCCTCGCCGACCCGCGGGCTGTACAGCGTGCCGCCGTTGGCGAGCGCCACGTAGGCGTTGGCCAGTTGCAGGGGGGTGACGGTGACATATCCCTGGCCGATCGCGGCGATCGCCGCCTGGCCTGGCTCCCACTGCCAGCCGTAGAGGCAGTCCTGGTACTCGATCTGCTGCACGTACGAGCCGCTGGCCTTCCCGTTCTTGCACCAGTTCTCGCCCTTGTGGGCGTTGTCCTCCCACATGTAGTAGAGCCACTGCCGGGTCGGGATCGTGCCAGTGGACTCTTCCGGCAGGTCGATGCCGGTGTCCTTGCCGAATCCCCAGGCAAGTTCCATCCGCTGCATCTTCTGGATAGGCGCCTTCGCGCTGAGCACGCCGTTAGCCTTCGTGTTGTCGCTCTGGTACATCCCGTACCCGATGTTGTAGTACACCGTGTCGCAGGACTGGATCAGCGCTTCGGCGAACGTCATCGCGCCGAGGTTCGGCGCGCCGTCGTTGATGAACTTTTGCGTGCCGATGGTCACCGAGGCCGGGCAGTCGTAGAGCCCGTACAGGCTGTAGCCGTTGGCGACCGCCGCGGCGGTCGAGGTGACCTTGAACGTCGAGCCGGGCGCGTACTGGCCCTGGGTGACCCAGTTCAGCGCCGGCTCGCCGGAGTTCGATCGGTTGCCCAGGCCGAACAGGTAGTTGACCTCGCCCTGCGAGATGCTGCCGGTCCACACGTTCGGGTTGTAGTTGGGATAGCTGGCCATCGCCACGATCCGGCCGCCGGTCGTCTCCACGATCGCGGCGCCCTGATTCACGTCGTTGCCGGCCGACCTCGACCTGCTGATCGCCGCGTTGAGCGCCTGCTGCGCGACCGCCTGGACCTTCGCGTTCAGGCTGGTCACCAGCGTGTCGCCGTTCTGCGGCTGCGTCTGGCTGACGGTGCCCGTCACGTCGCCCGCGGCGTTCACCGAGACGGTCTGGGTGCCCGGCTTGCCGGTCAGCGCGGTGTTGTACTGCGCCTCCAGCCCGGACTGGCCGACGAGGTCATCGGCGGCGAACCCGGTCTCGGGGAGGTGCTCTTTGGCCATCTCCTGCTGGGTGATCGGCTGCAGGTAGCCGAGCACCTGCGCCGGGTTGGCGCCGTCCGGCATCGGGTAGTTCACGACCGGCTGGACCTGCGCGGTGATGCCGGGAAACAGCTTGGGCTGCTCCAGGATCTGCAGCGCGGTCTGGGCGCTGACCTGCTGGTCCACCGGGATCGGCTGGTAGGGCGAACCGGGCCAGCACGGCGCGGGGACGCCCTTGGTGCACAGCCGGACCTTCTCCGACAGCGTCTTGGAGGACATGCCGAGCATCGGCGCGAGCCGGGTCAGCACGCTGCGCCCGTTGTCGCTGGTAGTCCGCGACAGCTGCGACATGTTCACCGAGACGGTCAGCGACGTCGTCTTGTCGACCAGCGGCCTGCCCTGGTCGTCGACGATCGAGCCGCGCACCGCGGGCACCACGACCTGCCGGGTCTGGTTCACCGCGGCCAGCTGCTTGTACTGCGCGGAGTCCATGACCTGCAGGTACCAGAGCCGGCCGCCGAGCGTAGCGATCATGGCCGCCGCGATCAGGTAGAGCACGACCAGCCGCCGCCGCGTCGCCGGGATCACCGTCGCACCCCCACCAGCGCGAGCAGCCGCTGCCGGCGGCTGCGCCACGGGCTGTGGCTATGGCGCACCCACTGGCTGCTCGGCGACTTGGCGTACCAGCTCAGCTTTGGCGGCCTGGCAGGCCTGAGCCAGCCCCTGCCGGGCTTCTTGCGCCGCGCCGGCTGCACGGGCTTGGCCGGGCGCAGCCAGCCCCTGCGGGGCGACGTGCGGCTGAGCGCGGCCGTTCCCGCAGGGCGCCCGGGCCTCGCGGCGTGCAGCCAGCCCTTGGGCGGCGACCCCGACTGCATGGCCGGCGTCCCCGCCGGGCGCGCCGCGCGCAGCCAGCCCTTGCCCGGCGACCTGAGCCGCAAGGACGCGGCGGTTGCGGGCCGGGCGGCCCGGAGCCAGCCCTTCGGCGGCGGCCTGTGCTTCAGGGCCGGCGACCCGGCGGCCGGCCGCGCGCGCAGCCACCCCTTGCCTGGCGACGTGCGCTGCCGGGGCCGGGAGGCGGCGGTGCCAGCCGCGTGCTCGGCGAAGTTCAGCTTCACGGCCCGGCCGCTGACGTGCGGCGGTTTCGCCGGGGAGAATGCGGCGGACGTTCCGGATAGCGAGGAAGGGCGGCCGGCTGAGAGCCGCAGCTTTGGCTCCTGGCGAGCCGGGGGACGGACCGGGGGCAGGGTGCTGCCGGCCAGCCGCAGCGATGGGACCGCCCCCAGCGCCCCGGCGGACGCGGCCCGGAACGCGGTCGCGACCTGGGCGAATTCGGGGCGGGGCGCGCGCTCGGGCGCGGGGCGGCGGAGCATCAGCGAGATGAGCCAGTACGCGAACGGGCACAGCAGCAGGTCGTAGACGATCGCGACGGGCAGCACGTGCTTGATCGCGGGGCTCGTCACGTCCGGGTCGCTGAGCATCATGCCCAGCGCCGCCTTGCCCGCCTCGCCCGCCGCGACGCCCAGCGCCATCACGGTCAGCGAGGTCACCATCGTCTGCTCGCCTGTCGCGTAGATGATCGCGTTCCTTGCCCGGCCGCAGGCGTACCCGACCAGGCAGAACACCAGCGCGTACTCCCCTGCCAGGTGCGCGGCCGGCGGCGCGATGTCGAGGGCCAGGCCACCGCAGAACCCGGCCAGCGTGCCAGTCATCGGGCCAGCGCAGACGGCGAGCGCGGCGACGGCCAGCAGCACCAGGTCCGGGGCGGCGGCGCCGGGCAGCGGCGCCCTGTTGACCACCGCGAGCTGGAGGGTCACCGCCAGCAGCAGGATCACGGGGATGGCCAGCGCCTGCGCGATCCTGCGGAGCGCGGTCACTTGCTGACCACCACGCCGACCACGCCCAGGCCGGTGAAGTCGGCGAACGGCTGGACCACGGCGGTCTGCGTCAGCGCTCCCGGCTGGCTGGTGACCTGGGTCACCGTGCCGACAGGCACGCCAGCCACGTAAGGGCGGCCGCCCACCGAGCCGAACGTCACGATCGTCTGGCCCGGCTGCAGCACGGCGGTCGCGGAGAACAGGGTGAGCTTCAGCTGCTGGACCGCCCCCAAGGTCGAGCCGGTGCCGGTGACCGCGCCGATCTCGTTCGTGCCCTCCATCCGGACGCCGATCGTGGCCGCGGCGTCGGTGGCGAGCAGCACGGTCGCGGAGCTGCCGGTGGCGGCGGTGACGGTGCCGACCAGGCCGTCGCCGTTCAGCACGGTCTCGTTCGTCGTGATGCCGGCGCGGGTGCCCGCGTCGATCGTCACCGTGTCGGAGTAGGCGCCACCCGCCGCGATCACGGTCGCGGCGACGACGCGGTAGTGACCGGCGTTGGTCAGCTGCAGCAGCTTGCTGAGCTGAGCCTGCTCCTGGGTCGTGACCTGGGCTTGCGCGAGCTGAGCTCTGAGCTGGTCGTTCTGCTTCTGCAGGCTGGCTATTTCCGAACTGTCCCTGCCGCTCGCGGTACGGAAGAGGCTTTCAAAGGGGCTGGCGACGGCGCTCGCCGTGCGCTCGACGGGGCCGAACACGTCCGCGCCGATCGAGTGGGCCGGCGAGCCGCCCGCGTCCCTGAAGTCGAGGGTTATCAGCGCGATCGCCGCGATCAGCAACACGATGAGAACCGGGCGTGTCCCTCTCCCACCGTGCACCGCGCAACTCCCGTCCCTTGCTGTTGCGGAGTTTCCTACGCTAGCGCCTCTCTGGTACGAGGACCTGGCGCAGGGTGTCAAAGTCCTCCACGCACTTGCCCGTGCCGAGGACCACGGAATCGAGCGGGCTGTCCGCGATGTGCACCGGCATCCCGGTCTCCTCGCGAATCCGCTGGTCAAGTCCCCTGAGCAGGGCGCCGCCGCCGGTCAGCGCGATGCCGCGGTCCATCACGTCGCCCGCCAGCTCCGGCGGGCACTTGTCCAGCGTGGACTTCACCGCGTCGATGATCAGGTTCAGCGGCTCCTCGATGGCCCGCCTGACCTCGGCCGTGGAGATGACCACGGTCTTCGGCAGGCCGCTGACCAGGTCCCGGCCGCGGATCTCGGCGTTCGGCTCGTCGGTGGCCGGGAACGCCGAGCCGAGCGCCACCTTGATCTCCTCGGCGGTCCGCTCGCCGAGCATGAGCGAGTGTTCCTTTTTGCCGAAGGCGATGATCGCCTGGTCGAGCTCGTCGCCGCCGATCCTGATGGACTGGGAGGTGACGATGCCGCCGAGCGAGATGACCGCGACCTCGGTGGTGCCGCCGCCGATGTCCACCACCATGTTCCCCGTCGGCTCGTTGACCGGCAGGCCGGCGCCGATGGCCGCCGCCATCGGCTCCTCGATGATGTAGACGCGGCGCGCGCCCGCCTGGTGGCCCGCCTCCTTCACGGCGCTCTGCTCGACGCCGGTGATGCCGCTCGGCACGGCCACGACGATTCTCGGCTTCGCCATCCGGCTGCGCCGGTGCACCTTCTGGATGAAGTACCGCAGCATGCGCTCGGTGACGTCGAAGTCCGCGATCACGCCGTCCTTGAGCGGGCGCACCGCCACGATGTTGCCAGGAGTGCGGCCGATCATCCGTTTAGCCTCGACCCCGACCGCCACGATCTGCCCGTTGTTGGTGTTGAGCGCCACCACGCTTGGCTCGTTGAGGACGATCCCCCGGCCGCGCACGTACACCAGGGTGTTGGCGGTACCGAGGTCGACGGCCATGTCGCGGCCAAGAAACGTCAGCGCATTGCTCATCGGGAGCGGGCACCTTCCGATCAAGCCCGAATCTTTGCACGTGCATTTGCGAACGCACATGCAAAGAACTTTCTGTGAATTATCTGTTAGGCCGCTTATGCCACCGTTGTCACGGTTTCTTGCGAGCGGTCTAGTACTTAGTTAGTGTTCGGCCTGGGCGGTGGCTAAACGAGTTCGGGGAAGAAGATCTTAATTTCCCGCTCGGCGGCCTCAGGGGAGTCGGAGCCGTGCACCATGTTCTGCCCGGTCTCCAGCGCGTAGTCGCCGCGGATCGTGCCGGGCGAGGCCTTCACCGGGTCGGTGGCCCCTGCCACCGCGCGGAACGCCTCGATGGCCCGCTCCCCCTCAGCGACCAGCGCCACCGCGGGGCCGCCCGTGATGAACGCGACGACGTCCCTGAAGAAGGGCTTTTCCGCGTGCTCGGCGTAGTGCGCCTCGGCGGTCACGCGCTCGATGGTCCGCAGGTCCATCGCGATGACCTTCAGGCCCTTGCGTTCAATTCGGGAAATTACTTCACCGATCAGGTTACGGCGAACCGCGTCGGGCTTCACCAATATAAGGGTGCGCTCAGGCACAAGTGCTCCTTGCCATTTTCTTAACTGTGGTTTTTTACGCAGACATGTATTAGCGCGGACGACGGCATGCGTGGCGGGCGGGTGGCCGCGCCGTCTTGTCGCGCTGCAGAACTAGGAAGAGCTTACCCACAGACGGGGCCGCCCTTCGCGCCGCCTCGGTCACCTGGTACGACGTGTCCCGTGGCTGCCGTCCTGGCGGGCGTGTCGTGGCGGGCGTGTCGTGGCGGGCGTGTCGTGGCGGGCGTGTCGTAGCGGCGCGACCGCCGCGCCGATCCGCGCCAGCGTCAGCGCGGCAAGTGAGGGTACCGCCACGTGGACAGTTGCCCAATGATTGCGGAATCTCCCCTTTCCGTCCGCAGCGCCGCCGGACGGCAGCCCGACTTTGCAGCCTTCCCGGCACTTTGCAGCCCCGGTGACCAGAATTCGGCCCGAATGGACGCCAGAAGTGGTCATCTCGGCTGCAAAGTGAGCGGAAGTGGCTGCTGTGACCAGCGGGAATCAGGAAAGATCTTGCTTTGTAGGCCCCACGACGCTTTGTTGGCGCCGTGACCAGAATTTGGGCCTGGAAAGGCCGGAAAAGTGGTCACCACGCCAACAAAGCCGATGGAAGTGACAGGTGTGACTCGCGGTGCTGGCGGCGCGGGCCCGGCGCGGCGCGGTCGGCGCGCGGTGCGGCGCTAAGGGGCGGGGGTTGGGGCGCCTTGGTTGGCGGATTCCTGCTCGCGGAGGCGTTGCGCGGATTCGACTTTGCGGGCTAGCCAGATGCCGGTGAACCAGAGGGCCGTGAAGATCACGCCGAGGACGTACATGGCGGGGATCATCACGCCGGAGGCGATTACCAGGAGCTGCAGCACCGAGCCGGCGTAGAGCGCCCAGCCCATCCGGGGCCGTCCCACGACGCCTGCCAGCAGGATCGCGATCACCGCGAGCCCGCCGCCGACGATCGCGGCGGTGCCGGCGGAGATGTGCTCAAGGGTCTTGGCGGGCACGATGGCCAACAGCAGGATGACGGCTTCCATGCCGAGGACGGTGCTGCACAGCCGCCTCATGAGAGGTCTCCCACCGTGAACGAGTGCCTGGCCGGCGTCTCCGGCTCGGGCGGCGGCGCGTCCGGCGCGCCGCCGGGCACGAGAAGCCGCCGGGCGTCGCCCGCCGTCACCACCGCGCCGGTGACCAGGACGGCCGCCGAGCCCGGCAGTTCCTCACCCACCTGCTCGTCAGCCAGGCCGACCGCCGCCTCGAGAGCGTCGTCGAGCCGGTCGTGCACGAGCACCCGGTCCTCGCCGAACACGTCCCGCGCCACTTCGGCCAGCTCCTCGGCGGACATCGACCGCGGCGAGGAATTAGACGTCACCACGACGTCGCTGAGCACCGGCTCGAGCTCCTCGAGCAGGCCGGTCACGTCCTTGTCCGCCATGACCGAGACCACCCCGATCACCCGCGTGAAATGGAACGACTCGGTGATCGCCGCGAGCGTCACAGCCATTCCCGCCGGGTTGTGCGCCGCGTCCGCGATCACCGTCGGGCTGCGCCGCAGGATCTCCAGCCGGCCGGGCGAGCTGACCTTCGCGAACCCGGCGCGGACCAGGTCCGGGTCGAGCGCCGCCGAATACAGGGAGACGGCGTCGCCCGCAACAGCTTCAGAGACGCCGGCGAACGCCTCGACCGCTGCCAGCGCGCACGCGGCGTTCCCCGCCTGGTGCTCCCCGAACAGCGGCAGGTACACATCCGGGTACGTGCCCCGCAGCCCCTGCAGCACGAGCTGCTGGCCGCCGACCGCCATCTCGCGAGCCAGCACACCGAACTCGATCCCCTCGCGCGCGACGGTCGCGCCCACCGACGCGGCCTGGGCGAGCAGGACCTCGGCGGCGGCGAGCTGCTGCTGCGCCAGGATCGCGACCGCGCCGGGCTTGATGATGCCGGCCTTCTCGTTCGCGATCGCCTCGAGCGTGTCACCCAGGTACTGCATGTGGTCCATCGCGACCGGCCCGACCACCGCGACCGCCCCGTCGGCGACGTTCGTCGCGTCCCAGCGGCCGCCAAGGCCGACCTCGATCACCGCGACGTCCACCGGCGCGTCCGCGAACGCGGCGAACATCATGCCGGTCAGCACCTCGAAGAACGACAGCGGTGCGGGCTGCCGCTCGTCGGTCAGCTGGACGTAGGGCAGGATCTCGTCGTACAGCTCGATGAAGCGCTCGGCCGACAGCGGCGCGCCGTCGATGGTGATCCGCTCTCGCACAGAGATCAGGTGCGGCGAGGTGAACCGGCCGGTGCGCAGTCCGCGCTCGCGCAGCAGCGAGTCGATCATCCGCGCCATCGACGTCTTGCCGTTCGTGCCGGTGACGTGCACGACCTGGAAGGAGCGCTGCGGATCGCCGAGCAGGCTGGCGAGCATCGCGACGCGGTCAAGCGTCGGGTCGATCTGATGCTCAGGCCGCCGCGCGAAGATCTCGTGTTCTACCTCGCGAAGCCGGTCGTCTATGTCAGCCACGTCGTTCAGCCTACTTCCCGCTTCTAGCAGTGGGCGGCGCGGGCCGAGGGCCTATCCGGGCAGGGTAGCCAGGCGAGTTTCCAGCCTCGTGATGTCCGACTCGGCGGCCGCTAGACGCTGGCGCGTCTTCGCAATTACGTCGGCAGGCGCCTTCCCCGTGAACGACTCGTTGCCGAGCTTGGCCGACATCTGGCTCGCTTCCTTGCGGGCGGCGGCTAGGTCCTTTTCCAGGCGCCTGCGTTCGGCTTCGATGTCGACGGTGCCTGCTAGGTCGAGTTCCACGGTGACGCCCTCGATCGCGAAGGACGCGGAGACGGCGAAGCCGGGCTCTGGCTCGGTGAGGCGCAGGAGGGTGCGGATTGACTCCTCGTGTGAGGCGAGCGGGGTCGATTCGATTCCCGTGAGGCGGGCCGTGACTCGCTGGCCCGGGCGCAGGCCCTGGTCAGAACGGAAGCGGCGGATCTCGGTCACCAGGCGCATCAGCGAGGCGATCTCGGCCTCGGCCGCGGGGTCGCTGAACTCGTAGGCCGGCCAGGCCGCCACCATCACCGAGTCCTCGCCGGTCAGCGCGCGCCACAGCTCGTCGGTGACGAACGGGATCACCGGGTGCAGCAGCCGCAGCATCTGGTCGAGCACGAAGCCGAGCACCCGCCGCGTTGTCTCGGCCGCCCGCTCGTCACCCGAGGCCAGCGGCACCTTGGTCAGCTCCAGGTACCAGTCGCAGAACTCGTCCCAGGCGAAGTGGTACAGCGCCTCGCACGTCTTGCCGAACTCGAACTGCTCGAGCAGCCCGTCGACTTCCGCGATCACTGAGGAGAGGCGGGAAAGGATCCAGCGGTCAGTGGTACTGAGGTCTTCTGTTCGGAACGGGCCCGTGGTGGCTCCATTGAGCAACGCGAACCTGGTGGCGTTCCAGAGCTTGTTGCAGAAGTTCCGCGAGCCGGCCGCCCACTCCTCGCTGATGGAGGTGTCGCTGCCCGGGTTGGAGCCGCGCGCCAGCGTGAACCGCACCGCGTCCGCGCCGAATCGCTCGATCCAGTCCAGCGGGTCCACCGTGTTGCCACGGGACTTGGACATCTTCTTGCCGTACTGGTCGCGGACGAGACCGTGCAGCACGACCGTGCGGAACGGGACCTCGTCCTGCGCCGGGCGGTCCCGCATCGCGTACAGGCCGAACATCATCATCCGCGCGACCCAGAAGAACAGGATGTCGTAGCCCGTGACGAGCACGCTGGTCGGGTAGAAGGTCCGCAGGTCCTGGGTCTCGTCCGGCCAGCCCAGCGTGGAAAACGGCCATAGCGCCGAAGAGAACCACGTGTCCAGGACATCGGGATCCTGGGTCCAGCCCTCCGGCGGAGCCTCGTCGGGTCCGATGCAGCGCACTTCACCGTTCGGACCATAAAAGACCGGTATGCGGTGTCCCCACCAGAGCTGCCGGGAGATGCACCAGTCGTGCATGTCGTCCACCCAGCCGAAGTAGCGGGCGTTCATCTCCGCCGGCGACAGCCGCGTCCGGCCGTCGCGCACGGCGTCGCCGGCCGCCTTGGCGAGCGGCGCGACGCGGACGAACCACTGCAGCGACAGCCGTGGCTCGACCGTGGTGCCGCAGCGGCTGCAGTGACCGACCGCGTGCACGTACGGGCGGACCTCGCTGACGATGCGGCCTTCCTCGCGCAGCGCCCTGACGATCGTGGGGCGCGCCTCGAACCGGTCCAGGCCCTGGAACGGGCCGGGAACGGTGATCACGCCGTGCTCGTCCATGATGGACAGGCTGGGCAGGTTGTGCCGGCGGCCGATCTCGAAGTCGTTCGGGTCGTGCGCGGGGGTCACCTTGACCGCGCCGGTGCCGAAGCTCGGGTCGACGTGCTCGTCGGCCACGATCGGGATGCGGCGGCCGGTCAGCGGCAGCTCGACGGTCTTGCCGATCAGGTGCTTGTACCTGTCGTCATCCGGGTGCACGGCGACGGCGGTGTCGCCGAGCATCGTCTCGGCCCGGGTGGTGGCCACCACGATCGAGTCGGGCCCACGGGGGGTTGCGGGGGGCTGTCCCCCCTGGCTAGCACTGCCACCGTAGCGGATCGAGACCAGCTCGCCCTCGTCGTCGGTGTGGTCCACCTCGATGTCGGACAGGGCGGTCAGGCAGCGCGGGCACCAGTTGATGATCCGCTCGGCGCGGTAGATCAGGTTGTCGTCGTACAGCCGCTTGAAGATCGTCTGGACGGCGCGGGACAGCCCTTCGTCCATGGTGAACCGCTCGCGCGACCAGTCCACGCTGTCGCCGAGGCGGCGCATCTGGGACAGGATCTTGCCGCCGTACTCGGCCTTCCACTGCCACACCCGCTCGACGAACGCCTCGCGGCCCAGGTCGTGGCGGGACAGGCCCTCCTTGGCGAGCTCGCGCTCGACGACGTTCTGGGTGGCGATGCCCGCGTGGTCCATGCCGGGCAGCCACAGCGTGCGGTAGCCCTGCATGCGGCGGCGCCTGGTCAGGGTGTCCATCAGCGTGTGGTCGAGCGCGTGGCCGATGTGCAGCGAACCCGTTACGTTCGGCGGCGGCAGCACGATGCTGAAGCTCGGCGCGGCGGGGTTCTCCTGGGCTTCCGGCGTGAAGTAGCCGGCCTTCTCCCAGTGCTCGTAACGGCGGGTCTCCACCTCGGCAGGCGCGTACTGCGAGGGAAGCCCTTCTGGTTCGCGTGTGGTCACACCAAGTGAGTTTACGGCGTGCGCCGTCAGGACTTAGCCGCTTCGGCGTCGGCCCTGAAGTTCACGGTGTCCTGGGCCGCCTTCGCCTGGTCGGTGACGTTCTCAGGCGCGCCGGTCGAGGCGAAGAACTCGGTGACGCCGAGCGTGGTGGTGGTGACCCACACGCACACCGTGCCGCCGG
>Ga0335085_10009257_pt1 | contig 14883 bp, 17 predicted proteins | sample Lox_Sample_45_FD_206712 | JGI IMG/M metagenome (GOLD analysis project Ga0335085, IMG submission 206712) | Soil microbial communities from Loxahatchee National Wildlife Refuge, Florida, United States - Lox_Sample_4.5 | ecosystem: Environmental > Terrestrial > Soil > Wetlands | place: USA... | reverse complement strand
GGGCCAGGCCCCGGGACAGTGGCCGCGGCAGCCAGGTCCAGGGGCCAGGCCCCGGGACAGTGTCCGCAGCAGCCAGGTCCGGCGGTGGGCCCCGCGCCGCCTAACGCGCGGCGCGGGGCCCGGTCGCTGCGCAAGGCGGCGATCAGTTGGGCTTGCAGAGGTTGTCGTGCAGCGCCGCGATCTTCTGGTTCTGCGTCGCGTCGAGCGCGGCGTTGTACACCCCGGGCGAGGCCACCGTGACGCTGACGTCCGGCGTCACGCCCGGCCCCATGATCGTGAGCCGGTACTGCTGCCCGGCGCCGGTCAGGTTGTCGGCGCCGTGCGGGCTCACGCCGTAGCACCAGGCGCCCGTGCTCTTGTGCGTCAGCCAGCTGTTGACGCGCATCCACGTGCCCGTGCCGCCCGCGTAGTCGCTGTCGTACGAGTCGAGGTAGACATTGCGGCCGAACGTGTCGAGCGGCTGCCCGACCGACGTGGACGCGATCCGAAGACCGGCTTGCCGTCGTACGTGAACGTGCCGAACAGGTGCTCCCACTTGTGGTACGACCAGTCCGTCTCGACCGTCAGCACCGGCAGCGAGCCGGTCCAGTGCGAGAGATGCAGCTCCTGGGCCGCCTGCTTCGCCGTCGGCTTGACGCCGTAGTCCGGCAGCTGCCGCTGACATTGCTGGAGGGCCCAGTAGCTCCCGTCCGGCGCGTCGCACGCCGCCACCTGGAACGCAAGCTGCGGCCCGGTGCACGGCTTGCAGTGGAACGTGGTCGGAAAGCCGTCAGCCTCGATGTGGAGGTTCGTGATCGTCTCGTTGTCCTTCTTGATCTGCGCGCTCAGGCGCAGCACGTCGGGCGTGTAGCGCTTCCCCTGCTTCGCGGCCGCGGCCTGCGCCTGGCGGAAGAGCGCCTGATCGGCCCGCAGTTGCTTCACCGCCGTCCTGCATGTACGTGACGAGGGCCTGGCCCTGGTCGTTCGTGCCGAGCGAGATGACCTTCACATCGCTCGTCGAGACGACGGACGAGGCATTTGCGCCCTGCGCCGCGGCAGCCGCAGCCACCACGAGCAGGGCGACGATTGAACAACGCCGCACGTGCGTACCCCCCTGAGTTCGATTGTCGAAGTGCGCCGGTGCGGCATTCGCGCGTCACCCGGCCGGACTGTCATCGGATCGATCGCACTCCGACTCGAGTCGGAATACGAAGTACGCGGCCGTCGTTCGACGATTCGTGAAGATCGACGTGTGGTCCGACGTCGTATGCCCGTGGTGCTATCTCGGCAAGCGGCGCCTCGAGGGCGCGGTCGCGCGTTTCGCGCAGCGCGACGAGCTCACGGTCCGCTGGCACAGCTTCGAGCTCGACCCGAACGCGCCGCGGCGCAGAGAGCTGCCGGCGGCCGAGCAGCTGGCGCGCAAGTACGGCATGACGCCCGAGCAGGTGGCTGCCAACTGGGAGCGGCTGACGGCGCTCGCGGCCGTCGAGGGGCTCGAGTACCACCTCGACCGCACCCAGGGCGGCAACACGTTCGATGCCCACCGGCTGATCCACCTCGGCGACGCGCACGGGCTGCAGGACGCGGTGCAGGAGCGCTTCATGCGCGCCTACTTCACGGAGTCGGCCGCGATCGGCGAGCCGGACGTGCTGGAGCCGCTCGCGGTCGAGGCGGGGCTGCCGCGCGACGAGGTCGTCGACGTGATCGCCGGCAAGAGCTTCGAGGAGGCCGTCCGGGAGGACGAGCTGCTCGCCCGCCGTTACGGCATCAACGGCGTCCCGTTCTTCGTCTTCGGCGGCCGCTACGCGGTCTCGGGAGCGCAGAGCGCCGACGTGCTGCTGAAGGCGCTCTCGCAGGCCTGGGACGAGCGCGAGGCCGCGTAGGCCTCAGCCCGCGAGCCAGCGCCGGATCTCGTCGCCGTGCTCGTCGAGGCCGGGCGGCCGTCGCCGGAGCGTCGCGGGGGTCCGCGAGAGCGCGGCCGGGTAGCGCACCGTCTTCACGCCGCCGACCTCGCCCACGGCATCGAGCTCGAGCGACGCCGCGTAGGCGAACGCGGCCGGGACGTCGTTGATCGGGCCGGCGGGCACTCCCACGGCGGCAAGCCGAGCCGACCAGGACGCGCAGCCGTCGGCCGCCAGCGCCGCCTCCAGGCGCGGCCGCAGCGCCTCGCGGTTCGTCACGCGCGCCGCGTTCGTGGCGAACGCCGGCTCGTCGGCGAGCTCCGGGAGCCCGAGCTCGGTCACGAGCGCCCGGAACTGGCGGTCGTTGCCCGCGCAGATCATCAGCTCGCCGCCGGCGGCGCGGTAGGTCGCGAACGGCTCGATGCTCGGATGGGCGTTGCCGGCGGCTGCCGGGACGGCCCCGCCGAGGAGCCACGCGGTCGCCTGGTTGATCAGCGCCGCGAGCACCGTCTGCATGAGGCTCACGGTGACACGCTGCCCGCGACCGCTGCGCTCCCGCTCCCGCAGCGCCGCCAGCACCGCCGTCGTCGCGTAGAGCCCCGCGATCACGTCGACGAGCGCGACGCCGGCCTTCGACGGCTGCCCGGGCGGCCCCGTGATGCTCATCAGCCCGCCCACCGCCTGCACGAGCGGGTCGTAGCCGGGCAGCTCGGCGCCGGCACCCTCGCCGAAGCCGCTCACCTCGCAGTAGACGACGAGCGGGTTCCGCTGCGCCGTCTGCTCGTAGCCGAGCCCGAAGCGCTCGAGCGTGCCCGGCCTGAAGTTCGCGATCACGACGTCGGCTCGCTCGCAGAGCCGCCGCGCGAGCACGTTGTCGGCGTCGTCCTTGAGGTCGAGGACGACCGAGCGCTTGTTGCGGTTCGCGGCGTGGTAGTAGGTCGCGCCGCCCTCGGCATCGACGGGCGGCTTCCAGCTGCGCGTGTCGTCGCCGCCCGGCGACTCGACCTTGATCACGTCCGCGCCGAGGTCGCCAAGCGTCATGCCGACGAGCGGCCCGGCGAGCACGCGCGAGAAGTCCGCGACGAGGACGTCGTCCAGCACTAGTCGCAGTCGGCGGCGGTCGTGACCGTCTCCCCGGCGCGGCACTCCGCGTTCGCATAGCCCGAGCGGAACGGCCGTGCCTCGCCCGTGTGCTCGTCGTAGGTGTGGCGGGCGACGCAGCCCGTGTCGTTCGCGAGCAGGTGGATCGACACCGACGTGACGTCCGAGGTCGTGCGCACGCAGTGGACGTCGTCCAGCGGCGGCAGGAGGACGTAGTGGTCGCCCGGGTCGAGCGGCCGCTGCCGGACGAGCTCGATCACGCCGTCGCCGGGCCGGTAGATCTCCTCGTCCTGGTTGCCACGGTAGATGCCGATCAGCCCCCACGCGAGATGGTCGTGGATCGGCGTCTTCTGCCCGGGCGGCACGACGAGGCTGAAGAGCGAGAGCGACCGGTCGGCGGAGCGGTAGAGGAGCCACTGGCCGATGCCGCCGCCCATGCCGCTCGCCTCGACGTCGCGCGCGTACTCCTCCGGCAGCCAGTCGCGGCGGGAGAGCAGCTCCGTGAACGCCGGCCGCAGCGCCTCGCAGGCCGCCTCGGCGCTCGGCTCTGCGTCGATGGTCGCTTTCACCTGCTCGATGAACGACCGCACGTACTCCGTGTCGAGGACCCACTGGTCCTCCTCGAGCGGCTCGAGCTCCAGCTCCTCGAAGTTGCACATCGCTCCTCCTCGTCAGTCGATCGTCAGGACCGCCCGCGACGGCACGCGGTTCTCGCGGGTGGCCGCGAGCGCCTCGTTCGCCTGATCGAGCGGAAAGGGTGTGTGCTCGGACGTGATCCCGTGGCGGGCCGCGAACTCGAGCGCGTCGCGCATCTCGTGGCGCGAGCCCGACGGCAGGCCGATGATGCGCCGCCGCGGCATGATCAGGTCGAGCGGCGCCACCTGCACGTCGCCCTCACCGACGCCCAGCACGACCATCACGCCGTCCGGCGCCAGGCCGTTGAAGGTCTGGTTCACCGGCGCCAGCGCCGGCGCCGTCGCCAGGATCACGTCTGCGCCGCCGTCCCACGCCGCGAGCGCCTCGGCCGTGGACGCGCCCTCGGAGATGAAGACCTCGGCGCCGAGCCCGAGTGCCTTCTCCTTCTTGGCCGGGGTCGTCGAGACGACGGCCACCCGGGCTCCCATCGCGCGGGCGTACTGGACGCCGAGGTAGCCGAGGCCGCCGAGGCCGATTACCGCGACCTTCTGCCCGGGCTCCATGCGCGCGAGCTTGAGCCCGTTGTAGACGGTGATCCCGGCGCACATGAACGGCGCCGCCTCGGCGAAGCCCATCCCGTCCGGGAGCGGCTGGACGAAGTTGGCCTCGGCCAGCATGTACTCCTGGTAGCCGCCGTCGACGTTGACGCCCGTGAAGCGGTTCTCGGGGCAGAGGATCTCGTTGCCGCGGATGCACTGGTTGCAGTGGCCGCACGAGGTGTAGAGCCACGGCAGCCCGACGCGGGCGCCGGCGGCCGGCCACGTCACGCCTGGCCCCAGCGCCTCGACGGAGCCCGTGATCTCGTGGCCCGGGACGCGCGGGAACGAGGCGAAGTCGTAGTAGCCCTCCTGCAGCGCCACGTCGCTGTGGCAGATGCCGCAGGCGCGCACCCGGATCAGCACCTCGCCGGGGCCGGGCTCCGGGGGGTCGCGCTCCTCGAAGACGAGGTCGGTCTTCGGCTCCCTCAGCACCGCTGCGCGCACGGGCGGCTCCTTTCCATTCGGGTCACGGGACGATGACGACGCGGCCGGCCAGGCCGCCGTCGCGGAGAAGGTCGAGGCCGTCGTTCACCCGGTCGAGCGGCAGCGTGCGGTCGATCTGCGGTACGACGCGCCCCTCGGCAACGGCTGCGAGCGCGGCCCGCGCGTCCTCGCGCGAGGCGGCGCGCGACCCGAGCACGGACAGCTCGGCCAGCACGAGCCGCATCGAGTCGAGCTCGTACGGCGCGCCCGGGGCGTAGCCGCAGCAGACGATCCGGCCGCCCGGGCGCAGGGCGGCCACGAGCGCGTCGAAGCCGCCTCGCCTCCCCGAAGCTTCGAGGCCGGCATCGGCCCAGCCGCCGAGCTCGCCGGCGTCCTCCGGCGCGACCGCGGCCTCCGCGCCGAGCGCGAGCGCGCGCGTGCGGGCGCCGGGGTCGGGATCGACGACCGCGACCGAGGCGCCGAGGTCGACCGCGATCTGGATCGCGTTCGAGCCGAGACCGCCCGCTCCCGCGACGGCGAGATGCTCGCCCGGCCGGAGCTGCGCCCGGCGGTGCAGGGCCCGCCAGGGCGTGGCCACCGCATCCATCGCCACCGCGGCCAGCGCCGGGTCGAGCCCGGCGAACGGGAACACGTTCTCCTCGCGCATCACGACGAGCTCGGCGAGACCGCCGTCGCGGCTGCGGCCGACGCGCGCCGCATCCGGGCAGAGCGCCTCGTCGCCCGCCAGGCAGTAGCGGCAGCGCCCGCAGGGCTCGTAGTGGTAGCAGGCGACCGCAGTGCCGTCGCCGACGACCTCGCCGGCGATCTCGTGCCCGGGTACGAGCGGCAGCGCGAGCCCCGGCAGCGTCCCCGCCACGACCTTCAGGTCGGTGCCGCAGAGCCCCGCGGCGCGCACGCGGACGAGCACCTCGCCCGGCCCCGGCGAGGGATCCGCCACCTCGGTCACCTCGAGCGGCGAGTCGAAGCGGGTGAGGACGGCCGCCTTCAATACACCGCCGCGAGGAACTCGCGCAGCGCGGCGTTGACCGCTTCCGGCTGCTCGGTGTTGGCGGTGTGACCGGCGCCCGCGATGCGGGCGAGGCGGCCGTTCTGCACGCGCTCGGCCATCACCTCGGCGCCCGACATGGGGAGGATCCCGTCCTCCTCGCCGTGGACGACGAGCGTCGGCACCCGGATCTCCGGCAGGCGCGCGACGACGTCCTCGCGGCGCAGCCACGACCCCGACTCCCAGTAGACCGAGTCGCCGCTCAGGTGCCGCCAGCGCTCCTTCCAGTGCTCGACGAGATCGGGCCGCTCGCGCTTCGTCGTCGGCCCGAAGACGATGTCCGCGTGCCACTCGACGACCTCCTCCGGCAGCGGCCCGGCGTCCTTCAGGCCGTGGAAGAGCTCCTCGTGCGGCGAGATCGGCGCCGCTGCGAGCGTGTCGATCAGGACGAGCCCGTCGAGACGGTTCTGGTGGCGGAGCGCGAAGCGGAGGGCCATGAAGCCGCCCATCGACATGCCGCCGAGGACGCAGCGCTCGATCCCGAGCGAGTCGAGCAGCAGTACGACGTCGTCCGCAAGGTCGTCGAGGGTGTACGGGCCCTTCCAGGCGCCGGTGCGCGCTCGATGGTCGAACGCGATCACCCGGTAGCGGTCGGAGAGCCCCTCGAGCTGGGGCGCGAACATCGACCGGTCCATCATCGTGCCGTGGCCGAAGAGCACCGCCGGCCCTGAGCCGCGCTCGTCGAACGGGGGAATCGGCATTCAGCTGCCTCCTTGGACGACGTCTGTGAAGAGCCGCCGCATCGTCGCCGGCCGGTCGCCGAACGGGACGAGCGAGAGCTGGTCGATCGGGAGCCTCGCGATCTCGTCGACCTGGCGCCGGCAGTCCGCCGGCGTGCCGGCGAGCGCGATACGCGCGACGAGGCTGTCGGGGACGAGGGCGCGGTGCTCGGCGTCGGTGACCATGTGCTCGGCGTAGGAGTATCGCTGCCTGATCGCGGCGATCGCCTCGCGCTCCTCGTCGAGGTCGCCGACGAGCGGCGCCATCGCCGCGCTCGCCGTGAATGCGCGTACGAGGTCGCGCGCGACATCCGCCTCGTCGGCGACGGCGAAGGCCGTCCAGAGGACGACCCTGACGTCGGCGGGGTTGCGGCCGGCCTCGCGGGCTCCGTCGGCGACGTACCGGAGCGCCGCCTCGACGAGCGCGGGATCGACGCCGACGCAGGCGACGACGCCGTCGGCGGCGCGGCCGGCGAGCCGCAGCGCACGCGGGGACGCTGCCGCGACGTAGAGCGGGATCGGCTCGGCGAGCGCGAACTGCAGCCGGGAGCCGGCCACCTCCTCGCCGGCGAGCAGCGCCCGCAGCCGCCGGATCGACTCCTCGAGCTCGGCGACCCGCTGGGGCGCGACACCCATCGAGCGGAGCGAGGAGTCGCCCGTCCCGATCGCGAAGCGCATGCGCCCGGGCGCGAGCTCGGCGAGGCTCGTCCACGCCGATGCGAGCACGGAGGGATGGCGCGTGACGGCGTTCGTGACGCCGGTGCCGAGGCCGATGCTCGTCGTGGCCGCGGCAGCTGCGCCCAGCGTCACGTAGGCATCGCGCCAGAGGTTCTGCGAGTCGCCGATCCACGCAGTCGCGAAGCCGAGCTCCTCGGCCAGCTGCGCCAGCTCGACCATCCGCGCCACCGGCTCGGTGCCGAACAGGCCGACGCCGAGCTTCACCAGCGCCGCACCGTGTAGCCGCCGTCGACGAGGATCGTCTCGCCGGTCACGAACGAGCCGGCCTCGCCGCAGAGCAGGAGCACCGGCCCGACGACGTCCTCCGGCGTCCCCAGCCGACCGAGCGGGATCTGCCGGGTCCGTGCCTGCCGGGCCTCCTCGTCGCGGAAGAGCTCGGCGCGGGTCTCGGTGACGACGGTGGTGGGGGAGACCGCGTTGACCGTGATGCCGTAGGGCGCCCACTCGACGGCGAGCGTCCGCGTCAGCTGCTCGAGCCCCGCCTTGCTCGCGGAGTACGCGGCGCGGCGGGGGAGACCGACGCGCGCGAACGGCGACGAGAGGTTGACGATCCGGCCGCCGCCGCGCCCTTTCATCACGCGCGCCGCCGCGCGTGAGAGCAGGAAGACGCCGCGGAGGTTCGTCTCGAAGACGCGGTCCCAGTCGGCGACGTCGAGCTCGAGCGCCTCGGCGTGGATGCTCAGGCCGGCGTTGTTGACGAGGATGTCGAGGCCGCCGAGGGCCTCGATCGTCGCGTCGACCGCGGCCTCGATCTGCTCGGGCCGCGAGAGCTCGAGCTCGAGCGGCAGCGCCCCGAGCCGCTCGGCGAGCGGCGCCAGCGTCGAGGCGTCGCGGCTCGTCACCGCGACCCTGGCCCCGGCGCGGGTGAGACCTTCGGCGATCGCCTCGCCGATGCCCTGCCGGGCGCCGGTGACGAGCGCGACGCGCCCTTCGAGCCCGAACAGGCCTTCGAGGTACCCGGTCAGACGCGCTCCAGCCGCTCGACCACCTGCGCCCCCTCGAGCGTGCGGCGTACGGGGCAGGCGCGGGAGATCTGCTCGAGCCGCTCGACCTGCTCGTCGGTCAGCGCCGCCGGCAGCCGGATCGCGAGCTCGAACCGCGCCGGCTCGGGCTTGCGCGGCGGCGCGAAGTGCACGTCCACCTCGACCGACCCGACCTCCCAGCCCTTGCGTTCCGCGTACATCTCGATCGTCGAGGCGACGCACGCGCCGAGCGCGGTCGCGAGCAGCTCGAGCGGGCTGGCGGCGGTGTCGGTGCCCCCGATCGTCTCCGGCTCGTCGACGGCGAACTCGTGCCCGCGGACGCTGACGCGGTGGCGGAATCCCGTCTCCCGCCGCACCTGCACGAACTTGTCGGCGATCTCGGCCGTCACGGGCCGTAGACCGCCGGGTTGACGACCGGGTCGAGCCGCTCGCCGCGCAGCGCGCGCGCCGCCTGCTCGGCGGCCCGCCACTGCAGGTCGCGGCCGGACTCGACGGAGTACCAGGCCGCGTGCGGCGTCATGACGACGTGTGGGGCACGGCGCAGCGGGTGCCCGGCCGGCAGCGGCTCCTGCTCGAACACGTCCAGGCCCGCGCCCCAGAGCTCGCCCGACTCCAGCCGCCGCGCCAGGGCGGCCTCGTCGAGGATGCCGCCGCGCGCGACATTCACCAGGACTGCACCGTGCGGCAGGAGCGCCAGCCGCTCGTCCGAGAGGAGCCCGGCGGTCTCATCGGTGAGCGGCAGGTGGATCGAGACCACGTCCGAGCGCCGCAGCAGCTCCTCGAGCGCCAGCAGCGGGTGGCGCGACTCCTGTACGTACGGGTCGTACGCGGCCACCTCCATCCCGAAGGCCTCCAGTCGCGACGCCACCGCCTGCCCGATGCGGCCGAGGCCGAGAATCCCGGCCCGCAGGGTCGAGAGGCGCCGCGTGCCGCGCATGGGGGAGAGATCCCAGGAGCCGGCCGCCACGCCGGCCGCGACCTCCGGCAGCCGCCGGAGCGCGGCCAGCGCGAGCATCACGGCGTGGTCGGCGACCTCGTGCACGCTTGCGTCCGGCACGTTGCCGACCGGGATGCCGGCGCTCGTCGCCGCCTCGACGTCGACCTCGTTGACGCCGATCCCGTAGCGCACGATCGCGCGGCAGCTCCCGAGACGCTCCACCAGGTCGCGCCCGACCGTGACGAAGCTCGTCACGAGGAGCGCCTGGGCCGCGGGCGCGAGCCGGGCCAGCTCCTCGGCGTCGGCGGCCGCTACGACCTCCACGCCGAGCGGCTCGAGGGTCGTGCGCTCGGGCTCCAGGTCGGCGAAGCGGTGCGGCGTGATCAGAACCGTCACGTGCGGGCGGTCGTCCGGTCGAGCGGGTGCACCTTGTCGACGAGCCGCTTCTCGAACGGGAAGGTGGTGTAGATCTCCGGGCCGTCCGCGGTCACCACGAGGTTGTTCTCGACCCGGAACCCGCCGACGCCGGGCTCGCCCGCGTACGGCTCGAGGTTCATCACCATCCCCGGCTCGAGCTCCGTCGGGTGGGCCGCCGACTGCGCGCTGAAGTACGGGGGCTCCCACGGCGAGACGCCGGCGCCGTGGCCGAGGCTGTTCCCGAGGACTGCGTCGCCCGCCGCCTGGAAGACGTCGACGTTCGTGTTCCCGGGCTTCGCGGCCGCGCACGCGTCGAAGAGCGCGTCGTAGGCCTTCTGGTGCAGCTCGATCTGGCGGTCGGTGGGGGAGACGTCGCCGCAGACCCACGTCCGCGTCAGGTCGCCCCAGTAGCCGTTGTAACAGCCGCCGATGTCCATGATCACCAGGTCGCCGCGCCGGATGATGCGGTCGGAGGTCAGGCGCCGGTACGGAGCCGTGTAGGGCCCGGAGGCGACGATGTTCGAGCACTGCGTCCACTCCGAGCCGAGCGCCGTCATCTTCTGCCACGCGGCGGCGAGCACCTCGCACTCTCGAACGCCCGGCTTGAGGATGTCGAGCGCCGCCTGGTGACCGGCCTCGGTGATCGAGGTCGCGATCTTCAGGCACATGATCTCGTCGCGCGTCTTGATCATCTTCGCCTGCAGCAGCGTCGGGTAGCCGTCGACGATCTCCGCGCCGGACAGCTCCGCCTTCAGCCCCTCGTAGATCGTCGGGGTCATCACGTCGATGCCCACGCGCGCCGACGTGATCGCCGGCCAGCGCTTCTTCAGCCGCTGCGCCCACTCGGTCACGCCCGCCGTCTCGCGCACGTTCGGGCGGTCGTCGATCTGGGAGTGGTCGAGCCACGGCATCCGCTCGCGCGCGTAGTCGTCGTCCATCGCGTAGAGCACGATCTCGCCGTCCTTCGCGAGCACCGTCGCCGCCCAGCCGAGCGCGACGACCGGCCCCAGGTGGTGGCGGAACGCCGTGAGGTAGCGGACGTCCTCGAGCCTGAGGCTGATCACGAAGTCGAGCTCGGAACCGGCAATCGCCGCCCGCGCCTTCTCGAGCCGCTCCCGCCGGAGGCGGACGAAGTCGACCCGCTCCTCCCAGTCCACCGCCATCATCCCGAAATCGATCTCGCTCATCCAGTCCTCCCGGTCGTGGTTGTGTGGGCGCGCGGGCGTCCGAAGATACGGTCGAGGATGTGATCGCGGTCGAGCGCTTCCAGCTCGCGCTCCTCGTCCGGCGTCGGCGGCGCCGACGGCTTCGCCCGGTCGGCAGCGAACGCAAAGCCCGTCCGCTCTCGAATCTCGTCGATGTCGGCGCGGTACTCCGCGAGCTCGAACTCGCCGTCGCGCTCGCGCCGGAAGACGGCGAGCGGCGTCACGAGCGTCCGCGCGCCCGTCGAGGTGGCGAAGTCGACCTGCTCGACGAGCCCGCGCGGTGAGTGCGTCACCTGCCAGACGACGGTACGCCGCGCGGTCGGCATCATCACCGCGGCGCCGCCGCCGCCCGGCAGGCGCACCTTCGGCGCCTCCCAGGAGCCGATCGCGGAGACGTTCGAGCGGCCGTGGCCGTCGATCTGCGCCGAGCCGAGGAAGGCGATGTCGATCCCGCCGCGGGTGCAGAGGTCGTAGAAGTCCTCGTTGTTGAAGATCGCGGCGCTTCGCCGGAGCAGCGAGGGGTCGCCGCTCGACGCGGGCAGCACCTCGGGCTCCGCGTCGACGCCGCCTGCCACGTTCAGGTGCGTGAACGAGAAGGGGTAGCAGCGCTTCGCCAGTAGGCACGCGGCGGTCGGCACGGCGGAGTTGACGCCCGTGAAGACGACGTCACCCGGCGAGATCTCGCGCGCCAGGCTCACGACGACATACAGCGCGTCAGCGTGCAACCGCGCGCGCCTTCTCCTCCGGCGCCTCCTCGAGATGCCGGGCGAGCGCGTCGTCGCCGGGCTCCAGGTAGCGCTCGACCGCGGCCTCGTCGATGCCGTAGTCGGGGTACATCGACGCGGGCCACGCCCCCTGCGGCACGACCGCCACCGCCCGCACCAGGAAGCCGGGCACGACCGTCAGCTCCGGCTGCTCCTCGATGCGGCTCCGCGGCACGAGCTGCTCGGCCGTCACCAGCACCGAGGCGGCGCCGCGGCTCATCGCCCGATCCCACTGGGGCGAGCCGTAGAGGCGCGCGTTGCCGTCCTCGTCGACCTCGTTCACGTGCAGGATCGCGACGTCCGGCCGGAGGGCCGGGACGACGAAGACCGACCGGCCGCTGCCGTACGGGTCGTCGACCTGCTGCCAGCCGTTCAGGGCGGGGATGTCGCTGCCGTCGAGGCCGGCCACCGGCAGGAACGGCACGCCGTAGGCGCTCGCGCGCAGGCCCGAGACGATCGTGATGCACGAGTGCTCCTCGAGCTCCACCTGGTGCTGCTCCACGGCCCGGCGGTAGGCGGGGAGGAGGCCGAGCTCGGCATCCATGGCGGCGATGCCCACGCGGACTCGCCGCACCACGCCGGCGCGGCAGAGGAGGTCGAGGTCGTAGCCGGGGGAGGCCTTGACGAGCTCGAGGTCGCGCGCGCCGCGGCGCACGAGCTCGCGCACGAACGCGTTCGGCGCCCGGTGCAGGAAGCTGCCGCCGAGGCCGATCTGGGAGCCGTCCTCGACGAGCGAGGCGAGCTCCTGGAGCGACAGGACCTTGCTCATGGCTCCGGTGCGAAGAGCGGCCGGCCGACGAGCCGTTCCGACACGATGTTCGCGGTTCGCACGAGGTGCCGGTAGAGCTCGGCCGCCGCCTCGTCGGGGTCGTGCTTCACGCACGCGGCGAGGATCTTCCGGTGCTCGCGGGCGAGCTGCGGCGGCGAGCCGCGGCCGTCGAGGGCAAAGCTGCGGTAGCGCTCGCTGCGGATCCAGATCGGCTCCACGAGCCGCTCGAGCCAGTTGTAGCCCGACGGGGCGTAGAGCCGCATGTGCACCTCCCGGTGCGCCTCCTGCGCCGCGGGGGCGTCCCTGCGCTCGAGCGCGTCGCGGTGCGCGCGGATCGCCCGCTGGACCGGCGCGGCGTCCTCGTCCCCGAAGCGCTCGGCCGCCCGCCGGATCGCGACTGACTCGAGCGCGAGCCTGGCGTCCCATGTATCGCGGAGGTCGTCGACGGAGAGGAGGGCAACGGTGGCGCCGCGGTGAGGCAGGTACTCGACGAAGCCCGTCTGCGCCAGCCGGCGCAGCGCGTCGCGCACCGGCATCGGGCTGATGTCGATCGCGCGCGCGAGGTCGTCGATCGTGAGCCTTGCCCCCGGCGGCAGCTCGCCGCTCAGGATCGCTTCCTGGATCGTCAGCTCGGCGTGCTCCGCGAGGGTGCGGGGGCCGTCGATCCGGCGAGCGAGTTTCATATCAGATATCTAAGATCTGACATCCCGATGCCGGAACCTTATCGCTTCGACTTCGGCGAACGGCACCGCAGGGTGCGGGCGCGCATGGCCGAGGAGTCGCTCGACGCCATCGTCGCGTACTCGAACGCGAAGGTCCAGGGCTGCGTGCAGTACCTCGCGAGCTACTCGGTGCGCTTCGTCGCCTACAACACGCTGCCGGACGAGAGCTACACGATGGCGGGCTCGTGCGCGGCGCTCCTCCCCGGAGCGCCGGGCGGCGAGGTGCTCCTCGTCGACCAGCGCTGGGACGAGCTGCGCGCGAAGGAGGTCTCCGTCCTCCCCGAGACGCGCTACAGCGGCGGCATGGGGGCCGAGCTCGGCCGGCTGATCCGCGAGCGCGGCTACCGCCGCGTCGGCATCGACAACTGGTTCATCTTCCCGGCCCACCACTACCTCGCGCTCCGCGACGAGGCGCCGGACGCCGAGCTCGTGCCGACGCTCGCGATCGAGCACACCTACAAGGTGAAGTCGCCGGAGGAGCTCGAGCTGATCCGGAAGGCCGAGGAGGTCGGCGCGAAGGCACTCGAGGCGGCGTTCGAGGCGGTCGGGGTGGGGGCGAGCGAGCACGAGGTGGCGCTCGCGGCGGACTACGCGATGCGCGCCCACGGCGACCTCGAGCTGGCCGGCGGGATGGTGGCCGCCGCCGGCCCGAACACGGCGATCGCGAGCGGCCTGCCGACCCTGCAGGACGCGTACGTGATGGAGCGCGGCGACTGGATCATGCTCGACATCTGCCCGCGCTACCAGGGCTACGACGGCGACATCTGCCGGATGTTCGTCGCGGGCGACCTCGACGACGTCGACGCGTTCCGGCGCCAGCTCTACGACGCGACGATCACGATCGTCGAGGAGTGCATCCGGGCGGTGAAGCCGGGCGTCACTCCGAAGGCGCTGAACGAGCTTGCGCAGTCGGTTGCCGACGACCTCGGCGTGGGGGAGTACAAGACGACGACCCTCGGCCACGGCCTCGGCATCGACCTCCACGACGTTCCCGACTTCCGCTGGGACCCCTACCCGCTCGAGCCCGGCACCTGCATCACGATCGAGCCCTGCCTGATCGTGCCCGGCGTCACCGGCACCCGCGTCGAGGAGCTCGTCGCGGTGACAGAGTCCGGGTGCGAAGTTCTCTCCTCGTCCTCTCCCACCGACCTCCGGGCATCCGGCAGGTGATCGAAGAAAGGAACGCAATGCAACGATCGCTCACGCTCCTCGCGCTTGCGGCCGTGGTCGCCGCGGCGGCGACCTACCTCGTCGCGACCGGCACCGCCGCGCACTCCGCGTCGAAGAAGGTCATCTACCTCGGCTGCGACGAGGCGAACCCGTTCTGCGCCTCGTACAACAAGACGATGGAGACGACGCTCAAGAACGCCGGCTTCTCCGTCAGCTCCCTCTACAACAACTTCGACCCGTCGGCGCAGGCCCAGCAGATGTCGCAGGCGACCTCGCAGAAGCCGGATGCGATCGTCGTGTTCGTCGCCGACTCGACGGCCATCATCCCCTCGCTCGCCCGCGCGCACGCTGCCGGGATCCCGGTGATGGTCGTGGGCACGGCGGTGCCGGCCTCGGCGCTGCAGTACGTGACGCTGATGAACCTGCAGGACTCGACGCAGCTCGGCACCTTCGCCGCGCAGAACCTGGTCGAGGGCATGCAGAAGGAGGGCCTGAAGTCCGGGAACGTGATCGCCCTCACCGGCACGAGCTCGCAGATCGACGTCCAGCAGCGGATGGCGGCGTTCCAGGCCTACTTCAAGAAGTACCCGCAGTTCAAGATCGTCTCGATCCAGAACGCCAACTGGGACGCCGTCCAGAGCGCGAACGACGCGAAGGCGCTGTTCGCGAAGTACGCCTCGAAGGGCGGCATCCAGGGCGTCTACGGCATGGCGGACTACATGGCGGTCGGCGCGATCAACGCCGCCAAGGGCGC
>Ga0335085_10009256_pt1 | contig 14883 bp, 22 predicted proteins | sample Lox_Sample_45_FD_206712 | JGI IMG/M metagenome (GOLD analysis project Ga0335085, IMG submission 206712) | Soil microbial communities from Loxahatchee National Wildlife Refuge, Florida, United States - Lox_Sample_4.5 | ecosystem: Environmental > Terrestrial > Soil > Wetlands | place: USA... | reverse complement strand
AGACGCTGGCGGACCGCGCGGATGATCCGGGAGTTCGCCTGGTGGTAGACGAACAGTCCGATGTCCTCGGGCCGGCAATCGCAGGAGGCGAGCGCCTCAGTCGTCGCGTCCGACATCGAGGCCACCGCCGCCCGAAACGACTCCCGTCCGTCCATGCGGATCATGTCGCCCCGGTCCAGCCGGATCAGGTGCGATCCGGAGGGATCGGAGCGCAGCACGATCGGCCCGATCCGGCCGGTCGGTTCGTCGGTCGCCGACACCACCGCGGCACCGGCGCCATCGGCGAACAATGGGGCGGTGTCGCGGTCGGAGACGTCGAGGAAGCGCGACAGGAAGTCCGCGCCCACGACGAGCGCGTGCTCGGCGCGTCCGGATTCGATCTGGCCGCACGCCATCGCCAGCGCCGACAGCCAGCCGGTGCAGGCGGCCCCGACGTCGAGCGCCCCGGCGCCGTCGGCCCCGATCAGCCCCGCGACCAGCGGTCCGGCGTTGGGGGTGATCTCGTCAGCAGTCGAGGTTGCGACGAAAACAATGTCGAGCTCGCGGGCGCCGATGGCGGCCCGGTCGAGCGCTCCTCGGCCCGCGTCCGCGGCGAGCTCGGACAGGCGCTCGTCGGCGGTCGCCCACGGGCGTTCGCGGGTGCCCGTCCGCTTCGCGATCCAGTCCGCGTCGACCCCGAGGCCGACGGCGATCTGCTCATTGGAGACGAGCCGCTCCGGCAGCGCCATCGCGATGCCCGCGATCCGCGAGCCCAAGGCCATCGATCCGCGGTCCCTCGACCGGGCCCGCGCTAGCGGGTCGTCTTCTTCGGCGCGGTGCCGAACACGTGGTCCCAGAACGGCGCGCTCACTCCATACCCGCGCTCGTGGTCCTGGAAGTGATGCCGCATGTGGAGCTCGCGCAACCTCTTGCCGAGCGCCGATTTGGGCCGGTGATGGTGCACGTGGTAATGCAGCATGTCGTAGCCCAGGTATCCGGCGAGGAACGCGGCGCCGAACGGCAGGTAACCCGGACTGCCGATCACCAGGTAGAACACGTACACGAACAACGCGGCGAGCGGCACGCTGAGCGCCGGGGGCATCACCAGCCGCAATGGATCGTTCGGGTGGTCGTGGTGGACCCCATGAATGATCCAGTGCAGCCGCGCCCCGATCCCCTTCTCCGGCTCGAAGTGGAACACGATCCGGTGCAGCCAGTACTCGGTCAGCGTCCAGAACAGATAGCCGGCGACGAGCCACAGAGGCGCCATCCAGCCGACCCCGTGCACGAACCCTTCGATCAGCATGATCGTGATCACCGGGACGAAGATGATCGGCGGCACGGTCCAGTGGACGCGCGAGAACCTTTCGAACAGCGCGGAATCGAACATCCGCGGCGAGGCGCGCAGTACCTCGCTGCGGCTGAGGCCCTCGAGCTCGTCTGCCTGCCGTGTGGCCATACCCACAAGATACATCCCAGCCGCGCCGGCGTTACGGATGTGTTGGCGGGCTGACGCCGCCTCAGTCGGCAACGTCGCCGTTGAGGGGCATCGCCAACACCACATGGTTCAGCGACACCGCCAGGAACGGCCGGCGCTCCGGCTCGCCCCCGTTGAACGGCACGAGCTCGACGTCCGTCAGCGCCACGAACGCGCGTTCGGAGGAGTTGAGGTAGTCCGTGAGCCGGCTGCGGTACCCGTCGCGTGGCAGGCGCAGCATGCCGGTTATCCGGTAGCGGTCGGTCTCGACCACGATCCGCTCATCCCGATGCTCCATCAGCCATCGAAGATACCCATCCAGGCGGAGGTTCGATGCAATGCTTGGACGCATGGCCGATCGCCCCAAGGCGCGATGGTGGTACATCCGCCGGGCCCAGAACCACAAGCCCGCCACGTACCGCTGCCCGCTGTGCGGCCGCCGCCTGCCGGCGCTGAGTGAGCACATGTTGATGTATCCGGAGGGCGACTCGAACGGGCGGCGCCATGCTCACACCGAATGTGTGATGGCGGCCCGCAAGGCCGGCAAGCTGCCGACGCGCGAGGAATGGCAGAAGACTCAGCCCCGTGAGCCGAGCGCATGGTCGCGCCTCCGCGCCCGGGTCACCCGCCGCGACCCGAAATCACCTGCATAGGCCGACAAACGGCGTTCGGGTTGCAGGCCGTGTCGAGTTGCGCGCGATAGTCATGCGTAACTCGGCACGGTCCAGCTGAAACCGCGCCATTGTCGCGCTGTGCAGGTCCCGGGCCCCAGCTTCTCGAGACGCGGAGCCGTGCAGCGGCACCGCGTAAGTGGCGCTCCGAGCCGCGGACGGGTGAACGGGACGTCATCCCCGTTCACCCGCACTCCTGGAAGCGCGCCCACATTTCGACTCGCGGAACCTCAAGCGGCGGGCAAACGGGAAGGCGTCCCGTGAACTACGCGTCGTGATACAGCGCGAACTCCCACGGATGCGGCCGCATCCGGATCGCGTCGACCTCTTCCTCGCGCTTGTACCTCACATACGCCTCGATCAACCCGGGCGTGAACACATCGCCCTCGCACAGGAACGCGTTGTCCGCCTCGAGCGCGTCCAGCGACGCCTCCAACGACGACGGCACGGTGGCGATCTTGTCCAGCGTCTCGGGCGGCAGCTCGTAGATATCGGCGTCGAGCGGCTCGCCCGGGTCGAGCTCGCGCTTGATCCCGTCGAGCCCTGCCAGCATCAGCGCGCTGAACGCGAGGTACGGATTCGCCGCCGGGTCGGGCGAGCGGAACTCGATCCGCTTGGTCTTGGGCGCCTCGTGGTACATCGGCACCCGGACACAGGCAGAGCGGTTGCGCGCCGAGTAGACCAGATTCACGGGCGCCTCGAACCCCGGCACGAGCCGACGGTACGAGTTCGTGGTCGGCGCGCAGAACGCCAGCAGCGCCGAGGCGTGCGTTAGCAGCCCCGCGATGTAGTGCTTGGCCAGGTCGCTCAGGTGCGCGTAACCGCCCTGCCCGAACATCAGCGGATCGCCGTCCTTCCACAGCGACTGGTGGACGTGCATGCCCGATCCGTTCTCCTGGAAGATCGGCTTGGGCATGAACGTGGCCGTCTTGCCGGCGTCGCGAGCCGCGTTCTTGACCACGTACTTGTAGATCATCATCTGGTCGGCCATCCGCAGCAGCGGCTGGAACCGCATGTCGATCTCGCCCTGGCCGCCCGAGGACACCTCGTGGTGGTGGAACTCGCACCGGATCCCGAGCGACTCCATCGTCGCGACCATCTCGCTGCGCAGGTTCGCGAGGGAGTCCGCCGGCGGGACCGGGAAGTAGCCCTCCTTCTGTCGCAGCTTGTAGGCCAGGTTCGGCTTCGTGCTCGCCAGGCCGCCGGTGTTCCAGAAGCCCTCGCCCGAGTCGACCTCGTAGAACGCCCTGTTCTCGACCTGCTCGTAGGCGATGTGGTCGAACACGAAGAACTCCGCCTCGGGTCCGAAGTAGGCGACGTCGGCGATCCCGGTGGCGACGAGGTGCTGCTCGGCCTTCTGCGCGACGAACCGCGGGTCGCGCGCGTACGGTTCCCCGAGCACCGGGTCCGCCACCGAGCAGATCAGCGACAGGGTCGAGCGCGTGTAATACGGATCGATGAAGGCCGTCGAGGAGTCAGGGATCAGGAGCATGTCCGACTCGTGGATCTCCTGAAAGCCGCGGATCGACGAGCCGTCGAAGCCGAGGCCGGACTCGAAGTCGCCTGCGTCCAGGGCGCCGATCGGCAGCGTCATGTGCTGCCAGGTCCCGGGCAGATCGACGAATTTGAGATCGACCATCTCGACGCCGCGCTCGGCGGCGAAGTCCAGCACCTCGGCGGGGCTGGTGGCACCGGCGGCGATCGCCGTCTGTTCGCTCTCTGTGGTGGCCACTCTTGTCTCCTTTGACTTGGTAGGCGCGAGCCTATCCGGGTTTCATAGTCGTTCCGCGGCAGCGAGGATCTGCGCGGCTTTGAGTCCGAGGCCGAGGCGCTCACGGCCGTCGGACTCGTACGGCGAGAGCCCCGAGACCTCGTGCACGCGCGACAGCCGGTACCCGACCGTGTGGCGGTGCAGCCCCATCACCTCGGCGGTCTCGGTGGTCGAGCCGTGGTGCGCGAGGAACGTCCCCAGCGTCGCCAGCAGCTCGGTGTCGTGCTCGGCGTCGTACGCGAGCAGCGGCGTGATCGTGCTCGACTGCAGCAGCTCGAGCTCCTCGGGGTCCCGCAGCAGCACCCCGATCAGCAGCCGGTAGGTCTCATCCTGGCCGGCGAGCGCCGCCTCCGGGGTACATGACAGCTCCGCCAGCAACATCGCTTCGCGGATCGCCTCGCGGATCAGCGACGGCTCCCGGCGGGGCGCCGATACCGCGGCCTCGAGCCCGGCCACCACGAACCGGTCGGCGAGCGCCGCCGCGGCGCGTTCGGGATGCTCGGTAGCAAGCGGCACGAGCGCCACGACGCGGTCCCCGCCGACGTTCGCGATCAGCGCCCCGTCGGCGTCGGCGAGCTCAGGGTCGGCCGCCCCGCGGGCGCACACCGCGATCGCGCCGGCGCCGAGATCGACCCCGAGCCGCAGACCGTCGGCGAGGAGCGCAGCTGGGTCCGGGCCCGGCCCGGTGACGAGCGCCCTCACGAGCGCGAGTCCCGGGTCGCCCCGCCGGCCGTCGTCCATGAGCCTGGTCACCGCGACCGCGGCGGCCGCTGCCTCGAGCCACCCCCCTTCGTCAGCGGCGGTGGCGACGCCGGTTCCGTTCGTCCGCAACGCCGCCACGACCCCGACGACGTCGCTCCCGATCCGGATCGGCACCGCATCCGCGACCGCCGCCGGGCCGCCGCTCGGTGGCGCCCCCGCGCTGGCCGCCGCCGCGTACTGCGCCAGCTCGCCGAGCAGCGCCTCGGGGATCGAATCCGCGGGCCACACGACCGGCGCCCCCAACGAGGGGAGCACGATCGCCACTGGCCGGGCGAGCGCGTCGGATGCGGCCCGCGCGACCCGCTCGAGGCCATCGTCGCCGGCGACGGCCCGCGACACGATCGTCAGAGGCGTGGGGTGGGGGGGGCGCACAAGCGCCTCCCAACCCGATGCCCCGTTTCCGTCATGCGGTCGTTGGCGTGGCGGGTGCACCGGCCCCGGCGGGAACCGCCCCGGGGATCCCGTTGGGGTACCCGAGCGACGGGACGTCGGACGGGTAGACCTCGTGGCCGTGCTCGGCGACGTCGCCGATCTCCATATTCTTCTCGGACATCCGCAGTGGGATGAACAAGCCGACCAGCTTCAGCAGCAGGAACGTGATCACCGCGGTCCAGCAGATCACCCACAGCGCGGCGAGGAACTGCCACTTGAGCAACGTCAGGTTGCCGTGGATCAAGCCGGCCACTCCGCCCGACGCGATCAGCCCGTGCGGGCCGGTCTTGTAATACAGCGCCATCTCCGGGTCCGCGAAGATGCCGACCAACAGACCGCCCGCGAGGCCGGCGAAACCGTGCGTGTAGACCACGCCGAGCGTGTCGTCGACGTTCCGGAACGGTCGTAGGCGGCTGAGGTAGTTGAGCGCGAAGTACACGATCGTCGACGCGATGATCCCCATCGCGATCGCGCCCCAGCCGTTCACGTAGCCCGCGGCCGGCGTGATCGCGACCAGGCCGACGATCATGCCGTTGACCGTGCCGATCAGCGACGGCTTGCGGCCGGTCAGGTAGTCCCACATGATCCAGACCAGAAGCGCGACCGCCGTGCACAGGTTGGTGTTGAGCACCGCCGCCGCCGCCGACATGTTCGACGCGTACGGGTCGCCGCCGTTGAAGCCGTTCCATCCCAGCCACAGCAATCCGGCGCCGACCGCGACCATCGCGACGTTGTTCGGCGCGTCGATCTCGCGGTCCCGTTGTAGTCGTGGCCCGATCACCGCGGCCGCCACGAATCCGGCCACGCCCGCGGACAGGTGGATCACGTAGCCGCCGGAGAAGTCGACCGCGCCGTGCTGGGCGAAGAAGCCACCGCCCCACAGCAGGAAAGCGTCAACCGCGTAGACGAACGTGATCCACAGCAGGCAGAACGGGATCCACGCCTTGAAGTTCACCCGCCCGAGTACCGACCCGAGCGCCAGGATCGGCGTGATCGCGGCGAACACGAACTGGAAGTAGACGAGCGCGGATTGCGGGAACCCCATCGTCCCGATGAGCGGGATGTTCGCCTGGTGCTGTAGCTCTGTGTGCGACAGCACCGGCCCCGGTTTCCCGATGAAGTTCCCGAAGAAGCCGGCGTGCGAAATGCCGTGGAATGGTGAGCCGAAGCCCATCTTGAACGCCCACAGCACCCACACGACGAGCACTATCGAGAACGTTGCGAAGGTCAGCATCATGCTGTTGATCGACCAGCGCTTCTGCATCACACCGCCGTACAGGACGGCGAGGCCGGGCACGCTCATCAACCCGACGAGCGTTGCGGCGGTGAGCTGCCAGGAGGTATCTCCTGAGTTGAGCCAACTGGGTGCTTCAAGCGGCAACTGGATCTCCTTGCACTTGAGGACGTTGCGCGCAGGCCACCCCGTTCCGTGGCAGGTCCTGGCACGCCAATTTCCGCGACTAGTGTCTGCGCTGGCTCGTGGGCCTTCTATGTCCTCAGGTCCAGCAAACCGAAGGGGGCTCTGGACATTGGGATAAGCCGATCCCGCAACCACCGGGTTTACGGGGGGTTAGGAGCTCAAAATCAGTCCGCGTCGTCGAGCGGCGAGGCCTCTAACCGACCGGCAAGCCGGCCTTGCGGCACGCGCTCGAGATCGCCTGTGCCGCCTCCGGGCTGAAGGCGCCGGGCGTATGCGCCGTCGCGCATGTCGACTTCGCGGTCGCGCCGCACTGATGGATCTGCTCGGCGCCAGTGACCGCGGGGATCGTCGCGTAGATGCAGCCCGACGTCGAGCTCGGGGTGCTCGACGCGAACGAGATCACGAGCACGACGGCCAGCGCCGCGACGACGCCGAGCACGCCGCCGATCATCCACTTCTCGCGCGCGGACATCTGCCAGCGCGGGCGTAGCTGTTCGGCGTGTCCGGGCGGGAGGATCAGCATCGCGGCGGAGTCTAGGCGCTTGGCCGTGTGCCACGATCGGTTGGGTTGCTCGTCTTTGCGCTCCACGTCTTCCACCACCATGTCCCGCAAGCAAATATCGACTACTTCGCGTTGGCGCTCGGCGCGTTCGCAAGCTGGGTCGGCATCCCCGGTCCGGGCGAGCCGTTGCTCATCGCCGCCGCGATCGTCGCCGCCAAGCACAAGCTCGACATCAAGCCCGTCCTGATCTGGGCGTTCGTGGGGGCGGTCGCCGGCGGGCTCGTCGGCTGGCTCGTCGGGTGGTACGCGGGCCGGACGGTGATGACCGCGCCCGGTCCGCTCCGCGGGCTGCGAATCAAGGCGGTGGAGCGGGGGGAGGAGGTGTTCAAGCGGCTCACGGTGATCGCGATCCTGCTCGCGCCGTCGTGGGTGGCGGGCATACATCGGTCCGGTCCGGTGATCTACAACGCGACGAACATCGTGAGCGCCGGGGTGTGGGCGATCGGCATCGGGCTCGGCGCTTACTACGCCGGGCCGCCGGTGCTTGACGTCATCTCCGACGTCGGCACCGCCACCGCGATCGGGCTCGGGGTGCTCGTGCTCGTCGGCGTGGGGTTCGAGGTCTCGCGCCGGCGCCGGCAGCGATTGCGTTAGAGGTTCGTGCCGGCCCAGGAGATCTCGTGCGGCGCCACGACCGGCGAGCCCACGTCGAGCTGGATCGACGCATGGGCGATCAGCGGGATCGCGGTCGGGCTCTTGGTCCAGGGCTTGTTGTTGACGAACGCGGTCACCTTGCCCTTTTCGCCCGCCACCTGGTTGGCGCTGAGCGGCTGATTCCACTCGTCGAAGAAGTTTCCGAGCGTGTAGATCCGGACGCTCGGCGACTCGATGTGGATGACGCCGTCGGTGGCGTGCGTGTGGAGCCAGTAGTAGCACTGCTGCGCCCCGTAGAACGGGCCGTATGGCGTCTGCTCGGACACCGGCCCGACCATCCCGATCGCCGCCGGGAGCGTCTGCGGCTTCCCGTTGACGTACACCTGGAGGTGGGCGTGGATGTGGTAGAGCACCTGCTCCTGGGCCTGACACTGGACCCCGTCGACGGTGGCGCCCTGTGACGTGGTGCCGGCGGGCGCGAGCTCGGGGCCCTTCTCGAGCGGGATTCCCTCCGGGCCATACGGCGCCTTGGCGGCGGTCGTCGTCGTCGCAGAGGTCGCCGTGGTCGCGGTCGAGCTGGTCGACGACGCCGCCGCGGCCTGGGAGCTCGATGAGCGGCTGCCGCCACAGGCCGCCGGCAGCGACACGGCAGCCAGCGACATCGCGAGTAGTGCCTTGCGACCGGACATGGACAGGCGAACGGTAGCTGGCGGCGGAGCTCGATCGATCCACCGGCCCCTGATAACTTGCGGGCGGATGTCCGAGTCAGCTCCCGCCGTCGATCTCCCGATGACGACCGCGCTCGAGCTGCCCGGGATGCGGATCCGCGAGAACCTCGGCGTCTGCTACGGGCTCGTGGTTCGAAGCATGGGCTTCACCGGCGGGGTCGCCGCCTCGTTCAAGGGCCTTCGGCGCGGCGAGATCCCCGAGTACACACAGCTGCTCGAGGACTCCCGGCGCCACGCGATCGACCGGATGTCTGATAACGCGCGTCTGCTCGGCGCCGACGCCATCGTCGCGGTTCGGTTCGACTCCTCGGAGATCGGGCAGCAGTTCACCGAGATCGTCGCCTACGGCACGGCGGTCAAGGTAGACCGCGTCGGCTAGTGGTCGCTCAGATGATGCTGCTGGGGGACGCGGATCGCGAGCAGCTATACGAGACGCTCAAGCGTCACGCGGCCGAAGGGCGGCTCGACATCGCCGAGCTGGAGCGCCGGGTGGCGCTGGTCGCCGAGGCGGAGACGCGCGAGCAGGCCGCGGTCGCGGTGGACGATCTACCGGCGCTCAGCGCGATCCCGGAGCCGACGCCCCGGCCCCGCCGCGGCCGCGGCCACGGCGAGGCCGATAAGCCTGCGCCCGACTGGCGGCCCACCAGCGAGCGCTTCCGCGACCCGCGCACGCGGCGAGTGCTGCGGGTGTGGGTGGACGCCGCCGGCGAGCGCCATTACGTAGCCGAGTGACTAGCGCGTCGCCTTCTTGACCGCGCTCCGGGCCTTCCCGACCGCGTTCTTCGCCTTGCCCTTCGTCTCCTCGCCGGCGCCGCGCGCCTCGGTGCCGGGGCGGCCGGTCGCGGCTCCGGTCTCGCGCTTGGCGCGTCCCTTCAGCTCCTCGGCCTTGCCTTTGACTCGCTGGGTTCGATCTCCCATCGCTGCTTCCCTTTCTCCGGGTGCTCTTTAGCGATGGCTACCCCGACCCGACGGCGCCGACGCGCGGGAGTGATGTACGACCTCGGACAGCACCTTCGGCCAGTGGTTGCGGAGCGCCTCGTGACTCATGAACAGCCCGAGGTGCCCTCCGCTGCTCATGTGACGCGTGACGAGGTCCGCCGGCGTGGAAGCGTGCTCCGCCAGCGCGAACACCTGATCGGGCGGCGTGATGTGGTCGGTGGCACCGGCGAGCAGGTTCAGCGGCATCCCGATCCGGGCCAGGTCGACCTTCTGGCCCCGGACCTCGAGCGACCCGCGGATCAGCGCGTTGTCGCGGAACAGATTTCGGACGATCCAGAGGTAGAACGCCCCGGGGACGTCCTGGGTGTGCTTGAACCAGTCCTCGAACTCGCGGTAGCGCGCCACGTGGGCCGCGTCGTCGAGGTTCAGCAACAGGTCGATCTGGCGCGAGATCTCGGCGCTCGGCTGGATCATGATGAAGCCGGTGAGCATGTGCCGGCCGCGGAGGATGCCGCCTCCGGACGCGACCAGGGTCTCGTAGAAGCGCAGGTCGCCATCGGGCGCGACGCGGCGGATGACCTCGTGGATCACGGGCTCGCCGGCATGGAAGTTGATCGGCGCTCCCGCGATCGTCAGCGTGTTGATCCGCTCGGGGTGGACCGCGGCGTAGATCGTCGCGAGCCAGCCGCCCTGGCAATCGCCGATCAGGTTGACGCGGCCGCCGCAGTGCTCGATCGCGCGGTCGACCACGTTCATGTAGTCCTCGATCGACGCGTCGGCGGTCTCCTGCGTCGCGCCAACCCAGTCGAGCGACAGCGCGCGCTCGAGTCCGGCCTCTACGATCGTCCGCATCTGACTCTGGTCAGCCGAATAGTCGACGATGCACGAGTCATGGCCGGCCTGTGGCGGGAGCACCAGGGTCGGCACGACCCGCCGCTTGGAGACCGAGAAGTCGCGCAGCCGCGCCAACGGCTCGTCGAACACGATCTCGTGCGGCGTCGTCCACGACGGCGCCCGCCGCTCCGTGGTCAGGGCCAGCCACCGCGGGAGATCGAACACGGCCGGCCCGCGCTGAAGCGTGGCGGCCCAGCACTTGCCGAGGCCTTCCAGCGTGGCGGTCCCGGCGTCGAGCCAGCTGTCGAGAAGGCCCGAAGCCATGCCTGGCGCGGGAGCCGGGGGGCATTGCGGCACGACGGTCATGTTCGACCTCCTTGCGAAGAAACTGCGAAGTACCAGCGAAATACCGTTAAACGGTGAAGCACCGGCGGTACACCCACCGGTGCTTCTTAATAACGTCAGTTAGTGAACGCTACTAACGCGTGGCGACGGATGTTTACTTGAGGAAGCTGCGCGCCGTCGCGGTGTACGAGCCGGCGATCTCCTTCGAGACGTCGACCTGGGCCTCGATCAGGCTCTTGAGCCACTCCTGCTGGCTCAGGCCCGCGAGCTTCAGCTGGAGCTCGGCGGTCCGGTCGACGGCCTTCTCGTACGAGTCGAGGTACAGGTTGCCGGCCTTGCGGGCGGCCGCGAGGAACTGCTCGCTGCTGTCCTTGACCTGCTCGTAAGCGGTCTCGAACGAGGGAATAGCCGTTTTGGTCGATGCGGTGGTTGCCATGTCTTCTCTCCGGTGGTCGGGTTGATTGTGCTTGCAGCTTAGCAAAAGCATTGCAAGCAGCTAGCAAGAATACGCCGCAGCCGGCAAAGAGTTACGTTGCCAGCGGCAAGTCCTCCCTCCATCTACCGAGGAGATCAGATGACAGATCACGTCTATTCCGTCAGCGAGATCGTCGGGTCGTCCCCCGGGACGATCGACGATGCGATCCAGAACGCATTGGCCCGCGCGCGCAAGACCCTCCGCCATCTCGACTGGTTCGAGGTGACCGAGATCCGCGGGCACCTCAAGGACGACGGCTCGATCGACTACTTCCAGGTCGGGCTCAAGGTGGGCTTCAGGCTGGAGAACTGATCGCCACCTCGCGCGCCGCCGGAGCGACGTGCACCACACGCAACAGGTGTAGCTCCTCGTTGTAGATCGCGAGTGTGCCGCGCAGCAGGGAGGACGTGACGACGTACCCATTCGCGGCGCCAAGCTCGAACGAACCGTATGGGGGCGGGAGCCACATGGAGGACCCGCCCCGTGGCGGCGTCCACCTTCCAGATCGTGTGGCCGTAGCCGCTGGTCAGATCGGTGCACATCGTCCCCTTTACGCCTCTGGCCAGGCAAGAGGTCCCGGCGGCGACTCCCAACGAGTCTCACCGCCCTCGACCACCTCGGTGGCGGCGAGGCCGAGGTGTCGCGCCACCGCCATCGACGCCTCGTGCTCCGGATCGATGTGCGCGGTGATCGTGTCCGTGCCTTGGCTGCGAAGCCATCCCACCATCGCGCCGGCCGCCTCCTTGGCGTACCCGCGCCCCTGATGCATCGTGCCGATGACCCACGCGATCTCGGCCTCCCACCGACCGTCCGTCGCGGTGACAGTCGCTTGCACGGTCCCGATGGCGGCGCCGGTGGCGCGCTCGCGGACGATCCAGTTGAGCCATCCGTGGCGCCGGTCGGGCGAGTGGCCGACCGCCTGGAGCGCGTATCGCGCGCGTAGCTGTTCCGGTGACGGAGGGGCGCCCCCGATGTATTCGTACAGCCGGGGGTCGGCGAGGACCTCGACCATCTCGCCGGCGTGGTCGGCGCGCAGCGGCTCGAGCGTGAGACGTTCCGCCTCGATCGGTTCGGCGCGCGGCCACTCCACGCCCATAACCGTAGGCGGCCCGGGAGCCCCTCGCCGCCGCCAGGCGCCGACCCGCCGCTAGATAGAACGTTCTATTAATGATACGGTCGACGGCGCCAACGATGCCTGCCGCCACCGACATCCCCACGCGCGACCGCATCGTGTACGCGAGCGCCGAGCTGTTCCGTCGCCAGGGGTACGCCGGCACCGGCCTCAAGCAGATCGCGACGGAGGCGCGGGCGCCGTTCGGCTCGGTCTATCACTTCTTTCCCGGCGGTAAGGAGCAGCTGGCCGACGACGTCCTGCGGACCGGCGGCCGCTTCTTCCTGGCGCTGTACGAGGCGATCGCCGGCGCCGCGCCGGACCTCCCGACCGCGGTCCGCGACTTCTTCGCCGGTGCCGGACAGACGCTCGAGGCGACCGACTTCGCCGACGCGTGCCCGATCGCGACCGTCGCCGGCGAGATCGCCAGTACGCACGAGCCCCTCCGCCAGGCGACCGCCGACGTGTTCGAGTCGTGGCTGGTGGCGGTCGCCGAGGATGCGGTCGACGCGGGCATCTCGCGTGAGCGCGCCCGGCCGCTGGCGCTGAGCGTGCTCGCCGTGCTCGAGGGCGCGTTCCTGCTCAGCCGCTCGCTGCGCAGCACCGAGCCTATGCACGCTTGCGCCGACGCCGCGGTGGCGCTTGTCGAGGCTGCGCTAATCCACGATCCCCCCGAGGTGAACTCATGATCCACAAGCCGAGTCTCCTCGCCGGCGCCGGCGCCGCGATCGCCGCTCGCGCGCTACTGCCGCGCCTGGCGCTGATCAAGCTACGCCGCGACGTGCGCCGGCTCACCGCCGGCGACTACGCGCCGCTGCTCGCGGGCTACGCTGACGACGCGGTGCTCCACTTCAACGAGGGCCCGCACCGATGGTCGGGCGACTACCGCGGCAAGCCCGCGATCGAGCGGTTCCTGCGCGAGTTCACCGCCGCTGGGCTCCAGGGCGAGATCACTGAGTTGTGGATCGAAGGTCCGCCGTGGGCGATGACGCTGATCGGCCGCTTCAACAACCGGGCGACCGGCCCCGACGGCGAAGAGCTGTACGCCAACCGGGTGGTGATCCTCGCCCGGACCCGTTGGGGCAAGATCGTGGAGCAGGACGACTTCTACGTGGACACGGGGCGGATCGTGGCGTTCGATCAGAAGCTGCGAGAGCTCGGTAAGGCCCCGGTCGCCGAAGGCCCGATCACAGCCTGCGCCTGAGTCGTCTGTGCGGCGAGCCGGCCGTCATGGTCGCGCAGCTCGGTCTCCACGACGATCACCGACTTGCCGACGCGCAGCGGCCGGGACGTCGCGGTGACGTACCCCTCCCTCACCCCGCGGAGAAAGTTGGTCGACGACGAGATCGTCGCTGTACCCGCGCCCGGAGGGAGATTCAGAAAGGCGCACGTGCCTCCCATGTTGTCCGCAAGCGACATCAGCGCGCCGCCGTTCAATGCTCCGCCCGCCGTGCACAACTCCTCGCGCCACGCGAGCCGGCCCACTACTTCCTCGGGGCTCGCGGACACAACCTCGATCCCGAGCGTGGCGACGAACGGAACGGCCGCCAGCAAGCCGGCTAGCGACGCGTCTGGGTGTGGTTCAGCGGGTTGCATGCGGGCCTCCGCGGTCACTCTACATTCCACCCGAAGTACACCTCAGTCCCGCACACCTGGTCACCCCTGAAGCTGAGGACCTCGGTGTTCCTGCCCCTGTGTCCGTCAGGATGCTCTACCTCGTAGGTGACGATCACCTCGTCGCCGGACTGCACGAGGCGGACGAACTCGAACTCCTGTCCAAGACCCGCTCCCGGCCAGCATCGCTCGAAGTAACCGGTACGGTCCAAACCCACGTCAAGTGGACTGGAGAAGATGAAGTCGTCGGTCAGCGAGCGCTCGACGGCCGCGCGGTCCCCGGTTGCGAACGCTCGGTAGACGTCGCGTGCCAGCTCGAGCCGGTCATCGTTGGGCATGTTGCTCCTCTCCGTCGCTTTGCCTATCGACGGTTAGATCCTCGCGAGGTCAGGTTTCTCATCGAATCCTCATCGAAGGGCGATGAAATCCCGGACGATCCCGGGCGCTTTCGCGACCGACTGTGCGTTCGAGGAGTGGGACGACGCAGCCGCCGCGGCCAGGCCGGTCCACCTGTCCGAGTTGTTCGACGACGGCAACGACACGCTGTTCCTGTACAGCTTCATGGTCGTTCCCCGCGAGCAGGGCTCACGTTCGTAGGGGCCGCACCCTTCCCGACGGCGCGTTGGGAGCGTAAGTCCCGCGCACCGTCTTCCGTTGTTTCCGATAGACGCCGCGCCGGGAAGGGCCGTGGCTAGGGATCGAAAAAGGAGTTTCGATGGCTGGACGTCGGTCGGTGGGGCTGGGATTCATCTGTGCCCTGGGTGTCATGGTGGGACCGGCAGTGGGCACCGCGCTCGCGGCTCCGCAGATCTACTGGGGCAACGTAGGCAACGGCACGGTCGGCGTGGCCGACCTCGACGGGAGCAACGCGAATCAGAGCTTCATGACCGGTCTCGACGATAACCGGCAGGGGGTGTTCGCGCTCGCGGTTGACGGCCAACACATTTACTACTCCGACCTGACCGACGGCACGATCGGCGTGGCGGATCTCGACGGCACGGTGGTGAACTCAAGTTTGGTCAGCGGCATTCCCGGCGTCGTTGACATCGCGGTCAACGCACACCACATCTACTGGTCAAACGGGTCCACAAACGCGATCGGGGAGGCGAACCTCGACGGGACCGGCGTGAACGCGAGCTTCATCCCGGTGACCGGCGAGCCCGGCGGGT
>Ga0335085_10009255_pt1 | contig 14884 bp, 5 predicted proteins | sample Lox_Sample_45_FD_206712 | JGI IMG/M metagenome (GOLD analysis project Ga0335085, IMG submission 206712) | Soil microbial communities from Loxahatchee National Wildlife Refuge, Florida, United States - Lox_Sample_4.5 | ecosystem: Environmental > Terrestrial > Soil > Wetlands | place: USA: Florida... | reverse complement strand
TTGCAGCGCCCGCGAGGGGTGCGGCGACAACAGAGTAAGTTCCCCACGCGTCGGCGCCAGAAACTGAGTAAGGTTCGGGTTGAGGTCGCGCAATGCATCAGAATACTAAAGTGAACAGTATTGGGTTTCAACCCCGCCGAAAAGCAGCCCTTTAGTTCGATACGCTCTCACACGCTGGACAGTTCGTGAAGACGAACTGTCCAGCGTGTTAAGAGCATAAGGTCGATAGCAACTCAGAGCGGCGGAGCTGAAGCCCCGCCCTTCTCGAATCCTGGTGAGACCTTCCATCACAGGGACCCCTCAAAAAAATTTGACATTCAATGCGATCAGGCCCGCGATCACGACGATGGCGTAGAATTCCGGTGTCCGGTACCACGCTCCGGCCCTCTCAATCGGAGCCGCGTAGGCATAGGTCAAACCCTTCAAGCTTTCCGGCGGCGGCGGATCGGTGAAGTAGGTGACCGCAACCATCACGATCAGGCCGGCCACCAGGCCCCACACCGCGGTCCACACGTTCGAAGCCATCGGCGTCCGGAAGTGAAGGAGGTTCAGGCGGTAGAGCAAATATTCGGTGAAGCAGCCAACGGTGCCGGCCACCATGCCGTAGAATCCTGCCGCGGCCGAGGCGCGCTTCCAGAACATGCCCAAGAGGAAGACGATGAAGTAGGGCGAGATAAAGAGAATTCCTATGAGCTGCATGTAATCCATCAAATTGTCGAAGCTGAGCACGATGTAAGCCGAGATGGCGCCGAGCATGGTGCCCCCGATCGTGGCCAGTCTGCCCACCCGCAGGTAGTGGGAGTCGGGTCGATTCTTCACCAGGTACGTCTGGTAAAGGTCATAGGTGAACACTGTATTGAAGGCGGTGATGTTGCCGGCCATGCCCGACATGAAACTGGCCAGCAAGGCAGTCAATCCCAGGCCCAGCATGCCGCTGTGGTAGTAGCGCCCGAGCAGCATGGGCAGAGCCAAGTTGTAGTCCTTAGTGACGATCTGAGGACCCACGGTGAGAGCGATCATGCCCAGCAAGGTCACCACACCTGGAAACAGCATCTTCGGAATGGCCGCCACCAGCGGAGTCTTGCGCGCCGCGTTGAGGTTTTTGGCAGCGAGCGCCCGCTGCACCAGTAGAAAATCCGTGCACCAGTAAGAGGGCCCGGCGGTGAGCCCGAGCCCGATCACCACCACCCACCAGTCAACGCCGAGCGGATCGCCGGGCCCGCCCATACCCTTCCAAGTATGGTGATACTGCTCCGGCAGTCGGGTGATCAGCGCGTGCCAGCCTCCTACTTCGTGCAGGCCGATGAACGAGAGCGGAAGGAACCCGACAATAATTAGAAAGAACTGCAGGACCTCGTTGTAAATCGATGAGGCCAGACCGCCCCAGAAAGTGTAGATGAGCACCACGCCCGCCGACAGCAGAATGCTGGAGGTGAATGACCATCCCAGCATGCTGCGGAACACCACTGCGAAGGCGAACATGTTGATGCCTGACATCAGTACCGTCACCACGGCGAAGCTGACGGAGTTGAGGGCGTGGGCGCGATGGTCAAATCGCATCCGCAGATATTCGGGCACGCTGCGAATGCCGTTGGCGTAGTAGTAGCGAACCATGAAGAGTCCGCAGAAGACCATGGCCGGAATCGCTCCTACCCAATACCAGTGATTGGTCCTCATTCCGTATTTGGCGCCGTTGGCGATGTGACCCATGATCTCGAGCGAGCCAAGGTTGGCCGACATGAAGGCGATGCCCGTGATCCAGTGGGAGAATGACCGGTCCGTGAGAAGGAAGTCCGAAGAGCTATGGATCTTGCCCTTGAGGTAGTACCCGACCAACAGCACGACCGCAAAGTAGAAGCCGATGATGGAAAAGTCGAGCGGACTCAACTTCATTAACATAGGAGCAAATCCTTTATCCGGACGCGACAATCAGTCATCCGACGTCTGCCTCTTGCGTGCTGAATTTCAAACTGGCGAGTCTACCGAAAAACCACGATTGCCGAAAGCCCCCGTCGATGGCATTCCTTCGCAGGGCTCGTTTTCAACGAAGCCCAAGAATGGCGATTGATCATGTGCGCGGAGCAGCAAAATGGACGAATCTCCTTCCGAGATCTGTCCCTATCGAGACGGTGGCGGGAAGACCTGGCACCCACCGCGTGGATGGCAGTCGGAAGGCGTCCTGCAACAGACGTTCTCGTGATCAGCGTGAAAGGCCCGACGCGTGCCGGAAATAGATTCCTTTTGAAAAAGCGGCATCACTGTAATGTAGCCTAGTATTGAACGCTACTACGGCAAGCGAGGTCGTCAAACAAATTACTTGACATTTGGACGCCCTCGTGCTATATGAAAGCGAGGCCTGCATGGAGTCCTTTCGCCCGGACTCAGCCCGCGAATCCGCGAGCGCCGGCCGACTCATGGGGCTACAGCAAGGTTACGTGAGCACGGTTGGGTACGGACGGTCGATCCCCTGTAGGCCGTGGCCTGCTGCGGCCTTCAAGGGAGCCGAACGAAGCCGGAATCTGATTGACTCGTAAGGAGATGAGAATTTGACTCGGGGACTCGAGATCGCGGCTGGATGGCTCATCTGCTGTTCGGCAGCGAGGGAACCCGTTTATGGTCACGGGCTCTCTGTTTACGTAAATTTTACGTAAACACTCAGATTGTCAGTTCCGGGAAGTTCTGGAATGAGGAGCGCGAGAGGTATGGCATCACAGTTGCTCTCGAAGTCGCTCTCGGTCGCGGTTCATTTCGGCCCCGGGGCTCTGCTCTGTTTTTCCCCGCCGTTCACGCAGCCTCTTAAAACCACAATCGCGATTCTCCGTCGAAGAGTCAGTTGCGCGTTACTCGCCCTCGTCCAACTTGCGCAAGCGGGGCCAAGTCCGCTACGTGATTCAGAATCAATAAGGTGATAGGTCGCACCGTAGAACCAAGGAACAAGGGTTGTGACAAAGAGTAATCATTAAGTTACCTGTTGCTCAGAGTGGAGGCTCTCAAAGGTCCGCGGAGGGCAAGTTTGCCCGAGTCGGTACTGGTGTCATTTTCCGGGCGGACCCTCCAGGGCGCCGTCATTCCCGCGAAGGCGGGAATCCACACTTTCTTGATGCCTTTTCTTAAAAGGACTTCCGCAATGGATTCCCGCCCTCGCGGGAATGACTGCGTTTCGGGGCGTTCAAATCACACCAGTACCCGAAAGTCGCGATCGACGAAGATGCCCAAAGGGAAAGACACCCGCAGCTTGTCCTGGAGGAGCGTCGGCGAATACGTCGACTCCCGCCTTCATTCGACGAGGGTGTAAAGAAAACTAGGTGCGAACGAAGCTGGAATGTCTTGAGGAATCAGAGGGTTGTCAGGATTTCATGACGGACGAGTTCGGCCAGTCATCGTGGCGCTGCGGATGCCGATGATGCCGAACCTGGTTGGCGGCGTAACGGTGTGATTCTGGATTCGAAGGGAGGAAGCCAACCGGCCGCCAGCCATTTCGGACTCAATCCCGAATTTGCTGGATCTGCCTTTCTCTTGACGCTCGTGAGGCCTGCCGTATATTCTGCCTAGCCAATCGCTTCAGGTGACCAGAATGAGAAAAACGAGGACAGGAGAATGAAAATCAGCTCTGTCAAGACGTACTTGGTGGGCAATCCTTGGAAAACTTGGCTATTTGTCCGGGTGGAGACCGACGATGGACTTCACGGGATCGGCGAAGGGACGCTGGGCCAGATGTCGCGGACGGTGGAAGCGGCCGTCCGCGAGATGACGCCGCTGATCCTCGGCTACGAGCCCTTCCAGACCGAGGCCATCGTGCAGCGGATCTCGCGGGATGTCTTTGCCGACGGTGGTCAGATCAAGATGTGCGCGCTCTCGGCCATTGAGATTGCCTGCTGGGATATCGTGGGCAAGGCGCTGGGCCAGCCGATTTACAACCTGCTGGGGGGGCGCTGCCGGGAGAGCGTCCGCGCTTACGCCAACGGATGGTATCGCTGCCCTCGCACCCCGGAGGACTTCGCCCGTAAAGCCAGGGAGGTGGCTGCGCTAGGCTACACGGGAATGAAGTTCGATCCTTTCGGCGTGGCCTGGAGGAAGGTGACGCGCGCCGAAGAGGATCTTTCCGTCGAAATTTGCGCGGCGGTTCGCGAGGCGGTGGGAAGCGAGATCGACTTGGCGATTGAAGCGCACGCCCGCTTTAGTGTGGATACTGCGATTCATATCGGCAAGCGCCTGGAGCCGCTCAATCCGGTGTGGTACGAGGATCCCGTGCCCCATCACAATCCGCAGGCGACCACCGAGGTAGCCCGCCGCCTTTCCATTCCTATCGGTACCGGCGAGAGCTTCAGCGCCAAGCAGCAGTTTGTGGAACTCCTGCGTGACGACGCGGTGAGCGTAGTGACTCTCGAGCCGCTGAACATCGGAGGCATCCTGGCCTGCCGCAAGATCGCTGACATGGTGGACGCTCATTACGGGGTGATTGTTCCGCACAGTGCACAAGGGCCAATCTGCACCCTGGCGTGTTTGCAGATCGCCGCTTCGACACCCAACTGCTATATGCAGGAGTACTTCGATCAGTTCAATGTGGGTTGGGAGAAGGACCTGCTCACCTGGAATCCACGCCTGGTGAACGGCCACCTGGAACTGCCGACGGCTCCAGGCCTCGGAGCCGATCTCAACCTGGACGTGGCCCGCGAACATCCCTACACCGGTACCGACATGACGTTGTGGGATGAGAACTGGCACTTCCGCCGCGATGAGCCGAAGTAGGCAGCAACCCAAGCGTCGCGCTCGCGCGTCGACGATGGCGCCAGTCTAGCCGGCTCTTGAGGCCGGGACGACATGACGAAGTCCACCACCATAATCCGTAGGAGGTCGAGCGCATGAAGTTTCGTGGCGTGGTGCCGGTGATGATGGCGCCTTTCAACTCTGATGAAAGCATCGATGAAGCGACGTTTCGCCGGCAGGTTGACTTCGCGATCGGCCACGGCGCTGCCGCGGTTTGCGCTCCGGGTTTTGCGACTGAGTTCTACAAGCTGACTGACCAGGAGCGCCGCCGCGTCATCCAGTTGCTGGTGGAACAGACCGCCGGAAGGGTGCCGGTTTTTGCCAGTACGGGATGCGGTTCTGTCCGGGCCACGGTTGAGCTCTCGCAGTATGCAGAGTCGCTGGGAGCCAACGGCCTGATGGTGGTGGCCCCAAAGTGGTGCGCCCTCGGCATCCGGGAGCAGACGATTTTCTACGAGAGTGTCTGCAGGAGTGTCAAAATTCCCGTCATGCTGCAGGACGCAGACTTCACCGGCGGTGGCCTGCCTGCCAAGCTCTTCGTCGATCTGGCCGAGCGCTGTCCCAATTTCGAGTTCGCCAAACTGGAGATCGTGCTGCCCGGTATGAAGTGCGCCGAGATCATCCGGCTTTCAGGCGGCAAGCTCCAGGTGCTTTACGGCCTGGCCGGTGTGGCTTTGATGGACGGCTTCGCGCACGGCGCCATGGGCGTGATGCCAGGTCCGGCCTTCACTGAGGTTTACGCGCGCCTTTTCGAGCTCTACGATTCCGGCCGGATTCAAGAAGCCAAGGCGCTGTTCAACCGGATGCAGCCTTATCTGGTGTTTGCCCTGCAGCACCTCGAAGTGGCCATCCAAATCGAGAAGCGAGTTTTGATGCGGCGCGGAATATTTCCCTCGGATCGTCTCCGCGAACCCACCCTCGCCCTGGACCAGGCGTATCAAGCCCAGATGGATGAGCTCGCAACCTTGGTCATCGGGCTCTGCGAGGAGGTCGCGGCCCCGGAACGAAGGTAAGCCGATCGACCCTTGGTCGACTACTGGCAGCCTTTTGAGATTCTTATGGCGCGCATCGGGAGAGAAATGCAAGTCATATCCGCCATGTCGCAATCAGTTAGACACCCCCCGCGGAGCGGGTGACTTGATGAGCGGGGCCGCCTCAAAGGCGGTCGCCCAAGGTGGTTAGAACGGCGCATGCTCGCCACGGATCCAGCGTTGTTCATTCGATCTCGTACCGGCAGCCGGACCGGGGACTCGTTCAGCACCCGCCGTGACTCCTCGGGCCACAGCTATACTTAATCTATGAATGTGCTCCGGATGTCCCGGCGCGGATTTTTGGTGGCGGCGGTGGCTGCAGCGCGATCTTTGGCAGCAACCAAGAAGGCGCCCGCTCCTTACGGGGCCTTGCCCTCTGGCCGTCAGCTTCAGTGGCAGGAGTTGGAGCTCTGCGCCTTCCTTCATTTCTCCATCAACACGTTTACCGACAGAGAGTGGGGCTATGGCGATGAAAATCCGGCCTTATTCAATCCGACCTCCTTTGATGCTGAGGCGATTGTGACTGCGCTCAAGGCGGCGGATATGAAAGGCGTGATTCTCACCTGCAAGCATCACGATGGCTTCTGCCTGTGGCCCACTCGAACCACGGACCACTCCATCCGGCGCAGCCCGTGGCGGCGTGGGGAGGGCGACGTCGTGCGGGAGTTGTCCCAGGCGGCGCGCGCTGCGGGTCTGAAGTTCGGCGTCTACTTATCGCCCTGGGACCGGAATTCCGCTCTCTACGGCAAGCCTGCCTACCCCGAGATGTACCGAACGCAATTGCGCGAACTTCTAACCGGTTACGGCGAGATCTTCGAGGTATGGTTTGATGGCGCCAACGGCGGCGACGGATATTACGGCGGTGCTCGCGAGAAGCGGGTGATCGACCGGAGGACCTACTACGACTGGCCGCAAAACTGGGAAATCGTTCGGTCGCTACAGCCCGGTGCCGTGATCTTCAGCGATGTTGGGCCGGACGTTCGTTGGGTCGGCAACGAGAAGGGCGACGCCGGCGAAACCTGCTGGGCCACCTACGATCCGGTGGGCGAGGATGGCGGACCGGCCGCACCCGGCTACGTGCGCTCCCAGGATTCGGAGGCCGGGACTCGACACGGGTCACGCTGGATGCCGGCGGAATGCGACGTCTCGATCCGGCCGGGCTGGTTCTGGCATGCCGCCGAAGACGCGCGCGTCAAGACTCCCGAAGAGCTGATGAAGCTGTATGACGGCTCCGTCGGACATGGTGCGGGTTTGCTGCTGAACGTTCCGCCGGACCGCCGCGGGCTGCTGCACGAGAGTGACGTGACGTCTCTGCAGAGCTTCGGCCAGCAACTGCGGACCGCGTTTGCCAACAATTTGGCGACGGCAGCCCGCCCGGTTACGGCGACCGTCCGTGCCCGCGACGACGACGCCTTTGGGCCGCGCAACCTTATCGACGGCGACCGCTACACTTACTGGAGCACCGACGATGCGGCGACGACGCCGGAGGTGGTACTCGAATTCGATCGTCCGGTCCGCTTTGATCTCGTCAGACTGCGCGAGAATATCCGGCTCGGGCAGCGCGTAGAAGCGTTCGCGCTGGATCACTGGCAAGACGGCGCCTGGAAGACGTTCGCCCAGAACACCAGTATTGGTTCGTGCCGCCTGATTCGCACGTCGCCGGACGTCTCCACCAACCGAGTGCGCCTGCGGATCACTCAGTGCCCGGTGTGTCCCGCCATTTCTGAATTTGCGCTTTACACCCGCGCAAACTGAGAAATGCGACCGTCCCGTTTCTATGGGTCGCATTGCAGGCCAACGAATAAGCCGGCTCAGGGGCCCACTCCAATCTCGAAATTCCGCTCTACAAACTGGCCCGGCGAACTAGCGTCGGTCACGCGAATCGTGAAGGGCCCGCACGTTCCCGTGGTTGTAGGCGTGCCGGTGATTTCACCGGCACTCGTGATTTCATTAAACCCAACGCACGCTCCTATGGCGCCCGGACCTAATAAAAGCGGATTGGTGGTTTCGGCCCAGGCGCGGGTGGCGCTCGTGCTTGTGCTTGAAACGGTTCCGCCGATGGCTACGATATAAGTGGCATAAGCCCCTGCGGCGACGCTGGCCGAAGGCAATTGAGTTGGGGGGCTCGAAGAGTCTGAAAGACTGTCGCCGCCGGTCGTGATGTGCAACGCGGGGTTCACCATCACATCCTGGACCTGTGGGCACGAACCACCGGTCCCGCAGGTCAAACCGGTCGAAGTGTCAGTTGAGATCGAAGCCGTAACCGTGTAGACGTCGTTTACGGTATCTGTGCTGACCACCGAGATCGTGTCTGAGTTTTGGCAACTCACGAACAGGAAAGTGTTCGACAGGTTCACCTTGGGGTCAATCGCCACTGAGCAATTGGTGTAGCCGCCAGGCGGAGTGGCCGGAGCCAAATCGATTGTTGCAACCGGCGCCCCGAAGGTCGCCGCCTTGGGATCGGCGCCGGAGACGTCGAACACATGAACATTGTTGTCTGTCGCGCAAACAGCGTAGAGACGTCGCGCATCCGGAGAAATGGCGATGCCGGCAATCGAATTGTCACTGCAAATGTTGGCCGCAGGCGCCGGAATGGTGTTGGCGATGCTATAGGTGTCGGTTGAGGTGTCGGTGCTGACCACGGTGATGTAGCCGTTATTCGACGAATCGAACGTGGAAACGTAGGCGACGTTGGCGCGTGGGTCCGTGAGCACCGCGTTGGTACTCGTTCCTAGCGCGAGGGATTTCTTAACCGTCTGGCCTACGCCGCCCGTCGCAATCGACGTGATATCGAGCACCTCGAAGGTGTCCCCTCCGGCTGCGGCGGCGGAGAGAGTCACGAACAGGCGCGTCCCGTCCACCGAGGAGGCCAAAACGTTCGTATTAGGCAGCACCGTTTCGTTCGTGCTCTGGAGCGTCTTATTGGTGGGCGATTGTGCGTTTGCAACCGGTTCAACCGAGGCAAGGTTCGGATTGTTGATCGTTGGGTCGCCCAGCCAGGCGTTATAGCTGACGAATGGATTGCTGCTATTGAAGATCTGCGGTACAACTTCGACAGTCGTCGGGTTGAAAGTGCCCGTGTTGGCCACCGTGATGGTGGCCGCAACCGATCCCGCGACCGGATCGACGGCGGCTGCTGCGTTCGTACCCTGCAAGGTCACATAGGCGTACTGGCCGTCGGGCGTCACGCGCGGCATCACCGGGAATCCCGGTGATGCCGACGAGCCCAGGGAAATCGGCGTACCAACCTGGGCGAAAGGCGCTCCTCCGGTGTTGTACTCCACCAAGGTGTCGCCCTCCTCAGTGGAACCGGAAGCGTAGGTAGCCACAAAGCCGAGCTCTGGGAAGACCTTGGACGAAGTGCTCAAAGGGGTGGGACATGTGCCCGCAGCAGAGCAACTCGGCGTAGCCGGGTTTCCGTTGTCGGTTACCGAGAAAGTGCCCGAGAACGTCGGATTGGAGGAAATGCTTGCCTGACTTGGCACGCCTTGATAATAGCCCAGCCGGATGTCGTCGTCCGGGAACGGCGGAAGCGGGGGAGTGGTTGACGCAGACAACATCGACACCCCGGGTATTCCGCCGCTCGGCGTGCACGCTCCGCCCGAATCAATGGTTCCCGCGCACCAGGTATAGACAGCGGCAGCATTCCCTGGGTTACCTGTTCCTCCACAGGCACTGGGAGAGCTGCCAGGAATGATGCAACTGAAGATCGTGCTGTAGGGCTCACCTACCGTGCCGTTCTCGATGAACAGGTTGTCGATGACGATCTCGGGGTCGACGGTGATCGTATCGGAAGGCGAGCGGGCGGCATTGCCACTGGGGGTTGAAGCGTTCGCGGTGTCAGTGACGGAGACGGATCCGGCGCTGCTGTCCCCGGTGACCCCGGAACTGCTGCTGCAGTTCAGAGTGATGCCCGATTGCGTGCACGCAATGGGCGCCGGGAAACCCGAACCGGTGATGCTGTAGGGTGTCAACCCGCCGGTGGGAGCATAGGTGAGCGCGAGACACCCGCCGCCGCATGCACTCCCGCTTCCGTAGGTTCGACCGCTCACGGCGTCGGGTATCGGAAAGGGTGTGGGCGCGGGCATCGCCAATTGGCCGTCAACAGCAAGAGCGCTCGCCGGAAATGCAAACGACCCGCCGGCGACTGCGGCATTCGCAGTGTCTGTGGCCGTGATCGTGAGGCTATAGCTCCCCTGCGAAGCCGATAGGTTCGCGGCCGAGCAGCTATCCGTACTGTTGTTCGTGCCGCCCGCCGCGCAAGTGAATCCGCTGATACCGGAGACCGTGTTCGGACTGGGCCATCCGTAGTTAGGGAGCCCACCGGTAGCCGTGTAGACGATGGGTGCGCACTTTCCGCTGGCGCAGGTGTCGCTGCTCACACCGTAGTCGCGAAGAGTGACGCCGTCGGGGAGCGTGGTCGGGGACTGCGTGCCGCCGAGCCCGGCGTTGACCGTGAGAGAGCTCGCCGAGAAGGAGAACGAGCCGCTCGGGACCGAGGTGTCTGCCGTGTCTGAGGTCGTGATGGTGACGTTGTAGCTCCCCTTCGAAGCCGCTAGATTGGCGGCGGAGCAACTGTCCGTACTGTTGTTCGTGCCGCCCGCCGTGCAAGTGAATCCGCTGACACCAGAGAGCGTGTTCGGATTGGGCCACATGTAGTTAGGAAGCCCACCGGTAACCGTGTACACGATGGGCGCACACGCCTTTCCACTGGCGCAGGTGTCGCCGCTCACGCCGTAGTCACGGAGGTTAACTCCGTCCGGAAAAGCGGGAGACGTCCCGCCCAAGGCCGCGTTAACCGTCAGAGAGCTGTTGGGGAATGGGAACGAGCCGCTGGGAACCGAGGTGTTCGCCGTGTCGGAAGCTGTGACGGTGACGCTGGGGTAGGTTCCGGCCGCAGCCGACAGCTTGGTTGCGGAGCAGGTATTGGTGCTGTCGCTTGTTCCTCCGGCAGTACACGAAAAGCCCGACACACCCGAGACCTGGCTTGGCCAGACGTAGGTGGATGTCGTACCGGGCGGCAAGCCGCCGGTGGCGGTGTAGACGAGGGGCGCACAAGCTGCTCCCCCAGCGCAGATGTCGGTCGTCACGCCGAAGTTCCTCGCGTGGACTGCGACTGGCAGAGAGGAAGGATTTTGCGTTCCTCCCAAGGACGCGTTGACGGTCAAAGCACTGCTCGGGAAGCTGAAGGAGTTGCTGGGAACTGCCGTGTTCGCCGTATCTTGGACGAGGATCGAGACGTTGTAGCCGCCTTGTGCCGCCGAAAGACCCAGTGCCGAGCAGGAATCTGTGCTGTTTCCCGTCCCTCCTGGGGTGCAAGTAAATCCGGAAACTCCTGAGATCGTATTCGGGTTAGGCCAGATGTAGGCTGGTAAACCGCCGGTTGCCGTGTAGGTGATCGGCGCACACGCTTTTCCGCCGTTACAGGTATCCGTGCTCACTCCGTAGTTCCGCCCATTGACCCCAACCGGCAGCGAGGCCGGATTCTGACTGCCGCCCAGGATCGAGTTGATCGCAAGGCTGCTCCCTGAGGTGTAACTCAGCGTTTGGCTGGGCGCCGCCGGATTGCCCGGGTCCGAGACCGTCAACTGAACTGAGTACGTTTTTGCGCTGCCGGTCACTGGCGCCGCGGAACACGTGTCGGTCCCTGACAGACCACTTACCTGAGTGGTGCAGTTGAATCCGGCTGGGAAGCCGGCGGATGAAGGTGGCAAGAAGACATAAGAGCCTAAGCCGTTGCTGACCTGAAAGACGGGTGGAGCACAGGGGAGCCCGCCAGCACACGTGTCAGTAGCCACCCCGTAATCCCTGGATACCACGCCGGCAACAAATGCAGGCGGTCCAATGACCGCCATATGCGGGTTGACTGTAATGGAGGCGGGGCTGCCGATCGCTGAGGCCCCCGCGGACAGGCTATCGGGGACCGCCAAGTCTCCCGAGTCGTCGAGTTGAATTTTGATACTCGGGTAAGTCGTGACGGCGCTGACGTCTGTCAGGGCGCCGGTTCCCGACGTCAGCGCGATCGAATTGCCCTTGGTCATGGAGGTTGTTCCGCAGATCGAGGACACGCCTCCAAGCCCCCCGGGCAGCGGGCCCGATTGAGGACTGAGACACCAGACGTAGCTCGAGTTTCCAGTCCCGCCCAGCCCGCCCGACGCGGCGTAAGTGGGCGGAGCGCCAATGGTGGGCGCCGCCGCCGGAATGCCGTAGGTGCGGAGTCCCACGCCTGCGAACCACGTCGTCGGCGTGGGGTTAGTGGCTTGGCTCAAGGATGCCTGCAGGCTTCCATAGACCGTCAAGGTGTCAGGCTTCGTCAGGCCCGAGTCCGTCGAAGCGCTGGCCAGCGGCGTCGCAAAGTTACCCGGGTCACTCACCGTGACCGCAATCGAGTAGGCCTGGAATGATCCGGCGGGCGCGACCGTTGACGACAACGCTTTGCCTCCGCTGTTGCAATTGATCTGTGGCTGAGCCGGGTTGGGAAGTGGTGAGGGCTCGACGCAGGCGACTCCGGCGGGAAGGCCGGCGGGGCTCAGGGTGAGGGTGCCAACTCCTTGCGAAACGCCGCCCACGGTAGGAACCGTGTAAGTCAAGTCCTGCAGCGTGGGAAAGGCCGGGTTTGATCCGTAACTGCGGCCGGCGGCTGCGTCCATGCCCGGCGAATCGTTGGTGGTGACCGTGGTGATGGCGGGATGAATCAGCAGATTGGTGGGGGCGCTCGTTGCCGGAGCGCTCGCCGCATCATAAGTGAAGCTGCTGGGGACGGCTGCGTTGCCTCCGTCATCCAACTGAAGCACGGGATTGAACGTCCCCGTGGAACCGACGGCCGTCGATTGCAGGGTGACTGTGGAACCTACGGCAGCCTCAGTCAGAGCGCACGTGCTGGTCACCAAGCTGCCGGACGACGCCGTCAGGTTGACATTGACAGGCACCGACCCGGACTTCAAGCACCAACGGTAAGCGCTGGCGCCGACCGAACTCGAACCCAGTCCGCCGCTGGCCGAAAAAAGAGGCGCGCCTTGAGCGCTATTGATCACGCCATAGCTGCGGTTCAGGCCGCCATCGAGAAGACTCCCGGGGTTCGTCACTGGTGGCGCCCCTGCGGCCTGCTGCTGGGTGAGCGTGGCCACGAGTGGGGCGCGAATGATGACGCCCGTTGAGTTTGGGGCCGTAGTAGACGAAGCGGCACCGCTCGGGACCGCGGCATTTCCGGTGTCGTCAAGCAACACGGTGAACGTGATCGGAGCCGGCGGGTTGGAAGCGGCCCCGGTCACGTTTGAGGCCTGCAAGCTGATCGTATTCCCTGGGGAGGTCGGCGCGGGCGTCGTTGCCGTCGAGCAGGTCGTGCCATTGGAGATGCCTGTAAAGCCGCCGGGAAGGCTTCCCTGGCTCAGGCACCAGATGTAGCCTCCTCCGCCCACGGCTTTCGGACCCAATCCACCCGAGGCAGTGTACGTCGGAGTCCCACCGATTACTCCGTAGCTGCGGTCCATGACCGCGTCGAGCAGACTGGATGGGTTCGTGGCCGTGGCCACCGGCGCGGTGGTTGTCGTCACTTGGCTTAGCTGGTCGGCAAGCGCCGCATCCAAGGCTAGCTCATACTGGCTGTCGCCGTCGATGTCGCTGGACGTTGATCCCGGAGGCGTCGCCGCGTTGCCCGCGTCACTGACGCTGAGCCCAAAGCTGAAGACGTGGGGCGTGTCCGAAACCGCTTGGTTCCCGCTGCTACAGACCAGCGAAGCTGAGCCAACCTGAACCGCATTCAAGGCCGGGCAGGTGATCGGCTTTGGGAGTGCCAGCGACGTTCCGCCGCCCGAGGGAGAGAACTTGAGCCCAGCGGTCGTGAGCAGGCCTCCGGTGGCCGTGTAACTCAATGAGGTCTTCGCTGAATTGCTGGCGAGGCTTCCGGCTCCATAGGTCCGGCCGTTTACGGCGTCCATGGCCGTACCGTTGATGACGATGCTGTTGGGAGCGAAGGATATGGCGGGATTCACGGTAAGGCTCAGCGCGGTGGATGCCGTGTGCTGCGGAACTGCCTGTGGAGACAAGTTGGCCGCAGAAACATCGGGGTCCTTGTCTTCAATCGGGGTGTCGGTGCCGGAGATGGTCAGCTCATAGGTCACCGCTGTCGATCCCGGAATCGCCAAGGGTGTGTTGTTGAGACTTTGCAGTTGACACTGTGCCGGAGTAGTCGAGGTGAGTTGGTTTATGGGCAGCGGACTCAGAAGGCCAGGGTTCGATCCTCCTGAGACGGTCATCGCGCATGAGGTCAAGGGTGCGTTGCCGGCTTTGCTTTGACCGAGCGTGGTTGTGACAGCTTGAGAGAAGCCGGCTTTGGCCTGTCCGTAGGTGCGGCCCGTGACCCCGTCCTTAAGCGATTTCTGGCTAAAGACGAATTCGGGCCGGACGTTGACCGTAAACGAAGCCGTCACGTTGTTACCCTGGGTGTCCGTCGCGGTCAGGTTAAACGTATGAGGCCCCGCCGGTGCCGTCATGGCCTGGCTCTTGAGCTGGCAAAAGGTCGGGGCCGACTGGCGGTTGATGGTAAGGGGCTGCTGGATGGCGCTCAATCCCGCCGAGTCGCCGGCCAGCTTGCAGGAGCTGACTTGTCCACTGCCTCCTTTGGTGTTGATATAGGCCGTGTAGGGCCGCTGCGAGACCGCGTCGGGCAGCACCTTCTGCTTGATGAAAAAGGTGCCGGTGGCCGACGTCGGCAGATTGCGAAGCACGGCGGACCCGCTGCCACAGCCGCTCAGCCCCGAAACAGCCACCCAAGCCAGAATGGAGATAAGTGCCTTCTGCCGCGTGAAAAAGCTGGCCTGGGGAACGCCTTCACCTAGGTCCGAGATGGTCTGGCCGCCGTCCATTGCCCCCCGTATTCGCAAGCCGCGAAGATAACACCCAAAGGTCGAGCGAAGTCTTCGACCTCAAACAACGAGCCCACGCCCGACCACCGGGTGGCGCTCGGGTTCGTTTCTGGGCTTCGTTGGGTTCGTTTCCTGATTTTGCACGTTTTTTCCCCCGAAAGTCAGGTTCGGTCGCGGTAGGGACGCTGGTTACCCAACGCCCCCCGCACGGATCCGTACTTG
>Ga0335085_10009254_pt1 | contig 14885 bp, 10 predicted proteins | sample Lox_Sample_45_FD_206712 | JGI IMG/M metagenome (GOLD analysis project Ga0335085, IMG submission 206712) | Soil microbial communities from Loxahatchee National Wildlife Refuge, Florida, United States - Lox_Sample_4.5 | ecosystem: Environmental > Terrestrial > Soil > Wetlands | place: USA... | reverse complement strand
AGGGCCGTCCCGGTGACCGTGCCGGGGCCGCCCGCCGGGCTGACCGCGGTCCCGGGTAACGGCCAGGTGACCCTGTCCTGGGACCCGCCCGCATCGGATGGCGGCTCGCCGGTTACCGGCTACCACCTCTATGTGAGGACTACGGCTGGTTTCAACGGCGGGGCTCCGCTGGCCACGGTGCCCGGCACCGCTATCACGGTGACCGGCCTGACCAACGGGACCATCTATTACTTCAGGGTGACCGCGGTCAACCAGGTCGGCGAGGGTCCGGGGGCGGAGGTGAGGGCCGTCCCGGTGACCGTGCCGGGGCCGCCCGCCGGGCTGACCGCGGTCCCGGGTAACGGCCAGGTGACCCTGTCCTGGGACCCGCCCGCGTCAGATGGCGGCTCGCCCATCAGCGGCTACATCATCTACCGGGGGACCAGCCCGGGCGGGGAGACCGGTACCCCGGTCAACGGCTCGCCGGTCACCGCCACCAGCTACACCGTAACCGGCCTGACCAACGGGACCACCTATTACTTCAAGGTGGTCGCGGTCAACGCTGCCGGTCTGAGCCCTCTGTCGAACGAGGCGTCGGCCACGCTGGCGCCCATCGTGCCGTCCTCGGCCCCGGCGAGCACTGGCCCGGCGAGCACTGGCCCGGCGAGCACTGGGCCGGCGAGCACTGGGCCGGCGAGCACTGGGCCGGCGAGCACTGGGCCGGCGTTCGCTGCACCGGCTGGGCTGACCGCGACCGCGGGCGACACCCAGGTCCACCTGTCGTGGGCCGCGCCCGCGTCGGATGGCGGTTCGTCGGTTACCAGCTACAAGGTCTATATCGCCACCGCCCCTGGCGTGCAGGGCACGGCCACGAGCGGCAGCACCATTGGCACCGACGCCACCGTGACCGGTCTGGCTAATGGCACCGTTTACTACTTCACGGTGTCCGCGGTCAACGCCACCGGGAGTGAGAGCCCGTTTTCTACCGAGGTGTCAGCCGAGCCGCTCGCGGCCAGCGGGACGGCCGTGCCCCTGCGCGCGCCGACGCCGCTCATCGGCTTGCTGACGGCCGCCGCGGCCATGGCTGCCGCCACAGTTCTCACGCTGATCGCGCGCAGCAGGCACGCTCGCTCGGCGCGCACCCGGCAGCAGATGGCGCCGGCGCCGGATGTGCGGGCCGTACCGGATACCTCCCGGCCGGAGATGCGGAGCGCCCGTGACACCGGACAGGAGCCGACCCGCACGGTTCGCCTCGAACCCCATCGCGGCGTTACCACCACGACGACCAAGGAGGGGCGGCCATGACGACCGCTGGGGGGGGCAGGACGCCCACCACCGCCCTGGATCTGCTGTTCGGCCCGGACGCGGACGCTGCCGCGGCCGATACCCTGGCCCGCGAGATCTCGTCGCCCGGCGGCGGAGAGGATCTTGGCCGCGCCTTAGCGCATCTCCCCGAGACGGTCAGGAAGGCCGCTGCGCAGGAGGCGGGAACCACCATGGCCGCCCTGCTGAAGGTCGATCTGATCGACGTGCTCGTGCGTGGGTGGCGCGAGCACCGTGACATCGTCTCCGCCGCCCGGCAAACGCTGGCCGTACCCGGCAGCACCGAACTGGTCAGCATGTCCGCGCAGGAGATCACGCTGGACCAGCAGCCCTCCGTCCGTGTCCTGGTGGACAATCAGCAGGTGGCCAGCATCCATCTCGGCCTGTCTATTGTCTTCGACGTCAATGCCCTGCTGCTCGTGATAAGCGGCGGCCTGCTCGCCGCTGTCCGCTCCGGTCGCTGCGACATCACCGCCACCCTGGCCGTTCAGGGCACCGATCTGCTGGTCAGGCACGCTCGCCTCGAACTCCCCGGTGTCATTGGATTGCGGCGGGGAATCAGGCTCTTGCCCGTCGACGAATACCCAGCCGGCGAAAACCCGGCGGGCGGGTACCCGGGCAGCGACCCCGGAGGTGGCGAGTACCCGGGCCGCGCACACCAGGGGAGTGAATACCCGGCGGGCGACCCTTCAGCGCCCTGGTGGCGGAGCGCCAGATCGCCTGGTGTCAAGTGGTGGCTGCAACGAGGAGGTCGTTGAGGGCTCCGGCGGGGGCGGCGTGGGCCAGGGCGCGGCGAGCGCCTGGCTGACTGCCCCGGCGGTGCGCCCCTCGGGCCCACTCCAGCGGAGGCTTAGCCGGTTAACCCGAACGGCTGCGGCCAGAGGCCTCCTTGTTCTGCGTCGCCGGGGTTAGCCGCGGCTGTCGTGCCGCTGGCGTATCTGGCGGATCGCTTCTTGGATGCCGCCAGTCCAGGGGTCGCCGTGTCCAGGGAGCACGTGATCAGCGGAGATTGCCTGCAGGCGGGCCAGCGATTCGACCGCCTGGGCGGCGTCCGCGGTGAACGGCGCCACCTGGGGGCCGCGCGCCCCCGTCGTCACCGCGTAGGTGGCGAATGCGTCCCCGACGAACAGGGTGCCGAGCGATGCGACGTGCAGGGCGGCGCTGCCGGGGGTGTGGCCGGGCGTCAAGATGACCCGCGGGCTGCCTGGGACGTCCAAGGTTGCCCCGTCGCCGAAGGTCGCGACCTGCTGCAGCTTGGGGGTGCGCAGCCCGCCGTGCAGGGCGCTGAACCACAAGAAGCCGAGGAGGGGCCCGAGCTTTACCGGGCCGTAGCCCTTTGATGGGTTCGGCACCTCGCCGCGGGCCAGGGCGGCGTCGGCTTCGTGCACCGACACCGGGACCCGCCGTTCGCGGCGCAGCCGCTCCGCGAAGCCGATGTGGTCGGTGTGCCCGTGGGTAAGGACCAGCGCCCGGACGTCGGCGGGCGTACGGCCCATGGTGGCCAGCTCCCGGGTGATGTCCTTGTAGAAGCCGGACACCCCGGCGTCGATGATCGTTACCTCGCCGGCCTGCTCGACGAGGTATGCGTTGATCATGCTGTTGTTACCGATCCGGTGGATGCCAGGCGCAATCTTCATGATGGAGTCCTCCACTCGGCGGGGTGGTGGGCGGCGTGTGTGGCGCCGTTGCCGCCCAATGAACATGTGCGGTGATCTGACTCGCGGGCTTTCTTGAGGCCGAGCGAGCAAGTCAGCGCGGCCGCAGCCGGGGTGGGCCGGCGCGTTGCGCATCCCCGCTGCGCCCGGTGCCGGGGACCGCCCGCTGGCGCTGACGGCTGGCTCACGCGCGGGCAGGTGCGGGCGTCGTGGGGCAGCCGCCGGGTGCGGGTTGTCATGAGGACCGCGCCGCTGGGTGTCGAGCCATGCCGGAACAACAGGCCGGCCGCCGCCAGGGCGATGGCGCCTGCGCGGATGCGGGTCGCGGAGGTGGACATGTGCGTCTCCTGATGGTTGTGAGCTGCGGCGGGTCAGTGCCGGGGCAACGATGCGAGGTACATCTGGATGAGCTGTTCGTAGGTCTCGGCTGGGTCCTCGGTCAGGCCGAAGCCGCCGCTGGATTCGATCGAGACGAAGCCGTGGACGATCACGCGCAGGCACCGGGTGGCGTGAATCGCGGCGGCGCCATGCAGGCCGTAGCCGCGCAGCACCGCCAGGAATACCTCGATAAAGCGGGCCGAAGGCTGCGCCAGCGCCGGGTCGTGCATCGGGTCCGGCGGCACCGCCAGGTAGCGGGCGGGATGTTCTGCGCCGTAGGCGCGCAGCCGTCTCATCAGCGCGGCGATCGCTGCGTCCCCGCTCAGCCCCAGCACGGCCGTAGTCGCCACCTCGGTCATCTCGGCCAGGACCCGGGCGGCCACCCGTGACCGCAGTTCGGCCCGGCTCGCCACGTGCTTGTACAGCGACGGCGCGGCGACCCCGGCCCGCGCGGCGACCACCGACAGCGACAGCGCCTCGGGCCCCTGCTCATCGACGATGGCCAGGGCGACATCGACCACCCCGTCGGTGCTGAGCCCTGCCCTAGGCACGGCCGCCGATCCCCAGAAAGCTACGCTTCATAGCTAAAAAGCTATGCTGACAAGCTTTCGGTTGTCAAACGCGCAGGTAACGCCGGCCAGGCGATTGCCTGAGGGGATACGCGGCCGGCGCTGGCCGGGGCCCCTGGTCACGGGTGACCTCCTGCGCCTGGCCGGGTCAGGGCGGGGCGGTGAAGCGGTAGCCGGCGCCGCGCACTGTTTGCAGGCTCCCGGCACGGTCGCCGAGTTTGCGGCGAAGGGCGCTGATCACGACCTCGACGACGTTGCTGCCGCCACTCCAGTCGTAGCCCCATACGTCGCGCAGCAGCGCCGCCCGGCTGACGATCCGGCCTTCGCGTTCGTGCAGGTACTGCAGGACGTCGAATTCGAGCTTGGTGAGATCGGCGCGGGTGCCGTCGAGGACGAGCTGGCGGCGGTCGGGATCGAGCAGGGCGTGGCTGTCGATGAGCATTTCCCGCGCGGCGAGGTCGGTCAGCCAGCCGTCGATGGAGGACGGCCCGAAGTCGGCGACTGGCGGCTCGCGGCCGGCCAGCGCCAGCCTGGTGTTGTCGCGCAGGCCCGGCACGAGTTCCTGCCGCAGCCAGGTGTCCAGCAACCGGAGCTGTTCGTAGGTATCGAGAACCAGCACCACGCGGTCACCGAGGCCGCTGAGCGCGTCGGCGGCCTCGGTGACCGTGGCCATCGGCCGGGTCCCGCCGGGTGGTTCGGCCCGCAGCGCCCCGATCGCGCGGTCGAGCGCGGCGAGGAACCCGCGCTCGGTCGGCTCGATGCCGCCGCAGTCCAGGCTGACGACGGCGGCGCCGTGCGCTCTCGCGTCCTCGGCGAACGCGGCGAGCAGCGCGGATTTCCTGCCTGCTGGACTCTGGATAATTGATCGCTCGCTGCTGCCATCCCTACCGCGATGTGCGCAGGTGAACCAGTTCTGTGTGATTGACCGACGCGAAGGAACCGTGGCGGGCTGTGGCCCGTCCAAGGTTGCAGCTGGCATGGCCCGCGTGGCCACGCCGGTGGTCTGACCAGCGCTGAACCACCTGCCGCAGCGGGCAGACAGTGCGTGACCGGAGCGCACGAACCTCGGCGGGAAGGTGACAGAGAAGGAAGGCTGCGATGGCGAGTCATAGCCGGCCGGCAGATACGGCTGACGGGCGGAGCGGGCCGCTGGGTTCGGCCGTACGGTGGGTGCTGGCCGTGATCGCCGTCAGCGCTGTGAGCGTGCTGGCGGCGTGCGGCAGCACGGCGGCCGGCGGTGCCGGGCACCCGGCCTCGGCGGATACCGGCCACTCCACGGGGCCGGCTGCCGCTGCGAGCGCGGGCGTGCCGCTCTGTGCGGCCACCCACACAGTGGACCGGGTCGTGGCCAGCCTGCCCACGAGCCACCTCCGTGAGATCCTCCCGCGCGGCATCACGATCACGGACGCGCCCCGGGTTCGTGCCCTGGCCGCCGCGCTCTGCGCGCTCCCGCCCATGCCGCCGGGGCTGCAGTGCCCGGCTGACGTCGGTGGGGTGTTCCGGCTGGTGTTCGCGGCAGGAGGGCGTGAGTTCCATCCGGTCCGGATCCAGATGTCGGGTTGCCGGGACGTCACCGGGATCGGGCCGCCTCGATCGTGGTCGCGGTCTCCCCAGCTTCGGCGGCTGCTGACCAGGACGGTTGGCGGCACAGGCCGGACGATCCCCGGCATGCACCCGAGCAGCGTCCCGACGCAGTGACCGCGCCCGCTGCCGAAACGGCGGACCGGTTCCAGCCTTCCATGGGATCAGGCCGGTCCTGGGGTCCCGGAAGATCACGGATGGCTGCCGGCGCTGGTCGGGCGGGCTCCGGGAGCCGCCCGCATCGAGGCGCAAAGGTGGCCGGGCCCGTGGGCCCGGCCACCGTCTGTCCCGCGGAAACCTGGTCAGCCGTTGGCTGCCTGCCACCGGTCGGTGAAGTTGCGGTTCAGGGACAGGGAAGTCGGGCTGTCGAGGACGGTTCCCGCGGTGATCGGGTCACCGGCGATGGTGGTATTGGTGCCGTCGGATGCCTGGATGATCTTGAAGGTGTTCCAGAACGAGGACCGCAGTCCGCCGTGGTGCGTGCCGGAGGTGTTGGTGATGGCGGCGTTGGCGAAGCTTGCCCTGTCGAAGTTAGCCAGCGGCAGGATGGTGACGGTGGATCCGGTGACTTCGGCCGGTGCTTCGCTGATCGCCTCGGCGCTGTTGCGTCGGCAGGTGGCGCCGGCCGGGCAGGCCCTGGTGCGGGTGAAGTGGTGGCTGTTGGTGGTGTCGGAGAAGGTCAGCGTGAACTTGCGGGTGGACTTGTTGTAGTACACGGACATGCTGATCTTGTCGCCGGGACCGATGGTGATGCTCGGCTCGTTCGCCGCGTTCGGGAACATCTCCCAGAACGGCGCGTATACCGGCGTGGTGCTGGTGCCGTCGCACCCAGCGAGCAGGCCGATCTGCTCGACCGTGGCTGATGAGGCCCGGAAGCCGTCCAGCCCGACCCAGTGCGACGACCACGCGCCGTCGGGGGCGCTAACCCCGGTGCAGTCCACGGTGGGCACGGTGAATTTCGCCGACACGAAGCGGAAAGTGGTGGTCCCGAGGCTGGCGACGTACCCGGCCCAGTTGACGGCCTGAACGCTGGTGACCGAGGTAACCGCCGCCGCCGAACGGGCCGCCGCGGCCGCGCCCAGCGCGGCGCCAACGCCCGTCAGCGGGGTACTTGGCTGGATCGATGCGGGCACCTTCGAACTGGTGACTGTGGTGACCACCCCAGACGCAGGGGCAAAGGCGAAGGCGCCCGCCGTCAGGGCGACCGCCAGGGCGCCGACGGCAACGCCGCCGGCGCGGGATGGTTTCCTCATCAGGGTCCCGACCTTTCACGCGAGTAACGCGAGTAAACCGATCGGCTGGACCACTAGCCGATCAGCCGGCTTCCGATGGCGGCCACCCCGCCTCAACTTGTTGAGCGCCCGAGACGATGACGCCCGGGAAGCACCAACGGAGTACCGGCTGCCGGGTAATTCTTTTCGCACCGCGCCGCCCGGGCCGGCGGGCCGGCCGGTCCCGGCCGGCCCGCGCACGGCCACGCGGGGGCAGTCGCTGCGGCTGACCCGGCGCGAGTGCGAGGTCTCCCTGGCCGGGCCGGCCGTACTTCCCAGGATTCTTATCATCGGGCAGGCTCATAGAGTGGTGACTTGTCTTCCCCCGTGAAGGGGGGTGGGCCGTGCCTGGCTCGTCGTCGGGGGGGATCTTCCTCAGCTACCGGCGTCAGGACGCTGCGCCCTACGCGCGCTTGCTTCAGTACCAGCTGAGCGAGCGTTTCCCGGACGCGCACGTGTTCATGGACCTGGACTCCGTTGAGGCGGGCCTGGATTTCGCCGAGGTCATCCGGGATGCGGTGGGCTCGAGCTCGGTGCTGGTCGCCCTGATCGGGCGCCAGTGGGCGACGGTGTCCGACGAGGAAGGGCGCCGGCGGCTCGACGACCCCGACGACTATGTGCGCTTCGAGGTCCAGACAGCGCTGGAGCGCGGCGTGCGGGTGATTCCGGTGCTGGTCGATGACGCCCGGCCGCTTCGGCAGCAGCAGCTGCCCGCCGAGCTTCACAAGCTCGCGCGGCTTAATGCTCTTGAGCTGAGCTATGGCCGGTACCAGTACGATTCGGACCGGCTTCTTGAGCTCATCCAGCGGGTGCTGGCCGCGACGGGTGACCGGGCGGAGTCCGAGCGCCAGGCTCAGGCGCGCCGCCCCGGCCCGGCGGCCAGACCACCGGGGCGGCGGCCCGATTCCCGTCCCACCGCGGTACCGCCCGGCCCGCAAGCACTGGCCGCCACGCTGACCCATGGATCGCGGTGGCTTACCGTGCATGCGGTGGTGTTCAGCCCGGATGGCCACCTGCTCGCCAGCGGCCTGGAGGATGCCAGGATCCAGCTGTGGGATTCCACCACTGGCCAGCAGCTGCGCACCCTCACGCCAGATGCAACGTTCTGGTCCGAGATGACCGGCCCCGTGCATGCGGTGGTGTTCAGCCCGGACGGGCGGCTGCTGGCCAGCGCGGGCGGGGACGACACGGTGCGGCTGTGGGACCCGGCCACCGGCCGGCACGAGCGCACGCTTACCGGCCATGCCCGGGGGATCTGGGGGGTGGTGTTCAGCCCGGACGGGCGGCTGCTGGCCAGCGCGAGCGATGACAAGACGGTGCGGCTTTGGCATCCGGCCACCGACCAGGACGGGCGCACCCTCAGAGGCCCGCTCATGGGCCACGCCGGCTGGGTCAGGTCGGTGGTGTTCAGCCCGGACGGGCGGCTGCTGGCCAGCGCGAGCGATGACAAGACGGTGCGGCTGTGGCACCCGGCCACCGGCCGGCACGAGCGCACCCTCACCGGCCACACCGGCCCGGTCAGGTCGGTGGCGTTCAGCCCGGACGGGCGGCTGCTGGCCAGCGCGGGCGATGACGGGACGGTGCGGCTGTGGCGCTGAGCCGGCCGGTCAGAGGTCAGCGCGGACGCTGCGCAAGGCGAGCTGCATGTCAGCGGCCGTGGAGAAGCGATCAACGCTGGCTGGGGCGCACGCCTTGATCAGGAACTGCGCAAGATCAGGGTTGAGGTCAGCGCGGATCGTTCTCGGGTCGATCACCGGCTCGTTGACCATGGGCATCGCCAGCGGGAACGGGTGGTGGCCGTTGCAGAGCAGCTGATAGAGCAACACACCGACGGCGAACAGATCAGGGGAGACGTCCCAGTGAGTGGGGCTGGCGTCGGGTGGCTGATACGGCGGCGTGCCCGACTGCGTATGCACCGGGTCGCCGACCCGGGAGACGATGTTGAAGTCAAGCAGTTTCGCTCCCGTGCGGGTGAGCACCACGTTGAGCGGCTTGATGTCGCGGTGGACCAGCCCTTTGTCATTCAGTTCCAGCCACTCGTGCGACTCGGCCTCCGGCAGGTCGCCTTCGCGACGTTTAGCATCCAGCTCCTTGAGGCGCGCCGAATCAGGATGAAAGGCGACGAGCGCGCCCAGCAGATCGAGGGCAACATCCACTGCCTCCCGGTCACGAAGGCGCCTTTTCCCGGAGACAAATTCATCGAGTGACTCCCCGTCAACGAACTCGGTGATGAGATACCACTCGCCGACGTTGGTCTGGCCGGCCCAGAAGACCTCCACCACGTTGGGATGATTGATCTTCCGCAGGGCGCCGATCTCACGGCGCACCGCCTCATCCCCGGCGCCGCTGTCGAAGAGCTTCAGCGCCCGCTCCGCACTCTCGACGTCATCGCGCACCCGGTAGACCTTCGAAAAGCCGCCCTGCCCGAGTACGTCCAAGATCTCGAAGCGGCCCTCGATAACGTCGCCGACCGCGTAGTCAGCCGCCCTGGCCCCAGCCGAGGACCGTGCCTCTGCCGGGCCGGGTTCCGGGAGGGCCCGGCGGCCTGCGGGCGGTGCAGCGGCCGATGCCCCGGGAAGACGGCTGGGCTCGGGAGTTGTGCGCGGGCTGATGCGGCGCCCACCTCCCGCCCCGGCCGGGTCCGGCCGCACATGCCGGATTCCCCCGACGGTGTGCACCAGGCATGGATGCAGCACGTACGTGTCCACCTCGGGCGGGAAGTGAAACTCCTCGACGTCGCCCATGGAGTAGAACCGGCGCCGCCCGGCCTCGTCGATGTACCCGAGCAGGCCGTTCTGCCACAGGACGGAGGCGAGGTCCGTCGTCTTCTCGAAGTGCAGATCCGCCATTTCCTGCAGGGCCCCCAGATCCGCCCGCGAGAACCAGTCGACGCCGATCATCCGGACGAAGGAGCGGACGTCCTCCTGCACGCCGCTGATGTAGGCCTGGGTGCTGGTGAACAACTCGGAGTAGTTGTGCAGTGCGGCGTCCTTCGGCATGAGGTCCGACGAGATCTGGTTGGCGCACTGGGCGAGCTGGGAGTCGCCGAACCGCTTGGCGCAGCGTTGGACCACGCCCTGCAGGACCGCCGGCGGCAGGCCGGCGTGGCCAGCCTGCTTCTGCCGCAGGACCTCCTCGTTCAGCTCATTGCCGAGCGAGATGATGTCGCGCGGGATCAGCCTCGTGTGGCTGAGCAGGTAGTCCTCGATCGTTCCGTCGCCATCGGGTCCAGGCCACTGGCCGTTGACCCCGAGCCAGTCGCTGATCGTGGGCGGGCCGGTGGTGGCGCGCCGCATCAGCAATGACGGCGGCAGCCGGCGCAGCTTCTGCTGAAGCAGATAGAGCAGCGAGCTTCGGTCCCAGGTCAGGACGCGTATGTGCGGTTCGTTGTAGTACCGCGGCGCATGTTCTGACCGGTACACCGACGACATGACGATGTCGCGGATGCAGACCACGATATGCAGGCGGCCGCCCAGCCTGTGGTCGCGGAGCAGCCGCATGACCTGATGGAACAGCCCTTCCTGGCATTTCAGCCAGTACATCGGGGCGTGACTGAACTCCTCGTCTATCGCGTCAAGGTAGAAGTAGATCGGCTTGCACTGGCCGACAACCTCGCCCAGCAGATACTCGAGGTCGTCCCACAGCGGATCGTCGAGGTACGTGGACAGCTGATGGGCGGTCTGCCGCTGATTGATGATGTCGCGCACCTGGCTGTAGATGGGCCGGGGCCGGCGGAAGTCGTCCAGCAGCCGCTCGTACGAGCGTTCCAGCTCTTCGGCCTGCTCGTTGCGCAGCTGCTGGCGCAGCTCGGGGCGGCACAGCAGGTGGGAGGCCAGGGACCGCATGATCGCTCGATCCCAGATCTGCATCCACTTCTCAACCAGGACGCGGTCTGAGAACCACTGGCACGCCTTGACCACCACTTCGGTCTTCGGCGGGCTCTGCTGCGGCACATCGGCGTAGACCGAGTCCTGATGCGACTGGAAATCCTGAAGGCGCCGCAGGTAGACCGTCTTGCCCGCCCCGAGCTTCCCCACGATGACCCGCACCATGGAGTCGTTGGCACGGGTCGCAAGGTGGCCGTACGCCGGATCGCCGCCGAAGTCGACGAACTCGCTGATCAGATCCTCGATGTCGGCCCGTGACCCGTCCGGATTGCCAAACGGCCCCACAGGGTCGAGCCGGCGCCGCCTGCTGCCCATCTTCTACCCCAACCCGGATCGTAGCCTTCTACCGGAGCAAGAGCCAGCAGATACAGGGGTACGGGCCAGCAGAGCGCCAGCACCGGGTAAGGCCAGCGAACCGTCTTGACCTGTCACTCTGCCATTCCTGAATCATGATCCCCTGCGCTGTATGGCCGTTGTGCCACCGATCTTTCCGTGTGGGCCTGGCGCGACGTTGATCGGCTCGGCGAGGCCGGGCTCCCGCCGCGGGTGAAGCCTGGGATCGGGCCCTGCTGTCTAAGGGCCGCCTGGCGGCTGCCATGGGCCATCCACCGGGCCACCCACCTGTGACACTTGGTTGATTCTGTCCCACGTGGTGAGGTCGGCGGCGTCTGGAGGTTGGATTACTGCTCCCGATCCCCGCTTTCCCAGCACGGTGACCCAGACCCTGGCCACCCGCATGACGGTCGTGACTTCTAGGTCGGTGAATTTCTTCGGTGGGATGGGGGTGGCCGACACAACCACGCCATAGTGTTCTGTGCCGTCGGGGTCGGGGGGGAGATTGGGCTCGGAGGGAACCTCCTGGATGTCATAGAAGTTGGCGAAGGCCCCACTGGTCTGCGTTGCCTCCCCGGATACTTCGACGTATCCGCCGTACTTAACGAAGTCATCGACTACAACGGTAAGTTCGATTTTTCCGTCGGTGATCGTAGCGCTGGTGACATATGCATTAGGCATGAGCGGCATCCTTTCAGGCAGGTGCGGATTGGGTAAGGTATCGGAGCGACTCCCGGGTTCCCGGCAGGTTGCCCTTGCGCTGGTAGAGCTCAAGAGCCTGGGTAGCGGCGGAGTGTGCTTCGGGGACCTGGCCGGCCGCGGCGAGGACGTGGGAAAGCTCGAGCAGGGTGTCCGCCCGCTCGCTCAGGAGGTCGGTCTGTGCGGCCACGGCCGCCGCCGAGCGTGCGAGTTCCTCGGCCTCTCGGTAACGTCCCCAGTCAGCGAGGATCCTTGCGTGGACGCCCCGGCCGATCGCCTGGGCGGACAGGTCCTGGTCGGCGGCGGCTGCCCGGCTTATGGAGATCAACCGAATAGCCTCGTCGTACCGGCTCGGCCCCTGCGCCGCGATGGCTCTGGCCAGCTTCGCCGCGGTGGTGGACAGGAGAAGCCGCTCGCCCATCCGGTACAGGGAGTCGTATTCGAGCCGAAGATACTTCTCGGCGGTTGCTGGATCGCCGGCGAGCATCGCGATGAGGGCAGCCTGCTGGATAATTGCCGCCGTCATTGTCGGGCCGAGGGTTTCGAGCAGGGATTTCGCGGTATCGATCGTCGCCTCTGCCGTCGCGAATTCGTCCTGCATCGCATACAGGCCTGCCAGGTTGAGGAGGATCTCGGCCCTTCCGATGGGGTGGTTTCCGATCTCGTCGAGGTAATCCTTGCATCGTTGTATCCCTTCCGGTGCGGGTGTTGGGCCCCAAAGCGCGGCCGAGGCGAGCCAGCTGAAGATATCGGCCAGCTGCCTCCGGTCGTTCACCTTGCGGGCATAGTCCGCGGCGCGCTGCCATGCGTATTCGGCAGCGGCCGATCTGGAGTGCTCCCAGTGCAGCGCGCCCTCGAGCTGCAGGGTGCTGCAGATTCCCAGATCATCCTGGGCTGCCTCGAACTCGCGCCGCAATTCGGGAAGCTCTCGGGAGATGTCAATTATTGCCTCGCCGGGGTTCACCCTGAGGTGCAGCAGGAGGGCCTCGACCCGCGCGTGGGCATGCTCGCGCTCGTCGCCGTTGGCGGCGGTGATGCGCTGCGCGTGGTCGAGCGTGGCCTTGGCCTTCCCGAACTGCCCGGCCTCAATGAGCGCCGTGCCCAGGTTCGTGTACAGCCGCCCGAGGGCTGGGTCGTCACCCGGAAGGAGTGCGGCCGCGCGGTCCAGCAGGGTCACTGCCGCGACGTCGTCGCCACGGTCGTGCGCGGCGGTCGCGGCCGTCTCGAGGTGCGCGGCCGCCCGCCGCGACAGCGCATCGGACTCGGGATTGGCGGGCCGTAGTTCGGTGCGATAGCGGACCGCCTGTTCGAGGTGATGCCCGAGAATCTCCGAGAACGCGGGGAACGGATCCGAGATGGTGGCCTCGAGCCAGTCGGCGTAGCGGTGGTGCAGCTCGGCCCGGAGGGACTTGGGGATCGAGCGGTAAGCCGCCTCCTGGATGAGGATGTGCCGGAAGCTGTACTCCTCCCAGTGACCTCTGCCGGGCGGCCCGCGTTGCACCAGGCCCTTGGTGATGAGGGCCTGGAGGTTGCGACTGAGCGGCGCGCGCGCCTCGACCGGGAGCAGCTCCCGGACTTCCCGCTCGCCGAAGTCCTTGCCGACGATGGCGGCCCGGACGAGGACGCTGCTGGCTCCCGGCCCGAGGTGCTGGAGCCGTGCCGACAGCAGAGCCTGAATCGTGGGCGGCAGCGCCGGGCGGATATCGCTCCCGCTCTGCTCGCTGAGGGAGACGGCCAGTTGCTCCAGGTAGAGGGGATTGCCGCCCGCGGTGTCGATAAGCCGGGCCCGGGTGGACGGTGGAATTAGCTGGCCCGCTGACAGCGAGTCAAGCAGCGCCGCGGCCGGGTCCTCGCCGAGCGGCGCGAGCTGGATGCAAAACGACCTGTCGGTCTCGACTGCCCAGGCCGGACGCTGGTCAAGCAGTTCCGGGCGGCCGATGCAGACCACGGCGATGGGTGATCGCCCGGGCTGAAGGGCAAGCGATTCCGCCAGGTCGAGGAAGGTCGGTTCGGCCCAGTGCAGGTCTTCGAAGACGACCAGCACGGGCCGGTGCCGCGCGAGGGTTTCCAGGAAGCGCCGGGCGGCCCAGAAGATCTCCGCGGCTGCCGTCCTGCCCTGGCGGCCGGGGCCGAACGCACGGTGAAGCTGCTCGGCGACGGCCGCGGCGTCTGCCTCGCCGGCCAGGAGGTCCTTGATCCTCTCCAGCGAGTCGTCCCCGCCGCCCGCGTGGCGGACAACTTCCCGCAGCGGCCAGAACGTGATGCCCTCGCCGTAGTTGAGGCATCGGCCGGTGAGAACATGCGCTTCACCGCCGAGACGCCCGGCGAACTCCTGGATCAGGCGTGTCTTCCCGAGACCTGCCTCCCCGGTCACGATGACGGTCATGGTCACCCGCTCCCGGGTGGCCCGGTCGTATGCGGTCTCGAGGCGGCGTACCTCTTCGCCGCGGCCAGCCAACGGCGCATCGAGACGGACGGCCAGGGAACGCAGGCCGGCGTGTGCGGACAGTAAGAGGAACCGATCGGGACCGGCGCCATCGGTCTCGATGGCTCCGGCGGCGAGCTGCTGAGTCTGCTGGCTGATGAGGATCTCGCCGGGCCCGGCGGCCTCCGCGAGCATCACCGCCTGGACTCCTACATCCCCCGCGAACCCAAGCGGACCAGGCCCTCCGACCAGGGCCTCACCCGTCGCCAGGCCGGAGCGGTGAACCAGGCTGGCGCCATAATGGCGCAGCAGGACACCCGCCTCGGCGGTAAGCGCCTCTCGTGCCTCCAGGCTGGCCCGGGCCGCCCGGAGGGCGTCGTCCTCGTGCACGGTGGCGACACCGAACACGCCCATCAGGTGCTCGCTATCGCTGGCCGCCAGCTTTCCACCATGCCGCTCGAGCACGGCGGTCAGGCCCGAGGCCAGGTGCTCGTTCACGACACCGTAGGCCTCCGGGTCCAGCGCCGCACCTGAGCCGGGCGCTAGCTGCAGCGCCACGCAGAGCACGGTGACTGGCCTGCGAGCCGGCGGCGTCCCGCCGGTGGCTGATCCGGGGGCCAGAACCGGGTCGTGGCGCAGGATCGCCGCCTGGAGTTCACGCAGCGCCGACGATGGCTCCAATCCCAGCTCTTCCATGAGCGTACTTCGGAACTGGCCGTAGGCCTCAAGGGCTTCGGCCTGCCGGCCGCTGCGGTAGAGGGCGAGCATGAGCTGACCGCGAAGGC
>Ga0335085_10009253_pt1 | contig 14885 bp, 13 predicted proteins | sample Lox_Sample_45_FD_206712 | JGI IMG/M metagenome (GOLD analysis project Ga0335085, IMG submission 206712) | Soil microbial communities from Loxahatchee National Wildlife Refuge, Florida, United States - Lox_Sample_4.5 | ecosystem: Environmental > Terrestrial > Soil > Wetlands | place: USA... | reverse complement strand
TACTTCCATTCTTTCCGCGCAAGCTCCCGCTTCGTGCGGGCGTAGAGATCGCGGTCGACCGGATTATTTCGCAGCCAGTCCCGGAACAGGAGCATGCGGTCCACTTCTGGACAGCCAGGAGAGAAAACATGCAAATTGACGTCCGTGTCCGGCCCTTTGAACATTCGATGCTGGTGCCAATCCGGCTCTCGGATTCGCAAGATGTAGCCGACCTGCTCCAATTCTGGCGCGTAACTCGCTTCGTCTGCGGAGTTCTCCACTGTCAGGGCAATGTCGATCACAGGCTTTGCGGGAAGACCGTGCACCGACGTCGATCCCACATGTTCGATCCGAAGCGCGCTAGCTCCTAATGCTGCGCGGATTCTGTCAGCTTCCCGGTGAAATACTCGCGGCCACTCCGGATCAGCCTCGACGATTCGGATCACGCCCGACAATGGCCGCAGTTCTCCGATCGTGCATTCCCGGAGTTCTTCTTCGGTAAGAGGTCGGGTGCTATCGCGGTCTCGTGTGTCCAGGGACATGTTCCTCCCGTTTCATGCTGTCAGGTTATCTTGACACCGCACGTGGGGGGGGCGATGCCGGGCGTAGTTTCAAAAAGACGGACGACGGCTGAGCTAGTCCACGTGTTTCCGCTGCGTGGTCTTACCTGGAAAGGGAATGGGTTCTGCCGGCTTGCGTCGCTCTGAACACAATCTGAGGTGAGCCCTCGCTTGTTCGGCCCATGGGCCGTTCGGGGCAAGCTTTAGGTAAAGGACCCACTCGCGCCGGGCCAGTTCGCGCGCACCGCTTTTCTCATGCGCCAGCGCCAAGTTGAAGTGAACATCTGCGTGGTTCGGCATGGTGCGGGCGGCGGCACTCAAATGCTCGATGGCCTCGCTCATCCTGCCTTGCTCTTCGAGCACACAACCGAGGTTATAGCGCGAAATTCCGTTTGCCGGATCGAGCTGTACGGCGGCAAGGAAGGCCGCGCACGCCTCTTCGGTCATCCCCATTTGATATAGTGCGACGCCCAAATTGATTTGCGCTTCGATCCAAGTCGGAGCGCGCTCCAGTGCGCGACGATAATGCTCGGCGGCATCGGGCAAGGATTCGGGATGTGACTCAAGCCGCAAAGCCGTCTCGAAGAGTTCCTCAGCGCTGCGGGAGGACATCGAGTGAATCTTTTCCGGCGCGGGCTTCGTTTCGAACGGAAGACCCCATTGGCGGCGGATGGGGTTAAACGGAAGCGAATCTCCCGGCGGAACGATCAGTATTTCGCTGCCGCGCTCAATGGTGGAAACCTGGTGTAGCCGCAGCGATGGCGACTCAAATTGTTCTTCGACGAGAGAGATGGCGCGCTTCACGCGGCTTGCGGGGATATTGTTTTCCGTCAGGCGCCGAAGAGTTTGCAGGGAGACGAGATCACCGAAGGAGTAGAATCGCTCACCCCAGCGGCTTTCGGGATAGATCAGCCGCAGCCGCTCCCAGTAGCGAAGGCGACTCTGCTTTACTCCCAGAATGCGTTCCACTTCCTTGCGCGTGTAACTTTGGGGCAAGCCGCCAAGCCTCGTAACTTCTGCAAAGATTATCTACCAAGTGTCAAGAAACGGGGCGGCATTTTCTGCGATTTTCCAGGATTTTCCACAGCATTTGAACGCGATTACCAAAAGATGACACAACGTTTCGGCGTGCCATTACGCACGGGCAAGCCTTGTTATGCTTTTAGGGGCTTTTGCCTTCCGCAATGGTTCTCGAAAACGCAGAACGGCTCTATCTAGAGCACCAAGTTACGCTCGGCCGGGCGATTCTTGTGGCACTTTCGCTCGTCGCGCTTCTTGAGACGGCCGAACAGCCCGTGCGCCGCGTGGACGTGATTTTCCTCTCGGTGTATCTGTTTGCCGCGCTGATTGGCATTGTGGTCGAGCATTCGTCGCGCAAGAAGATTTTTCGGATACCTCTCGCGGTGGATTTCGCGGTTTTGCTGGCGTTCCTGGTCCTAACGCCGAGCGCTTCCGCATTTTGGTTCCTTTTTCTGTTTTCGGTGTTTGCGCTGGCCACACGGGGCAATACGAAGGCTATCCCGGCGCTGGTCGGCGTTGCGACCGCCGGCGTGCTGGTGCGAGTGGGGCTGGCGGAACGATTCCAGTGGCAAAGCGTGTGGCATTGGATTGTGATCGCATTTGGCATGCTCGTCTCGGGTTTGGGAATGGGCTTCCTCGGCGCGCGCGAACGCGAACATCTCGCGCGCCAGCGGTTCCTGGAGCGAATTACGGCTGTGCTGGACTTCGATCGCGGCCTGACGGAATCGATCCGGCAGGTTCTTGGCGAGTTAGCGCAAGAATTCAACTGCGAGATGGCATGTCTTGCCGTTCGCGACGAGGAACTGGAACGGATCTTTGTCTGGAAGGTGAGACAGGGCGACACGAGCGTGCTCGGCCCCGATACGCTGCCGCTCGAACGCGGCGAGACGTTTTTGCTCGACTCGCTGGAGGTGTCACTCGGCTGGGAATTTGGCTACGGAGAGGGGCACGGGTTCGGGTGGGACCGCCGCACCGGCTGGCAATTTCGAGAGATTCCCGCGCCGCCTCAGGCGACTCAGCGCGAATTGGGCGCGCGTTCATTACTGGCATCCACAATCGAATTGGACAAGCGGCCGGCGGGGAGAGTCCTGTTAGTTCGGCCGGAGTCCGCTTCCGATCAACCAAACGGCATCTCTCATCCGCGATTTACGCAGAAGGAGTTGCGCTGGCTCGATCAAGTGGTAAGGCATCTTGGGCCGCCATTGGAAAATCTTTTCCTGCTGCGCAATTTGCGCACGCGAGCCGTTGAAGCAGAGCGCAGCCGCATTTCGCGCGACCTGCACGACGGCATTTTGCAGACGCTTTTGAGCCTCAAGATCCAACTGAATGTGCTGCGCGGCAAGCTGCCCGCATCCAGCAATGGCCTGGGTGCAGAACTTGGGAATCTGCAAAAGATGATCCAGGAGGAAAGCGACGAATTGCGCCGCATGGTGACGGAGATGCGGCCGCTGCGCGTCGAGAGCGCGGACATGCGGGAATTGATGTTCGGTTTTGCAGAGCGATTCCGCAGCGAGCAGGACTTGGCCATCGATTTGTTCATCGAAGACCGCAATTTGAGGCTTCCGGACCGTGTTTGCAGGGAGTTATTCCAAATATACAGGGAGTCAATTCATAACGTAAAAAAGCATGCGCGTGCTAGCCACGTCGTGGTAAAACTAGGTCAAGACGAGTCAAAAGTCTTTCTCGTCATTGATGATAACGGCCGTGGATTCAGCTTTTCGGGGACTTATAGCAGCGAAGAACTCGATCGATTGCGGCTCGGTCCGATTTCAATAAAAGAGCGAACAAGGGGTGTTGGGGGCACTCTGACAGTGGAGTCGAATCCCGGCCACGGGGCACGGCTAACCGTTGAAATCCCATTGAATTGATATGACGAAAACCAAACAGGCGATTCGGATCCTGGTAGCGGACGACCATGCCATCTTTCGCGACGGCCTTCGCAAACTTTTAGAGGGCGCGGAGGACGTTCAAATTGTCGGCGAAGCGGCAAACGGCGTTGAATGCACGAAGATGCTGGCGAAGTTAAAGCCGGATATTCTTCTGCTCGATCTCCGCATGCCGGAAAAAGACGGCCTGGGCGTTCTCGAAGAAGTGAATTTCGATACGACAGGCACGCGCGTGATCGTGCTTACCGCGGCGGAAGACGATCGCGACGTGGTTCGCGCCATGAGACTGGGCGCGCGCGGTGTGGTATTGAAGCAGTCCGCCAGCGATTTGCTCTTGAAGAGTATCCGAAAGGTTTCCGACGGCGAAATTTGGCTCGACAATCGCATGACGGCGGAAGTGATCGACGCATTCAAGAAATCAGCCGAAGCCGGTTCGCGCCGCGAGAAGCCATTGCTGAGCGACCGCGAAAAGGAAATCGTGCAGCTTGTGGCGCAGGGCTTCCGCAATCGGGAAATCGGCGAAAAGCTTTTCATCAGCGAACAGACGGTGAAAAATCACCTTCACAATATCTTCGATAAGCTGGGCGTTTCCGACCGGCTCGAATTGGCGCTTTACGCGATTCATCACCGGTTGATCGATCAGGCCTGATTCGCGTCAAAGACGCCGGCTTCCTTACGAGATAAGCGCGTTATTCTAAGTACCAGTGATTGCACCATTTTGCGCGCCTCACGTGTCTAGTACTTCTGTACCGAAAGTTCCTTCTGGAATTGAGCCTCTCGCTCTATTGGTTACAATCGGCATCCCGTTTATTCTGTACGCGTCTCAGAGAGCAGGAGGATGCAGTGACACTGAAAGAACGGCGAGCGGCCCGGCGTTTCCTGATGCGCCTTCCGCTCACGGTCCGCTGGACCGACGAAGCAGTCGTAGGCGAGGCAGCAACGGAATCGCGCGAGGTGAGTTCCCGCGGCTTGTACTTCCACCTGCCGAAAGGATTGAAGAGCGGTTCGCCTGTGGAGATTGTGATGACGCTCCCGCACGAACTGACCCAGGCCGGCCCTGTGCGTGTGAGGTGCCTCGGCCGGATCCTGCGTTCGAGTCCGGAATACTCCGGCGAAGTCGGAGTAGCCGCGGCGATCGAGCGCTACGAATTCATGCGCAACGGCGAGCACGCAGCCTGACGCATAAAAGTTTCTTGCCCAAGCCCTGCGGAGATGGGTAAGAAAATGCCGGGCGGTTCGGGTCCCTCAGCCGGTGCCGCCCGGAAATTTTTGGAATTTGTCGCAACTACCGCGCAAAAGGCGCGTTGCAACCTCTTTTCCTTTTTCCTTTCTCCCGTAAAACGTGTATGCCCACCGCTGTATCCCGTGATAATATTACGTTTTATTAACTTTCTGTTGCCACCCGGCCCGCGGCTGCCGACGCCGACATAGTCCACGTCAGCCGTCTCAGCGTTGAGTGTGCTTCCCGGAGTCATTGTGAAACTCAGCGTTCGGCTTATCGTCTCGCTCCTCATCGGCATGGCGATCGTGACGTTCCTGATTGCACGCAGCCAGGTTCGCTCCGTCAAACTCGGCATGCGCGCCGATTTGCAGCGGCGGGCCGAACTCCTGGCGGAAAGCCTTCAGGAAATCGTCGAACCTGCGCTCGCGAAACACTCTCACGATCAATTGCGCCATATCGTTGACCGTTTCGGCAACCGCCAACAGCTCGAAGGACTGATCGTATACGACGCGAAAGGCGTGATTCTCGCCGAAAGCCCAAGCATTCTGAGCCGCTTTACCCCGCCGGCGCTTCCATTGGAGAGAGTCAAGGCGGATGCGGCGGGCGTCAGCGAAACGATTCGCGTCGATGGCCGCGAGACGGAGGCGTATTACCTCCCTTTGCTCAGCGACAGCGGCATGGACGGCATTCTTGCCCTCTTCTACGACGCTAGTTACATTGAAGCGCAAAGCAACACCATCTGGCGGGATACTCTGTGGCATGTAATCGCCGAAGCTCTTCTGATTCTTATCGCGTTCGCGCTGATCTTTCGATGGACGATCGTCCAGCCGCTTTCGAAAACCGCCGCGTGGATGCGGGAATTGCGCACCGGGCGCGTAACTCCGCCTCCCCGTCTTCCCAATGAGGATTTTCTTCTGCCGTTTTCGAAAGAGGTGGTGAATCTGGCTCACAGCCTGGCGGAAGCGCGCGCAGCCGCCGAATATGAGGCGCGCCTGCGCGAAACGGGCGAGTCTCATTGGACGCCCGAGCGTCTACGAGCCATCGTGCAGAGCCGGCTTCTCGGGCCCCTTTTTGTCGTCTCGAATCGCCAGCCTTACTCGCACGTCTGGCACGGGAAAACGATCGAAGCTCAGGTGCCGGCGAGCGGATTGGTCACGGCTCTGGAGCCTGTATTGCGCGCATGCGACGGAACCTGGATCGCGCACGGCTCCGGAGACGCAGATCACAGCGTCGTCGACCGTCACGACAGGATACGCGTGCCGCCCGATCATCCCGAATACACGCTTCGGCGCGTGTGGCTCAAACGCGAGGAAGAACAAGGCTATTACTTCGGTTTTGCCAATGAGGGGCTGTGGCCGCTTTGCCATATCGCCCATACGCGTCCCACTTTCCGTGCATCGGATTGGGAAAGCTATCAGGCGGTCAATCAAAAATTCGCGGATGCCGTTCTCGAGGAGATGGAGGGAGCCGAGAACGCGCTTCTACTTGTCCAGGACTACCATTTTGCGCTGCTGCCGCAGATGGTGAAAGCGCAGCGGCCGGATGTGCGCGTTGCAATTTTCTGGCACATTCCCTGGCCGAATCCAGAAGCCTTTCGAATCTGCCCCTGGCAAAGGGAAGTGTTGGACGGCTTATTGGGCGCGGACCTTGTCGGATTCCATATCCAGGCGCATTGCAACAATTTCCTCGAAACCGTCGATGCCGCTTTGCAATCACGCATCGATTGGGAGCGCTTTGCCGTAAAGCGAGACGACCACACCACGTTTGTGCGGCCTTTCCCGATCAGTGTGGATATGCGCGAGTCGCCGATTCCGGAAGGCATCCGGTCGCCTTACGAGATACGCGCCGAAATTCTAAAGAATCTCGGAATTCACGCCCGATTCCTCGGCGTAGGAGTCGATCGCCTCGACTATACGAAGGGCATCATCGAGCGATTCCGCGGCGTCGAGCGCTTTCTGGAGAAGAATCCCTTCTACGTCAAGCATTTCACGTTTGTGCAGATCGGCGCGCCGAGCCGGTCGAGTATCCCGCGCTATCAGGACTTCACGGCGGAGGTCGAGAGGGAAGCGGCCCGCATCAACGATCGTTTTGCGACGAACGGCTGGAAACCCATCGCATTGCTTACTCGCCATCATAGCCACAGCGAAATTCTGCCGTACTATCGCGCCGCCGATCTGTGCATGGTCACTTCACTGCATGATGGAATGAATCTGGTCGCAAAAGAATTCGTGGCCTCGCGAGACGACGAGCAGGGCGCGCTGATACTGAGTCAGTTTACGGGCGCGATGCGCGAGCTGCCCGACGCCCTGATTGTGAATCCGTACGACACAGAAGCGCTAAGCGAGGCGATCCGCGTTGCGCTAGAGATGGATCCGGATGAGCGCCAGATGCGAATGCAAAGAATGCGGCGCACGATACGTGAAAACAACGTGTACCGATGGGCCGGAACCTTGATTAACGAATTGGCGGAAATTCGCATCGACGCTACGGAAATCGCTTCGAAGCAGGAAACTCGATGACCGGAGGGCCGCGGGATTGACCTCGATTCGGCGGGCCACGGCGCGCAGGCAAGACGCTCACCATAACGAAACGCGCTCTTCGCAGCATCCGCGATACGCCTTCCGTGCGTTTCACGAGATCGTGGCGCAGTTGAAAAAGGCGAAAACGCGCATCCTTCTGCTCGATCTCGATGGCACGCTTGTGGGAATCCGTAAACGCCCGGAAGACGTGCGCGTCTCCAAAAAGGCCAAGGCCGTTTTGACGCGGCTGGCCACTCTGCCGAATACGACGGTGGCAATTTTGAGTGGAAGGAACGCGCGCTCGCTTAGAACGCTCATTGACGTTAGGACCATCCGGTATTTCGGTTTACATGGCGCCGAGCAGGGCGGAAAACCGGCACGCATTCGCAGCGAGCAACGAAAAGCCTTGCGAGAGGCCAAGCGAAGCGCTCGCCAGAATCTGGCTGAATTCCCCGGCATAAACGTCGAAGACAAGGGTTACGGCTTCACCGTTCATTACCGCGAAGCTGAACCAGCGGCGATTCGCGATGCAGATCGGGCGCTGCAGGCTATCACAGCTCCGCTGCGGCACGCCCTGCACATGCTCTACGGGAAGAAGGTATGGGAAGTACTTCCTCTGCAAATTCCGGGCAAAGGGGAAGCGATGAAAAAAGTGATCGCGGGTTCTCCGGCCGCTGCTCTCGCCTATATCGGCGATGACGAGCCGGATGAGCCGGCTTTTGCCGCGCTCGAAGGCCATGTGACGATCCGCGTGGGCAAAAATCCGCAAACGCATGCCCGCTTTTTCTTAAAAAGCCCCGGCGAGGTCCTTCGATTTCTGACGATGCTCGAAAGGGAACTACGGAATTAGCTAAGCTCCAAGATGTTCGCGCAAAATCCGCAGCATGCGGCGCAACGGCTCGGCCGCGCCCCAAAGCAGTTGATCACCGACCGTGAATGCGCCGACGTAATCCGGCCCCATCTTTAGCTTGTGGATCCGCCCGACGGCCACATTCAGCGTGCCCGAAACAGCCGTTGGCGTAAGGCAGCGCACACTGGACTCCTTGTTATTCGGGACGATATGCACCCATTCGTGAGCGCTCGCCAGCATCGACTCGATCTCGTCCAACGGAACATCGTGCTTTAGTTTGAAGGTGAGTGCTTGGCTGTGGCAGCGCATCGTTCCCACGCGCACGCAAATTCCATCGACCGGAACCGGCGGATCAAGGCCGAGAATTTTGTTCGTCTCGGAGACGCCTTTCCATTCCTCTTTTGTCTGCCCGCCGGGCATTTCCTTGTCGATCCAAGGAAGAACGCTTCCGGCCAGGGGCGCGCCAAATTCGGCGGTGGGCAGTTTCGGCGAGCGCTGAACGTCCAGCAATAGGCGATCCGCCTCAAGAGCGTTCTCAGTAGGCGATTCACGGAAAGGGTTCGTAAGCAGCGACATTTGCTTGATCAATTCCAACATCTTGGCCGCGCCCGCGCCTGAAGCCGCCTGATACGTCATCGAAGTCATCCACTCAACGAGTCCTTGCCTGAAAAGCGGGGCAACCGCCATCAGCATCAGGCTGACCGTGCAGTTTCCTCCGGCGTAGGTATGCAGGCCATCCGCGAGACCTTGACGAATCACCTCTAGATTCACTGGATCCAAAATGATCACCGAATCGTCGGCCATGCGCAGGGTCGAGGCTGCGTCGATCCAATAGCCGTTCCATCCGGACTTGCGCAACGGTCCGTAGACTGCGGTCGTGTATTCGCCGCCTTGGCAGGTGACGATCACGTCGCAGGCGCTTAGGTCTGAAAGCGCGCCGGCATCCTTCAGAGCAGGATTGCTCGATTCGAGCGGCGCCGCGCCCCCGACATTGGATGTGGAGAAAAACACGGCTTCAATGCCCTCAAAGTCGTGCTCCTCCCGCATCCTTTGCAGGAGAACGCTTCCCACCATACCTCGCCAGCCGATCAGACCAACGCGCAACATGCTTCCTCCGGGAATCAGCCATTCTAACCTGAAAGTCCGGGGTTTCAGAAGCAGGGAAGGCGTTAGCCTTGGCTCGAAATTCTTTCAAAATTCGGTGCATTTAATCTGGGTCGAGATTAGAATACGGGCCGTCGAAAGCGGAGACTCGCGAGGTGCGATTCGGTTCTCCGGTAATCCGCAACATCTTTCAAAGCTTTCAATTTCGGGTCGCTTGTGACGTGCGTCGCGACAGGGACTGACCCATAAGGTAAATATGGGTTCGAACATTATGGAGACCAATTCGTGATCGTCGGCGTCGTGAAAGAGAGTTTTCCCGGCGAACGACGTGTTGCACTGATACCGGCCGTTGTTCCCAACCTCGCCAAAGCCGGATTGGAAGTAATGGTCGAAACCGGCGCGGGATGGCAAGCCGGCTATCCCGACGAAGCTTTTACCGAAAAGGGCGCCAAGATCGCGCCGGACCGCGCCTCGGTCTTTGCTGCCGCAGACATCATCGTGCAGGTCCTCTGCTACGGGTCAAATGATAAGACTGGCCGCGCGGACATCCCGCTTCTGCGGCGCGATCAGGTGCTCATTGGCTTCCTGCGGCCTCTTGGTTCTAAGCAGACCGTTGAGGAAATCGCAGGAACCGGGGCGATTGCATTCTCCGTGGAACTGATGCCGCGCACCACGCGTGCGCAAAGCATGGACGCGCTGTCTTCGATGGCCACCATTTGCGGCTACAAGGCAGTGCTCATCGCAGCGAACACGCTCCCGCGTCTTTTCCCGATGATGACCACCGCTGCCGGGACGATTACGCCGGGCCGCGTGCTCGTTATCGGGGCTGGCGTCGCCGGCTTGCAGGCCATCGCCACCGCAAAACGCCTCGGCGCCGTCATTTCGGGTTACGACTTGCGTCCTGCCGCGAAAGAACAAGTGCAAAGCCTTGGCGCACGCTTCGTCGAGCTGCCGATTGAGGCAAAAGACGCCCAGGATGCGGGCGGTTACGCAAAAGCCCAGGACGAAGCATTCTATGCGCGCCAACGTGAATTGCTCGGTCGCGTCGTGGCCGAGAGCGATGTTGTGATCACCACTGCAGTCGTCCCCGGAAAGAAAGCGCCTGTTCTGGTAACAAAGGAGATGGTGCAGGGAATGGCGCCGGGTTCCGTGATCGTCGATCTGGCGGCCGAGCGTGGCGGCAACTGCGAATTGACGCGCGCCGAAGAAACTATCGTGGTGAACGGTGTGACGCTCGTCGGCGAAATCAACCTGGCAAGCACCGTTCCGTACCACGCCAGCCAGATGTACGCGCGAAATCTGGTCGCATTCCTGACCTTGTTGGCCAAGGGGGGCAAGTTGAACCTGAATATGCAGGACGACATTGTTCGCGAAACCCTTGTGACTCAGGGCGGTGAATTGGTGAATGGGCGAGTGAGAGAGTTTTGGAGCCTGCCCGCGCTGGCGGCGCGGACGTAAGGAGAAGAGATGCCTGCCGATTTCTTATCGAATCTCTACGTTTTCATCCTGGCCGGCTTTGTCGGCTTTGAAGTGATCAAGCGCGTGTCGCCGCTGCTCCATACCCCGCTGATGTCTCTAACGAACGCGCTCGATGCCATTGTCGTTGTCGCGGCGATCATCATCGCGGGCCGCCATGAAACGACTCTTTCTACCGTGCTCTGCGCGATTGCGGTCGCGGCTTCCTTCTCCAATATGGTCGGCGGCTTCTTTATCACCGATCGCATGTTGCGCATGTTCAAGACGGGCGGTGCGAAAAAGCCATGACCGGCGTCGCCATTCAGCAGTTGATCGAAGGCGCATATATAGCCGCCGCAGTTCTTTTCGTCCTTTCTCTCAAGTGGCTCAGTTCGCCGGTAACGGCGCGCCGGGGTGTCCTCGCTGGGGAGATCGGCGCCGCGCTTGCCGTTGGCGCGACGCTGTTCAATCCCGAGATCGTGCAATACCGCTGGATCATAGTTGGGTTGATTATTGGAGCGGCCGTCGGCATACCGCTTGGCATGGTCCACATGACGGCCGTCCCGCAGCGGACCGCTCTGAGCCATGCGTTCGGAGCCCTCTCCGCATCGATGATCGGTATCGCGGAATACTACGTTGGTATTCCGAAGATCACTCGTTTCGGCATGGGCGAAATCGCGCTCGAAGTCATCATCGGGTCGCTGACGTTCACCGGCAGTATCATCGCGGCTGGAAAACTACAGGAAATTCTGCCCCAACGCCCGATCACCTATAAGGGGCAGAACATCGTCAGTTTATCGGTTTTGGGCGCTGCCATCCTGCTGGCGATAGCGCTGGTTCTGAACCCCAATACGCCATTCCTTTTCCCGGTCATGGTTGCGGTGGCGCTAGTTTTCGGGATTCTGCTGGTCACGCCAATCGGTGGCGCGGATATGCCCACGGTGATCTCGCTCTTGAACTCGTACGCCGGCTTTTCGGCAGCGCTTCTGGGATTCGTGCTGGACAACAAAGCTCTCATCGTCGCTGGCGCGTTGGACGGCTCATCCGGCTTTATCCTGTCCGTCATCATGTGCAAGGCGATGAACCGTTCCTTCACGAACGTAATGTTTGGCGCGTTTGGACAGGTTCAGACTTCGTCGAAGGCCGGCGCCGAGGAACGTACCGTCCGTAGCGCCTCACCGGAGGAAGCCGCCGGAATTCTCTCAGCAGCCAGCAAGGTCGTGGTCGTTCCGGGATATGGTATGGCCGTCGCTCAAGCCCAGCATAAAGTTCGGGAGTTGTTCGATTCGCTCACAAAGCGTGGCGTCGACGTCAAATTTGGCATCCATCCCGTCGCGGGCCGCATGCCGGGCCACATGAACGTGCTTCTGGCCGAAGCTGATATTCCTTACGACAGGCTCGTTGAAATGGACGACATCAACTCCGATATGGCGCAGACCGATGTAGCCCTCATCATCGGCGCAAATGACGTCACCAATCCCGCCGCCAGAACAGACCAGAGCAGCCCGATTTTCGGAATGCCCATTTTGGACGTCGATAAGGCACGGACCGTCATGGTGATCAAGCGCAGCATGAGCCCTGGCTTCGCGGGTATCGACAATCCACTCTATTATTTTGACAAGACCCTGATGCTGTTCGGCGACGCGAAAGCCTTTGTCGGCGACATCGTCAAAGAGCTCTCCAGCAACAGCCACTAGGAACCGTTTTTCCCTCGCTGAAGCCCCGTGGACGTACCTTTCTCGTTATCCCTGCGTAACTGATGTGCTCTGAACAAAGGGTTTAGGGCCTGTGCGGCCTCGAGCTGTGCGCTTGGGCCTATGTATAACTACGAAACAGGCATCCAGAAGCCCCATTGCTAGGGTAGTTCTCGTACGTAAAACTACGTGCAGGGAAATCCCTTGGGAATAGGCGACTCCAACGCGATGCCACTCGCTGAGCCAAACGGTCCAGTAAGGCATGTTCGTGCCAGTGCGGTTGTCTCCCGTGAAATTGCGGGCGAACTGCTGGCAGTGCCGGTCCGTCACGGCGTTGGCGACCTCGACTCCGTATACGCCTTCAACGAACTCGGTGCCCGCTTATGGCTGATGCTGGAGCAGGGGCGCTCGACCGAAGAACTGGCGGATTGGGTCCGCGCGAATTATCAGGTCTCTGCGGAACAGGCTTTTGCCGACGTAGCCCGATTCGTAGCCGAGCTACGCGAAGAACGCCTCGTTCGTACCGCATAGCCTGTACCGGCTTCGTCCCGTTTCCCCATTCCCGGAATACTTTGATCTGGTAGATGGAGACCGGGCAGCGTGTGGGCTGCCGCTTTCTCATGCACACGGAAAGCTACTCGCACCTCACGAACGGCTTGCATGCGCGGCAAGCAGGGAGACGTGCGCCTTTGGAGGTCTCCATCGAGGTCACGCGCCGTTGTCCACTCGAATGCCGGCATTGCTATAACAACCTGCCAATGTCCGATTCTGCCGCTCGAGCCTCGGAAATGACCCTGGCGGAGCATATTAGCCTGCTCGACGAATTGGTTCAGGCCGGCTGCCTTTGGCTCCTTTATACCGGCGGAGAAATTTTCGCCCGTAAGGACTTCCTGGACATCTATACCGAAGCGAAAAAGCGCGGGTTCCTGATCACCCTCTTCACCAATGGCACGATGATCAACGAGCGCATCGCGGATTACCTCTCCGAATGGCGCCCTTTTGCGATCGAAATCACCCTCTACGGCGCGACGCGTGAGACCTACGAAGCTTTGACGCGGATTCCCGGCTCCTACGACCGTTGTATCCGGGGGATTCGCCTCTTGCTGGAGCGCGGCCTGCCCTTGAAGCTGAAAACCGTCCCGACCACGATCAATCGCCATGAAGTATACGAAATGAAGCGAATGGCCGAGGAGGATTTCGGCGTCGAGTTTAAGTTTGATCCCCTCGTGAATCCGCGAATCGATTGTTCGCAGGCTCCGATCGCTGTCCGGCTGTCACCAGAAGAGGCCGTAAGCCTCGATTTTCTAGATGCGCATCGCCGCGAAGAATGGCGTCGGATAGTGACCTCAGAGGTTTCGTCGCCTCGCCCCGAGCGCGTGGAAACGCGGCGGTATACCTGTGGGGGTGGGATGTATGGTTGCGCTATCGATCCCGCGGGGCAAATGACGATCTGCGTGCTTTCGCACCAACAGGGCTATTCATTGCGGGAGCAAGGCTTTCTTGCGGGTTGGAATGGCCGAATGCTCGAAATTCGCAATCAGGAGCGCAAGCGCCCGACGATTTGCGACACGTGCAGGATCCGTTCTCTGTGCAGCATGTGCGCGGCGAATGGTGAGATCGAAAACGGCGATCCCGAATCTCCCGTTGATTTTCTCTGCCAGGTGGCGCATTTGCGCGCGTATACGCTCGGAATCGATCCTCCTGAGCACGGTGACTGTTCGTGCTGCGAAGGCGGTGTGCACTACGAGTCGTTGAAGTCGGCGGCGAACCGCATCCGGAATCAGGAAATGCCCGCCGCCATCGCGCCAATGCCGGGCGGATTGAACGTTCTGCAGTCGCCTGCCGGATGTGGCAGCGGCGGCTGCTCGTCTTGCAGAGTGCATCAATAGGGGCCCGAGAGTCCGCAAACTGATTGGAAGGGTTTGGAATGGGCGACGAGCAACTCAATCCGGAGGAAGTTCGGAAGCCTTACGAGGCGCCGAAAGTGACGCGTATCAGCTTGCGTCCCGAGGAAGCCGTTCTTGGGATTTGCAAGATTGTCGGTCACAGCGGTCCCATCAGTGGCAGTTGCGCTAGTGCCATGCCTTGCAGCGCGCTGGGCTCCTGAATCGAGAGAGGAAGATGCACGTCTCTCCAGTCGAATCTTGTGTGATGTCCGCAGTGCCGCCCGACGATGGAGCTCGAGCTGTTCAGCTCGCCTGTCGTATCGGAGGCATATCCATCGGGCTGTTTGCGCCACCTTACATGCAACTTGCTCTCGACCCTGAGATGATGGCCTTTCGCGTTGGCGGCGCAACCGTGGACGTGCGGCTCGACGTTGACTGGGCTGACCACTTGGAGATGCCGCCCGGCACTCCGCTCTTTGAATCGGGGGGGCTGTGGTCGCTTTTCGAAGAGCGCGGTGGCTACTCTTTCTATTTCCGAACGTCGTTCCTGGGAGATGCCCCTTACAAGGCGGCGTGGATCGATCCCGGCTTTCGCTGCGGGCGCGTCGCATTGCTTCGCCGCTGCTTCGATGAAACGCAGGCTGTCAATCCGCTTGAATATCCGCTCGATGAATTGCTCGCTATCCATCGTTTGTCGCTTGGCGAAGGTG
>Ga0335085_10009251_pt1 | contig 14888 bp, 10 predicted proteins | sample Lox_Sample_45_FD_206712 | JGI IMG/M metagenome (GOLD analysis project Ga0335085, IMG submission 206712) | Soil microbial communities from Loxahatchee National Wildlife Refuge, Florida, United States - Lox_Sample_4.5 | ecosystem: Environmental > Terrestrial > Soil > Wetlands | place: USA... | reverse complement strand
CCGTGCAGACGCCGACCGGCAACGTCTTCCTCGGGGAAGTGGTGCACCCGACTCAGACCATTCTTTACGCGGCTTTACCCGCCGACAGCCAGATCGCCGTCTATCAGTACAGCGTCACCACCGGCATTCTGACTTATCAGACCAGCGTGGCGAATCCCGGTTCGCTGGCCTGCTGGTTGACGATTAACGCGGCTGGAACCCGCCTCTACTCCGGGGAAAGCGCCAGTAACTCGATTACAGTCTATGATTTAACGAATCCGCTGTTGCCGGTGCAGTTGCAGCACCTGACATTGACGCCGACCACCACGGGAAGCTCAGTGACCAACATGCGCTTCGATCCGACTGGCCAATTCCTGTATGCAATCTCGAACTCTGCAACAAGTTCCTCACTGCACGTGATGAACGTGGCTTCCGACGGCACTATGACCGAAACGATTACGCCTCTGACCCTGCCGGTACCGACCGGGAACTACCCCATCGGGCTGGCTACAGTGATGAAGTAAGTTACTCTGGTTATACGCGCGGTTTGCGGCCCTCTGTACGAGAACCGCAGACCGCCCTATAATTGGATGGCGGTTTTGGGACCATGGAATTACTGCTGAATCTGATTTGGGTGCTGCTCGCGGTGCCCGCCTTTTGGGTATGGCGGCGCGAGGCCGTACACTCGCGGCGCAGCCGTTTCCTGAGTCCCGTTCGGTGTGTTTTTGCCCTTGCTTTCATCCTGCTGCTGCTATTTCCGGTTATCTCGGCGACCGACGATTTGCGCGCCATGCAACCGGAAACTGAGGAATCGCCCTCAGTTTGCCGCGCCTCCCGGAACGCGGAAAGCCATAAAGACCATATCGCCACCTTGGGAACGACGCCTGCGGTGGCGGGAGATGTCGCTGCCTTTCCGCCAGCGGACGAATGCAGTGGCCTGGTTGTCGGCTTCACGGTAACCCTTCCTGTCGCGATCCTCGAAAGCGTGCCCAGCGGGCGCGCTCCTCCGGCTTCTCTCATCAGCTAATTTCTTGTTCCTCGCGCTTTGACGCGGGGGAGTCCCTCGTTTTCTCGAGACAGAAGCTACTCGTAGCGAGTAGCGGTGCGATTTGGTTTTTGACTTCACGCGCTCACCGGAGGTGGGTGCGAAGACGGAGTTTTTCATGCGAAGGTCTGCGCAGCGCTGTTTCTTATTGGCGCTGATCCACGGCTGCGTGGTGTTTGCCGCAGCCCAACCGCCTCTGACTTGGGAACAGGTCCGGGAGAGGTTTGAACAACAGAACCCGACATTGCAAGCCGACCAACTGGCGGTGCAGGAGGCCAAGGCGGACGAGATCACCGCCTACCTGCGTCCAAACCCGGATTTTACCTTTTCAGTCGATGGCACGCAGGTCGCTCCGGCAAATGGTGTCTGGCAGCCTCTGGCAGGTACTTTCGAGTCGCCATCGATCAGCTACCTACACGAGCGCCGCCACAAACGGGAGCTCCGCCTGGAGAGCGCAAAAAAAGGGACGCTGATTGCCGAGTCGGGTCATGCCGATCTGGAACGAACTTTGCTTTTCAACCTGCGCACAGCTTTTGTTTCCACGCTGCAGGCGAACGCGGTGGTCCAACTGGCCAAGGACAACCTCTCCTACTACGACCACGTCCTCGATGTCAGCCGGGAGCGCTACAAGGCGGGGGATATCGCGCAGGTAGATCTGGATCGCCTGGAATTGCAGCGGGTGCAATACGAATCAGATCTGCAAACCGCCATGGTGAATCTGCGCACGGCCAAAATTCAGCTGCTGGCCTTGCTGAATGATCACACGCCGGTGGGACAGTTCGACGTAGTGGGCTCCTTCGATTTTGACCAGCAGCTCATGCCGCAAGAAGAGTTCCGCAAAATTGCGCTGGATACTCGTCCCGACTTGCGCGCCGCGATGCAGACGGTAGATAAAGCGCAGACTGATCACAAGCTGGCCGAGGCCAATGGATCGACCGATCCGACCATCGCCGCCTGGTACACCCACAACGGTTCTTTCAACAATCCCGCAGCGTTTAACACCGTGGGCGTCAGTGTTAATGTTCCGCTGCGCATTTTCGATCACAATCAGGGCGAGAAACTGCGCACCCAACTCGACATCACGCGCAATGAGCGTTTGTTGGACGCCGCCCGCCTCCTGGTGTTCAGTGATGTCGATTCGGCCTATGCGACGGTCGACAGCAATCTGGTGCTCCTGCGTCCTTACAAGGCCACATATCTACAACAAGCGTTGAGGGTGCGCGACACGGTTTCGTTCGCCTACCAGCACGGCGGCGCCTCGCTGCTCGACTTTCTCAGCGCACAGAACGACTACCGAAGTATTCAACTGAATTATCTGAATCTGGTCGGTTCCTACATGACTGCCGCGGCTCAGTTGAATCTTGCAGTGGGTCGGGAGGTACTCCAATGAACCGGCAAGAAAAGTTCTTCTCAAGTTCAAGGGCGACGGCCAAAGCGGCCTCCGGCTTTTGCCCTTGGAGAGGCACGGCAGAGACACGCCCCTCTGCCGTGCTGACTTCAAAATCAGCTCGCGTTCGCCTGGGCCTGGTGGCTTTGCTCAGCGTGGGGTTCATGCTAACGGGATGCTCCCGTGAAATCGAGGCTTCCTCCACCAAAGCGGAGATCACGCGCGAACCCGGCGTCTACGACGTCGACCATCCGGAACTGTTCAAACTCGCCAAGGCGGAGACTCGGGATCTGCCGACGGAAGTCACCGCCAACGGAACCGTGACCCCGGACGTGAACCGCACCATCCATGTGACTTCGATGGGATCGGGCCGGGTGACGGATTTGAAGGTACGGCTGGGCGATCAGGTGAAAAAGGGTCAGTTGCTAATGACCGTCTCAAGCCCTGATCTTGCAGGCGCAGTGGCTGACTATGAGAAAGCGCGCGCTGACGAAGATCTTGCCCGCCGGGCGCAAGATCGGGCCCAGTTGCTTTATGACCGCGGCGCGCTGGCAGCCAAAGACCTGGAAGCGGCGCAGAACGCCGAAATGAAGGCCAAGGTCGATGTCTCTACCGCGGAGGAGCACATTCGCGTCCTCGGCGGAGATCCCAAGAGCACCAACGGCATCATTCCTCTGCGCGCTCCGGTGTCCGGCACGATCGTGGAGCAGAATGTCGCGGGTTTCGAGGGTGTTAAGAGCCTCGACAATACCCCAAACTTGTTCACCATCGCCGACCTCAGCCAGGTCTGGGTGGTTTGCGATGTTTTTGAAAATGATCTGGGTGAAGTGCAGATGGGAGATCCGGCTGAGGTTCGCCTCAATGCTTTTCCCGACCGCCTCTACCATGGCAAGGTAGCCGACATCTCGCGGGTGCTCGATCCCAACACGCGCTCGGCAAAAGTCCGAATTATCTTGGTCAACGGAGATGGCTCGTTACGCCCCGGCATGTTTGCGGTGGCCACCTTCCACTCGCGTAAAACGATTCCTCGCATTGTGGTTCCGACTACTGCCGTGATGCGGCTACACGACAAAGACTGGGTTTTTGAAAAAGACGGGCAGAACCGCTTCCGCAGGCTGGAAGTTCATGCGTTGGGCACGACACCTGACGGGTTCGCGCAACTCCAGGATGGAGTGCAACCGGGGCAGGACGTCATCGCTAACGCATTGGAATTTTCGACCGCGGTCGCGGAGCAAGGCAAATGATTCGTTCATTGATCGATTTCGCGCTGCGAAATCGAATTCTAGTACTGAGCCTGGCGGTTTTGCTGTTTGTATGGGGTGCAATCTCTTTTCATAATCTTCCCATCGAGGCTTATCCCGACGTCGCCGATACCTATGTCCAGGTCATCACGCAATGGCCGGGGCACGCCGCCGAAGAAGTAGAGCAGCAGATCACCGTGCCGCTCGAAGTGCAACTGAACGGCGTGGCGCACATGACCCACATCCGGTCGGTTTCCCTGGCCGGTCTTTCCGTCATCACGCTCATCTACGACGATGACACCACCACGTTCAATGCCCGCCAGGAAGTGCTCGACCGGTTACAGTTGGCGACCCTGCCCGACGGCGTGAACCCCGCGATCGGGCCGGATTACAGTCCCACCGGCCAGATCATGTTCTACACCCTGACCAGCAGCAATCCGAAATATGACGTCATGGAGTTGAAGTCCCTTCAGGATTGGTTCGTGCTGAATCAGTTGAAGTCGGTGCCGAACGTGGTGGACGTGAATATTTTTGGCGGTCCGACGCGGGAGTACCAGGTCCAGCTCGATCCTAACAAGCTGGTCTCGTACGGGCTCTCGCTGAGCACAGTCGAACAAGCCCTGATTAACAACAACATCAATGCCGGCGGGGGATTCATCGAGCGCGGCCAGCAGGCGCTGAATGTCCGCGCCGTGGGCCTGATGAGCAACACCGACGACATTGGCGCGACCGTCGTTAAGGTGGTGAACGGTACCCCGGTCCGGGTGCGCGATCTCGGGATGGTCGTGCAAGCGGCGAAAGTGAGGTTGGGCCAACTGGGGAAGACCATCCGCCGTGAGGACGGGACTGTCCTCAACGATGACGACGTCGTCGAGGGCATCGTGCTGCTCCGCAAAGGCGCGGAAGCCGATACCACGCTCGAGGCGCTGCACAAGAAGATTTATCAGCTCAATCACGGCCTGCTGCCGCCGGGCGTGAAATTTGTTCCTCATCTCGATCGCAGCGACCTTGTGACCTATACCAGTCACACCGTGTTACGCAACCTCACTCACGGGGTCCTGCTGGTCACCCTGATTCTGTTTCTTTTCCTGGGAAATGCGCGCAGCGCCCTGGTGGTGGCGGTAACCATTCCGTTTTCGCTGTTGTTTGCTTCGATTCTTCTCGATCTTCGGCACATCCCGGCAAATCTCTTGTCGCTGGGAGCGCTCGATTTCGGAATGATCGTTGATGGTTCTGTGGTCATGGTGGAAAACATCCTTCGTCACACTGAGACCGACACGGGCGAGCACAAGACGCTGGTGCAGATCATCGGGGACGCGGCCCACGAGGTCCAAAGGCCGGTTTTCTTCGCTATTTTCATCATCATCACGGCATATCTTCCGATCTTCACCCTGCAACGCGTTGAGGGCCGACTGTTCGCCCCCATGGCGTGGACCGTTGCCTTCGCCCTCCTCGGGGCTCTGGTATTCGCTCTGGTCATTGCTCCGGTGTTGTGCAGCTTTCTGTTCAAAGGGCACATGAAAGAGTGGCGCAACCCGGTGCTTGAGTTCCTGATCAAGCGCTACCGCCACGACCTTGACTGGTGTCTGGAAAATCAGAAGAAGGTGTTGGCCGGCGGCCTCGTCTTATTTGCCTTCATGCTGTTCCTGGGATTGAGCGGGGTCATCGGCTCCGAGTTCCTGCCCCACCTCGATGAAGGGGCGATCTGGGTGCGCGGCACGCTGGCTCCAAGCACCGGACCTACCGCCGGAATTGACCTGGCGAATAAAGCGCGGGCCGTGCTCGCGAACTTTCCCGAAGTCACCCAAGTGGTGAGCCAGGTGGGACGGCCCGATGACGGCACCGATGCCAGCGGCTTCTACAACACCGAGTTTTTCGTTGACCTGCTGCCCCGAGAACGATGGCGCACGCAGTTCAAGACAAAAGACGACCTGATTGCGGCAATGGACAAAGAGTTGAACACCCTACCAGGCGTGATCTGGAATTTTTCGCAACCCATCTCTGACAACGTGGAAGAAGCGGTGAGCGGCGTGAAGGGAGAACTGGCGGTGAAACTGTTCGGTCCCGATCTCAAGACGCTCGAGCAAAAAGCCAACGAGATGCAGAACGTCATGAGCAGGATTCCGGGCATCGCCGACCTGGGAATTTTCGAGGTGCGCGGGCAGCCAAACGTAAATCTCGTCGTCGACCGTGCGGCCGCCGACCGTTTCGGAATCAACGTCAGTGACGTACAGGACGCCGTCGAAACCGCGGTTGGCGGCAAGGCGATCAGCCAGATCCTGATCGGCGACCAGCGCTACGACCTGACGGTTCGTTATCAGGAGCAATACCGCAAGACCGTGGACGAGATCGCCAATATCCGCATTCTGTCGCCGTCCGGAGAGCGCGTGTCCCTTGGGCAACTCTGCCAGATCAAGCTCGAGGATGGCGCGTCCACCATTTATCGGGAAGGGAACTCGCGCTACATCGCGATCAAATACAGTGTGCGCGGCCGAGACCTGGGAAGCACGGTCGAAGAAGCGATTCAGCAGGTGAAGGAAAATGTGCAACTACCTGAGGGCTATCACCTCGACTGGACCGGAGAATACGAGAGCCAGCAGCGCGCGAACCGGCGCTTGGCCATCGTGGTTCCTATCACAATCCTGCTGATCTCCCTGATTCTTTATTCCGCTTTCTCTTCCTGGAAGTGGACCGGCCTGATTCTGGCGGTAGTTTCTCTCTCCCCCCTGGGAGGCCTTCTGTCGCTCCTGGCAACGGGAACTCACTTCAGTGTTTCCTCCGGTCTCGGCTTCCTCGCCCTGATCGGGGTTTCGGTACAGACAGGCGTCATCATGGTCGAGTACATCAACCAGCTTCGGGTACGTGGCCGCACCGTTCAGGAAGCCGCCAAGGAAGGGGCATCGCTGAGGTTGCGTCCTATTATGATGACCATGCTGGTCGCGACGCTCGGCTTGCTCCCGGCGGCCATGTCCCATGAAATCGGATCGGATTCACAGCGCCCCTTTGCCATTGTCATCGTCGGTGGACTGACGCTCGAATTGCTCATCGGCGTGTTCCTGCTGCCGACGCTCTACTGCTTCTGGGCACGGCCCGGAGATAAACTGCCTCCGCCCGAAGCGCGCTTCCTTGAAGAGGGAGAACACGTCGATTGATGAGTGGAAAGAGTGGAGTATTAAGCACTAGCAGAAGCTTGAGAAATAGAGACGAATTTCTCAAGCAATTCAGACCTATTTGACGCGGGACGATGAGAGTAAAGCGAGCATGAGAAGGCCAAACTGCAGGCGCAGACACAAGACGAAGTGCGGACGGAGAAGGATGTCTCCGGTTTCCGGGTGCAGTTCGCTGGACACATTGTGCATCTATCTGCACAAACACCTTCGCCCAAGTGTGAAAAGCTGTTGTTTCTTCATGGTGATTATTTGGCCACCAACCTGCACCGCAAGCGTCAGAGGTTCTGTGCCTGATCGATAAACCCCCTCCTGCCTTTTCTATCCCGAAAGGCGGGTCCGGTCGGGAACACAAACATTTAATCGATGCCGGCGGGGCAGGTGGCTAGGTTCCCGATGGCGAAATGGCCGCAAAAGCGGGAGTCCCGCGATGTGGTCGACGCTGCAGTTTGATGAATTTCAATAGGAGGATGAGCAAGTCATGAGCATGTCACTAGCAGGCCGCACGTTGTCGCGGTTTCGCCCGGGTTTCCTGCTGGCGCTGAGTCTGATTTTGAGCACGGCTGCCCTCGCCCAGGTCAATGTCGTGTACATCGAAAGCAATATCGGCCAGTTGCCCAACAAGAACTCCGTATACGCCCTCAAGAACGACGGCACAGGAAAGCTGACCCCGATCAAGGGTTCTCCCTTCGCGACCGGCGGCACCGGCGTTTATGAGATGAACTCTGTGTTTTCCCCGGGCTTCCAAGCCGATCAGGAAATCCAGACGAACGCCGCCGGCACCCTTCTGTTCGCGGTGAATGGCGATTCCAACACCATCACTACCTTCGCCATCAATTCCGATGGCTCGCTGACCAACCTGGCCACGGCGGATTCGGGCGGGCAGGACCCGGTCAGTATCGGCGTGGATGACAACAGCCCCGCTGGTCCCCAGATTACGGTGGTCAACCAGGCTGATGATCCGCTGCAGACGGGCGGCATCCCGAACATCACCAGCTTCACGTTCGACGAAACCACGGGTGTTCTGACTCCGGTGGCCAACTCGACGGTGAGCTATCCGTCTGGCTCGCTGCCGGCGCAGGCGCTGGTCAGCCCCAGCGGCAAGTTCAACTTTGTCGTCCAGTTCATGGATGGCGGCCTGCTCACCTCCTACAACGTGGGTGCGGGCGGACTGCTTTCAGTGAACAACAGCATGCTGCCGGTCCGTGGCCCGGTGTTCCTGGGTGCTGCGGCGCATCCGAAGCAGCGCGTGGTTTACGTGGGCATGCCGGCCGTGAACCAGATGGGCGTTTACACCTACAATACTGCGGGCCAGTTGGCGCTCGGCAAAGTCATTGTCAACCAGGGTTCCTTGATCTGCTGGCTGACCGCCGATCCCACCGGCAACTATCTCTACACTGTAGAGAGCGGCACCCGCACTCTGACCGTGTATAACGTCGGCGGCTCGAACTACCTGAAGCCTCTGCAGGTGCAGCACCTGACCCTGAAGGCCGGCACCGATGAACCCACCAACGTCAAGATCGACCCGACGGGCAAGTTCCTCTATGTGCTGGGACTTCAGCCCAACGGCCAGGCCATCGGCAACTTCCTGCATGTGCTCAATATCAGCAGCACCGACGGAACGCTGACCGAAACCCTGAACCCCATCAAGATCCCGGTTCACTCCGGCGAAGTCCCGATGGGCCTTGCGGTGGCGATGAAATAGTTCCAGGACCTCTGTATGCGCAGGGACGGGAGAAATTCCGTCCCTTTTTTATTTAGAGCGGGTTGATCGTGGGCTGACGCGCAGCGGCGCTGGAAAGACGGTCTTCCAACTCCTGCAGGTGGCCCGCCCCGGTCAAATAGCTGATCACCATCATTCGCAAGGCGCTTTCCCCGTTCACCAGAGTGTCCGAGACCCACATTCGTCCGTCACGAGTTATCTCTTCGACAATCGCGGCGTGAAGGTTTGCCAATCCGGCATGCGACGCGCCGTTCTTCCGACGAAACGTCACAATGGGCAGCATCGGTTCGACGACCAGCTCATAGTGTTGGGAATTCCGCACCCATTCCGCGAAGGAGGCGGCCAAGCGCAGTTGGGAATCAATCAATTCCTCGTAAGCCGCTCGTCCATGCACGCGCAGGGTCAGCCACAACTTGAGCGAGTTCATGCGTCGCGTCCATTGCGTGCTGACGCGTGCGTTGTCGGGCAGCATTGCGGCGCCCGCTTTGGGCATGTAAGGCGCAGCCACAGAAAAGGCCTTCTCCATAACGCCGGCATGCGTCGTGAGAATCACACCCGCCGCGAAGGGCATGGCCAGCCACTTGTGGGGGTCAATCGTGATCGAGTCGGCGAGGTCAATGCCGTCTACGCGATGGCGATGCCTGTCAGAAAAGACGACCGAAGCCCCATAGGCGCCGTCCACGTGCAGCCAGAGATTGTACTTGAGGCAAATCCCGGCTAGGGCGCGTATGTCATCGACGATGCCGGAATTGGTGGTGCCCGCGGTGGCAATCACGCAGAAAGGCTTTCTGCCCGAAGCGAGGTCCGCGCAGATCTGCCTCTCCAGTTCTTGCACATCAACTTGGAGGTGGCGGTTCACTGAGACTCGCCGCAACGCTTTGCGTCCAATGCCCAGCAGACCTGCGGATTTGTCGAGTGAGTGATGGGATTCCTGAGAGGCATAAGCCACGGGTTGGCCCCCGATGCAGGCCACACCGTCTTCAACGGCCCCGGGAAACTTCGCCGCTAGCGCGAGAGCCATGCCGCTGAAGTTTGCTTCGTTGCCTCCACTGGTGAACGTGCCATAGAACGGCCGAGTCCACCCAATCCGCGACCCAATCCACTGGATTGTCTGCAATTCGATCTTCGACGCTAATTGCGAGCGGGCCAGGGTAGCGAGTTGCGGATTCAGGGCGGCGGCCAACGCTTCTCCGAGCACTCCCATATAAGTCGGAGTGGGATTCATTAAGCCGAAGTAGTGAGCGCTCGGAACGTGAAAACCATTGTCGACCAGGTCGCGGCAGGCATCGGCCAGGACCTGCCCGGGGTCAGAGCCCGATTCCGGCAGTTCTCCGTCGAGGAATCCGTAGGTACGTTGATCCGCAGGCAACTGTACGGGCCGCCTGGGCAGGGAAGAAAAGAAAGCGTCAATCTGGTCGATGAGTTGATAGCCCAGACGGCGGCGGGTTTCGGAGTCGAACTCGAAGCTCATAGCCTATTCGATTCGAGCATGGCGATGCAGACGCCGAATCTCTTGGTAAAAATTGCGGTCGTGTCCGGCTTTGTCTATGCCTCGCCTTTGTCAGTGTCTTGCTGCGCTGACTTTTCCGGCCGGAGCAAGGGAAACAGGATCACATCGCGAATGCTGGTGGAATTGGTCAAAAGCATGGTCAGGCGATCGATCCCCACGCCTACGCCGCCCGCAGGCGGCATCCCGTAAGACAGGGCGCGAATGTAGTCCTCATCCATCTGGTGAGCTTCTTCATCACCGCGTTCCCGTTCTTTCAGTTGTTGTTCGAAGCGATGGCGCTGGTCAACCGGGTCGTTGAGCTCACTGAAGCCGTTGGAGATCTCCATTTGACCGGCGTAGATCTCAAAACGCTCGGTCCAATCCGGTTCATCCGCTTTCTGCTTGGAAAGCGGTGATACTGCCGTCGGAAACTCGTAAATCACCGTCGGCTGGATCAGATGCTCTTCTGAAGCTGCCTCAAATAAGCTCGCGATGATTTTGCCCACGGGTGCATTCGGGTCGTACCCCATGTGCGAGTGTCCGGAGTTGAACCGTCCTACCAGGGCCTTGACCGAATCGTGGGATGAAAAATCCGACATCTCCGGCTTGACTCCGGCGTTCTCCGGCCAGAAATGAATGATCGCCTCCCGCATGGTCATCTTGTGGAACTTCGACCAGTCGAGAGTGTGCTCCCCCCATGGAGTGGTGGTGCCACCCGTGACATCCCTCGCGGCCTGCGCCATCAGTTCCTCGGTAAGCTGCATGACGACGCGGTAGTCCGCATAGGCCTGATAGAACTCGAGCATGGTGAATTCCGGGTTATGCCGGGTGGAGATACCCTCATTGCGGAAGTTCCGGTTGATCTCGTAGACGCGGTCGAGTCCACCGACGGTGAGCCGCTTGAGATACAGCTCGGGGGCGATGCGCAGATAGAGATCGGTGTCGAGCGTGTTGTGGTGTGTGACGAACGGCTTGGCGACCGCTCCCCCGGCAATGGGATGCATCATCGGGGTCTCAACTTCGATGAATCCCCGGGCATCCAGCGACCGGCGCAAGGATTGCACCAGCAGGCTGCGCTTCACGAAAACCTCGCGCACCTCGGGATTCATGACCAGATCGACGTAGCGCTGGCGGTATCGCAGTTCGACATCCGTCAAACCGTGCCACTTTTCCGGCAGGGGCAGCAGGTCCTTGGAGAGGAATGTGATCTGCTCGACGTGGATGGAGAGTTCTCCGGTGCGGGTGCGGAAGAGATAACCGGCGACCCCGATGTGGTCCCCCAGATCGAGCAGCTTGTAGAGTTCGAAACCCTTCTCGCCCACAGCATCTTTCTTGACATAGATCTGCAGCCGCTGGCCGTTCTGCTGCAGGTGGGCGAAGCCGGCTTTGCCCATCAGCCGGATCGCCATAACCCTGCCGGCGACACGGACCGTGACCCGGGAAGCTTCCAGCTCCTCTGCGCCTTTGGCACTGTATTCCCCCAGAATGTGAGGGATCGTCTGGGTGAAATCATAGCGGCGGGGATAGGACTCCTGCCCTAAAGCCTCAATCTTTTTGAGCTTGTCGCGCCGCAACTGGTAAATTTCGTCGTCGAGTGCCAAGCAGGTCCTTTTCGTTTGCGAGAGATAAGCAGTGATTATAAACAACTGGCCCCATGGATTTGTGAGGGAACTCCTTGAAGCCTGGCCCCGTCCGCAGTAAGATTGCGGGCTCGAATTTTCCAGGAGCGCGAGGAGCGGATGCCGCAGAACTACGTTCCTATTTTTCTCTTTGTTGCGCTGGTGGGGGTTTTGCTGCCAGTGACTTTACTGGCGGCCAAGCTGGTTCGTCCTGACAATCCCGATAAAACCAAGCTGATGCCGTACGAGTGTGGCATTGACCCGGTGGATAACGCCCGCGGACGCTACACCGTCCGCTTCTATATTGTGGCCATCCTTTTCGTGGTCTTCGATGTGGAGACCATCTTCCTGTTTCCCTGGGCTGTCATGTCAAAAGCCTTTGGCGTGTTCGGCCTGATCGAGATTCTCATTTTCCTTTTGATCCTGGTTGTCGGTTACATCTGGATCTGGAGAAAAGGCGCCCTGGAGTGGGTTTAGAACCGCTCATTTCGTTGACACCGTAGTAGCAAGCTGTTAGAAGTTAACGTTCTTCAAAACGCGTTTGTGGCGCTCGAGGTGTGTAGCTTCCAGGCTATGCCCGAAGAAACCAAATCGCCTACTCCGCAGCCGCCGGGCGGGGAACAGAAACCGGTGGCTGAGAAGCCTGCTCCGTCCTCCGCGCCTGCTATTCCCCCAAAATCACCAGCCGTGGAGAAACCCGCGCCACCCGCCAAGCCTGCCGGGCCTGTACCCGCGCCCTGGGAATCTCCCATGACGGCGTCGCTCAAGGGCCGATACGGATCCGGTATCGCCGAGTCGAGCACCTATCTCGGGCAGAATTACCTGATCGTAGATTCCTCGCTGCTTCCAGAGTTGCTCCTGATTCTTCGCGACGAGCAGCAGTTCGACTACTGCGTCGATCTGACCGCAGTGCACTATCCCCATCGGGACAAACAATTTGACGTGGTCTGGATTCTGTACTCCTTCGCCAAGAATGAGCGGATTCGCGTAACCACCCGCATTGCCGACGGAGCAGCCCTGCCTACCTCCACTTCTATCTGGCCCACCACCAACTGGCTGGAGCGCGAAGTCTTCGACATGTTCGGCATTCGCTTTGAAGGCCATCCCGACATGAAGCGCATCCTGTTGCCCGAAGATTGGAAAGGGCACCCGTTGCGCAAGGATTACGGCATCATCCAGCAAGATGAGGAGTGGGTGCACATCAACCTGGGCATCGAGAGCGGCCAATGACGGACCCGACGACATACATTTCGCATCTTGAACTCGGCGAGCCCGACAAGACCTATCTCGATTCCAATGAGCTCATCATCAACATGGGGCCGCAGCATCCCGCGACCCACGGCGTCCTGCGTGTCATTCTGAAACTGGATGGCGAAAAAGTCTTAGGCACGGAATGTGTCATCGGCTACCTGCATCGCGGAGTGGAAAAGATCGCTGAGCATCGCACCTACACCATGTTCAATCCCTACGTGGATCGCATGGACTACGTCGCGGCGGTCTCCAACGGCCTGGGATATTGCGAAGCGGTCGAGAAGCTCCTCAACATCGAAGCTCCGCCGCGCGCGAACTACATTCGCCTCATTCTCACAGAATTAAATCGTCTGGCCAGCCACCAGCTCTGGCTGGGAACGCATGCACTCGATATTGGAGCGATCACGCCGCTCTTCTATCTCTTCCGGGACCGCGAAGAGATACTTAAGATCTTCGAGCGCTATTGCGGCGCGCGCCTGACGACCCACGCGTTCCGCATTGGCGGATGTCAATACGAGACCTATGAAGGCTTCGAGCGCGACGTGGAGAAGTTTGTCGCCTTCGCTCGTCCCAAGATCGATGAATACGAGACGCTGCTGACCACGAATCGCATCTGGCTCGAGCGTACCCGGGGCATCGGGAAGATCTCGGCTGCAGACTGCAAAGCTCTGGGCGTCACCGGCCCGGTGCTGCGCGCCAGCGGGGTGAAGTGGGATCTGCGCAAGGCCAAACCCTATGCCGCTTACGCGGACGTAGATTTCGAAGTCCCTATTGGCACCAACGGTGACACCTACGACCGGTACCTGGTGCGTATGGAAGAGATGCGGCAGTCGTTGCGCATTCTTGAGCAGGCGGTCGCCAAAATTCCCGAAGGGCCGATCATGGCCAAAGTGCCCAAGGTGCTGAAGCCTCCCGTGGGCGAGATCTATCACTCCATCGAGGCTCCCAAGGGCGAACTGGGATACTTCATCGTCAGCGACGGTTCGACCCAGCCCTACCGCTTGCGCGTGCGGCCGCCGTCGTTTGTCAACTTGCAGGCGCTCGATCTCATGGTGCGCGACCAATTGGTGGCCGATGTGATTGCGGTCATCGGCACGCTCGATATTGTTCTCGGAGAGGTGGACCGGTAGATGCTCGATTACATCACCTCTTACCTGAAGAGCGACCTCACACCGGGCCAGGCGGGTAACATCCTCTGGGCTTTCATTTATATCGTGCTGATTTTCGTGGGTCTTTCCGTCGCGGTCATCGCGATGAACTGGCTGGAGCGCAAGATTCTGGCCCACATGCAGATCCGTCTCGGCCCCATGCGCGTCGGCCCGCACGGATTGCTGCAGCCGATCGCCGATGCCATCAAGCTGCTGCTCAAAGAAGACATCATTCCTGCCCAATCCGATCGCTTTGTCTTCTGGATCGCGCCCTTCATGGTGGTACTGACAGCTTTCACTGTGTTCATCGTCGTGCCTTTTGGTCCGACGCATGCGGTCACCGACATGAACATCGGTGTTCTTTTCATGTTGGGAGTTTCATCCCTCGGCGTTCTGGGCATCGTGATGGCGGGCTGGTCCTCGAACTCGCACTACCCGCTGATCGGCGCGCTGCGCTCGAGCGCGCAGATGGTCTCCTACGAAATCGCGATGGGATTGGCGGTGGTTTCCGCGATCGTCATGACCAGCTTGAACAGCGAAGGTGCAGGGACGCTGAGCATGATTGGCATTGTGCAGGCGCAGCAGGCCCAGCACACCTGGTTCATCTTTAAGTTCTTTCCCCTCGGACTGATTGCGTTCGTAGTGTTTGCCATCGCCATGGTGGCAGAGACGAATCGTGCGCCCTTTGACCTTCCTGAAGCCGAATCTGAGTTGACCGCGGGCTTTCATACCGAGTACAGCGGCTTCCGCTGGTCGTTGTTCTTCCTGGCGGAGTACTCGGCGATGATCGCCGTTTCTTCGATCGCCGTGACGTTATGGCTCGGCGGGTGGCTGCGGCC
>Ga0335085_10009250_pt1 | contig 14894 bp, 14 predicted proteins | sample Lox_Sample_45_FD_206712 | JGI IMG/M metagenome (GOLD analysis project Ga0335085, IMG submission 206712) | Soil microbial communities from Loxahatchee National Wildlife Refuge, Florida, United States - Lox_Sample_4.5 | ecosystem: Environmental > Terrestrial > Soil > Wetlands | place: USA... | reverse complement strand
GTGGAGGACAAGACCGAGAGCCTCGTCCGGAGCCTCGACGCCGGGCTCCTCGATGCTGCGCTGCTCGCGTTGGAGGCGGAGATCGGAGACGTCGAGCACGAGGTGGTAGCCGACGATCCCTTCGTCCTCGCGACGCGACCCGACGACCCGCTCGGGACGAAGGCGACGCCCGCGAAGGCGGCGGAGCTCCGCGACGCCAGCGTCCTCCTTCTCGACGACGGCCACTGCTTCCGCGACCAGGCGCTCGCCTTCTGCTCGAGCGCGAAGGCGCACGAGCTCGAGTTCCGGGCCACGAGCCTCCCGACGCTCGCGCACATGGTCGCAGCCGGCGCGGGCGTGACGATCCTGCCCGAGCTCGCAGTGCCGACCGAGGCGCAGCGCGCTGGACTCCGTGTGCGCGCGTTCGCAGCGCCGGTGCCCCATCGAACACTCGCGCTCGTCTGGCGCAAGCGCTCTCCGTTGGCTCCGGCTCTCAGGAAGCTCGCGAGCACGATTCGTGGGGCCTATCCGCGTCCGGGCAGGCGGCGCTGACCGCTGCGCTCAAGACCGTGCCGCGGACCAGCGTTGCGCGTCCTCCCCTGCGTAGCGCGCCATCGCGCGATCGAGTGAGGCCGCCGCCTCCAGCTTCTCCACGATCCCGGCCAGTCCTTTCCCGGGCAGCACGCAGACGAGCTCCTCCGACCTCATCGCCGTTCGGGCGCGGCTCAGCGCGCAGCCGACGCTCGCGATCGGAGCGCCCGCCTGGAGCGCGAGCGGGATGATGTGGCATTGAGGCTTGCCTTCGATCGCCAGGTCGGGGAATGCGTCTTTCACCGTCATCAACGCCAGACCGCTGATGCGGAGGAGCACGACATCCGCTCCAGACGCTTCGCGCAAGGGTCCATAGGTGACGGCCAGCGGCGTGCGCCCTAATGCGGGAAGCCGGCCGAAGGCCGCCTCGTCGATCCAGCCTGCGCCGAGGGCAGCGGCGACATCGTCGCCCCTCGCGGCGGTCGCCAGATCGAGGAAGCCGTGCGTATAGCTCCCGACGCTGCAGTTCGCGTGGCGACGGTCGAGAAGGAGCGCCTCGCGGCTTCGATCCAGAAGACGCAGCCCGCGGGAACCGCGCCCGTTCGTCCGGCGTCGTTCGGCGCGGGATACACGCCATCGAAGCGAACCGCCTCCGCAGGCGAGTCGAAGTGGAACTGGATGGCGATCGGCGGCGCGAACGGCCGGAGCGCCGCGCTCAGCCTGTCGCTGAGCGCCGGGAAGTCCGCATCGAGGTCGGATGCCATGGTCGGTCGTGCCCCCGAAGAGCGTTGGCTGTGGCTTCGGCGGCTATAGTTACTTCCGTTCTGGAATCGAGTCCATGCGGGCCGGCCTCGCACGGGCCGGCTCGAGCATCGAGGGACGGATGCTGAGCCCCGCAGCACTCAGCCCCAGGGCGCAAGGTTGGCTCCGCCATCTCTGGCGCAAGGCCACGACGCAGGACGACTGGAGCCGCGAGGGAAAGCCGCATCCCTGGTGGGACAGCTACTCGATCCCGCCGATGCTGAACTACGCGCGGTTCGATCTCAGCGAGTCCTCCTATGGCTTGCTGTTGATGGCGCGCAAGACGCCGGCGTGGCGTGAGGTCTACACCCGGATCCTCGACGAGATGATCCGGCGGCACACGACGTACTGGGCCGCCGTCGACTGGCTGACGCAGATCGGCCCCGACCCGGATCGGGCCCGCTACCCCAAGGCGTACCGTCGCCTGATCCCGAAGCACCTCTGGGGCAACTACGACGTGCCCGGTTGGACGGCCAACGGCGTCGAGCCGTGGGGCCTCTCGCCCGATCCCATCGGATCGAAGGGCAATCTGTTCTTTCGCGGCTTCTTCAATCTCATGCTCGCGATCCATCGCGACGTCGCTGGGACCGACACGTGGGACAAGCCGTTCGAGGTGACCGGCCTCGACGACAGGACGTTCTCGTGGTCGCACGGTCAGATCAACCGCTTCCTGTCCGACCAGTGGGCGGATGTCTGGCATGGCCCGCACTGCGAAAACACCAAGGTCTGGCCTTTCTGCCTCTCCGCCGCCGGGCTCGGCCTCCAGCTGAGCGACAAGACACTGGGTACGGAGGGACATTGGGTCGTGGGGCGGTGGATCGAAGACTTCCTGACCAGGAAGTGCATGGGCTTCGATCCGAGAGGAAATCTGAAGTGGGTCGGCCTCTACTACGATCCTCTGATCGACCATGTGCACGGGCGCAACGCCGTGGCTGGCTTGTTTCCGGCGCTATACCTCCTGCCTCAGAACCGCGGGCTCGCAGAGGACCTCTATCGCAAGGCCGTCGCGTCCGTTGGCTGGGACAAGTGGTGGCTCCCGACGTTGACGCCCAGGAGCATGCCGCGCGGCGCGACCATCGGACTTCTGCTCGCGCGCGAATTCGGAGACGACACGACTGCACGTCGTCTGGGGCGGGCGCTCGAGAAGCAATCCAACGGGAGGTTCTTCGGCAGCGTCGGCGACGGCGAGCCGGAGGAGTTCGGCTACTACTTCGGCTTCGGCGAGCGATATCCGCGCGGTCAGGAGAGCGCGCTCTACATGCTGGCCGATGTGATGGAGCCCGGCGACTGGTATGCCGCGTTCAACGAGATCGATGCCGATCGGCACTCCGCTCCCACGGTCGAGGGCATCGACTTCCCCAGCCTTGGCGTCCGCCGGGCGCAGAACGACCCACGCGATGGTGTGCTCACCGTCGAGACCTACGCCGCGACCCGCAGTACATCGGGAACGCCGACTCGCTGGCGCGTAGCCAATCTGCCGGATGCGCAGTCCGTCGCGGTCGAGCTGGATGGACACGACTTCGGCGGCTGGCGAACCCTCGATGCGAGCACGATCGAGATTTCATGCAGCATCGCGAGCCAGACCTTCCGGCTCCGAACCGGATGGAAGGGTGCCGAGCGTACCCGCGAGCTCACCTCCGATGCGAAGCCGAGGCCCCGCCGCCGTCGCGTGGCCCCGGTGAACCCGTTGGAGATCGTCGACGCGAGACGTGCGGTCGCCGCGGGCGCGTCCGGATGCCCTTGCTGCGCGTGAGGTCGGGTGTGTCGGATTCCGCTGACCGGCGCCGTCGACGCAGCCGCCTGGCGAGGCGGAACGTGCGCCTTGCGACCGCCGGATGCATCCTCGCCGCCGCCGCGCTCGCGCCACCCGTCCCGGCGCGGGCGGACGCCGCGAACGCTCCGCCGCCGCGGCCCAACGTCGTCTTCATCCTCGCCGACGACCTCGGCTGGGGCGACCTCTCCTCGTACGGCGCGCGCGACCTCGAGACGCCGCAGATCGACCGGCTCGCCCGGGAGGGCATCCGCTTCAGCGACTTCTACGCCGCTGCGAACACCTGCTCCCCCTCGCGCGCCGCGCTCATGACGGGACGATACCCGCTGCGCACGGGCGTGAACGCCGTCCTCTTCCACGACACGCCCGAAGGCCTGCCGCTCGAGGAGATCACGATCGCCGAGGCGCTGCGCGACGCCGGCTATCGGACGGCGATGATCGGCAAGTGGCACCTCGGGCCGAGCGACGCGTACATGCCCTGGAACCAGGGCTTCGAGGAGTTCTTCGGCGTCGCCCACAGCAACGACGAGAAGAACTTCTTCGTCTACGACGGCCCGCATCGCATCCCGGAGACCGTCGACCAGTCGAAGCTGATCCGGCGCTACACGGATCGCGCTCTCGACTTCCTGCGCCGCGCCGCGCGCGAGCCGAAGCCGTTCTTCCTCTACTTCGCCCACAACGCCCCTCACGTCCCCCTCCATCCGTCGGCCGCCTTCGTAGGCCGCTCGAAGCGGGGCACCTACGGCGACGTCGTCGAGGAGCTCGACGCCTCGGTCGGCGAGATCCTGGCCGCGCTCGACGAGCTCGGCATCGCCGACCGCACGCTCGTCGTCTTTACGAGCGACAACGGCCCCTGGCTCGCGATGCGCGACTGGGGCGGCAACGCGGGCGGGCTGCGCGACGGCAAGGGCACCACGTTCGAGGGCGGCCATCGCGTCCCGCTGCTCGTGCGCTGGCCGGGACACGTCCCGGCCGGCGCCGAGGAGCACCGGCCGGCCAACATGATGGACTGGTTCCCGACGCTGGTGGAGCTCGCGGGCGGGACCCTGCCGCAGGACCGCGTGATCGACGGGCGGAGCCTCGTTGCGGTGCTGCGCGGCACGGGCGCACGCGACGAGACCTCGTTCCTCTACCCCCGTCTGCGCGTCCCGGTGCTCGACGACCAGGCAGCGAAGATCGGCGCGGTCCGCGAGGGCAGGTGGAAGCTCGTCCTCCCGCAGCGCGGCTTCTACCCGCGCCTCCTCGAGCCGCTCATGAAGGTCGGGCTGTACCACTACGGCCTCATGCTCTTCGACCTCGACGCGGACCGCGGGGAGGAGCACGACGTCGCCCCCGCGCACCCCGACGTCGTGGCCCGCCTGCGCGGCGAGATCGACGAGTTCCTCGCGAGCGCGCATGCGCCGCCGCCCGTGCTCGTGAGCGCCGCGCCGGAAGACCACCACGGCTGGGAGAAGATGTGGACCGGGGTCGCCGAGGGCATGCTGCTCGCCGCGGCCGTCGTGGTCGCCGCCGTCTGGCTGCTGGTCCGGGCCATCCGGTCCCTGCGCCGGGCCAGGCGATGAGGTCCCCGGCCGGGCGAGGCGGCCGCCGGCGGCATCGCGGGCCGCGGGGCATCGATCGTCGACATCTCACCCCGCGGTCAGCGCCGAGGGCTCCTCTCCCCATCACCAGGATGTGTCCGGCCTAGTCCGGACGGACGATGTGACAGGCCGTCGCCCTCCGTAGTCTGGCGGGTACCCATCCGTCCGCGGAGGCGCCTGTGTCCCTCGCTCCTGGCCGCTCCCTATCCCGAGGCGCCGCACTGGCGGGGCTGCTGCTCGCCGCGGTGGTCGCCTTGCCCGCGCAGGCCCGCACCCGCACCTTCTGCGGCGTGGTCAAGAAGAGCTGCGGCGGGCAGCTCCAGCCGATCTGCACCAGCGGCTCGCCGTGCGACCCCGGCTTCGAGACCTACACCGGCAAGCCCTTCCCGATCACGATCGACTGTCCCTGGCCGATCGCGGACGCCAAGGTGAGCGCGGGCTGCTACGACACCCGCCCCACCTGCAACGACTGCAGCGCTGCGGGCCAGATCCCGTGTCCCCCCGAGGCCGAGCCCTACTGTACCGCCGGCTGCGACGCCGGCCTCGAGCCGGATCCGATCTTCGGGCTGTGCGAGGACCCTGGAACGTTCAAGCCCCCCGTTGCAGAGGCGAACGAGAACTGCGCGCCCATCGTCCTGCCATGCGACACCGGCTTGCAGTGCACGCTCGCGCTGGTCTGCTCGCACGAGCCGGCGCGCGAGGGCGAGACCTGCGACGCCACCGCGCCGTGCGACTCGGGCCTGTTCTGCGCCGCCGGCGTCCCGCAGGTCTGCAAGCGAAGGCGCACGGTCGGCGAGGGCTGCTCGGCGTTCAAGCCCTGCGCCGACGGCCTCTCGTGCGAGGCGTGCTTCACCGACAAGTGCAACGCCCCCTTCCAGTGCTTCCCGAACGCGAACCAGGGAATCATCACCGAGCAGCAGTGCCGCACCCTCTACAGCCAGGGCATGTCCGACGCCGCGGCCGACCTCGGTCTCGCCACGACCTACTCCGCCGGCGACGCCGCGGCGGCCGTCGCCTCGGAGTCTCAGTCGGTGGGCGTCGCCTACGGAGCGAACGGCGAGTACGGCTGCTTCACCAGCCTCTGCGCCGGCGTGAGCACCGACGCCTCCGTCTCGGCGTTCGTGTCGGTCGGCTTCTACCAGGACTTCCAGAGCCTCGACCCCGACACCTTTTCGAGCGTCGAGGAGGTGAGCTTGCCCGGCAATCTCCTCGGCTACTCGACGTCGCAGGTCTTCCTGATCGACCAGAGCCTCGTGCCGTACGGCCCGCCGATCGGAACCGAGGACGCGATGTCGATCGGCGCGGGGGTCGATCTGCCGCTCAGCGTGGGCGGCTTCTACTGCACGGGGCCTATCGATCCCGTGAGCGTCACGCCGGGAACGAACGACCCGCCGCCCTCGCCGCTTCCGGCGCTCGAGATGATCGTGAACCCGGACTTCGACGACGACCTCGAGGCCTGGATCTGCGACGACGGCGGCCAGTGCTCCTGGGTTTGGGACGCACCCGATCCCACAGACCGCGGCGCCGGCCGCGTCGCGAGCCCGCCGGAAGGCGGCCCCACCACGTCGGGTCGGCTCGAATCGAGCTGCGTGCGGGTGCAGGAAGGGATCGCCTACCTCGGCGCTGCGTGGGCGCGCACCACGGGCGCGCGGGCCGGTTCGCTCGATCTGGTATGGAGCTCGAGCGACACCTGCACCGGCGACGTCGTCGGGTCCGACCTGATCGACGTCTCGCCGCCTGACGGCGTATGGCGGCGGCTCAGCCGCCCGGTGATGGCGCCGCCTGGCGCGCGCACCGTGCGACTGACCGCGGAGGCGTCGCGCGACCCCGAGACCGATTCCCCAAGCGAGACAACGATCGACTCGGCGTACGTGCCGGAGCCCGATGCCGTCGCCGCGGCGCTGGCGGCGGCCGCGGCGCTCGCCGGCCTCGCGCGCGGTGGACGCGCCCCGCGCCGGGCTGGCATGATGAGCCCCTGTGAAGGTGCTCGTCTGCGACGACCACGCGGTGTTCCGGGTCGGCCTGGGCATGGTGCTGAGGGGAATCGATGAGGCCACTTCGCTGCTCGAGGCGGCCGACGGCGCCGAGGCGCTGCGACTGGTCGATGCGCACCCCGATCTCGATCTGGTGTTGCTCGACCTCCAGATGCCCGGGCTCGACGGCCGAAGCGGTCTTCGCCAGCTGCGTGCGGAGCATCCGGAGATCCCGGTGGTGATCGTCTCCGCGTCCGAAGAAGGCGAGGGGATGCGAGAGGCGCTCGAGGCCGGCGCATCCGGCTACATCCCGAAGGGCGTCCCAGAGGCGGAGATGCGCGCCGCGCTCCAGCTCGTGCTCGCGGGGGGCGTCTTCGTCCCGCGCGGGGCACTCGTCTCATCGGTGTCGGCTTCGGCGGAGGAGGCGGCGCGGCGGGCGAGCCGACGCGCGCGCGTCGCGGGGCTCACTCCGCGCCAGCGCGAGGTGCTCCAGCTCATGCTGCGCGGCCTCACGAACCGCGAGATCTGCGGCGTGCTCGCGATCGCCGAGGGCACCGTCAAGGCGCACGTGGCGGCGATCCTCGAGGCGCTCGACGTGAGCAACCGCACGGAGGCCGCCATGGTCGCCCGCGACCTCGGCCTCGACTAGGGCTTCGATGCGGCCCCTCGCTGACAAGCTGCTCTTCGCCCTCCTGCTCCCGCTCTTCGCCGCCTGCCTGGTGCTGCATCTGCGCGAGGTGCGGCGGACTGGACTGGCACAGCCCCCGGTGTTCGCGACGTACCGCGGCGCCGACGCCTATCCCGCGGTCGGCGGCGTCCGCCTCGAGCGCGGGGCCGACTGGGCCGGGCTCGAGCTCGGCGATCGGCTGATCCAGGTGGGCGATTCGGACCTGCGCGGCACGGGCTACGTCGGCTTCGACGCGCTGGCTCTCGCCGCGGCGGGCGCGAGGGGCCAGGCACCGCTCGTCTTCGAGCGCCTCGGGCAGCGCCGCACGATCCAGCTCGCGATGCAGCGCTCGGCGATGCCCTGGTACCGGGTTCCGTTCCTCCTGGCGTTCGTCTCCGTCGCGGCGCTCGTGCTGTGGATCTCCCCGGGCTCACCGCGGGCGCGGCTGATGTTCGCCGGCTTCGTCGCCTTCGCGTCCGTCGAGTCGCCATTCTATGGAGGCCCGGCGCTCCAGACCTATGCGCACGCCGCGCTCTTCCACCTCGGCGGGCCCGTCGCGGTCGGCCTGTTGATCGCGTTCTTCTCGCAGATCCCGGTCGAGATGCCGTCTGAGCGGCGCGCGTCGCCATGGTGGGGGCTCATCGGCCTCCTGTTCATCCTGGCGCGCATCCCGTACTTCCTCGGCGTACCGATTCCCGCGCACTCGGCGCCGGCCGTGGTGCTCGCTTCCGACGTGCTCTTCCTACTGATCGGGCTCGCGCTGGTGGGCTGGAACGCGCTCCACGCGGAGCCGGTCGGCCGCCGCCGGATGCGCTGGCTCGTGGTCGGCGCCTTGCTGGGTCTCGGTCCGGTGCTGTGCACGCTCGCGCTGCAGTCGCTGCTGTCGCCGGCCAGCTACCACCGCCTGTTCCAATACAGCGGGATCTGCGCGGTCTTCCTGCCGCTCGGGCTGCTTGCCTCGATCCTGCGCGCCAACCTGCTTGACGTCGACCGGCTCTTCTCCGCGACCACCGCCTACTCGCTGGCGGTCGCCGCCGCGGTGGCAACGGCGCTGGCGCTGGTGCCGCCCCTCGGCCGGGCCGTGGCAGGCGCGCTCGCGCTCGAGCTGCGCACCGCCCAGACGCTCGTCGCGCTCGCGCTGGCGGCCGTCGCGGTGCCGCTCGGCCGTCGGCTGCGCCCGCTGGTCGAGCAGACCTTCTTCCCGGAGCGCGTGGCGACGGAACGCGGTCTCCGGCAGCTCCTGCGCGACGTCTCCGACTGCGACGAGCCGGGCGAGGTGCTCGACCTGCTGCGCGCGCGCGTCGAGGCGCTGCTCGGGCTGCGCTCCTGCACGGTATACGAGCGCTCGGCCGACGCGTTCTCCGCACGCGGCGAGTACGGCGTGGCCCGGCTCCCGCGCGAGAGCGATCTCCTTCGCCGTCTCGAGCGCGACCCGGTCCCGCTGCGAGCCGAGCCCGAGGCGCTCGCGCGGAGCGTGCCCGAGCTCTCGTCCGGCGAGGCCGCGGCGCTCTCCGCGCGCGACGCGCGCCTCCTGCTGCCGCTGCGGTCCGGCAAGGATCTGCGCGCCGTCCTGCTGCTCGGCCCGAAGCGCTCCGGCGATTGGTTCACGCCCGGCGAGCTCGTGCTGCTCGGAGCCGTCGCCGAGAAGGCCTCGGCCGAGATCGGGCGCCTGCGCGCGCGCGAAGCGCTCGCGAGCGCACGCGAGCGCGCAGAGCAGCTCCAGCACCTCACCGAGGCGGCCGAGTCGGCGAATCGCGCCAAATCCCGCTTCCTCGCCGCGGCCAGCCACGACCTGCGCCAGCCGCTCCATGCGCTGGGCCTCTTCGCAGACCGCCTCTCCGATCACGTGACGGGCGACGTCGGCCGCGCTCTGGCCGAGCAGGTGCAGTCGACCACGCGCGCGCTGCGCCATCAGCTCGACGCGCTGCTCGACCTGTCGCGGCTCGACGCCGGAGGCGTCGAGCCGGACGTGCGCTCGTTCGCCATCGGGCCCGAGCTGGCGCGGCTCGCGGCGGAGTGGAGCGTGGCCGCGCGCGAGAAGGGCCTCGCGTTCCGCTTCGAGCCCGTCGACGCGCACGTGAAGAGCGATCCGGTGTTGCTCGCACGGATGCTCCAGAATCTCCTCTCCAACGCGATCCGCTACACCGCGCAGGGCGACGTGGCCCTCCGCACCCGCGCCGACGGCGACTCGCTCGCGATCGAGGTCGAGGACACGGGGCCCGGTATCCCGCGCGATCGACAACGGGAGATCTTCTCCGAATTCTACCGGCTCGATCCGCACGCCGGCGACGGCGGCCTGGGGCTCGGGCTCGCGATCGTGGACCGCACTGCGCGACTGCTCGGCCACGAGGTGACGCTCGAGTCCGAGCCCGCGCGGGGCTCGCGATTCCGCGTGCGTGTGCCGCTCGACCGGAGCCGCAGCGCGCGCACGGCCGGCGAGAGCTCGTCGTCGAGCCTCCGGACCGGCCTGCTCGGGCGCCGCGTGCTCGTAGTGGAGGACGAGCCCGCGGCGCTCGAGGCCGTTCGCGGGCTCCTCGAGTCATGGGGCTGCCGCGTCACCGGGGCCCACAGCATTGCGGCGGCCACCGAGTCGCTGTCGCGCAACGCCGATCCACTCGACGCGATCATCGCCGACTACCGCCTCGGCGACGAGGGGACCGGCCTCGAGGCGATCGCGCGCGTCCGACTGCTCGCGGGACGCGACGTACCCGCCGTGCTGATGAGCGGGGAGGCGGCGCGCGAATCGCTGCGCGCGATCCGCGAGAGCGGCCTCCGCTACCTCCCGAAGCCGGTCCCGCCGTCCAAGCTCCGCGCGCTGCTCGGGGAGCTCCTGCGCCGCGAGCACGGCAGCGAGACGCACTGAAGCATCTCCTCGGACCACTGAGACGTGAGCCAGCGCGCGGCTCAGTCGAACAGGATCACCTGGCGCGCGGCCTCGCCCTTGCGCATCCGCTCGAAGCCCTCGTTCACCTGGTCGAGAGCGATGCGCGACGAGATCATCTCGTCGAGCTTGAGTCGGCCGTCGAGGTAGAAGTCGACGTAGCGGGGCATGTCGAACCGGAAGCGGTTCGACCCCATGTAGGAGCCGGTGATCTTCTTCTCCTGCAGGGTCACGTCTGCCGCGGAGATCGGCACGAGCTGCGTGAGGGGGACGACGCCGACCAGCACCGTCGTGCCGCCCCGGCCCGTCATCGCGACCGCCTGCTGCACGGTGGGAATGAGGCCGATGCACTCGAACGCGAAGTCGGCCCCGCCGCCCGTCCGCTGGTGCACCGCGGCGACTGGATCGCCGGCCTTGGCGTCGACGCAGTCGGTGGCGCCGAGCGCGCGCGCCAGCTCGAACTTCCAGGGCTGGGTGTCCACGGCGATGATGCGCCCCGCGCCGACGATGCGCGCGCCCTGGATCGCGGCGAGCCCCACGCCGCCGCAGCCGATGACCACGACGCTCGCGCCGGCCGGTACGTGCACGGTGTTGAGGACCGCGCCGAGGCCGGTGGTGACACCGCAGCCGATCAGCGACGCGCGGTCGAGCGGCATGTCGTCGCGGATCTTCACCAGCGAGCGCTCCGGGCAGAGCATCCGCTCGGCGAACGACGAGAGGTTCGCGAACTGGTTGATCGGCGCGCCGTTCGAGCCGGCGAGGCGCGGCTTCGCGCCGGGCAACCGGCCTGCGAACTGCGTCGGGCACAGATAGGGCCGGCCCTGTGTGCAGAACCGGCAAACGCCGCACCACGCCGTGAGGCATCCGATCACGTGGTCGCCCGGCGCGAAGCCGGACACGCCCTCGCCCACCGCGTCGACGATGCCCGCCGGCTCGTGTCCGAGGATGCAGGGCGGCGGAACGGGGAGATCGCCCTCGATCACGTGAAGATCGCTGTGGCAGATGCCGGAGGCCGCCGTCCGGAGCAGCACCTCTCCGGGGCCCGGCTCGTCGATCCGAACCTCCTCGAGCTCGAGAGGAGCCTTGCTCGCACGCATCACCGCTGCCTTCACGACAGTTCCTCCTTCGACTTCGATCGGGCTGCGCGGCTCTGCGAGCTTACGACTTCGCCGGCCTCCTCCATCCCAGGATAGGAAGGAGTCCCGAGGCCAGGAGGGTGAAGGTGCCGGGCTCGGGGGTGGGATCGAAGTGAAGGGCGAGGTTGAAGCCGTTGGCATCGAGCGGAACGCCGCCGCCGGTACTGGCGAAGCTATAGGGGTTTACGAATGTCGGGAAGTCCAGGGGCCCGGCGGCGACCGGATCGTTGAAGAGAGGAAGAGGAACGAATGACGTGTCGAACGTGCCGTAGCCGTTCACGAAGCCGTCGCCCAGCGGGCCGAATCCCGGAATGTTGATGAAGCCCGAATTCAGGGAGCCAGCCGGGACCGGCGTGCCGTTCTCCGTCCATTGATCCTCGATTCCGTCGAGGATCACCGCCTGGTTCAAGGTGATATTGGAATCGATCTGCCAGAGCTGGGAGCTGTCCGCGGCGAGCGGCCCGCCGGAGAGGGTCGAGATGTAGAAGTAATCCCACTCTCCACCGCCCGGCGTGGGAACTCGAGTCATGAAGGCCGTTACATCCCCGCTCGAGCCGGAGCCACCACCCAGCGTCACCGTGATCGGGCTCGGGCTCCCGGGGAAGTTGGTGAAGCCGAACGTCACGGAGTCGCCCATGAGGTCGGCGTGTGCGCTCCACGTCCCGAAACCGGTCAGCGCAACCGAGATGACGACCAGCCTACCCAGATTCCGCATGTCTCCCCTCTCCAGGTTCAGATTCCGTTGACGGCCTCGGCGGGAGCGAGCTCCAACCGCGAGGGGTAGATCCCCACGACGACTACGTGGCAGATCCGTGGCCTCTCGTGGCAGCGGCTGAACCAAAATTCCGGGGCGAGGCGGCCGAGAGGAGACACCATGCGTCGGATCCAGCACAGCGGAGGGCAGATCATCGCGAGCGCTGGCCCGCCCGAGACTCGAACCATGCTCGATCTTTGCAATTCCGCAGGGTTGCGCGGAGCGCCGCGTCCTCAGCTCGCGGCGCGCGACCTCGCGCAGACCTTCGGGGAGCGGTGATAGTCGCGATAGGCGACGCCGCAGTAGTCGCAGAGCAAATTGGCGCCGAAGCGATGGCCCGAGGCGCCCGGCGCCCGGCGCTCTCGCGGCGACGGCGTGGGCCGCTCCGGCACCTTCCCTTCGGACCTCGATTCATCGCCGCCCGTGGACACCTCGTTCACTCGGGGACCGCCGCCATGCGGCCGGCCGCCGAGAGCTTCAGGACCTCGTCGCCGAGCTGGGAGGTGACGATCTCCCAGATCCAGGTGTAGAGATTGTCGGCCTCGCGCGCCGCGGTGGGTCTCGTGCACGCAGCCGTCCTCCTGCCACGCAACAGCAGGTAGGGCTTGCTCTGCTCCTGCGCGAGACTCAGCTCGCGACTGACGCCATAGGCGGCGTCAGTGAACTCGCCACAGATCACGATGACGGCGTCGACCGCGGACAGGCGTTCGCGCAGCTCCCCTTCCCAGCCGGGGAGCGGCGCCGAGTCTCTCGACCAGTCGACGATCGAGAGCGGCGAATCCGAGTGCTCGGCCTGGCGGACGAGGATGGCATGCAGATCCGTATCGTGGGTCGTGTCGAAGCAGCTGAAGACGCGCACCGCGCGTCAGCTCGCGGGACCGATGTCGGAGCAATCGCGCGTCACGCCGTAACCCTCGCGGTCTTCTCGCGCGGCCACGGCAGCGCCGCTGCCGTGCTCGCGCCGTTCGGATCCACGTGCGCTCTAGCGCCGACGGTCGCCGCCGTAGCCGCCGCTGCGGCCACCGCCCTGCGGGCGCTCGTTCGCCTCGTTGACGCGCAGTGCGCGCCCGCCGAACTCGCGCCCGTCGAGAGCCTGGATCGCCGCGCCGGCGCCGTTCGAGTCCGCCATCTCGACGAATCCGAAGCCGCGCGGGCGGCCGGTCTCACGATCCATGATGATCGCGACCGACTCGACCGAGCCGTGCTTCTCGAAGAGCTGCCGCAGCTCGTTCTCCGAGGCGGTGAACGGAAGGTTTCCAACGTAGAGCTTCTTTCCCAAGACTCGCTTTCCCATGCAGCGATCGGCGGGCACCTTTGAGAGGCACTCCGGGATCGCTGCGATTCTCAGGATCCTCGGTCGGAACGTCCGGCGGTTGGAGCCCGAGCGGAGCTGGCACCACCTTTCGAGCGGTGCAGGCAGGGCTCAAGTGGACGGGAGACAGATGGGCATTTGCCCGGAGCTGGCAGCGACCAAAGAGGACGGCCTCTTTTCTTTGTAACTCATCCCGCTGGATGCGCAAGCCAGGATCGCGCCCCTGAGCTGGGGCGAAAAGGTACCGACCTTCGAATCCATCTCGCGCTCACTCCTCGATGAAGGCGAGCAGGTCCGGATTGATCACGTCCGCGTGGATCGTGAACGCACCGTGCGGGAACTTCGGGTAGACCTTCAGCGTACCCTTCTCGAGGAGCCTCGCCGAGAGCGGGGCGGAGTCCGCGAACGGCACGATCTGGTCGTCGTCGCCGTGCATCACGAGCGTGGGCACGTCGCAGGCCTTCAGGTCCTCCGTGAAGTCGGTCTCCGAGTAGGCCTTGATGCCGTCGTAGTGCGCCTTGGCGCCGCCGATCATGCCCTGCCGCCACCAGTTCTGGATCACGCCCTGCGACGGCTTCGCGCCCGGGCGATTGAAGCCGTAGAAGGGACCGCTCGCGACATCGAGGTAGAACTGCGCGCGGTTGGCGGCGAGCTGTCGGCGGAGGTCGTCGAACACGGCGATCGGCGTTCCACCGGGATTCGCCGCCGTCTTGACCATGATCGGCGGCACCGCACTGATCATGACCAGCTTGGCGACGCGGCCCTGCTTCTGGCCGTGGCGGACGACGTAGTGCAGCGCCTCGCCGCCGCCGGTGGAGTGCCCCACGTGCACCGCGTTCCGCAGGTCGAGATGCTCGACCACGGCAGCAGCGTCGGCGGCGTAGTGGTCCATGTCGTGACCGTCGCCGACCTGCGTCGACCGGCCATGGCCGCGCCGATCGTGCGCAACGACGCGGTAGCCCTTTCCGAGGAAGAAGAGCATCTGCGCGTCCCAGTCGTCCGAGGAGAGTGGCCAGCCGTGGTGGAAGACGATGGGCCTGGCGGTCTTAGGACCCCAGTCCTTGTAGTAGATCTCCGTGCCGTCCCGGCTCGCGATCGTCGGCATGTCGTTCTCCCTGTGGCTTCCAGCGACCGTCGCCGCTTGCGATCGAGCGTAGCGTCAACGGGCGTACCGGCATCCGCACAGTCTCGTGCGAACGCCCGCGATGCCGAGCTGACTCCGGAACCAGCGCCAGATGGAGGATCGTCCACGCGTTTCACCTCGGTCACGGCGCTTCCGGGACACAGGCCCGCGAGGCCCCAGCCGACCCCGAAGAGAGCGGCCCCGCCACGAGCGGCGTGCCCTGCCGTCACCAACGCGCGACGACGAGGGCGACACCCAGCAGTGAGGCGCCGGCGCAGGCGCCGCGCAGCCAGAGCCACGCCGCGTGAGAGCGTGCAAAGCGGCCGATCCCGAGTCCGATGCCGTGCAGCATCGCCGTCGCGATCACGAACCCCACGGAGAAGCCG
>Ga0335085_10009249_pt1 | contig 14895 bp, 13 predicted proteins | sample Lox_Sample_45_FD_206712 | JGI IMG/M metagenome (GOLD analysis project Ga0335085, IMG submission 206712) | Soil microbial communities from Loxahatchee National Wildlife Refuge, Florida, United States - Lox_Sample_4.5 | ecosystem: Environmental > Terrestrial > Soil > Wetlands | place: USA... | reverse complement strand
GCAGCGTATTGGGTGCAAACCGAGGCTTGCAGGCTGGCGATCATGCCGCGACCGCGCGGCGGCGATTGGCTCGAAGACGAAATGCGAGCGCTCAAACGCGACGGAGTAGACTTGGTCATCTCCGCGCTCGAGGCGGAGGAGGTCGCCGAGCTGGACCTGGCGCAGGAACCGGATCTTTGCCTCGCGGCCGGGATCGAATTTCTTTCGTTTCCGATCCCGGATCGGTCGTTGCCGGAATCGGTGGAGCGATTCGAGACGTTCATCGAATCGGCCGACCGGCTTCTAAGCGCCGGCAAGGCCGTAGTGGTGCATTGCCGGGCGGGCATCGGACGGTCAACGATGATTGCGGCGTCCTTGTTGCTGCGTCACGGATTTTCGCCGGCTGAGGCATTCGCGCTCCTCGAGAAAGCCCGCGGTTTTCCGGTGCCGGACACGCCGGAACAGCGCCAGTGGGTCGAGAATTTCGCGGCGCGCCGAAAACGCGTCGCGGAGAATGCCGGATGACAGGAGGTCCCGGTGATGAACGACAAAATACGGGAGCTGCTGGCGGAGCTGGAGCGGTTTGGAAAAGAAAACGACGCGAAGGAATCCGAGCGCGCGAAGAAGATGCTCAATCTGGAGCCGGAGACAGCGCAGCTGCTGAGCATCCTGGTGCGGAGCAGCGGCGCGCGGCGCGTGCTGGAAATTGGAACGTCGAACGGGTACAGCACCATCTGGCTGGCGTCGGCAGCGGCGGAAACGGGCGGGCAGGTGATTTCCGTCGATCGCAGCGTCGCGAAGCACGCCATGGCGCGGAAAAACCTGCTGCGAGCGGGATTGGCCGATCACGTGGCGCTGATTCTGGCTGAGGCCACCGAAGCGGTGCGCGATCTGGCGGGCCCGTTTGATTTCGTGTTTTTCGACGGAGACCGCGTGACCGCTCCGCAGCAACTGGAACTGCTGGTGCCGAAACTGGCCGCGTGCACGCTGATCGCCGCGGACAACGCGCTTTCGCATCCCGATGAGATCAAAGGGTATTTGAAGGCGATTTCGGGAACCGAAGGATTCATGCACATGGTACTCCCGGTTGGAAAGGGGCTGAGCCTGGCCTATCGCGGCGCCAAGCCTGCGGCGCAGGCCGCGGTGGGGTAGTAGAATAGCGGGGCGAGGAGATCATGACGGACCAATTGGTGATTGCGGGACGCGCGTTTCAGTCGCGGCTGATCGTGGGCACGGGGAAGTACCGCAGCTTTCAGGAAATGGCGCGGGCACATGCCGCGTCCGGTGCGGACATGGTGACGGTGGCCGTGCGGCGCGTAAATCTAAGCGATCGCTCGAAGGAATCGCTGCTCGACTACATCGATCGCGAGAAAATTTTCATCCTGCCCAATACCGCCGGCTGCTATTCGGCGGACGAAGCGGTGCGCGCGGCGCGGCTGGGGCGCGAGGTGGGCCTGTCGGAATGGGTGAAGCTCGAAGTGATCGGCGACGAGCAGACGCTCTATCCCGACACCGAGCAACTGATCGCCGCGACGAAGACGCTGGTGAAAGAAGGCTTCATCGTCCTGCCCTATACGTCCGATGATTTGATCGTCGCGCGGAAATTGATCGACGCAGGCGCATCGGCGGTGATGCCGCTCGGGGCGCCGATCGGGTCGGGCATGGGAATTCAGAACATGGCCGCGCTGCGGATTTTGCGCGAGCGGATTACCGAGGTGCCATTGATTATCGATGCGGGCGTGGGAACGGCGTCGGATGCGGCCATCGCGATGGAGTTGGGCGCCGACGGCGTGCTGATGAACACGGCCATCGCCGGCGCGCAGGATGCGGTGCTGATGGCCGAAGCCATGCGTGCAGCCGTCGAAGCGGGACGCAAAGCGTTTCTCGCGGGACGCATCGAGAAAAAGCTGTACGCCACGGCCTCGAGCCCGTTGACGGGAGTTGTTCGGTAGCGCCTTAGCGAAACAGGATATGCCAGGAGATATCTACCAGGGCGTGGACCAGCGCGCCGGGAACTAACGAGCGCGTGCGAATCCAGCAGTGGCCGTAGAAAAGTCCGGCGATGGTGGCCAGCAGCACATACTTCCAGTTGGGAAACGGCGCGTGGTAGATGTGCGAGAAGCCGAAGATGATGGAGGCCACCACCAGGCCCGCCCACTGATTCTTCATCGCGCGCGACAGCAGATTCTGCAGCAAACCTCGAAACAGGAACTCCTCGGGCCACGCGGTAAAGAACAAAATCCCCAATAGCGTCAGCGGGCCGCCGCGGGCGCGCGCGAGCGAGGGCTCAAAAACCAGAAAACCAAGCGCGATGCCGAGCGGGATGGCGATGGCAGCGAAAATCGCGAAGTGCAGCGCGAAATTGGCGGTGAAGCCGCGGCTCCACGTGATGGCGTAGCCGGTGCCGTCGAGCCGGCGCAGCAGCACGAACGCGGCCACGGCAGTGCTCAGCGCCAGCAGGATCGCGAGCGTGTGCGTCAGAAGCGGTGGATAGGGAAACACGCGGTAAAGGAGCCGCGTCGGCACGGGCAACACGGCCGGCAGCGATATCAGCAGCAGCGCGGCGTAATCCTCCCACGTGCCGGGCGATTTTCCGGCGCTCGATGCCAGCAACAGCGCGGGCAACACGCAGTACCCCGCGCCGAGCACCAGAAATTTCCAACTGCCGGAAACCGCCAGCGAATAAACCAGCACGGCGAACAGCGGAATGAGCGCGATGAAATACGAGCCGTGCCCGGCAAGTGAGCGTTGCGCGGATTGCAGGACGCGCGGCACGGCCAAGAACAGCTCGAACCCAAAGAGAACAGCGGCAATGCCGAGAGCGATGGCAAACGCGCGGCCGTGAAATCCGCGGCGCCCGCCTTCGAATGCTGCCAGGGCGACGACCATGGCCCATACGACGAGCGCCGCCCCAAAATTCAGCTGCCAGGATTTTCCCGATGGCGACATGCGCCAGGATTTTACCGGACGCGCCGCGCGCCGGGCGAAGAACTTCAGCGTAAAACTTCAGGATAAGAACTTGATTTGAGATTCCGCGTCGGCGATGCTGTCGCGTGCCTCCGGCGCAGGAAATTCCCGTCAAACAACGTCTCGCTTACATCGACTGGCTGCGCGGACTCGCGTGCGTGGTGATGTTTCAGACGCACTGCTACGATTCGTGGCTCGGCGGAGCGGCTCGAGACGGAAAATTCATTCGCTGGTCGCAACTCGGCGGTACGCTACCCGCCCCGCTGTTCCTGTTCCTCGCGGGGATTTCCTGCGCGCTGCTCACCGGCCGCATGCGGGAGCGGGGCAACGCGCCCGGCGCGATCGCCCGCACCACGATCCTGCGCGGCGCCGAAGTTTTCGGGCTGGGCCTGCTGTTTCGCGTGCAGGAGTTCGTCCTGGGCCAGCCGGCCGCGCCATGGACCGACTTGCTGCGCGTCGACGTCCTCAACGTCATCGGCATTTCGCTCATGTTGATGGGCGCGGTGAACTTCCTCGCGCGCGGCCGCGCGGTCAATGTCGTGCTCGCGGCCGCGACCGCAGCCGCGATCTCAATGGCCACGCCGCCGCTTTGGACCACGTGGCGCCCGCGGTTCTTGCCCTGGTTTCTGGAGTCCTACATCAACGGCGTGCACACATTGGGAGCGCCGCAGCCGTGGCTGTTCCCAATTTTTCCGTGGACCGCGTTCGCATTCGCCGGCCTGGCCGCCGGATTATTGCTTTTCAGCGAGTGGCCGTCGAAAAATCCGGGACGTGCGACGGCGCTCTTCGGCGCCGCGGGCGTCGGTTTGTTTTACCTGTCGTCATGGCTCGACAAATTACCCCCGCTCTATTCGGTTTACGACTACTGGCACACCAGTCCCAATTTTTTCCTGGCCCGCGTCGGCATTCTGCTGGTGATCCTGTGGATCGGCTACGCGTGGTGCCGCTGGGGACTCGGACAGATCGGCTTCAGCCCGCTCATACAACTCGGCCAGGCCTCGCTGCTCGTCTACTGGGTGCACCTGGAATTCGTCTACGGGCGGTTCTCGATTTTGCCGAAGCGCGCCGAGCCGGTCTGGGCGGCCTCCCTGGGTCTGCTGGTGATCACGGCGGCGATGGTCGCGCTGGCCACCTGGCGCACACGATGGAAAGGTCGCGGCGGAGATATTTTGGCGCGTCTGAAGCGGGTTCCGCGAATCGCGGGAAACGCGTGAACTGAATCGGGGCTACTGGCGGTTTGGGCGGGCGGTGGAAGCAGCCTCAACGGGCCGCGGCGCGGTTTCAAAAATGAACTCGTGGGGTTTCGCCAGGCCCATCTCCTCGCGCGCGATGTGCTCGATCGACTGCGGATCGTTCTTCAGCGATTCCACGCGTTGCTGCAACTGCTGATTTTCCTCGTTGATCCTGTCGATTTCGCTCTGCACCGACGCCGCTTCTTTCTGCGCGCGCCGCATGGCCATCACCCCGTGCGTGCCGAACACATCCTGCAGCAGCAGCGCCGTGAACGCGAGAGCCAGGAACCAGCTCGCATTCCGGCGGCAGAATTGCCGCAACTGTTCGGCAAAGCTCAGCGGATTGTCGCTCCGGGCTTCCATGCGGGCCCTATGATTGCACGATCCAGGCGCGCGCGTCAGCGGCCAGTTTGTCGGATTCCGCCTGTGATGTCGATTCAGTATAGATGCGCGCCACGGGCTCGGTTCCCGAGGGGCGCATCAAAATCCACGAGCCGTCCTCGAAAGTCAGCTGGCAGCCGTCGGTGCGATCGATTTTGGTCACGCGGCGGCCGGCGAAGGTCTTGAAATCTTCCTTCAGCCGCGCGGGCAGTTGGGCCTGCGCGTCATCCGGCAGGTGCAGGTTCAGCCGCACAGGCCAGAATTCGCGGCCCACGCGCTTGAACAGATCGCGGAGCTGCTCGCCCAGCGTCGCCTGGCGCGCGGCGATCATTTCGGCCACCAGCAGGCAGGCCAGCACGCCGTCTTTTTCCGGCAGGTGTCCGCGGATGGTCATTCCCGCGCTTTCTTCGCCGCCCAGCGCGATTTTATCTTCGCGCAGCAGCGGCCCCACGTACTTGAAGCCCACCGGCGTCTCGTAGACTTTCACGCCGTAAAGCTTTCCCACCGCGTCCAGCAATTGCGTGGTGGCCACGCTGCGGGAAGCGCCCAGCTTGTAGCCGCGCGTTTCGAGCAGATAGTCGAATGCCAGGCCGAGGATGTGATTCGGCTGCACGAACGTGCCGTCGCGGTCGATGATGCCGAAGCGGTCGGCGTCGCCGTCGGTGGCCAGGCCCGCGAGCGCCTTTTTTTCGGCCACGGCTTGGATCAGCGGCTTCAGATTTTCTTCCGAAGGATCGGGCCCGGTGCCTTCAAAAAGCGGGTCGCGATTCGCCCGGATTTCGGTAACGGCAATGCCGCCCTCGCGCAGGATGCGATCGAGCGAGCCCGCGCCGCAGCCGTGCACCGCGTCGCAGACGAAGCCGCCTTTCGCTTTCGCCAGCACGTCGAAGCGGATCATCTTGCGCAGCTGTTCGAAATACGGCTCGCGCGGTTGGATGCCGGGGAAATCGTTTTTCACTTCGTGATGGGTGGTGTCGCCTTCGGGCAGCGCCGCGGCCCGCTTCTCGATGTCCTTGGTCACTTCCGGCAGCGCCGGCCCGGCGTCCGGCCCGGAAAATTTCAGGCCGTTGTACGCCGCGGGATTGTGACTGGCGGTGATGTTCACTCCGCCGTCGAGCTTGCCGTGCAGGATGGCGTGCGCGATCACCGGCGTGGGCGTCGGCTCGCCGCACATCAGGATTTTGCAGCCGTGCGCGCGCAGCACTTCGGCCGCCGCCAGCGCGAATTCAGGCGAAAAAAATCGCGTGTCGTAGCCAACCACGACCGTCGGGTTCTTCGATTTCGCCAGCAGGTGGCCGGCGATCGCGGCCGACGCGCGGCGCACGCCGGGGAAAGTAAAATCCTCGGCGATAATTCCTCGCCAGCCGGAGGTGCCGAAATGGATCGTTATGTTTGCCATGGAGCGGTATTGTATCGTGGCGCGCCTGAAGAGCGCATCGGGTGTTCAGGGGATTGCACGGCGCGGGGTATGCTTGAATGACGGATAAAATCGTGGTGCTCGTGACGTGCGGTTCGGCTCGCGAGGCCTGCACCATCGCGCGAAAGTTGGTCGAGGCCCGGCTCGCGGCCTGCGGCAACGTGGTCGAGGCCCCGGTGCGGTCCATCTACCGCTGGCAGGGAAGAGTCGAGTCGTCCCGCGAATTTCTGCTGATCCTGAAAAGCTCACGCCGACGTTTCGCAGCCCTCGAACGTGAAATCCGCAAGCTGCACAGCTACGACGTGCCGGAAATCATCGCCCTGCCGCTGATTACAGGATCGTCTACCTATCTGAAGTGGATTTCGAAGTCGACCACACGCGCAGGAGAATAAATAGCTCAGAGGGCTGGGTGGCGCCGCCCATTCGCATCCCGGGCTATGTGACGGCTGGAATTCGCATCTTCGGCCTCGAGGGCCCGCTTCAGACTACGCCGGTAAATCCACGACTGACCGAATGGAATGACGCCTCCGAGCAGGACGAGCGCGCCTTCATAAGGTGGCAGGTCCTTTCGCCCACTCCCGACGACCCATGAACGGGGCAGTTGCGGGCGAATGGATAACGCGAAAGTGAGCGCCAGCAGGATCACCACGAGCCAGACGCAATGGACGGCCAAAAGGTGCGGCAGCTGACTTCGCACGGATTTGTTGCGCAAGCTGTACCCGTGCCAGGCTCTTGAATCACAAAATACAAGAAAGAACACGTAGGCAGTATCTATGACGATCGTGTCGACCGATATCCCGTACGGTTTATCGCTTAGGGATATGCAAAGGAAGAGCATCGCCATCGCCCCGCCAAACCCGCCAAGCCACGTGAGGAACATCTCGAGACCAGACGCCCGCGGAGGTCTGTCCATCTCGTCGAGCGGGATGCTTTCGCGATCGCTTTCCTGAGTCACGCTACCGACAGATTTACATCATCCCGTATGGACGAGCAACGCAAGGCCAGCCGTGCGTTCAATTCTGGTTAACTGGTCAAGATGGATGGCTACGGTGCGCTGGAGGTTGACGCCGGAGCCGGTTACTTTGGCGGGTCCGCGAACGCATGCTGCACGATCGCCAGCGGCGCCACGTGCTCCGGCTTCACGTACTGATTCACGATAAATCGCTTCCCGTCCTTCGTGACGTCATAGGTATAGAGATCGGTCGACGAAATCGGCGCCCGCCCGCGGATCTGAAAGAGCGCCACCGGAGCGCCGGACGAAAACGTCCCGCCCGTTTCCACCGGCACCTCCATCAGCGTCTCTGTCGGCCCGATGTAATAGATCTCCTTGCTGTCTCCTCGCCAGCGCGGTTCCGAACCGCCTCCGCGCGACACTTGCCACTTTCCCGCCGCCGCCGGGAACGTCGTCACGTAAATTTCCCACTCGCCCGACTCATTCGACGCGTAAGCCACCCATTTTCCGTCCGGAGAAATCTGCCCGTTCGTCTTGCTCGAGTCTTTCGGCAGGAACTGCGTAATCGTGCCTCCGCTCGCGGGAACCAACACCAGCACGGAACCCAGTGAATCCTGGGTGTTGGTCTGCAGCGCGCAAAGAATCTGCGAATCGTCGGCGGACCACGAGTTCGGAATCAGGTCGTAGCTCCCCGCGTTGTCCACGCCCTTCATGGCGCTGGTCAGTTTCACCAGCGTCTTCGCCGGCTGCAATCCGCTGGCGTTCTTCAGTTCCACGCCGGACCCGCCCGCCACTGTGCGGTAGGCCACCATTTTGCCGTCGCGCGACCACACGCCATCCGTTTCTTCCGCTGGATCGAACGTGAATCGCGTGCTCCTCGTTTTCGCGAGCTCTTCGATCCACACATCTGTGTTGTTCGCCTTCAGGTCGGTGATGTCCACGGTCACCCGCTCGCCGTCCGGCGAGAGCGTCGGATTGGCCTGCACCCCTGGTTCGCCCGCGCGCCCCAACTCTTTTCCCCCCGCGTCGTACCACGTCAGCACCGATTGCGCCGCCTCCGTCGTGGCGCTGTAGACCACGGTGCCATCCAGCGCCACGGCGAACGCCCCCCAGTAAACGGATGGTTGGTAACCCACCGAATCGGCAATCACCCGCGGCTCTCCGGATACCATGCCCTTGTCCGCGTCCAGGGCGATGGCCCGCAGCGCTTTCTGCTCGTCCAGGTACAACAGCGTTCCGTCCGCATATTCCGGATTGGACTGGGCTGAAATGAGCTTGGTGATTGTTTTTCCGCTGAGCGAGCTCAGGTAAATCGCGGAAACCGCGGATTCCTGCGCCGTCCCGAACCGTGCCGCCAGAAACAGGAAATGATCTCCATCCGGCAGAAACATCGGCCAGCGATTCGAATCGACGTTCGAGGCCGCCGGAATCACCATCGCCGTTCCGGTTCCATCCGCGTTCACGCGCCAGATCGGCCCGCCAGGATCGGGCGTGTACAGGATCACGTTCTTCGATCCCCACGTCCCGCCGCGCGCAAAATTCACGCGTGCCAGCGTTTGTACGGAGTTATTCGCCAGAGAAATCTTTGCCAGCCGGCTGTTTGCGAAAAATCCCACCGCCGTGTCGTCCGGCGACCAGAACGGATAGCTCGCGTCTTCCGTTCCGGCCAGTTCCGCGGCGTTCGCGCTCCCGATCCGCTGGACGAAAAGCATCGGGATGCCGCTCTTGTCGTCCGGCGAGACGTACGCCAGCATTTTTCCATCCGCGGAGATCGCCAGGTTGTTCACTTCGCCCGGCACCGTGATGGCGAATTGCATTCGCGAGGCCGGAGCGGCGGGTTGGCGCGCCAGCCACCAGGTCACCGCTGCCGCCGCGATCAGCGCAACGGTCACGGGCGCCCACAGCTGCCATGAAATGCGCCGGGGCGCGCCCAACGCCGCGGACGATCTCGTCAATCCGCTGGTCTCGGATCCAGACAGCGCGCTTAACGCGAATGACAGGTCGCGCGCCGATTGAAATCTCTGTTCCGGACTTTTTTCCAGGCAGCGCCGCACGATGCGGTCCAGCGCCGGTGATACCGGCCGCGTCGCCTCCTCAATCTCCGGCGGATCTTCGCGCAGGATCGCCGTCATCGTTTCGGCCGGTGTGTCGCGCCGGAACGCGCGCACCCCGGATAGCATCTCGTAGAGCACGGCGCCGAACGCAAAAATGTCCGTTCGTGCGTCCGCCGCCTGACCGCGCACTTGTTCGGGCGCCATGTAGCCCGGCGTGCCCAGCACCACGCCGGCGACCGTCGGCCCGGAAGTCATCGTTGCCTGCAGGACGCTGTTTGCCGCGTCGCCCGACGCTTGCACCAGCTTCGCCAGTCCGAAGTCGAGGATTTTGATGCGCCCGTCTTTCGTGACGTAGATGTTTTCGGGTTTCAGGTCCCGGTGCACGATTCCTTTTTCGTGCGCGGCGGCCAGTCCGTGCGCGATCTGCACTCCGTACTCAATCGTTTTGCGCTGAGTGAGCGGTCCACGATCGAGCATGTCGCGCAGGCTTTCGCCTTCCAGCAGTTCGGACACCAGGTAAGGCGAACCCTCGTGCTGGCCAATGTCAAATACCGCGAGGATGTTTGGATGGTTCAGCGCCGCGACGGCCCGGGCTTCCTGCTCGAAGCGCCGCACGCGGTCCGCGTCTTTCGCGAACGATCCGGGGACAATTTTCACCGCGACGTCGCGCCCCAGCCGCGTGTCGGACGCGCGATACACCTCGCCCATCCCGCCCGCGCCGATCGCGCCGAGGATTTCGTACGGACCTATTTTCGTGCCAACCGGAAGCGCCATGCCGTCTGCGGATTATACAGACTTGCCCGGGCAATCGGGCAATCCTCGCGCGGTGTTGCGCATCGCCCGGCGCGTTCGCGATCGGCGAAAAGCCGGCACTATACTTGAGGCTACTTGAGGCCCGCGCGGACTTGGAGTACAAAGGAAACGTGATCGACACGCGCAACGATTTCCTCTCGATTCGAAGAAGCTTGGCAGGTCTTGCCGTGCTGGCTGTGCTTGCCGCGGCGGCCTTCGCCCAGGATACCCACCCCAGCCAAAGCGGTTCGTCGGGTGGCGCAGCTTCGAGCGCATCGTCCTCCAGCAACGCCAAATCGAAGGATGACAAGAAACAGGCGGCCGAACCCGCCACCGCGAAGCTCCGTATCACCGTCGTCGATCCCAAAGGGAATCCCGTCGACAACGCCAGCGTCTACGTGCGCTACAACGAGACGAGTGGCTTCTTCCACAAAGATAAACTCGCCGAGCTCAGCTTCAAGACCAACCAGCAAGGCGCGCTGAAAGTTCCCGAAGTCCCGCAGGGCCGCGTGATGGTTCAAGTGATCGCGAAAAACTGGCACACGTTCGGGCAGTGGTACGACGTGAACCAGGACGAGCAAACCATCGCGATCAAGCTCGAACCTCCCGTGAAGTGGTACTAGAGAAAACTTTCCAGTCGCTCGCGAACCCGCTCCCCGCACGCTGGACGGGCTGAATTGCCCGGAAACAATCGCGCCGCAAACCAAATTTCGCCAGGAAAATTTTCTCGCTAGTACTTTTCTGCACCGAATTTGTGCAAACAGGATTAAAGCCAATCCCAAAGCGCAATTTCAAACCGCGCCGCCGTCATTTCCACACGGTTTTCAACAGAACTGTTGAAAACTTTCACACAGCATTCACGAAGATTCGCGAACGGCGCGCGCGTGTGGCGAGCAAATTGCTCCTTCTACGCAACTCACGTAGTCTCCCGCGCGTGGTAACATTTCTATCCGTCATCTGAAACGATTCGAACGAAATTGAAGGAACTGATCATCAACGCGGACGATTTCGGTTACACGCGCGGCGTGAACGAAGGAATTATTCGCGCGCATCGCGACGGTATTTTGACCAGCGCCACTCTCATGGCCAATGGCGCGGCGTTCGACGACGCGGTCGATCGCGCCAAAGCGAATCCAAAACTCGGCGTTGGCTGCCATCTCGTGCTCACCGGAGGCAATTCCGTCGCGCCCCGCGAAAAAATTCCTTCGCTCGCCGACTCCCAGGGCCGTCTGCCGCTCTCCCTCGGCGCGCTGGTCGCGCGCTTGAGCCTCGGCGCCATCCGCGCCGCGGACATCGAGACGGAATTGAGCGCCCAGCTCGAAAAAATCCGCCGCGCCGGCATCGAACTGACGCACGTCGACACCCACAAGCATACGCATGTCCATCCTCGGGTCATGAGCGCCATCGGCCGCGTCGCGCAACGCCACGGCATCACCCGCATCCGCAATCCAATCGAAGGCTTTCACGACTCCTGGCGCACCGCCCGCAGCGAACACACCCCCCTCGCCCTCAACATGGCGGCGTCCACCGCCGTCCGGTCGGTCGGCTCATGGTTTCAATCTACCGCGCGTCGCTATGGCCTGCGTTCGCCCGAACATTTCCTCGGCCTCGCCATCACCGGCAGCGTCAGCGCCGCCGCCTTGTGCCGCCTGATCGGCTCGCTCGCCGACGGCCGCACCGAAATCATGACCCACCCCGGCCTCTGCGACGACGAGCTGCGCCACACCGACACGCGCCTGAACCAACAGCGCGAGACCGAGCTCGCCGGCCTGCTTTCCCCCGACGCCCGCCGTCTGGCGGAATCAAAAGGCATCCGCCTGATCAGTTATCGAGAATTGAACTAAGGTCGCAAGTCGAACGGAACTCGGCCCCGCCCCGCGCTAGAATTTCCTCAAGTACCAGCATTCCGGAATTCAATCTCGAGGGGGAATCATGAAGCGATTCAAGTCAGCGATGATCTGCGCGTGTTGCATCGCCGCGGCGGCAGCCGTGGCCAGCGCCCAGCGCGGCGGCATGGGCATGCGTCCGCCGATGCCCATGGGAATTTTCACTCCGACCGTCGGCGCCGGTGCGGTCTACGACGAGACGAATCAGGACGGCAGCAAGAACACCATCGAATACGATTTGATCGCCAAGGATTCCGCCGGCGGTCGCGACGCCTACTGGCTGGAATTCGTCACGAATCAAAAAATGGGCCAGATGGTGATGAAGATGGAAATCGTCCCGGGCTCGGACCAGCCCGCTCTGCACATGATCATGCAGATGGGCTCGAATCCTCCGATGGAAATGAGCCAGATGATGCAGCGAGGCAATTCGGCCAAGCCGAACTACGACGTGCGCAACGGCTCTCAGGATCTCGGCAAGGAATCCGTCACCACTCCGGCCGGCACGTTCGCTTGCGAACACTACCGGTCAAGCGACGGAGGCGATACCTGGGTCAGCAATCAAGTCCCGCCGTTCGGCATGGTGAAATCCGTGAACAACGGCACCACGCTCGTCGTCAGCAAGATCGTCTCGAACGCGAAGGACAAAATCACCGGCACGCCCGTCCCATTCAACCCGCAGCTGATGATGCAGGGGATGCAGAACCAGTAGTCGACCAACGCGCCGTCATTCTGAGCGGAGCGGCCCGACGCCGTTGGTTTTCGTCCCGGCGAAGCCGGGATGCCGGGCCGCGCAGCCGAAGAATCTCTCCCCGGCGCAACAAGGGGCGGAGGGTCTTAGAGGTGCATCACTCCAGATCGGGTGGGGTCACCCGGGCGATCCACGAATCGTAATCGCCGGTGTATCCCACCTGCTTCTGCCGCTCGCGAATCCGTTTCTCGATCGCTGCGATTGCCGCAGTCGAAAGCGCCGGCAGCCCGCGCAAACTGGCCTCGACCGCCTGAGCTTGTCCCGCCGCCCGCGCTTCCGCCGGCGCAAACGACGGCCTCGCGTCCAAACCCGGATCCTCGTCATCCGCGCGCAGATAATTTTCCACTAGGTGCTTCGTCACTTTCTGGCTGTGCACCAGCGACACGTGAATATTCCCCTGTCCGGTCACCACGTTCCCCACGCCGAACACATGCTCCGCGCCCGCATAGCGCGGCAGCTCTTCGTTGCCGAACGTGTAGTATTCGCCCTTCATCGCCACGCCCGGCAAAACTTCCGGCACCGACCCGATCGACGAGATCACCAGCGGCGCGCGCAGCTCGCGCTCGCTGCCGGGAATCGCTTCGCAGCGCCGCCCTTCGAGCTGCGTATCCGCGACGCGCAATCCCGCCACGCGCTCGCCCTCGACGATCAACCCCGTTGCCACGCTGCGCTCCCGCACGTGGAATAAATATTTCTCCTTCGCCAGCCGCAGCATTTTCTGCCGGACGATCTCCGTCTTGGCCATCTGCTCGGGCGTCGCATGGTCCGGCGCGTGCGCCAGCGGCATGTCTTGTTCGCGCCGCCGGTAAATCAGCAGGCAGCCCTTCACGCCCAGGCTCGCCGGATCGATCCCGTGCGCCCGGCATGCCGCCGGAATTCCTTTTTCCAGTTCGTGCATGTCGACGTGCACACCGCGCGCCCGCAGCGCCCGCTCGTAGTTTTCGATTTGCAGAATTTTTACCACGTCGATCGACGCGAGGCCTCCACCCACCACCAGCGCCTCGTCCGGCGTTTCGTAGCGCGGGCCGGTGTAGTCGCGTTCGTTTTTGTGGTTGTACCAGTAGATGAATGGATTCTGGTAAACGAGGCCGCGATCGACGTATTTCTCCGCGCCCGGCACGCCCAGATCGCGGTCGCGCCACGCGCCGTTCGCCAGGATCACCGCGGAAAATCCCCACGCGCGCGTGAATTCCTCGAACGGGATGTCGCGCCCCAGCCGCGTGCAGGGGACGTAGTCCACGCCGGGCTTTTTCAGCCGCGCATCGATGTGGGCGTATTCCTGCCGCCGCTGCTCCACGTGCCAGCGCGGCAATCCGTCCTCGATTTTTCCGTAGGGACGCGCGTTCTGCTCGATCACCGCCACGCGCACTCCGTGATCGGCCAAAATCTCCGCGGCCACGGAGCCGGAAATCGCTCCGCCGACCACCGCGACAAAATGTTTCCCCTTTTCTGGCATCGGCTGCGGTAGCGGCGACAAACTCCCCCAAGTTCCTCGCGCGAAGGCAGCCGGATTGTACCGCAGGTCGCTCGCCTTTCGGTTTCGCCTTTCCGGGCGCTCCATGCTCGGAGTTCGAGGGCGCCGTCCTTCGGCTCCGGCTTTGTTGTCTTGACATCCGTAGTGCCCCGGCCTGCAATCTGCTATATTGCGGGCACTGGGGATTCCGGGGGACGTCTGCGCATCCCACGCACCGCGCGCGGCGGACCAAAAAGGGGGCTGGGAATGCACGTCGGCTACGGCGCGGGCTTTCAACATCTGGGCGGCTACTCCGACCGGCAGTTCATGAGCGAGGAAATCGGCAACTGCATTCGCGCCGAGGAACTCGGTTTCGAATCCGTCTGGTGCACCGAGCACCATTTCGACGATTACTCCGTCAGCCCCGATCCCTGCCAGCTGCTTTCCTACGTCGCCGGCCGCACGAAAAAAGTGAAGCTCGGCTCCATGGTCATCGTGGTGCCCTGGCACGACCCGGTGCGTCTGGCCGAGCAGATTTCGCTGCTCGACCACGTCTCCGACGGCCGCTACATCCTCGGCTTCGGCAGGGGACTGGCCCGCCGCGAATTCGAAGGCCTGCGCATCGACCAGAACGAAGGCCGCCAGCGCTTCGACGAATACGCCAAGCTGGTGCTCGACGCGCTCGAGACCGGTTTCATCGAAGGCGGCGAACACGTGAAGCAGCCGCGCCGCGAAATTCGCCCGCGCCCGTTCAAGTCCTTCAAGGGACGCTCGTTCGCCGCGGCCGCTTCCCAGGATTCCGTCCCGGTGGTCGCCAAGCTCGGCCTCGGCATGCTGGTGATCATCCAGAAAGCGTGGAAGCTGGTCACCGCGGATATGGAGCGCTACCACGCGCTGTGGAAGGAATATCACCCGAACGAAGAGCCGCCCAAGCCCTTCTGCTCGGGCTTCGTCTTCGTCGACGAAAGCGGCGATCGCGCCGAGGAGCTCGCCCGCAAATATCTGGCGCTCAACTACCGCACCGCACTCGAGCA
>Ga0335085_10009248_pt1 | contig 14896 bp, 13 predicted proteins | sample Lox_Sample_45_FD_206712 | JGI IMG/M metagenome (GOLD analysis project Ga0335085, IMG submission 206712) | Soil microbial communities from Loxahatchee National Wildlife Refuge, Florida, United States - Lox_Sample_4.5 | ecosystem: Environmental > Terrestrial > Soil > Wetlands | place: USA... | reverse complement strand
GTAGTCGCTCGCATACACACCGACGTACTCGCTGGGCGGTCGCGCCGGTGCGGCGTTGGCCGGCGGTTGCTTGCCCACCAGCGAGCCCTCCGGGTTGTTGATCCAGCCGATCCCCTTCTTGTACAGCGCCGCCCAGTCTTCGCGAACCTGGCCGTACTGCACCAGATCCATGAATTGCGCGGTCAGCGTCTCCGGTATGCCATAGGGCGCGCCGTTGGTCAGGGCGATGATGGCGACGTCCTCGGACGGCATCACCACGAAGTTCGTCGCCTCTCCATTTGTGAAGGCGCCGGAATGGCTGTACGTCGTGCGGCCCGACGAGTTCACCGACACCGCGAACCCGTGACCGTAGAAGCTGGCCCGCGCCTTGGGCGTCGCCGGGGGCGTCGAAACGATCTGCGGGGTCACGGCAGGCAGCAGCGCCTCGGGCGCCGCGATCCGCTGGCCGTTGTAAGTTCCGTTGCCCAGCACCATCGTTAGCCAGCGGGCCATGTCGTTGACCGACGAACTCACCCCGGCGGCGGGCGACTGGGGATCGGGATCCCGCTGGAATCGCGGCTCCCATTTGTCTCCGACTTTGACGTGGTTGACGGCGTGGTTGGGCCGGGCCGTGAAGTCGGCGAAGCGTGAGCTTGTCGACGTCATCCCCAACGGGCGGTAGAGCACCTCCTCGGACAGGTCCTCCCACGGTTTGCCCGCCGCGGCGGCCACCGCCTCGGCGGCGGCTGTCAGCCCGAAGTTGGTGTAGGCGTAGCTGATTCGAAACGGTGCCAGCGGCAGGTAGCGCATCCGCTCCAGCGACTGGCGACGGTCGTAGTCCAGATCCTCCAGTTGGTCAGCGGCGTGGTCGGGCAGCCCCGAGCGATGCGAGTACAGATCGCCGACGGTCACATGGCTGGTGACGTACGGATCGCTGAGCACGAACCACGGCAGCTTGGACGCGACGGGCATGTCCCAGGTGACCACCTTGTCGGTCACCTCATGCGCCACCACCGTCGCGCCGACCGATTTGGAGATCGAGGCCAACTGGAAGACGGTGTCGGCATCGACCTTGTTGTCCGCGCCGTCGCCCTTGCGGGTGTCTTTGACACCAAATCCCTTGGCATACAGAGTCTTTCCACCGTATACAACGGCCACCGCCATCCCCGGGACGCCGGTCGCCTTCATCAGGTCAGCGACCAGGCCGTCCACCTTTGCGATGGCCTGGTCGATGCGACCGGCGGGAATGTCCACACCCGACACTTCGGAGGGCGGGCCCGTGAGTGACGGCAGAGTGGATGCCCGTTGCCCGGTACCGCAGCCCGTCAACGCCAGCAAGGTGACTACGACGGCGACCGCGTGTTTCGTCATGGCCGCACTCTAGACCGGCGACCAACCGCAAAAGCACCCATTTCGTGCCGAAATGAGGTGCTTTTGCTGGGGCTCGCGCTACAAGCGCCACCACGGGTGGAACCGCAGCGGCCCGGCCGGATCGATTCGCTGGCCGGGCGTGGGCACCGCCACCTTGACGCCCTCAGGCTCAGCCGCTTTGAGCAGCCGCTCGACCGGCTCCGCCCACGGGTGGGGTGCCAGCCGGAAGGTGCCCCAGTGCACCGGCACCAACAGCCCCGAGCCCGAGTCGGTGACATCCAGATGCGCCCGGACGGCTTCCTCGGGGTTCATGTGGATGTCCGGCCACGCCGTGTTGTAGGCCCCGATGGGCAGCAGCGTCAGGTCGAACGGTCCGTGGTCGGCACCGATATTCGTGAAGCTCTTGGTGTAACCGGTGTCGCCGCCGAAGTACGCGCGGTGGTTCGGACCGATAAACGCCCATGACGCCCACAGCGTGTTGTTGCGGGTGAATGACCGCCCCGAGAAATGGCGGGCCGGCATGCAGACCACGGTGAGCTCGTCGACCCGTGCGCTCTGGTTCCAGTCGAGTTCGACGATGCGGTGTTCGGGGATGCCCCACGCGCGCAGATGAGCACCCACGCCGAGCGGCACGAAAAACGGGGCCCGCTGCGTGCGGGCCAGCGCGATGACCGTGTCGAGGTCGAGGTGGTCGTAATGGTCATGGCTGATGACCACCGCGTCCACCGCCGGCAGCCCTTCCAACTGCACCGGCGGCGGGTGCAGCCGCCGCGGGCCGACGATGTCCGACGGTGAGCATCGGTCACTCCATACCGGATCGGTGAGCACGCGGTAACCATCGATTTCCACCAGCGCCGTCGAGTGACCGAACCAGCTGACGGCGAGCGGGCCGGCAGCACCGCGATAGATCTGCGGCGAGGCCAACGGAATCGGCGCCGAAGGCCTGGTGGCGCTGCGCGGGCCCAACAACTCCCACACGATTTGCCGCCATTCCTCGCGGTCCATGATGTACAGCGTCGCCGGGTCGAGATTGACGAAGACGCCGTCGCTGTATTGGGGAGACCCCTCGGCCACCGCCCGGATCGACGCCGGGTGGGCGCCCCGCTCTGCCTCGGTGCCATGCAGCGCCCGCAACAGCCATCCCCCGGCGGCGAACGAGACAGTGCCAGCGGCCAACCGCAGCGCCGAGCGCACCATGACCTCTACGCCCCTTGGAATTTGGGCGGCCGCTTCTCCACCCGGGCGATCTGCGCCTCGATGACGTCCTGGCTGGCCCAGGCCCGGTCGAAGAGCTCCTTGTGCTCGGGCCACGCTTCCTCGATGGAACCGTCGTCGTTGAGCACCCGCTTGGCGTGCTGTATCGCCAGTGGCGCCAGGCCGGCGATTTCGGCCGCCCAGGCCTGCGCGTCGGCCAGCGTCCCGATCCGATTGGCCATCCCGGTGTGCAGCGCCATGTCGGAGGTCAGCTTCTCGGCGGTCAGCAGCATCGCGCGCGCCCGCCCGTGACCGACCAGCGACGACAGCCGCCGGATGCTCCAGTTGTCGAGGGCCAGGCCGTACCTCGACGTCGGAAACTGGAAGAAAGCCTCCGGCGCGACCACCCGCAGGTCACATTGCATGGCCAGCTGCAGGCCGGCGCCGATGGCCGGGCCGTTGATGGCGCCAATCACCGGTACCGGCGCCGCGTCCATCACCTTGTGCAACTCGATGAGCCGATCGGGGTAATCGGCGGCGAACGCGTCTCCGCTCAGGTCCGCCCCCGCGCAGAACACCGTGCCCTGGCCAGTCAGCACAATGACCCGGGTCTCCCCGTTGCCGGCCTTCAATATGGCTTCTCGCAGTTCGTCGACGAGCTGGGAATTCAGGGCATTGCGGCGCTCGGGGCGCTGCAGCTCAATCGTCATAACCGCTTCGGCCTGGGTGATACCGATCATGGCCGCAAGGATATATAAGGCGCACCCGGCGGTGCGAATCCCATCTGCCACTCGCGTAACCGCAGCTAGCGATCACTTTCGGCAATACGACCGTCCTGCTCAGAGGCTCAAGTGACAGATGTGACAGTGCGCGCCCCGGCCCTCTAGCCTCATTGAGTGAGCCATATCACTACCGGCCAGGTGCTGGCCACCGTCCTGGACGAGGGCTCTTTCGTCAGCTGGGACCAGAGGCCGCCGGCCGTGCCGGTGTCCGAGTCCTATGCGCGCGAGCTCGCCGCCGCCCGCACCGCCACCGGCCTGGACGAGTCGGTGCAGGCCGGCGAGGGGCGGGTCTTCGGGCGCCGCGTGGCGGTCGTGGTCTGCGAGTTCGGCTTCCTCGGCGGCTCGATCGGCGTGGCAGCCGCCGAGCGCATCACCACCGCCGTGCAGCGGGCCACCGCCGAACGCCTGCCCCTGCTGGCCTCGCCGAGCTCGGGCGGCACTCGCATGCAGGAGGGCACGGTCGCATTCCTGCAGATGGTCAAGATCGCCGCGGCCGTGCAACTCCACAAACTGGCGCACCTGCCCTACCTGGTTTACCTGCGCAATCCGACCACCGGCGGGGTGTTCGCATCGTGGGGATCGCTGGGTCACGTCACCGTCGCCGAACCGGGGGCGCTGATCGGCTTCCTCGGGCCCCGGGTCTACCGGCTGCTCTACGGCGAGCCGTTCCCGGCCGGTGTCCAGACCGCGGAGAACCTGCAGCGGCACGGCGTGGTCGATGCCGTCGTGCCGCTGCAGGAACTGCGTCAGACGTTGGACCGTGCCCTGACGGTGATCGCCGACCCTCCCGACGCGCCGCCCACGCCGCAAGCACCCGAACCGGTGCCCGACGTGCCGGCCTGGGACTCGGTGCTGGCGTCACGACGGCCCGAGCGACCGGGTGTCGGGCAGCTGCTGCAACACGGGGCCACCGACCGGGTGCTGCTGTCCGGCACCGGTCAGGGCGAGGCGGCGACCACCCTGCTGGCCCTGGCCCGATTCACCGGCCAGCCCGCGGTGGTGCTCGGCCAGCAACGGACGGCAGGCGGCGGGAAGGTCGGGCCCGCGTCGCTGCGCTCGGCCCGACGCGGCATGGCGTTGGCCGCCGAGCTGCGCCTGCCGCTGGTGCTGGTGATCAACACCGCCGGCCCCGCGTTGTCCGCCGAGGCCGAGCAGGGTGGGCTGGCCGGGCAGATCGCCCAATGCCTGGCCGAGCTGGTCACGCTGCACACCCCGACGGTGTCGGTGCTGCTGGGCCAGGGCAGCGGCGGACCGGCGCTGGCGATGGTGCCCGCCGACCGGGTGCTGGCCGCCTTGCACGGCTGGCTGGCGCCGCTGCCGCCCGAGGGTGCCAGCGCGATCGTCTTCCGCGACACCGACCACGCCCCCGAACTGGCTGCGGCCCAAGGCATTCGGTCAGCCGACCTGCTACGGTCCGGGATAGTCGACGCGATCGTCCCGGAGTATCCCGATGCCGCCGACGAGCCCGTCGAATTCTCCCGGCGACTGTCCGGCGCGATTGCCGCCGAGGTCCACGCGTTGCGCGAAATACCCGACGCCGAGCGCCTGGCCGCCCGACTGCAGCGCTACCGCCGCATCGGCCTGTCCGGCGACCTTTGACCGGGGTCGAGGTACCGCTGGATCGTCGGGCCCAACCATTCCACCACCTCGTCATGCGTCATCTCGACGACCGGCGGCAGCTGTAACACGAAGCGGCACAACGCCAGTCCCAGAATCTGGGTAGTGATCAGCCCGGCCCGCGCACCTGCTTCGCCGGCCGGCACGAACGACGCGACCAGCGGCTGCAGCTGGGTTCCGAAGATCTGCCGCATCCGTTGCGCCGCTTCGGCATTGGTGGCGCTGGAGCGCAGCAGAATCACCAGCGCGTCGTCGCCCTCCCAGCGCTGCAGAAAATGCCGGACCAGCGACCGCCCCAGTTCCCCGCGGTCCGTCGCGGCGAAATCGGGAAGCTCCAAATCGAAATCGGCGGCAGCGGCGAACAGCTTGTCCTTGTTGCCGTAGTAGCGCATCACCATCGCCGGATCCACCCCGGCGTCGGCCGCGATCCCCCGAATGGTCGCGCCCTGGAAGCCCGCCCTGCCGAACCGCTCCCGGGCCGCCGCCAGGATCACAGCCTTGGTCTCCACTGACGATCGTCGCATGTCAACAATTGTAGGCCAACAACTGTTGACATACACCTACGGCGCGCGCACTATTGACCTATGCCAACAAGCGTTGACTAAGACGAAGAGAGGGAACCACCATGAACGACACCGATGTCCTGGTTGTAGGCGCCGGACCCACCGGCCTCACCCTGGCCGCGTCCCTGCTCGCGCAGGGCATCCACACTCAAGTGGTCGACAAGCAACCGGCAGGCGCGAACACCTCGCGCGCAGCCGCGGTAAACGCCCGGACCCTCGAAGTGCTCGAAGGCATCGACGTCGCCCGGCGCCTGGTCAAGGCCGGCCTGATCGCCCCGCGCTTCACCATGCGGGAGGCTTCGAAACTTTTGATCCCGGTCGACTTCAGCACCCTGCCGACCGAGTATCCGTACACGCTGATGATCTCCCAGGCCGACACCGAACGACTGCTCGAAGAGCGCCTCAACGAACTGGGCACCAGCGAAACACGAGTGGTCCGGCCCAAGTCCCTGAGCCACCTGGATCAGGACGCAACCGGCGTCACCGCCACCTTCGACGACGGCGAAACCATCAGGGCCAGTTACGTTGTCGGAGCCGACGGCATGCACAGCACGGTGCGCGAACAGGCCGGCATCGGCTTCACCGGCGGCCAGTTCGCCGAGTCATTCGCCCTGGCCGACGTGCGCGTGACCGGCGCGGCGCCGCGCGACGAGGTGATCCTGTTCTACGCCAACGAAGGCCTCAACGTGCTGGCGCCGCTGCCCGACGACATCTTCCGCATCGTCGCCCCGGTCGCCGAGGCACCCGAAATGCCGTCGGCCGAGTTCGCCCAAAAGCTGTTGGACACCCGCGGCTTCGGGCCGGGCCGCACCACGGTCACCGAACTCCTGTGGGGATCGCGCTTCCGGATTCACCACCGTGTCGCCGACAGTTACCGGGCCGGACGGCTGCTGCTGGCCGGCGACGCCGCCCACGTGCACAGCCCCGCCGGCGGCCAGGGCATGAACCTGGGTATCACCGACGCGGTCGCGCTGGCCAACGCGCTCGCCGAAGTCCTGCACGAAGACGCACCGGCATCCGACAGCCTGGACACCTACAGCGCGGTCCAGCGCCAAAGGGCCCAGCAGGTGCTGACCCTGACCGGACGGCTGACCCGGGTCGCGACATTGCCGCGCCCGCTGCGCCCGATCCGCAACTCGGCAATGCGCCTGGCCGCCCATGTGCCCGCGACGCGACGCCAATTGGCTTGGCGGTTAAGCGGTCTCGTCTATCGGTGAGCCGCCGAGCAGCAGCACCCGGTCGGCGCCCTGGACGGCGTCCGACCGGTGCGCCATGACGATCGTGGTCCGGCCCGCCCGCACCGTGGCCAGCGCACGCCGGACCAACCGCCGGCTCGCAGAGTCCAGCGCCGACGTCGCCTCGTCCACGATGAGCACGGGCGTGTCGGCCAGGAACACCCGGGCCAGAGCGATCAGCTGACGCTGACCGGCGGACAGCCCGACGCCACCGTTGGTGACCTCGGTGCGGTACCCGTCGGGCAATGCGTCGATGAGTCGATCCGCGCCGATCGCGGCGGCCGCGGCCCTGACCTCGGCGTCGGTGGCCCCGGGCCGGCCGATGCGAATGTTGTCGGCGATCGTGGCGGAGAACAAGAAAGTCTCCCGGGTGACCAGCGCGACACTGCGACGCAGATCGGCCTGGGCGAGATCGCGAAGATCGACCCCGTCGAGGGTGACCGATCCCGAGGTCGGGTCGTAGAACCGGGCCAGCAGTCTGGCGATCGTGCTCTTGCCGGTACCGCTGGCCCCGATCAGCGCCACCGTCTGCCCGGCCGGCACGGTCAGTGACAGCCCGGAAAGGACCGGACGGCCCGGCAGGTAGCCGAAATGCACGTCGTTCAGGGCGACCGTGCCCCACACCAAACGTCGCGACGCGGCGGCTACGAACTCGACCGCGGGCCGCCTGGTGAGCACCGCGGCCAACTTCTCCAGCGCCGACGTGGCCGCCTGGAAGGAGTTGAAGAAGTGGGTCAGCTCGTGCATCGGATCGAAGAAGGAACGCAGGTACAGCAGGAAAGCCGCAAACGTGCCGATCGTCATGTCCCCGCGCAGCACTTGGCTGCCGCCGTAGAGCAGCACCACACCGATGGTGAGGTTGCCGATGACTTTCACGCTGGGCGTGAAGACGGCGATGAGCCTGAAGGACCTCTCGTTGATAAGCCGGTACTGGTCGGCGATGTCCTCGAAGATCACCTGGTTGCGCTGCTCACGCCGGTAGGCCTGCAGTGCCTTGATCCCCGACATGGCCTCGATGAACTGCATGATGACCAACGCGGTGCTCTCCCGCACCTCGCGAAAGGTCTTGGACGATTCGGAACGGAACCACGCCCCCAGGCCCACCAAGGCGGGCAACGCCACCAGGCACATCAGGCCCAGCTGCCAGTCGAGCAGCAGCAGGAGCACGACGATTCCCAACGGGCTGAGCAGCTGGGTCAGCAGGCAGTCGAATCCGGCCGCCAGCATGTCCTCGACCGCGTCGACGTCGTTGGTCAGCCGGCTCACCACGCGGCCGGTCGTGTAACGGTCGTGAAACGCGGTGTCGAGCCGTTGGAATTGGCGGAACACCCGGCGGCGCAGGTCCAGCATCACCCGCTGGCGGACCCGACCGGCGCGGTTCAGGTAGAACCACCTGCTGAAGCCGTGCACAGCGACGGCACCGCACAGAACGGCGACCGTAAGCAGCAACCCCGCCGCTGGGCCACCATGCATTATCGACGGGATGCCGTGGTCGATACCGCGCCGAACCAACAGCGGAACCGAAAGCGACGCCGCGTTTTCCACCACAGCGACCAACAGCAGAAAGCCGAGGCTCGGCACGTGCGGCCGTATCAGGGAGCCCAGCAACAGGCGGGCATCCCGGCCGTGGGCGACGGTCTCGTCGATGGCTGGGTTGTCCTGGCCGGAGTCCGCGCCGCCGCGAACCGGTATGGGCCGGGTGTCCAGAGCGGTCATCGCCATCCCGCCGTCGCGCCCGTCAAATATGTTGGTGTGCAATCGATATCATGTGTTGGGCTGGCGGTCATCAGGTCGCGATACCACGCCACTCGCGAGAAGAGCTCCGCGTGGGTGCCGACATGGGTGATGGTACCGCTGTCCAGCAGCGCCACCCGGTCGGCCAACAGCACGGTGGACAGGCGACGAGCCACCACAATGCTGGTGACCCCCTCGAGTACCCGGCGCAGCGCGTCGCTGTCTTCGACGACCAGCACCCTCGGTGCGGCGACGATCGCCCGGGCGAGACACAGCCGCTGGCGTTGCCCGGCGGAGAGCCGCATGCCCTGCTCGCCGATGCGGGTATCGAGCCCTAACGGCAGGTCGTAGACGAACCGGGCCGACGCGATCTCGATGGCTTCGGCCAATTCCGCGTCGGTGGCGTCCTCCCGGCCCAGCCGCAAGTTTTCGGCCACCGACATCGAGAACACCGTCGGGTCCTCGAACGCCGTGCTCACCGTCCGTCGCAGCGTGGCCAGGGGCAGCTCGCGAATGTCGTGGCCGTCGAGGAGAATCTGCCCCTCCGCGACGTCGTAGATGCGGGACAGCAGCGCGGTCAGCAGCGATTTGCCCGACCCCATGGCACCGACCAGGGCCAGCGTCTCACCGGGCTCGACGTCGAGCGTGACATGCCGCAGCAGCCACCTCGCGCCGCCCGCCGAATCGGTGACCCGGAAACCGACGTCGCGCAGCTCCAGTCGGCCCGCGGGCGCCGGGCCGGTATCCGTCCCGTCGGTGATCTCGCAAGGGGCGTCGAAGATCTCGGCGATTCGGTTTGCCGCCGTCATCGACTCCTGGGTGATCGACAGCAGGAAACCCATCGACGTGACCGGCCAGACCAGCGACAGCGTCATGGTGATGAACGCGGCCAGAGTGCCGATGGTGACGAGCCCGAGGCCCGCCGCGTACGCCCCGAAACCCAGCAGCACGATCAGCGCCAAGTTCGGGATCACCTCAAGCAGCGTCCAGAATTTCGCCGCCACCGACACCTTCGCGCAACCGATGTCGTAGAGCGTGGTGGCTTCGGCGTCGAACCGGTCGAAAACCTGCTCTTCGCGCCCGAACGCCAGTACCACGCCCCGGCCCAGCGCAGACTCCTCGACATGCGTTGCGATATGGCCGGATTGGTCCTGCGCCTGGCGCGACAGCCGAGTGAAGTCGCGTTGGTAGTGCAGCACGGTCGCCACGATCGGCACGATCGACCCCAGCACGACCAGGCCCAGCGGCCAGTACATCATCATCAAACACGTTGTCACCATGATGATCTGAAGGATGTTGAGCAGCATGAACAGCGCTGCGAACGAGACCAGATCGCGAATGGTGGCCAGATCGTTCATGACTCGCGACACCAATTGCCCGGACTGCCAGCCCTGATGAAACGACATCGGCAGCATCTGCAGGCGCGCGTGCAGGTCTCGGCGGATCTCGGCTTCCACCCCCATCGTCGCGTGCGCGCCGAGCCAGCGACGGATGAACAACATCGCCGCCTCGGCGAGACCGAGAGCGATGGCCGTGATGCCGAGCACCCAGAGCCCGCGCTGATCGTGATGGCGCACCGGCCCGTCGATGACGGCCCTGGTCATGATCGGGATTCCCACGGTGACACCGAGGCTGGCAATGGCGGCCACGATCATCACGATCCAGCGTGTGCGGTGGGGACGCAGGTACGGAAGCAGCCGTCGGAGATCCGACGCCGCCCTGCGGCGTTTCGGCGCCGCCGCGATCGCCGGCGAGGAGATGACTTCAGTCACGAATTCGTCTCCCCGATCGAGTTACCTGACGATGGCGCCGAAAAACGATGGCGCCGAAAATCAGCGGGCCGCAATACCAACGGCGGACAAGACGTCGAATTTCTTGTCCGGCCACCTGATTTCGATGATGGCATGGCACCGGCCGGGGGCAGTCGCGGGTCAGCGTCGAAACCGTAACCATTTAGCGAATGGTCGCCTTCCTCCGCGAGCAGACGCAGAATCGCACAAAATCTGCGATCTTGATGCGATTCTGTGTCTGCTCGCGCCAGGCGGCCGTGGCGGCCGCCACGCGCCACAGCGGGTGGTCCTCCCACCGCGGCGGGCAACAATCCGGCAAAATGGGCGGCATGGACACTGGTGCCACCTCGCACGCCTCTCCAAGGGTGTTGGTCGTCGACGACGATTCAGACGTGCTCGCCTCGCTGGAACGGGGGCTGCGGCTGTCCGGATTCGAGGTGTCCACTGCGGTCGACGGCGCCGAGGCGTTGCGCAGCGCCACCGAGACCCGTCCCGACGCGATCGTGCTGGACATCAACATGCCCGTGCTGGACGGCGTCAGCGTCGTCACCGCACTTCGGGCCATGGACAACGACGTCCCGGTCTGCGTGCTGTCCGCGCGCAGCTCGGTCGACGACCGGGTGGCCGGCCTAGAGGCCGGAGCCGACGATTACCTGGTCAAACCGTTCGTGCTGGCCGAGCTCGTCGCGCGGGTGAAGGCGCTGCTCCGCCGCCGCGGCGCCACCGCAACCTCCTCCTCGGAAACCATCATGGTGGGCCCGCTGGAGGTGGACATCCCCGGTCGGCGGGCCCGGGTCAACGGCGTCGACGTCGATCTGACCAAGCGGGAGTTCGACCTGCTGGCGGTGCTGGCCGAACACAAGACCGCGGTGCTGTCCCGCGCGCAACTGCTGGAGCTGGTGTGGGGTTATGACTTCGCCGCCGACACCAACGTCGTCGACGTCTTCATCGGCTACCTGCGCCGCAAGCTGGAGGCCAACGGCGGCCCCAGGTTGCTACACACGGTCCGCGGTGTCGGATTCGTGCTGCGTATGCAATAAACAGATGATCGAAACTGCAATGAGTCTCTTGTCACGGATCTTTGCCCGTACGCCGTCGCTGCGCACCCGGGTGGTGGTCGCGACCGCTATCGGCGCCGCCATCCCGGTGCTCATCGTCGGGATCGTCGTCTGGGTCGGCATTACCAACGACCGCAAGGAACGCCTGGACCGCCGGCTGGACGAGGCCGCGGGGTTCGCGATCCCCTTCCTGGCGCGCAGCCTCGACGAAATCCCGCGTTCGCCCAACGACCAGGACGCCGTCATCACGGTCCGCCGCGGGGACCTGATCAAGCGGAATTCCGACGTCGAGCTGCCCAATCTGCCTGCCGGCTACGCCGACACCTACGTCCGCGGGGTGCGCTACCGGGTGCGCACGGTCGAGATCCCCGGTCCCGAACCGACATCGGTGGCCGTCGGCGCGACCTACGACGCCACTATTGCCGAGACCAACAACCTGCACCGCCGGGTGCTGCTGATCTGTGGCTTCGCCATCAGCGCGGCGGCGGTGTTCGCCTGGCTGCTGGCCATCTTCGCGGTGCGCCCGTTCAAACAGCTGGCTCAGCAGACCCGAAACATCGACGCCGGCGACGAGGCGCCGCAGGTCGAAGTGCATGGCGCCAGCGAAGCCGTCGAGATCGCCGAGGCCATGCGAGGCATGCTGCAGCGCATCTGGGACGAGCAGAACCGAACCAAGGAGGCACTCGCCTCAGCGCGCGACTTCGCTGCCGTGTCCTCCCATGAGCTGCGCACTCCGTTGACCGCGATGCGCACCAACCTCGAGGTGCTGGCCACTCTGGACCTGCCCGACGACCAGCGCAAAGAAGTGCTCAACGACGTCATCCGCACCCAGTCGCGGATCGAAGCCACCCTGAGCGCGCTGGAGCGGCTGGCCCAGGGCGAGCTGTCGACATCCGACGACCATGTGCCGGTCGACATCACCGACCTGCTCGACCGCGCCGCCCACGACGCCACCCGGATCTACCCGGACCTCGACGTATCCCTGGTACCGTCGCCGACCTGCATCATCGTGGGAATGCCGGCCGGGCTGCGGCTGACCGTCGACAACGCGATCGCCAACGCCGTCAAACACGGCGGCGCCACCCAGGTGCAGCTATCCGCGGTCAGCTCCCGCGCCGGAGTGGAGATCGCCGTCGACGACAACGGCAGCGGAGTGCCCGAACAGGAGCGCCACGTGGTGTTCGAGCGGTTCTCCCGCGGGTCGACGGCGTCGCATTCCGGGTCGGGGCTCGGCCTGGCATTAGTGGCTCAGCAAGCTCATCTGCACGGCGGGACGGCGTCGCTGGAGAACAGCCCGCTGGGTGGCGCGCGCTTGGTGCTTCGCCTTCCCGGCCCGACGTAATCACGAGCGCTTGATTCGCTTCGCGCCGTGCGCCGAACGTGTAACCACTGCGAAAAGGCGCTCGAAATCGCAACGAGTACACGCTCGGCGAAACGCCCTGACTCGCCACCAGGTCAGCCCGCGCAACTTACGTCGGAATCCGCCATGGCCCTCCCCGGGTCGATGAGTGGACGAGTGGTCCCCCGACAGTCGTGTCGCGGGGACTAAGCGGGTCTTACTTCCTTTTGCTGCTGCGCCACGGCGTGAAATGTGCTCCCGCAGCAGATTCCTCGTCCCTGAACCAAACCTGGGCGGTGGTCTCGTCGTATGTCGCGTCGTCGGGGGTGTAGTACAGCCTGGTATCGGAGCGGCCCTTCACCAGCCAGCCCGACGGCCCGCCACCGTCGGTGTCGGCGCGAGCGGAGCCCGGGCCGAACGGCGCGAACGGCGCCACGGGAATCTTCGTTGTCGGCAACTCTTTGGTGACGGGGATCTTTGTTGTCGGCAACTCCGGGGCCACAGGGATTTTCGTCGTCGGGAACTCTTTGGCGACCGGAATCCTGGTGGTAGCCGGCTCTTTAGGCACCGGAATCCTGGTCGTGGGCTGCTCTTTCGGGGCGCGGATCTTCGTCGTCGGCGGGGCCGGCTCGGTATCCGCGTCGGGGGCCAACTCACGAGCCGACTTCCTCACTGGCACTGCAGTTCTGACGGGGCGCAGCATGAGCGCAAGCGTGAACACCAATCCGGCGACGAAGGAAAGCGCGACCAGCCACCAGTGCATGTGGTTCATCACTTGGCGCCCGAATCGTCGCCAGTGCGTTTGATCGACATGGTCACGGCCGCCCAGGCCACCGCCGAACCGGCCGCGAAAGCCAGCAGGTACCACAGCCACTGAATCACGAAAGCCATGCTGGATTCTCCTCAGCTGAACGTGATTTCGACGCAGCGCTCACGGGCGCTGCGGCCGGCGAAGCCGATCCGTTAACCGCAATTTTGTCGACGACATTCAGACGTGACCAGATACTCGTGGCCGCCTGCTTGACGGCGTTCTGCTGGTCCGCCGATGAAGCCGTACCCGAGAGGGTAACGGTGTCACCGTCGACCGACAGGTTGAAATCCGTAATCGACTCGCTGGCTTTGAAAACCGGTCCCGCATTTGCGAAATCGAGGGCGTCGACACTGGGGTTGATATGGATCTGGTCGATGATCTTGATGCTGGGGGGCAGTGCGCCCTTGAGGGATTTCATCAGTGCTGCTTTGGCGGAATCGTCGGGAAAGTCACCGCTGAGTGTAATGTTGTTGCCGCTGCGGCTAATTGAAAGTGGCGCCAGGGACAACGACGGCACCCCGGGCTTGTTCGGCGCACCGGTGGTGGTGGACCCGGCCGCCGGGTGATCAGCCGACCCGGATCGGTCGTATACGCCGTAGCCGATCGCCGCAATCAGCAACGGAATAACCACCAGGCCGATCAGCCAGGTAAGCCCGAGCGGCCGCCGGTAGAACTTCGGGACCGAACGCGAGCCGGCTGCGCTACCAGAACTGCGCACCAAACCCACAAATCCTCCCTGAACCTCCCCGAAGCCTACCGAGTCGGCGCCAGGACACCCGTACGGCACACTGGAGCGATGACTAACGGGAGGAAACCGACCGACAGCGAGACCCTGGCGCACATTCGCGAGCTGGTCGCCGAAGAGAAAGCCCTGCGGGACAAGCTGCAGCGCGGCGACATCAGCACCACCGAGGAGCACGAGCGGCTGCGCCGGGTGGAGATCGAACTGGACCAGTGCTGGGACCTGCTGCGCCAGCGCCGGGCACTGCGCGATTTCGGTGGTGACCCACGCGAGGCGAGCGTGCGTCCGGCCGACCAGGTCGAGGGCTATTCCGGCTAGCGATGGCGCTCGACGACGACGGCCGCGAGTTCGACGTGGTCGTCATCGGCGGCGGCCATAACGGCCTGGTCGCCGCCGCTTACCTGGCCCGGGCCGGCCTGCGGGTTCGGTTACTCGAGCGGCTGGGACACACCGGCGGAGCCGCGGTGTCGGCGCAGGCCTTCGACGGCGTCGACGTCCGGGTGTCGCGCTACTCCTACCTGGTCAGCTTGTTGCCGTCACGCATCATCGACGATTTGGGCGCGCCCGTGCGGCTGGCACGGCGCCCGGTTTCGTCGTATACCCCCGACCCGGCCACTGCCGGTCGCACCGGGCTGCTCGTCGGGCCGCACTCGGACACTTTTGCCGCCATCGGCGCAGCCG
>Ga0335085_10009247_pt1 | contig 14897 bp, 13 predicted proteins | sample Lox_Sample_45_FD_206712 | JGI IMG/M metagenome (GOLD analysis project Ga0335085, IMG submission 206712) | Soil microbial communities from Loxahatchee National Wildlife Refuge, Florida, United States - Lox_Sample_4.5 | ecosystem: Environmental > Terrestrial > Soil > Wetlands | place: USA... | reverse complement strand
TGCGGGGCGGCGGCCCTCGATGACCACCGCAGTGATGACAAGCCGGGCTTTCGACACCCGACCAGCCTCCGCGACTGTCCTCTATGTCTCGCGACACCTGTCCGGAATGTCCTGAGACACCACACCATCGTCTCCACCAAGTTCGGCCTGGTCAGAGGTATTGCCAACCGGTCGCAGGTGCGCTCCGAGCGGCGTGCTGGCGACTCCATCGCGCGTCCATCGCGCAGAACTCTGTTCGCTGGTCGAGTCCCGTTGCGCGACGAACTCGTCGAGGCGCCGGGCGATCTCGACGTCTCGTTCGCGAGTGGCGTGCTGGTAGCGCAGCGCGGCGGCGCTCGACGCGTGGCCCATCCGGTGCATCAGCTCCGCGGTCGAGGCGCCGGTTCCGGCGGTGATCGTGTTGGCCGTGTGTCGGAGATCGTGGAAGTGGAAGCCGTCCGGGAGATCGGCGACTGCACCGCGGGCGCGGGCCCAGTTGCGATCGACGGCTCGTTTGCGGAGCTCGTCGGCGCGTTCACCGGTTTACACGCGGCCGTTCCGTCCGGGGGCGGCGAAGGCGCCTATGTAGCAATGGTCAAGGACTGGCTCCCCGCTGCCCTCAACCGACAAGACGTGATCATGCTCGCGCCGCTACGCGTCGACGTCGCCGAACTCAACCAGCGCGCCCGCCACACCCTCATCGAATGTCGGAAGGTCGACCCGTGGCAATCCGGAGAACCATTCGCGCCCGGCGACCGCATCGTCACCCTGACCAACGACCCCCGCTCGGGGCTCATCAACGGCGAGCGCGGAATCGTCACCCGCGTCGGCGCGCGCACCGGCGACCTCCAGGTCCAGTTCGACACCGGCCTCGTCGCACCACGATCCGCGCCGCATACATCGACGCCGGCCGTCTCGACTCCGGCTACGCGATGACCATCCACAAAGCCCGAGGACTCACCTGCGATCGCGCGTATGTCCTCGGTGACGAACACCTTCACCGCGAAGCCGCCTACACGGCCCTCTCCCGCGGGCGCCACGAGAACCGGCTCTACGCGGTCGAACCCGAACCCGACCACGAAGCGCACGTGATCGACTCCGACTTCATCCACGACACCTTCCGCCGCGCACTCGAACGATTCGAGTACCAGAGCCTCGCCACCGAATGGCAACCACCCGGGCGGAGTCCTTCGATGGAACGCGGGCAGGGCGCCGGTATCGAGCAGTAAATCTCCTCTCGGTATTGCCGCACCTTGCAGGAGTCGACCACTTGGTTGGCGTGATACCGGCCAAGTACTGTGCGTTCGCTGTCGGGCGGGGAGAGCAATGAGCGACGTTTCGAAGGGTCCAGGGTGGTGGCTCGCATCCGATGGACGGTGGTATCCGCCCCACTTGGCACCGGCGCCGGTCGCGCCGAGTCAATTCCCAGTGCCCGGCGTACCGTCGCCATCCGAAGCCACCTCTGCGCGTAGCAGAACCTCCTTCCACGAAGGATGGGGAACGGTAGGTCTTGTCGCCGCCATTCTCCTTGCGATCAGCCCGTTCTTCTCGTGGGCGACAGGGCACGTCGCTACAGCCTTCGGCAGTGTCGTGGTAGGTCAGGTCGACGGAACAAAGGACGGGCGAGGCGTTCTCACTCTCCTCGCGGGTATCGCTCTCATCGTCCTTTGGTTCGTTGCGCGTACGCGCGTCGTTCAACGAACGAATCTCGGGCTTGCAATCGCATTTGGATCAATTGCCGGCGTGACGTTCTTTCTCCTCCTCTCTGTCTCTGCGGATGTTCACAACGCGTCGATCTTGGTCCAGTACGCATCCGAGGGAAGCGTGACCGCCACCCTCGGAGGCGGGCTGATCCTGGCGTTCCTCGCAGATCTCACGACATTGGCGATCGGAATCGTCCTGATAGTCCAAGAGGCGCGTGCCGGTCGGACGATGAAGAGCGGAGCGGCGGGCAGTCCCGTCGCCGGGCCCTTCGGCAACCCGTCGCCGGCCAACCCCTACACGACTCCCGGCGGCGCATCGCCCGAGGTTCCAAATCGAACCTATGACAACGCGTACGCCGCTCCCGCTGCGCGTCCCGATGCACCCGCGACGACATGCAAGACGTGTCACGCGGTCGTGTCTTCCGGCGGCGCGTTTTGTAGCAACTGCGGTGCTCGTCAGAGCTGACGCGACGCCTGCGATTTCAGCATCCAAGGTTGAGCGAGGAGCGCACGGCGGGTGTCGGTGCCGCGATTGACCCGCCAGGACACCCAACCATGTCAGTTCCTACGTCGACGACTATCCACGAGTTGGCGACGCAATGCGCGACGCCGTAGCCGCCCTGATAATCGGTGATACCGGGCTTGGCCACGAAGTCGAACCGCACCCAAGCGGCGTCCGCGGAGGAGATTGTTACGTTCCTCACGTCGTACTCGATCGGCTGCGTGTTCATGCCCGCGATCGGACTGTTCACGACCGCTGTGGAGACGCTGGCGACTCCGCCGCACGGCATGATTGGTGTGGGCGGAGGCGCGGTCGTTGCGGGCGCCGCTGGAATCGGGTCACCCCAATGGATGTAGCCGCTCGAGGGCCAGCCGTCGCACCCACCGGCCTCGGGTGAGCAAAATCGGTCGATCGGCGCGGGCGGCAAGCCGAGGCGCTTACAACTGCCTGTCGCCTTGTAGAGCGATTCTCCGAACTCGTTGGAGAAGGAGAGCGCTTCCGGGTTGCTGATCGGCCCCTGCGCTGTTTGCGTTCGGTAGTCGTCGTTGAGCTTCTGATATCCGGCGCGAAGGCGTTCGGCGTCGGCGCTGACCGACGCGGTCCGGTTGGCCGCGGAGAGGAATGTTTCTAACCTCTGGCGGAGAATCACGGCCGAAGAACTTGGCGGCGCGTCTTGGCCATCCGGAAAGAGCGGATCCAGCGGCGCATTGAATTCATCGACGAGATCTCGAAGTGCTCCGCAGGCGTCGGCTTCAAGTGTCGTCGGTCCGGCAGCGGTAGTTGATGTGGCTCGCGACGTCGGTGTGGGCCTCGACGAGGCCGTCGTCGCCGTCGGGCTGGACGCGTTCTTAGACGAGCATGACGAGAGCATGAAAATGCAGGCGGTGACCGCGACGGCGACGAGCGCGAACCGGCTCGGAGTAGGACGCACGCGAGGCTCCCGGTCGACTTCTGCCGTGTGCTTAGCTCGACCCGGTTCCAATGCCCCCACATGCGAATATTGCCCGGACTCGAGACGGCGCTGCGAGTGCCGATCGCTCGTGCGCCCTGTGGGGGCGAAAGCATTTCTGATGTCATGGGGGAAGTTGAGAGCACGACGAGATCCCCAGCCCACAGCAGGTGGTATTGCGGCACGGCTGCGAGCGCGCCGACGTTGGGTCGGGTCGTCGGCGCACGACATCACGGTTCCCGTATCGAGATAGGTGGTGTCCCAGACCTCCACCCTGCAGCGATCCGCAGCGGTCTCGATGACCCGGAACTGACGATGCGAGCCGCGCGTGTCAACCAGATCAACCAGGTCACCCGGCCGGCGGCACTCGATCCAGGCCCGGTGGAACTCGGAAGGCCGCCAGTACAACCCGGACTTCCTTGTCGTTCCCCGTCGCTTGGCGGTGGTTGCATTGTTCATGGCTTTCGGGAGAGCGGCGCGAGCGCCCAGCAGGACAACGGGCTAAGGATCGGTCGGAAGGACGGATCCGTCCCCATTCGGGTCGGCTCCGCGCTTGCCACGGAAAAATAGGCCATGTGCGGCACGGCATCAGTCCTCTGACCTGGGGAAACTCAAGTTCGAGAATCGTCTCATCAGGTCCACCAGTAGTGGAAATCACAACGTTTCCGCCGGTCAGGCCCGTGATCATGACGCGCGATGCGAGGGCATTGCGTGGGGCGTTTCCAAACCTAACGGGCGCGTCAGGCGACACCGGTGGAACTCGCGCGAGGTTCGCGGTTCAGGAACCAGGATCGACTCGCGACAACGACTGGTCGCCGCGATTCACGACCCAGACACTGCCCGCACCGATGGCGGCGGACTCCGGATTGCGACCGATCTGCACGCTCGCGACGACGCGATTTGTGGCCGGATCGATTCGGAGGAGACGGTCTCCGCCGCTGTCGGTCACCCATACCGAACCGAAGCCGACCACGACCCACACCGGATGACGGCCGGTGGAAATGGTCGCGGTCACCGTGTTTGTTGCCGGGTCAATGCGAGAAACCGTCCCGCCGCTGTTCGCGACCCACACCGAGCCCGCACCGAGCGCCAACTGTTCTGGAGTCACGCCGACCCGGATGGTCGCGATGACCTTGCCCGTTCCCGCATCGACGCGCGTGACGGTGCCCGACTGCCGGTTCGCGACCCAGACGTCGCCGTTGGCGGCCACCACCGAGTCGAGCGAAGCACCGGCGGGGATGCTTGCAACAACCTTGTCGACCGCGGGGTCGATCTGCAACAGGGTGCCATCCGTGCCCCAGAGCGCCTGGTCGCCGAACGCAATCTCGTTCAACTTGCGCGGAAGGTCGATCGGCGCGACCGTCACCGAGGCGGATGTCGCGGCCGCTTGGGTCCGGAACACAGTGGGCGCGTTGCTCGCACTCACGAAGAGGTTCGCACCATCGGCCGCGATCGAGTGGGGAGTGCTGGGAAAGGTCGCCGCCGGCACGACCCGATTTCCGTTCGGGTCTATCCGTGCCAACCGGTTCGCGTCGGGTTCGCTGACGTAGAGCGCCCCGTCGACGAACGCGACGTGATCGCCACGCGTGCCGAGCGGGATCGTTGCGATCACGGCCGGGTTCCGGCGACCGGCCGAGGTCGCGCCAGGCTTCGACGAGGAACCGCGACCGCCGACGGTGATCACGACTCCGACCACGACCGCCGCAACGATCACGACCGCCGCGATGATCAGCGGCCATCGGCGGCGCCTCGTGGAAATGGGAGGCACGAGCGCGGGCACCGGCGGAGGAAGAGGTTCGGCGGCGGCGACCACCTCGGCGACCGGCACGAGCTCGTCCGGCAACAACGAACGGCCCCCGGCACCGGCGCGCTCCGGAGCCGTTTCGAACACTGTCGCGGGTGCGGACTCGGCGACTTCGGCCCGGCGCACGGGAGCTGCGGCGGCGCTTGGTTCGGACGTCGCGGCGAGGGGTGGGGCACCGCCCGAGATGCGCGCGCCGATCTGTCCGCTGGCCATCACCGGCACGCCGCCGCGTTGCAGCCAACCGCGCCCGAGCGCGGTCGTGGCTGCGTCGGCGACGGCGACTCCGAACTCCTCGGCAGATTCGTAACGGTCGGCGACGTCGGTTGCGAGCGCGCGCATCGTCACGTCCTGGAGCGCGTCGGAGACCTCGGGAGCTACCCGACCGAGGGGCACCGGGGGCTCGTGCACGTGCCGGTACAGCACCGCGATGGAGTTGCCGTCGCTTGCGAAGGGCAAGTGGCCGCTCAGTAACTCGTAGAGGACGGTGCCGAGCGCGTAGATGTCAGTCGCGGGCGTGAGTTCCTCGCCGAGCGCCTGCTCCGGGGCCATGTAGGCCGGCGTACCGAGCACCTCGCCCGTCCGCGTCGCGAGCGATTCCTGGCCGCCGACCACCTTTGCGATACCGAAGTCGGAGACCTTGATCGTGCCCGCGGCCGTGAAGAGGATGTTGTCCGGCTTGATGTCCCGGTGCAGGACGCCCTTGCCGTGCGCGTAGTGCAGCGCGCTGCACGCGGCAATCACGATGCTGCACGCGGCTTCGGCCGTGATGCCTTCGCGGTTGAAGCGTTGCCAGACCGTGCCGCCGGGGAGCAGCTCCATGACGAGGAGGCACAACCCCGCGCTCTCGACGTAGTCGTAGATTGGCACGATATGCGGATGGTCCAGCGTCGCGAGCAGCCTCGCTTCGCTCGCGAACCGGCGTTGCACACCGGGGTCCGCGGCGAACGCTCGCGGTAACTCCTTGATCGCGACTTCCCGTCCGAGCTGGCGGTGCCGGCCGTGGAGCACCACTCCCCATCCGCCGCGTCCGATCTCCTCGCCGATCTCGTAGTTCGGCAACGCGTGCTCGACCTGCTCCCGGTCGATCGTCATCGGCCGGATCTCCGCAGCGCGGATGTCGCGCGCGCCGACGAGTGAGTTGCGGGTCGCAAGACCCGGCTGAGTCGGCCGGCGATCTCCGGCGCGTCCTGCACATTTGCCGCAGTCGCCCACAGCACCGTCTTGACCTGAAAGGGACGCAACTGCGGATGCTTCGAACGGATCAGCGCGGCGAAGCCGGCGATGTGCGGCGCCGCGTACGAGTTGCCGGTGCCGGAGATCCAGCCGTGGTCCAGCCAGGGGATCTCGACGTCGATGCCGCGCGCGAGGAACTCCGTCGGCGGCTGCGGGTTGTAGTGAAACCGCAAGGGGTCGTCGGAAAGGTTGCACGCGACGCTTGTCACCGCGCCGAACATGCAGGGGAAGCTCGGTCGCATGATGTTGTTCGCAGCTGTCACGACGAACGAGTTGCGGAAGTACGCCTCGTCGCACACCTCGTAAAAGGGCAATGCCCATTCGCGCCGCGTCGTACCGAGCGACAAGTTGATGACGTCGAAGCCCTGTTCGACCGCCCAGGCGAGACCGCGCAGGAAGACTGCGGCCTTCCCGGTCAGGCCCGCGCCAAGGACTCGGACGCTCGTGATGCTCGCTTGGGGTGCGAGCGTATGGATGATCCCCGCGCATGCGGTGCCGTGGCCGTACGCGTCGCCGTGCGACCCGTGGATCTCCTCGACAGTCCCGTCGACGTCGCGCAGCTCGACGCACTTGTCGACGTCGATGCAGTCCCCGAGCGCGGGATGACCGGCGTCGATGCCGCTGTCGACGACCGCGACGCGGACGCCCGCACCGGTCGCGCCGCCCCAGGCCCACTCAGGGGACAGGTGGTCGAGCGAGACGCGGCCCGACAGTTGCAGAACCTGCGAGTCGCGCGAGTACGCCGGCGCCGGGTCTTCGTCCTTCATCGGGTGTCAGTCATCGGCGAGGACGTCGGCGAGGAACTGAGCGAGCGGGAGGTAACGGGCAGGATCGGAAGCGGCGAGGCGCGCGAGCCGGCTACCGAGCTCGGTCGGCGACGGCGCGGCTACCGGCGCGGCGGACGCGGCGACGAGGGCCGTACCTGCGACGTTGCCCAACAACGTCGCGATCTCGACATCGTCGAACGAGAACGGTCCGCCGCCATGCTTGTCAACGAGCTCGATGACGCCGTGGACGGCCTCACCGCTCCCGGCCGGAACGGCGAGGACGCTCAAGGGCCGTTCCCCTACCAGTGCGGCGACGCCCTCGACGCCGCGCGGGTCGTCACTGCGCGGCCGCATCGCGACGGGCTGGCCCGATGACGCGACGAACCCCGCGAAGCCCGAGTTGACACCAACGCGATGCCCGAGGAGATCGGCACCGGCGCCGGCGATCGCACAGAGCGCCAACGCGTCGTCATCGATCGCGAGCACCCAGCCACGAGTCGCCCCGGTTGCGTCGAGGGCGGCATCGAGCACGGACTGGAGCACTGGATCGGGCGAGCCCGCCATCAGGTCACACTAGCGTGCAGGCTCAGTGCTCGATCGCGCCGTACGCGCCGGACGCGCGGCGTACGTCGTTGGCCATCGATGCCGGAACGGCCGCTCGCGGCGCATCGAACGCGCGCGCGCGTGGTGCGATCGTCATCCGGCTGAGTCGTTGACCACCGACGGGCGCGACCGCGCTGCGCCCTTCTAGCGCGACCGCGACCGCCGGGTAGGTCGCGGCGAGGCCCGCGATCGTTTCGTCGTCGAGCACGAGCAAGCTCGCGTGCTCGGTCGCCTCCAACAATGCTCCCGTTGCTCGCCCGAGCAGGGCGCTGAGCCCAAAGGCGTCGCCCGGCCCGAGCTCTGCGGCCGCGACCAGCTGGCCGTCAAGCGCGGGCACCAGCACCCGCGCGCGACCTTGTCGCATCAGCACTAGGCAGCCGCCACCTTCGGCGAGGCGTCCGCCCGGCGCGAGGTTCTCGGCGCGCAGCCGTGTCGCAACGAGTCCGAGCTCGTCCGGATTCAGGCCCGAGAAGATGGGCACCCGCGCGAGCGCCGCCGGCGCGTCGAACGGGATCTCCGCGGCGACGCCGCCCGTCTGTTCGGCCCAGAGCTGCGCGTACATTCCGCCGGCACGGACGAGTTCGTCGTGCGTTCCTCGCTCGACGATGCGCCCGCCTCCCACGACGAAGACACAGTCGTAGTCGGTGACCGAGGTCAGCCGGTGCGTCACCGCGATCGTCGTGCGGCCTGCGCCGACGTGATCCAGAGTGCGCGCGATGAGCCGTTCGGTGCGGGGGTCGAGCGCGGACGTTGCTTCGTCGAGGACGAGGACACGCGGATCGCGCAGCAGCGCCCTCGCGATCGCGAGCCGTTGGCGCTGGCCTCCGGACAGCCGGGCGCCGCGCTCGCCGACCAGGGTCTCGTACCCGCGCGGAAGCTCGTTGACGACGAAGTCGTGCAGCTCCGCCGCGCGGGCTGCCGCTTCGATCTCCGCGTCGGTTGCGCCGGGCCGCGCCATCTCGATGTTCTCGCGGATCGTCGTGTCGAACAGGAAAGTGTCTTGGAACACAACACCGAGCTGTGCACGCCACGACGCCACCGCCACCGTGCGCAGGTCGGTGCCGTCGATCAAGACCGCGCCTGCCGTCGGGTCGTAGAAGCGCATGACGAGCTGCAGCACCGACGACTTGCCCGCGCCCGTCGGGCCGACGAAGGCAACGCGGTCGCCCGCTCGGATCACGGCGGACACATCCTCGAGCGTCGGTCGCTCGGAGGTGTACGCGAAGTCGACCTCGTCGAGCCGGATCTCGCTCACAAGCGGGGCGGCGGGCGCGGCACCCGGCGCGTCGACGATCTGCGGCTCTGCGTCGAGCACCTGGTTCACGCGCGCCAAAGCACCACTGCCCGCCTGGATCTGCTGGCCGAGGGACGTGAGCGACGTGACGGGACTGAGTACCTCGCCCATGATGCTCATGAACGCGACGAGGCCACCCACCGTGAGATGACCGTGGAGGATCAACCACGAGCCGAGCCCGATGACGAAGATGCGCAGCGCAGTGACGATCATGTTCACCGAGAGACCGAAGAACCCGCTGAAGAGCTGCAATCGCACTTCCGAGTCGAACAGGCGCTGAGATGAGCGACCGAACCGTGCGAGCTCGCGCGATTGCAACGAGAACGCTCGGATGACCGACTGCGCGTTGTAGTTCTCGGTGACGACGTCGTACAGGCCGCCCGTCTGATCCTGCACCGCGGTGCTGCGCCTCTGGGCCCCCTTGGTCATCGCCTTGTATACGACCGCGATGAGCGGCGCGCCCACGAGCACGATGACGCCCAGGAGCGGGTTGAGCGTGAGCAAGATGATCGACGCCACCGCGAGCGAGAGGATCTGGAAGAGGCCCTCGCGCAGGGTGACGGAGAGCCCTTGTTCGAGGATATAGACGTCGGAGAACAAGCGAGAAAGGATGTCGCCCTGCGACTGCTCGTTGTACCAGCCGGCGTGAAGCTCCTGAAGGCGGGTGAACATCTCGGTGCGGAGCTGGCGCACGACGGAGCTGCTGACGTAAGCGGAAAGGTACGCCTGACGGAGATTCGCGAGCAGCGACACAACGAACGCGAACGCGAGGACACTGAGGATCCCGACCACCTGGTGGAACTGGCCGCTCGGGATCGCCGAGTCGAAGAGGCGTCGGATCGCGAACGGGAACACCATCGTGAACGCGAGGCCGAGCAGCATGTAGACGAAGATCTCGATCTCGCGTCGCTTGTGGGGGCGCAGGTAACGGAGGTTGAGCCGTACGAACTCCGACACCTTGATGCCGGGTGCTCCCATCCGCAGCTTCTGGAGCCACGACTCTTCGAGCGCGGCCATCGTGTCGCCGTACAACTCCTGCGCGGTCGCATCGACGCGATGCGGCTGGCTCTCGGCGAGCAGACGCCGGAACGTTGCCACACCGTCCCGATCGATCAGGTACCGAACAAACGAGAGGGCCATCGCGGTTCGGAGCTCGCCATCGGCGGCGTGCAGCGGGGGCAGATCCATCTCGCGCAGCTGCGGGTCGGGATCGGCGGTCTCGGCGACGAACAACCCGTATCCCTCGAGCAACAGCTCGAGGTCGGCCGCGGCCGGGAGCGCGGCGCCGAAGACCAGCGCGAGCGCGCGTTCGGGAGGTTCGGGCGGCGACTCCGGAGTCACGACCATCCAGATCTCGTGGCGGTCGGTGTCCACGATGGTCCCGCCGGTGACGACCGACCCGTCTCCCGTGGGATCGGGGAACGGATCGACGAAACAGATCTGCGGCTTCGTCCCCCACGGCTCGGAGCCGAGACCACCGAGGCGGCGGCGCGCCCGGTTCACCGTCGACGCGAACCGAACGGCCGCCTGTTCACCGGCGGTCCCGGGCGCGAAACGGAGGGTGGCGCCCCCGACGTCACGGGCGGAGAGCGCGTCGAGCGCGGGCCGGGCGGGCACCGCGGCGGATGCGGTTCCGTCGGCGGGAGCCACCTCCGAGGCATCGCCGGCAGCCCCGTCGACCACGATGTCGGTCGAACCGATGCGGATCGTGGCGCCGACCGCCGCGGTCGTCGGCACAGTGATACGCGTTCCGTCGACGAATGTGCCATTGGTGCTGCCCGTGTCGCGGACCAGAAGCCCGTCCGAGGTCGCTTCCAGCACGACGTGGCGCCGTGAGATCTTGGGGTCGTCGAGCGTGAGCCCGTCGCACTCGCGACCGACCTCGAGCGTGGTGTCTACGACCAGCTGCGCCGGTTCGCGGCCGGGCTCGTGGATGACGATCCGATAGCCGCGGGTCACGCTTCGACCGTAACGCGAGCGTCAGCCGATCGCACCCCTCGCGGCACGACCCTGCAATGGCGTGCAAGTGGTGGACGGTCCGAGCCCGAGGATCTAAGTTCACGCCGACGCGGTGACGCGAGAGGGGGGCATCATGCCCGACGAGAACGAGGCGGGCCGGCGGTGGGTCGTCAAGCCGCCCGCCGCAGGCGAGATCTCCTTCCATATGGAATTCGGCGAAGGCGTCGATCTCACCGAAGAGCAGGAGGCTGCACTCAGTGAACTGATGCGCGCCCTCGAATCGAGCGATGCCGAGGTGACGGGGCACGCGATGGCCGGCAAGTGCACTGCGTATTCGTCGTGCACTGACAAGTCGTGCAAGCCCGTCAGGTGCAGCACGTTCGTATGCCACGGCCTGACGGCCAACCTCAGCGCGGGAGGTTCTTCGTGGAGCCTCATGGGTTCGTTCAGCACCGGTCCCGCGTGAACACGTCACCAGCGGCACGTAGGGGAGCGCATCATGGCTGAGAACGAGAGTACGCGTCAGTGGATCGTCGAGCCGCCCGGACCGGGCGAGGTCTCGCTCCACATGGCGTTTGGAGAGGGAGTGCAGCTGACCAAGGAGCAGGAGGCTGCCGTTTCCGAGCTGCTCCGTAGTCTCGAAGCTGTCGACGCGGAGGTGACGGGACACGCGAAGTGCACGCAGCAGTCGACATGCACCAAGCTCACCTGTGACCCCGTCGTCTGCAACTTGAAGTGCGGCACCCTGAGCGGCTTGGCGCAGACTGCCGGGGGCTGGAACCTCATGGGGAGTTTCAGTCGGGGACTCCAATGAAGGCGTCTCGGTACAACATCTGGGTCGACGAGGGCGGCGCCGACTTCGTCTACAACGGGATGTCAGGCGCCCTCCTCAAGCTCGCGGCCGGGGAGCGCGACTCCGTCGAGCGATATCTCGCCGACGGGAACGGCACGGGATGTTCGGCATCTCTGTTGGAATCCCTCGCGCGAGGACGCATGCTCGTCTCCGACGAGACTGACGAGTTGCAACTGCTCGCGACGCGCTACGCGCTGTCGCGTGGCGATACGAGCCGGCTCGCGTTGACCATCGTGACGAGCCTGGGTTGCAACTTCGATTGCCCCTACTGCTTCGAGGACAAACACCCGTCGATTCTGAACGGCGAGGTCGAGACCGCAGTCCTTCAGCTCCTGAGGGACCAGCTCCCGACGATCAACAATTTCAATGTCTGTTGGTACGGCGGCGAGCCGCTCGTCGGCAAACGACCGTTGGTTTCGCTGTCCAAGGCCTTCATCTCGCTGTGCGACGAAGCCGGTGTCGGCTACTCGGCCGACATCATCACCAACGGCTACATGCTCGACGAGCCGACGTGCCGCGAACTACAGGAGTGCCGGGTCGCCTCGGCTCAGATCACGCTCGACGGACCACCCGACATCCACAACCTCATGCGGCCGCTCGCGGGAGGCGGCCCGACGTTCGATCGCATCGTGGAGAACCTTCGTCACGCGGTCGACTTCATGTCTGTGGCGGTACGGGTGAACGTCGACGCCGACAACTACGTGCGGGTCGAGGAGCTGCTGAAGATCCTCGCCGCCAATGGTCTTTCGGGCCGGCTTCAGGTCTACCTCGGCCAACTCGTCGCGGTCGACGACGGAGGTTCAGCGCCATCGTCGACGTACCGCACGCCGTGCTTCACCAACGCGGAGTTCGCCGCGGCGGAGACGGCCTTCACGGAAATGGCGATGTACTACGGCTTCGCGGGCCCGAGCGTCCCCGGGCCGGTCGGCGCGCCCTGCACCGCAGTCAGGTCCAACGAGTTCATAGTCGGCAGCGACGGTGAGCTCTACAAGTGCTGGGAGTCGGTCGGGAACCCGTCGCACGTCATCGGGAACATCCGGGACTACCACAACACGAATGGCCGCCTCCGGCGCTGGATCAGCTACGACCCGTTCACGAACGACGAATGCCGGTCCTGCCCGGCGCTGCCCGTGTGCATGGGTGGGTGCGCACACCACGGTATGGACGTGATGCAGTACGAGAACCGTTGCGACACCTTCCGGCACAACTACCAGGACCGGATCACGCTGATGGCACGCACAGTCGGGTCGGGCCTCGGCGAGCTTGTCGTCGCGGCTCCGTCCGGGCCCCGGATGGACACACGCTGAGCTCGGTCGCCGGCCGACGTTCAGCGACCACGGAAAGGGGGCCCGGTGCCCGACGACAATGACGGTAGGCAGTGGATCGTCGAACCGCCGCCCGCACCGGACGAGGTCTCTCTCTACCTGGCGGTCGGCGACGGAGTGGAGTTCACCGACGAACAAGAGGCCGCGCTCTCGGCACTGCTTCGCAGTCTGGAGGTCGGCGACGCCGAAGTCATCGGGTACGGCCAACCATGCCCTTCCCGGGCCGGTTGCTCCGAATACTCCGTCTGCCATCCCGCCCTCCAATGTGGCAAAGTCACCTGCGGCGGCCTCATATGCACCTCTCTCTCCCTCAAAGCCGCGGCGTCGGCGGGAAGCGGGAGCGTGTCGTGGGATCTCATGGGCTCGTTCAGGCCGGGCGTGGCGTGACGCCGCCGATTGGTACCGAGGAGGTGTGCCGTGCCGGATGAGACCGAGGGCCGGCAATGGATCGTCGATCCGCCGCCCGGACCCGGAGAGGTGTCGCTCTACATGGCGTGTGGTGACGATGTCGATCTCACCGCCGAGCAGCAAGCCGCGCTGAGTGCCCTGCTACGCACCCTGGAAGCCGGCGACGCCGAAGTCGTTGGTCACAGCAAGGAGTGCCCGAGGCTGTCGGTCTGTCTCGACCTCCAATGCGCCAAAATGAGGTGCAATCCGCTCCAGTGTTCTTCACTCGTCCGCGCCGCCAGCGCAGGGAGTGCTCCGGCATCGGGGTGGAACCTGATGGGATCCTTCACTGCCCACATCGACTGAGCCGAGGAGCATCGGCCCGGCCTTGCAGACGGTTCCCGGGTTCGAGTCTCCGGCGGCGCCAGACATCCGTCACCAGACCGTGGTCTCCACTCGGGGTCCAGAATCATGACGGTCTCACCAGTGACGGGATGTCGATCAGCCGGCGGCGGATCTCGGAGACGCCGGCGACCGCTGTGTCCTGGTGCGCGGCACACGCGAGAAGGTTGAACCGACGACAACCGGCGGCGACGTACGGTGCCAGGAATTCCGCGATGGTCTCGGCCGTGCCGCAAGGGCTGTAGCGCTCGAATCGTTCGAACGGGATGTTGTACATGCCTTCCATCGCGGGAGCGAGCGACGCGCGCCCGGCGGCGGGATCGTTGCCGATGCCGCACCAGACTTGCATCGCGTGTTGCCATTCGACGTTTCGCCGGCCGGCTGCCTCGGCCGCATCGTCGACGATGGCTGTCGCTTCCTCGAACCGTCGGCGGAGTTCCAGATTCCGATCCAGCCGTCGGAGAGGCGCCCGGCGCGGCGTAGTGCGAAGTCGGAGCGACCTCCGACGATGATGGGGATGGCTGGTTGCGGCGCGGGCCGGATCAAGGCTTCGTCGAGGTCGAAGAATTCGCCGTGGTGAGTCACCGGTTCTCCTGCGAGCAACGCGCGAAGGACGCCGAGGGATTCGTCCATGCGGCGTCCGCGAGAACGGGGATCGATACCGCAGATCTCGAACTCGTGGGGGTCCTCGCCCCCGACACCGACGCCGAATGTGAGCCGGCCCGGGTACCGCTCGGAAACGGATGAGAGCTGACGGGCTACCAGTACGGGATGACGCAGCGGAAGCAGATACACCGCCACGAACGCTCGCAGCGAGGGTTCGGTTGCGAGTTCGTGGGTCGCTCCGATGAGACCGTCGAAGCCGGTGCCGACGATGAAGCTGACGTGGTCGCCGCACACGACGTGGTCGAGCCCGGCCGCGGCAATCGCACGTGTCGATGTTGAAGGCGTCGCGTCCGGGGTGATCGCGGCCATGCCTAAAGACAGCATCGGTAACTCCTCGGTTCGGTGCTCACGCGACGGCCACGCCACTGATCTGGGGCCACACGGGCACGAACAACCCACCCAGTCGGTACTGGTCGATCCGCGCGTCCGCGAACCCGGCCGCCGCGATCGTGGCCGCGGTGTCGCGGTCGA
>Ga0335085_10009246_pt1 | contig 14899 bp, 15 predicted proteins | sample Lox_Sample_45_FD_206712 | JGI IMG/M metagenome (GOLD analysis project Ga0335085, IMG submission 206712) | Soil microbial communities from Loxahatchee National Wildlife Refuge, Florida, United States - Lox_Sample_4.5 | ecosystem: Environmental > Terrestrial > Soil > Wetlands | place: USA... | reverse complement strand
TCGGTTGACTGTGAACTAACAGGCGCAAACGGACCGCGCTGGTCAGCGGCGCGATGCTGGCGGCTGCGCTGGCCGTCGGGCTGGTGGACGAACTGGCCGACGGCACCCGGGCCGCCGCGCTGCCGCTCATCCGCCATGACCTTGGGCTCAGCTATGGCCAGCTCGGGCTGCTGGCCTCGGCGCCGGTGCTCATCGGCAGCCTGCTGGAGCTGCCGGTCGGCGCGCTGGCCGGGCCGGGGCGCCGCCGGCGCCGGATCATCCTGGCCGGGGGCGCCGTGTTCCTGGCCGCGCTGCTCGGCAGCGCACTGGCCGGGGCGTTCGCCGGGCTGCTGATCTCGTTCGTCGCGTTCTACCCGGCCTCGGGCGCGTTCGTCAGCCTGACCGAGGCCAGCCTGATGGACGCCGACCCAGGCCGCCAGGAACAGCACATGGCGCGCTGGACGCTGGCCGGCTCGGTGGGCGCGCTGCTCGGCCCGCTGCTCCTGACTGGGATTCTCGCGGCCGGCGGCGGCTGGCGGGACGGCTACCTGCTGGCCGCCGGGGCCGCCGCGGTGGCCTGGCTCGCCGTGGCCCGCTGGCCGCTGCGCCCGGCGGCGGCCAGCGAGCCCGGGCCATCGCTCAGGCTGCGGCAGGTGCCGCGTCAGGTGGCCGGCGCGCTGCGCCGCGGAGGGGTGCTCCGCTGGCTGGCCCTGCTGGAAGTGTCCGACCTGCTGCTCGACGTGTTCACCGGGTTCCTCGCGGTCTACTTCGTGGCCGTCGTGCACGCCTCGCCGGAGCAGGCGGCGCTGGCCGTGGCGGTCCGCTACGGCGCCGGGATCGCGGGCGACCTGGTGGTGATCCGGGTGCTGGACCGGGTGTCCGGCCTGCCGGTGCTGCGGGCCAGCGCGGCCGCGGCACTGCTGCTCTACCCGGCGTTCCTGCTGGTCCCGGGGGTCACGGCCAAGCTGGCGGTGCTGGCCGTGCTGACCATCGTCACCGCGCCCTGGTACCCGGTGGCCCAGGCTCAGCTGTACGCCAGCCTGCCCGGGCAGAGCGGCATCGCGGTCACGCTGAGCAGCGCGGCCGCGCTGGCCGGCGGCCTCGGCCCGCTGGCCGCCGGGTTCGCCGCCGAGCACACCGGGCTGGCGGTCACGCTCAGCGGCCTGGTGCTGGCCCCGGCTACGGTGCTGTGCCTGGCGTGGTGGCGAACCGGTGCGTCGTGTGACTGAACTGGCCCTTGGCGAACGCGAGCACCTTGACCGGGGCGACCGCGAAGACCAGGACCGGGGCGCCCTCCATGTGCTGGAAGCCCCCATCGCGGACCTGGAACTCCCAGGAGGAGCCGTCCCACTTCGCGGCCCACGCCTTGGCCAGCCGCCGGAGCAGGGCCTCGTCGCTGACCTGGACGGCGTCCCCCTCGAGGACCACATCCAGGCCGCTCTGCCAGCCGTTGCACCCGGTGGTCAGGATCACGTGCGGGTTGGCGGCCAGGTTGCGGGCCTTCTGCTCGGTGGGCCCGGTGCAGAAGTGCAGCGCCTCGTCCAGCCACACGGCGACCAGCGGGGTGACATGAGGCCGGCCGCCGGCCCGGACCGTGGTCAGCCAGAACAGCTCGGCCGCTTCCAGGACCTGGCGGGTCTCGGCCCAGCCGGTGGCCGTCGCGGCCGGGTCGCTGAACCGCTGGTCGAGCGCGGTCTCTGGGGTGCTCATCGCGGCCTCTCTCCGGATCGTGGTTCGGCTCGGCCGCCGCGCCTCCCCCTTGAGACGGGTGCCGGCCCGCACAATCATCTCTCTACGCAACGCCAGTGCCCGCCACCGCCGCACCGGCGGCGCGCCGGTTCCGCGCGCACCAGCCAGGTAGCCCGGCATGGGTGAGGATCTACTGCCCACCTGACGGCAGCAGAGCGTCACCGACGCGGCGGGGATGCTGGGTGGACGGGCGCTTACGCCGGCTGCGAACGGGCTTCTAAGGCCGGCCCGGGACTGGGTACGTTGGCCCCAACGCAGGCCCGGACGGACGGCCCAGGGAGGCGACGCCGATGGCTGGCCCACTCGGCCGGATGCCGCAGCAGCGGCCCAGGCCACTGCTGCGCACGACGATCGGTGAGGTGCTGCGGCGCACCCGGCGGGCGCAGGGGCGCACGCTGGCCGACGTGTCACGGGCCGCCCGGGTCTCGGTGCCCTACCTGTCCGAGCTGGAACGCGGCCGGAAGGAAGCCTCCTCCGAGGTGCTGGCCGCGATCTGCGACGCGCTGCGCATCGACCTGTCCGAGCTGCTCGCGGTGGTGGGCCGCGAGCTGGCCAGTGAGCGCACCGCCACGGTCATCCGGCTCGACTCGGCCCGCGGCGGCGCCGTGGTCAACCCAGTGGCCAGCCCGCCGCGGCCGTCCCGGGGCGGCGGCGACGTGGTCTGCCTGGCCGCCTGACCGCGCCCGGGTCTCACCGGTCAGCCAGCCCTGCTCAGCTGGCACTGGCCAGGTCGGCCGTCTCGCGGGCGGCGATGACCTCGTCGGCCAGGCCGTAGGCGACGGCCTCGGCCGCGGTGAAGGTCTTGTTCCGGTCGGTGTCGTTTCTGATCTTGGCTACCGGGTGGCCGGTGTGCTGACTCAGGATCTCGTCCACCTCGGCCCGCACCCGGACCAGTTCCTTGGCCTCGATGGCCAGGTCGGGCAGGGTGCCGCGGGCCTGGCTGGACGGCTGGTGCAGCAGTACCCGGGCGTGCCGCAGCACCGCCCGCCGGCCCGGGGTGCCCGCCGCGAGCAGCACGGCCGCGGCCGACGCGGCCTGGCCCATGCAGAACGTGGCCACGTCCGGCCGGATGAACTGCATGGTGTCGTAGATCGCGGTCAGCGCGCTGAACGAGCCGCCCGGCGAGTTGATGTACAGGCTGATCTCCAGGTCCGGGCTGACTGATTCGAGGTGCAGCAGCTGGGCCATGACCACGTTGGCCACGCCGTCGTCGATCTCGGTGCCGAGGAAGATGATCCGCTCGGACAGCAGCCGGGAGTAGATGTCGAACGCCCGCTCGCCCGCGGCGGTCCGCTCGATCACGGTGGGGATGGTGTACTGGCTCATCACAGGCCTGCCTTCCGGCGGCCGGCCACCGCCGGGCGCACGTCATCGAGCTGTTCCACGATGTGGTCGATGAACCCGTAGGCCAGCGCCTCCTCGGCGCTGAACCAGCGGTCGCGCAGGCTGTCCTGCTCGATCCGTTCCACCGGCTGCCCGGTGTGCTGGGCCGTGAGCGCGGTCATCGTGGCCCCGGTGCGGGCCAGTTGCTCGGCGTAGATCTCCACGTCGGCCGCGGTGCCGCCGAAGCCCGCCGAGCCCTGGTGCATCAGCACCTGGGCGTGCGGCAGGCTGTACCGCTTGCCCGGGGTGCCGGCGCAGAGCAGGAACTGGCCCATGCTCGCGGCCAGGCCCATGGCCAGCGTGCTCACGTCGTTGGGGATCAGCCGCATGGTGTCGTAGATGGCCAGCCCGGCGCTGACCGAGCCGCCGGGGGAGTTGATGTACAGGCTGATGTCGGCGCGTGAGTCCTCGGCCGACAGCAGCAGCAGCTGGGCGCACAGCCGGTTGGCCACCTGGTCGTCGACCTCGGTGCCGAGGACGATGATGCGCTGGTAGAGCAGCCGGGTGACGAGCTGGTCGTCGACGGTCCCGGCGGGTGTATCGGCAATGGCGGCCTGCATAGTCTCCCTGCTTTCCGCGGTGGTCTGGTCCTCTCACTGTGCTGGGGCCGGCCGTGACCAGCCAAGACAATCTGCTGATAGCAGAGGAACGGAAGCTGATGCAGAATCCGTGGGCACGGCGTCGGATGGGCCGGCCTGGCCGGCGGGACCCTGATCGCCGGGTACCTGTTCAGCGGCTGGGCCTGCCAGCCAGGGCGGCCGGGGTGATGTCGTCCAGGAAGCTCATGGTGGCCTCCGTGGTCGCCCGGCGCCAGGCCAGCAGCACGGCGTCGAAGCCCGGGTGATCCGGCCGCTCGGCGTGCACGGCCGCGGCGATCGGCGCCAGGACCTGCTTCTGGCGGATGAGCAGCCCGGTGGGGTCCCGCCCGGCCCGGTCGAGCAGGGCCAGCTTGAGGAGCAGATGGGAGCGGACGTCCCGGACGTGCTCCACCGGCGTGTCCAGCCAGCGTTCCGCGGCCTGGCGGCCCGGCGGGGTGACGGTGTGCAGCGTGCGCTGCGGGCCGCGGCCGGATTCGACCGTGTCCGCGGTGATCAGCCCGGCCTCGGTCAGCCGGCCGATCGCGCGGTAGACGATGGGCCGGGGGATCTGCCAGATCCGGCCCAGCGCGCCGCCGGGCGCGGTGAGCCGGGCCACCGCGAACCCGTGCGCGGGCCGCTCGCACAGCACCGCGAGCACGGCCAGTTCGGCCAGCGACAGGGACGGCCCCTCGGTCATGAACCCGAGCGTAGTGGCCAGGCCACCCTGACCTGCCCGTGAGCACCGGAGTTATCAGGCCCGTGGTTGGGGAGCACTGGGGCGTGACGGCATGTCCGTGGTTCGGTAGTCTCGTTGTGACTACCTACCGCGGGAAGGGCGGTCATGTCCACGGTGCTGGTCAGGATCCCCGTTGGCGTGCTGGCGGACGGCACGCCGTACTTCGCCCCGCTCGGCGAGGTCCTGGTCGAGGGCAGCCAGGTGATCTGCCACCTGTGCGGCCGGGCGCTGCGCTCGGTCACCGCGCACCTGCGCGGGCACGGCTGGACCAAGCAGGCGTACTGTGCGGCGTTCGGGCTGGAGCGCGGGCAGTCCCTGGAGGGGCCGGAGACCCGCAAGCTGCGGGCGGCCGCGTTCACCTCCCGGCTGCTCTTCGACCCGGCGGTGCGGGCCGGCAGCGCGGCCGGGCGCGAGCGGGCCCGGTCCGGGGCGCTGGCGCGGGACGCGGCCGCCGCGGCCACCGGCCGCCACCACCCCGAGCAGCGCCGCAGGAAGGCCAGCCAGGCGCACGCGGGCCGGCCGGCGCCGGCCAGCAGCCCGGGACGCGCCGCGGCCCAGCTGGCCGCGACCGCGGCCCAGGTGGCCGCCCAGCATGACTACCCGGACCTCGGCTCGTTCGTGCTGGCCCGGGTGGCCGCGGGAGACAGCCTGGCGGCCATCAGCCGGGCCGCCGGGCTGCACAAGGACTGGCTGTCCCGGCGCCTGGCCGACATCGACCCGCGGGCCGCGGCGGCCCTGCCGCGGCTGCGGCCGGCCCGGCCGGACGCCCGCTGGCAGGCCGCGCTGGCCCGGCTGGGCTTCCCGGACGTGCCCAGCTACCTGCGCGACCGGCACGTACTGCAGCACCGCACGGCCAACGCCATCGCGGCGGAAACCGGGCTTTCGCACCACACCGTGCAGGCGGCGCTGCGGCGGCACGGGCTGGGCTGGGAGGCGCACACGGCCAAACGGCACGGCGCACGGGAGCGGGCCGCGCAGGTGGCCGCGGGGCTCGGCTTCGGCTCCATCGAGGCCTATGTGGTCCGGCGCCGGGCGGCCGGCTGGACGTGGCGGGCGATGTCGGCAGAATCCGGGCAGCCCGAGTCGTGGCTGCGCCGGCAGGCGGGCGCGGCGCCGTAGCCCGGCGCGGCCCGGACGCTAGCGTGGGCCCGGTACGCATGCCCGATCATGAGGAGGCCAGGCTATGCAGCTGAGCGCGCGCAACCAGATTCCGGCCCGGGTGACCGGCATCAACCCGGGGGAGGCCATCGCCAACGTGGAACTGGACGCGGGCGGGGTGCGGCTGGTCGCCTCGATCACCGTCGAAGCGGTCCGCCAGCTTGGCCTGGCCGAGGGCAGCGAAGTGCTGGCCGTGATCAAGGCGTCCGACGTCATCGTGGCCACGCCCTGAGGCCGGGGCGGGCCGGCGCCCGCCCCGGCACAGCTCGGGTCAGAGCTGGGTGGTGACTGCCTTGACCTCGGTGTAGGCCTCCAGCACCTCGTGGCCCATCTCCCGGCCCCAGCCAGACTGCTTGTAGCCGCCGAACGGCAGCGACGCGTCGAACACGTTGTAGCAGTTGATCCAGACCGTGCCGGCCCGGATCTTCTTGGCCAGCGCGTGCGCCTTGGAGATGTCCCGGGTCCAGATGCCCGCGCCCAGGCCGTAGTCGGTGTCGTTGGCTACCGCCGCGATGTCGTCCAGGCTCTGGAACGGCGCGGCCACCACGACCGGGCCGAAGATTCAGGCCAGGCCTGGCTAGCGGTGCGCGCGGGCCGCGAACCAGGCGATGATCAGCAAGGCGATGCCGATCACGAACGAGACCGCCGCCCGGGCCAGATGGTGCCCGTGATGCACGCTGCCCACCATGAAGTGGATGGAGTTGGCCGCGCCGGCGATGTACAGGATCCCGGCGACGATGGCCAGGATGCCCAGGATAAACAGGATGATGGCCAGCGTGCTGCGGCCAGAAGAACGGTTGGACATACTTGCAGAAGTCATTTGTTTCACCTGTTCCGCTGCGAAGTTAATTGGTCGCGGCCAGCACCAGGTTATGCATTGCGGCCCGGCCGCGGGTTACGCCGCGTCGAGGTCGGCGCCAGGTTTCTCGCCGCTGGCGGCGAGCTGATGGGTGATGGTGGTGAGCAGGGCCGCGAGCTGCGGGTGCCGGTCCGGATGCCAGTCCGCGCAGAGCCGGCGCAGCCGGTCCTCGCGGGCCCGGAGCAGGTCCTGGTAAGCGGTGCGGCCGGTGGCGGTGAGCCGCACCGGCTGGCTGGCGTCGCCGTCGCGGACATACCCGGCTGCGGTGAGCTCGGCCAGGCGGCGCTGCAGGTCGGTATCGGGGAGCCGCAGGAGGCCGGCCAGGTCCTGGCGGCTCAGGTCCTGGTGCTCGCCGACCCGGTACAGCAGCCAGCCTGCCCGGGGCTTGAGGCGGAGGCCGGCCGCGGAGACCAGCTCGGTGTAGACGGCCCGGCGGCGCTCCCGTGAGAGCAGCGAGGTGATGGCGCGTTCCATCTCCTGGCTGGTGTCGCGGACGGCCGGGCGGGCGGTGGGGGCCAGCGTGTCGGCCGGGTCGGGGGCCCGGGTGGTGGTGCGCAGCGGAACCTCTTTGAGCGTCCAGCTGAGCAGGAACGCGAGCGCGCCGACCGGGACCGAGGCCAGGAACACAGTGTGCAGTGAGGCGGCGTAGGCGTGCACGAACGCGTCGTGCACCGGCGCGGGCAGCCGGTCCAGGACCGCCGGGCTGGCCCCGCTGGCCGCGGTCAGGCCGTGCGGCAGAGTCAGGCCGTGCAGCTGTGCGGCCAGGTTGTGCGGCAGCACGTTGGCGAAGATCGCGCCGAACACGGCCACGCCGAACGAGCCGCCGATTGAGCGGAAGAACGTCGCGCCCGCGGTGGCCGTGCCGAGGTCGGCGTACTGCACCGAATTCTGCACCGCGATGACCAGCACCTGCATCGAGGCGCCGATGCCGGCCCCGAGGACCAGCATGTACAGCGAGGTGAGCAGGGCACTGGTGGACACGGTGAGCAGCGACAGCAGGTACAGCCCGGCCGTCATGACCGCGGTGCCGACGACCGGGAAGATCTTGTACCGGCCCCAGCGGCTGACCAGCTGCCCGGTGGTGATCGAGGTGGCCAGCAGGCCGGCCATCAGCGGCAGCAGCCGCAGCCCGGACGAGGTCGGGCTGACCCCCTTCACGATCTGCATGTACTGCGGCAGGTAGGACAGCGCGCCGAACATGGCGAAGCCGACCACCAGGCCGACCCCGCTGGCCGCGGAGAAGACCCGGTTGCGGAACAGGTACAGCGGCAGGACCGGCTCCGCGGCCCGCCGCTCCACCAGCACGAAGACCACGATGGCGGCGGCCGCCCCGATGGCCAGCCCGATGATCGGCCCCGACGACCAGGCCCAGGTGGTCCCGCCGAGCGAGGTGAGCAGCACCAGGCAGGTGGCCGCGGCGGCCAGCAGCGCGGTGCCCAGGTAGTCGATGGTGTGCTTGGTGCGGCGCAGCGACCCGGGCAGCACCGCGGCCACCACGGCCAGCGCGACCACCCCGATCGGCACGTTGATGTAGAACACCCACCGCCAGCTCAGGTTGTCGACGAAGAAGCCGCCGATCAGCGGCCCGAGGACGCTGGTCACGCCGAAGACCGCGCCGAAGATGCCCTGGTAACGCCCGCGCTCACGGGGCGGCACCACATCCCCGACGATGCTCTGCGCCCCGGCGAACAGCCCGCCGCCCCCGATGCCCTGCACCGCCCGCGAGGCGATCAGCTCGGTCATCGAGTGGGCCAGCCCGGAGAAGACCGACCCGGCCAGGAAGATGACGATCGCCGCCTGGAAGAACTGCTTGCGGCCGTACAGGTCGCCCAGCTTCCCCCAGAGCGGGGTCGACGCCGTCGAGGCCAGCAGGTACGCGGTCACCACCCAGGACAGATGGGACAGCCCATGCAGGTCGCCGGCGATGGTGGGCAGGGCGGTGGCCACGATCGTCTGGTCCAGCGCGGCCAGCAGCATGCCGAGCAGCAGCGCCCCGATGATGATCAGTATCCGCTGGCGGCTCAGCGGGGCGGGCCCGGCGGGAGCGGCGGAGGTGGCCGTCTGAGTCATGCCGCACCCCCTGCCCGCTTCCTCCTGACCTACCCGGGCCGGGCGGGGCGCAAGCCGGATGACCAGCAGGGTCAGCACGAGCAGCCCGGCTACGCGCGGCCGGCCGGGTGCTGGCCGTGCCGCTCGGCTGGCTGATGCACGAAGGGCCGGTCAATGACCGGGGCCGCCGCAGCCAGTTACCATTCAGGGGAAGTGGGGAGGACGGGCACGGGGCCTGGTAGCTGCTTATGTCACAAGTCAGCACGGCACTGATCGACATGAGTGTCGGTGCAGTCGCCCTGGGGGCGCTGGCGTACACCGCGGTGCGCAGCGTGCGCAAGGGGGTCGAGACCGACCCGGCGATCGTCGAGTCCACCAAGGCGAACACCCCCGCCCCGCCGGGACGGCTGCCGTCGGTGGTGCCGGCGCGGCGCAAGCGCAGCCGCCGGCCAGCCGACCAGCTGCCGCCGGACGCGACGGTCACGTTCGCCGCCGAGCGTGCCGCAGCTGACATCGACGACGTCTACGCCTCGCTGGACCGGGACCTGGTCGGGCTGGAACCGGTCAAGCAGAAGGTCCAGGAGGTCGGGGCGCTGCTGCTGGTGGACAAGGCGCGGCAGCGGTTCGGCCTGCAGTCGCCCCGGCCCAACTTGCACATGTGCTTCACCGGGCCGCCCGGGACCGGGAAGACCACGGTGGCGCTGCGGATGGCCGAGATGCTGCACCGGCTTGGCTACCTGGAGCAGGGCCAGCTGGTGCACGCCATGCGCGATGACCTGGTCGGTGAGTTCGTCGGGCAGACCGCGCCGCGGACCAGGCGGGTGCTGGACCGGGCCATGGGCGGGGTGCTCTTCATCGACGAGGCGTATTACCTGTACCGGGCCACCGACTCGCGGGACTATGGCCAGGAGGTCATCGACATCCTGCTCCAGGTCATGGAGAACGACCGGGACAAGCTGGTTGTCATCCTGGCCGGATACAAGGACCGGATGGACGAGTTCTTCCAGGTCAATCCGGGGATGAACTCACGGATCGCGCACCACCTCGACTTCGCCGCCTACGACATGGACGAGCTGGTGTCGATCGGCCGGGTCATGCTGCAGCAGTCCGCCTACTATCTGTCCGGCGAGGCCGAGCTGGCCTTCCGGGACTACATGATCTGGCGCAGGCAGCAGCCGGAGTTCGCCAACGCGCGCAGCGTGCGCAACGAGCTGGAGCACGCCCGCCTCCGGCACGCGCACCGGCTCGCCACCGACCTGCACCGCAGCTGGACCCGGGACGACCTGATGCGGCTGGAGCCCGAGGACATCCTGGCCGACCTGCCAGCCGGGGTGCCGCTGCCCAGCCCGCCGGCCTAGCGCCGGTACTGCTCGGCCAGCCGCCGCGGCGCGCAGGCCAGCCAGCCGTCGAGCAGGGCCTCGCGCAGCGCCGCCGCGGAGACCACGCGGAGCTGGATGAGCACCGCGGCGAACCCGTCGAAGTGCGGGATGGTGAAGAACGCGGCCGGCTGCGCGGCCAGCACCGCCTCCTTCTCGCTGAGGTCCTCGACCCGGACGGCCAGGATGGGCCCGTCCGGTGGGGTCTGGTCGCCGAACCGCTTCAGATCCGCCTTGCTGAACGGCCGCTCCCAGGCGAACGCCTTACCTGCCACGTACCAGGTCCGGTTGCCGTGCCGCTCGCCCTCGGTCACCTCGGGCAGCCCGGCCGCCAGCCCGGCCACGTCGTCGGGGGTCGGCACGCTCAGGCCTTGAACAGGGCAGCGACCGGGTCGATCCGGTCCGGGTCGCCCGCCGGGGCCGAGACGACCAGCGTCGGGTCCCCGGCCCGCTCGGTGACCGACCACGAGACGAACGGGCAGCACTCGCTCTCGGCCGCGGCCAGGGCGTGCAGCTCGTCGAGGACGCCGGGCCCGGGCTGGTAGCGGACCTCTAGGCGGCCTTCGGTGCGGCGCGCCACCGGGGCCGCGTCGGCGGCCAGCTGGCGCCAGCGCCGTGACCGGTCCGCACCATCGATAGGGCCCAGCTTGCAGGCCAGCGGGAGGTCAGTCATGGGCCCCAGTGCATCACATCAGTTCGCGTGGCCGGTTCCCGGGTGGATCATCTGATCGAGCGTCTGCTGCACGCCGTCCGGTACCGATGGCCGGGCCGGCGCGTTCGGGCGGAGCCAGCCAGCATCCCGGCCGTGGCCCGGGCTGCCCGCTGGACCGTCCGGGCCACGGGCCAGGGTGACCACGCCGAGCAGCGCGGCCAGCGGGGCGGCCAGCGCGATGAAGTCGGCCGCGGACAGGTTGCCCAGGGCGGCCAGCGCACCGGCGAACCCGATGACCAGCACGGCCACCACGATGAGCCCCCAGCCGGACAGGAACAGCCGGACCGGGAACGGCGGCGCGGGCGCGGCCACGTCCGGCACCGAGGTCACCGTCTTGGTGCCGCGGCGCTCCATCATGCCGTCGCGCACCCGCACGGTGAGCAGGAGCGTGCCCGGCTGCTCCGCGATCAGCAGCAGGTCATCGGGGTAGGCCGGGTCGGGGGAGTGCGCGACCGCGCCGCCGCCGACCGACCAGGAAGCCACCTTCCGGCTGCCGGATGGCCGGACCCGGTACCGGGCCTGCTCGCCGGCCAGCACGGTGTCCGGCCCGTCGATGACCACCGGGGGCGCCGGGCCCGCGCCGCCGGTGCCGTTGATGTGCTCGGCGGCCGGCGCCGGGGCCGGGTCGGCTTCGGGTGCGCGGGCCGCCGCGCCGGTCACGATGAACTGCCGCCGGGCTAGCTGCTCAGCCAGCTGGATCTGCCGCGCGTGCACGCTCCAGGCCATGCCCACGATCGCGGCGGCCAGCCCGGCGGCGCCGAATCCCAGCAACCCGGCGACCACAGGGTAACTGGCTGCGATCACATCTGCCTGCATGCCACTATTCAAACACAGTGTCGAATAGAGGGGAAGGTGGTTAGGCTGGTTCGCTCACCTGCTCGTTCGTCACGGCCCCGCCTGGGGCCGCCGCATCCGGTACGGCGCCGTCGGTGTAGGTCACCGTGTTGGCGTGGATGGCGGGCACCCGCGGCCCGGGCAGGATGATCCCGGTCAGGTTCAGCGGGTCGGCCGCGGACAGCTGCACGGTCTCGCCGGTCAGCCGCTGCTTGCGGACCTCGCGCAGCAGGCCGACCGCGTCCGGGTGGGCGAACTGCTCGCCGCTGAACCCGGTGACGAACCGGCCGCCGCGGATGGTGCCGCGGGCCTCCATCCGGCGGAAGGCCCAGAGGATCTCCCGCCACGGCACGGCCAGGTTCTCCCGCCGGACCAGGTCGCGGAACACCACGCCCCAGCGCACCAGCAGCTGCTCGGCGGCGGCTTCGGCCAGCTCGTCGGGGTCGCCCGGGGGCATCGGCTCGGGCAGCAGCGACCAGCGGCCGGCCGGGCCGGTACCGGGGGCTGGGCGGCGCAGCCCGCCGCGCAGGCCGCGCCGCTGCGGGTAGCTGGGCCGGCTGCGGCTGCGCAGCAGCGAGCGCACGGCCCGGAAGCCATCCGCGGTGATCAGGCCGCGGGCCACGCCATCCCACAGCGCCTCGTCCACCTCGCTGGGCAGGCGGCCGGTCCGGGTGGCCAGGTCGGGCCGGAACAGCGCACCATGCTGGCGGAGCGCGTCGAGCACGTCCGCGGTGCGGCCCGGGCCGGGCTCGGCCGGGCACAGGTCGCCGCGGGCCACCCGCAGGAGCCAGGGCAGGTCGTCCCGGATGGTCAGCGTGATCGGGGTGGCCCGGGACGGGGCCAAGCCACTCCGGCGCGGAGCCGGATCCGCCTCGGCCGGCTCGCCGGCCTCGGCGCGAAGCGGCGACCGGGGAGTGCCCCGCGGCGGCTTGCCGCCGCTCGGCGCGGAGTGGGGATCGGGGCCGGGGGTTCCGGGGGTAGTCCCCCGGGGGGGCAGAGCGGGGGGTCGTCCCCCCGGGTCAGCACTGTCGCGTACCGACAGCCGGCCCCAGCTGACCTGCCCGGAAATGCACAGGTCGTCCAGCCAGTCCCGGCGGTAGCCGGTCACCCGCGCGGCCAGCACGTGGCTCTCCCAGGCCCCGGCGGCCAGTTCGAAGCCCTGCAGTTGCTCGACCACGCTGGTCACACCGAACCGGCCCTCGCGCTGGGTGCCGGGGGCCACGTGCTGCCAGCGGAGCAGGAACCTCATGAAGTCCCGCGCGCTGACCGGCTCGATCTCCCGGCGCTGCCGCTGCCGCGTGTAGCCGTGCACCCGGGCCAGCAGCCGCCGGGCACAGAACTCTTCCGGCGCATCGGGCGCGGTGAACTTGCCGCGCACCGCGAAGCCCTCGGCCTCCAGCCGGGCCAGTGCGATCAGCACCAGATCGGCGGGCAGCCCGGTGGCGTCGCTCAGCATGGCGGCGGTGGACGGCCCGACGTACTCCAGGTGGCCGCGCAGCATGCCGGCCGCGGCCACATCCTCCTCGACCTCGCCGACCGCCACCGGGCACGGGTGGTCCGGCTGGACCGGTGCGCCCGGGAACAGCGCCTCGACCAGCGGGCGGCGCTCCACCGCACACCACAGCGGCCCGGCCGGGGTGTCCACCATCACCGCGCGGGCGGCGGCCACCAGGGCGGCGAACATGTCCAGCCAGTCCGCCCCGGGCCGGTGCGCCAGCACTGTCATCAGCAGGTCGTGCAGCTCGTCGGGATCCCGCGGCTCCGGCCGGACCTGGGCGACCACCCGCGCGATGGCGTCGGGGTCGAGCCGGCCCAGCTCACGGGCCTCGACGGGCAGCCCGCGTGGCAGCGGCACGGCCCGGCTGCGCCGCTCTTCCAGCGGCGCGTCGTCCAGGAACGTGAACGGCTGCCCGTTGAGGATCTCGTGGGCCAGCACCGAGGGCTCGGTGGTGTCCCGCACCTCCACCGTGACCGTGCCGGTCTCGATGCCGTGCAGCAGCTCACGGAGGCCGTCGATGTCCATCGCCTCGTGCAGGCAGTCGTGCAGCGTCTGCCGGACCAGCGGGTGGTCGGGGATCTCCAGCGGGCCGGGGGCCACGTTCTCCTGGCACGCGGCCAGGGTCGGGAACACCGCCGCCATCAGGTCGTCGGATTCCATCCGCTGGATGGCGGGCGGGTTCTTCTTGCCGCCGCGCATCCGCAGCACGGCCAGCGACCGGTTCAGGTTCCACCGCCAGCGGGCCTGGAACAGCGGCGAGGTGAGCACGGCCTGCCGGACCACCTCTTCCACCGTGGCCGAGGCCAGGAAGTGCGGCACCCGGTCCAGCGGGAAGCTGTGCTGCGGGCCGAGGGACAGCAGGATCGCGTCGTCGCTGGCCGCGGCCTGCAGCTCGAAGTCGAACGTGACGCAGAACCGCTTGCGCAGGGCCAGGCCGAGCGCCCGGTTGACCCGGGCGCCGAACGGTGCGTGCCCGACCAGCTGCATACCGCCGGCTTCGTCGAAGAACCGCTCAAGCACGATCGTGTCCATCGTCGGCAGCACCCCGCCGAGCTGCGCCTGCCCGGTGGACAGATACGCCACGATGGTGTCCGCGGCCGCGTGGTCAAGCCCGCATTCGGCCGCGAGCCAGTCAGCGGCGTCGGGCGAGGCACTGGCGTTCAGGAAAGTCGTGATTTTCGCGCGGAGCGCGGAGACCTCTTCGGACAGCTCACGGGTGCGGCCCGGGGCCTCGCCCAGCCAGAACGGGACTGAGGGGGGCGCGCCGTGCGCGTCCTCCACCCGCACGATGCCCGGCTCGACCCGGCGGATCCGCCAGGAGTGCGTGCCGAGCAGGAACACGTCGCCCGCCATCGACTCGATGGCCCAGTCCTCGTTGACCGTGCCCACCATGGTGTTGTCCGGCTCGGCCAGCACCCGGTAGTCGCCCAGCTCCGGGATGGCCCCGCCCGAGGTCAGCGCCGCGATCCGGGCGCCGCGGCGGCCGCGCAGCCGGCCCGCCACCCGGTCCCGGTGCAGCCACGCGGCGCGGCGGCCGCGGCCGGTGCGGATGCCCTCGGAGACCAGCTCGGCCACGTCGTCGAAGTCTTCGGCGGTCAGCCCCTCGAACGGGGCCGCCCGGCGGGCCAGCGCGAGCAGCTCGTCCTCGGCCCAGTCCGCGGCCGCGCACTCGGCGATCATGTGCTGGGCCAGAATGTCCAGCGGCCCGTCCGGAACGATCAGCGCGTCAAGCCGCCCGGCCGCCGTCCCGCGCAGCAGCGCCGCGCACTCGACCAACTCGTCGCGGGACGTCGGGTACAGCCTGCCCGCCGGGGTGCCGGTCCGGGTGTGGTTGGACCGGCCGACCCGCTGCAGGAACGTGGCGAAGCTGCGCGGCGACCCGATCTGGCAGACCAGCTCCACCGGGCCGATGTCGATGCCCAGCTCCAGCGATGCCGTGGCGACCAGGGCGCGCAGGTCACCGGCCCGCAACCGGGCCTCGACCCGCT
>Ga0335085_10009245_pt1 | contig 14901 bp, 15 predicted proteins | sample Lox_Sample_45_FD_206712 | JGI IMG/M metagenome (GOLD analysis project Ga0335085, IMG submission 206712) | Soil microbial communities from Loxahatchee National Wildlife Refuge, Florida, United States - Lox_Sample_4.5 | ecosystem: Environmental > Terrestrial > Soil > Wetlands | place: USA... | reverse complement strand
GTCCGAATCGATGGCGGCCACGAGATCGGACAAAGTCTGCCCCCGGCTTACGGCAATTTCCTTCAACGCCCGCCAGAAAGCATCCTCGAGACTGACGCTTGTCTTGTGGCCGGCGATGACGATGGAGCGTTTGATGACCGGCGATTTCATTGCCCGTCTCCCGTTGCGATCCGGTGTTGGTCGAGAGTTCGCTCGGCTTTGTCGCTGCGGGACTTATCCAGAGCCCGTTGCTCCTTGGAGCGGCCGTGCACGAGCCGATTGGATGCAGCCTTTTGCTCGGCTTTCTGCCGTTTGGCCCGCTTGCGCGCGGCGCGGAGATTGACGAGATCGCCCATGCAAAGCTCGGCGGTAACCAGATCGATTTTCGGCCATCCTGGCCAGTGCTTGGTCTGGAAGTAGTACGCCGATACAGTGACGCGGATTATGGCAAGCGACAGTGACGGAGGTCACACTTGGTACTGGTTTGCGAAGTGTGGCGATACCGGTCGCGCCGGGCAAGACACGGTCGCTCGAGCAACGGCCTATCCCGGTAGTGTTCTCGGCGTCGTCTCGGTGCTGGCTTGGCGGTATTTCGTAATTCTTTTCAGGTTCTTCAGGTCATTCGCGCAATATTGCCCGGACATGAACACAAGTCACCACGACGGTCATTGGCGGCGCAACCTTAGGTCAACCGACGCATATCCGCATCGGCCTCCTGCATCAGCGGTAAGGTACGACTGGGACTTGCTTGCAACAATTTTCCGGCACCCTCGTATTAGTCTGATGATCCTGGACTACTACTTTTGCTAGTGCAAAGGCTCGAGTAACGTAGCGTCACCCGAGCCGGGCGATCACGATTGGGATTTCGTCATCGACGCCGGTTGCACCAGCCGGTCGAACTCCGCGCCCGACACGAATCCGAGCTTGAGCGCCGCTTCGCGCAATGTGGTGCCGTGGTCGAGCGCCGCCTTGGCGACTTGCGCGGCCTTGTCATAGCCGATGCGCGGCACCAGCGCGGTGACGAGCATGAGCGAGTGCTCCAGCAATTCGCGGATGCGCGGCTCGTTGGCGCGAATGCCGACGACGCAATGGTCGGTGAACGATACGGCGGCATCGGCGAGGAGCCGGATCGATTGCAGCATCGCATAGGCGATGACCGGCTTGTAGACGTTGAGTTCGAAGTGGCCTTGGCTCGCCGCGACCGCGATGGTGGTGTCGTTGCCGAACACGCGGCAGCACACCATGGTCAGCGCTTCGCACTGGGTCGGATTGACCTTGCCCGGCATGATCGACGATCCCGGTTCGTTCGCGGGCAGGATCAATTCGCCAAGACCCGACCGCGGACCGGACCCCAGGAAGCGAATGTCGTTGGCGATCTTGAACAGATCCGCGGCCAGCGCGTTCAGCGCGCCATGGGCGAAGGCGATGGCCCCGTGCGAGGCGAGCGCCTCGAACTTGTTGGCAGCGCTGACGAATGGCAGCCCGGTGTCGGCGGCGACTCGCCGCGCGAACAGCCTGGCGAATTGCCGCTTGGCATTGAGCCCGGTTCCGACTGCGGTGCCGCCCTGCGCCAGCGGGTACAATTCCTTGAGACTGGTGCGGATGCGGGCGATGCCGGATTTCACCTGTGCGGCATAGCCGGAAAATTCCTGGCCGAGCGTCAGCGGCGTGGCGTCCTGGGCGTGGGTGCGGCCGATCTTGACGACGGAGGCGAACGCCCTCGTCTTGGCGTCGAGAGCGGCGTGCAAGTGCGTCAAAGCCGGAATGAGCCGCCTGGTGATCTCGCCGGCCGCAGCGATATGCATGGCGGTCGGAAAGCAGTCGTTCGACGACTGGCTCATGTTGACGTGGTCGTTGGGATGGATCGGCGCCTTGGCACCAAGCGCGGCGCCAAGCTGCTCGTTGGCGCGATTGGCGATCACCTCGTTGACGTTCATATTGGTCTGGGTGCCGGATCCGGTCTGCCAGACGACCAGCGGAAACTGATCGTCGAGCTTGCCGTCGATGATCTCCTCGGCGGCCGCGACGATGGCCTTGGCGCGTCGCGCGTCGAGGCTTCCGAGCTCGTGATTGGTCTCGGCAGCCGCGCGCTTGACGAGCGCCAGCGCCCTGATGAGCGGGCGCGGCATAAGCTCGTCGCCGATGCGGAAATTGTTGCGCGAGCGCTCGGTCTGCGCGCCCCAATAGCGATCGGCCGCGACTTCGATGGGTCCAAAGCTGTCGGATTCAGTGCGGCTGCGGGTTGCCGAGGAGCGCGTGCGCAGGACAGATGAGCCGGCTTTCCGCCCGTCGTCCGGGTCGCGTCGCCTGCGGCCGCTCTTCATCTCTTGCGAAACCGGTCGAGCGGCACGACTTCGCCGCCGGTGCGGCTGTCGGAGCCCGGCGCGGCGGCCGCCGACGCCGGCGCAGTTGCCGGTTCTGCCGGCACCACGCCTGCCGGTTGTTCAGGCGTGTCGGCCAATTTGGCACCGGCCTCGCCTGCCACGGCGGCTTCGACCGTCTCGAATTGAAAACCGAACTGAACCGCGGGATCATAGAAGGCGGTTACGGCATCGAAGGGGACGCTCAGCCGTTCCGGCATGCCGCCGAACGATAGGCCGACCTCGAAGGCCTGTTCGGTCACCGTCAGGTCCCAGAATTGATGCTGCAGGACGATGGTCATTTCCGTCGGATAGCGGCTGCGCACAGTTTGCGAAAGCCGCACGCCCGGCGCCGCGGTGTTGAAGGTGATCTTGAAGTGATGGTCGCCGGGCAGGCCTTTTTTCGCCACGTCGGCGAGTACCGTGCGCACGACGCCGCGCAACGCCGCCTGCGCGAGAATGTCGTAGCGTATGTGGTCGGTGGCCATGGCGGATGACAGACGACGATAACAGCCGATCGGATGACAGAGGACAGATAGGAGATGAATCATAGAGGTCCAGAACCACTCTGTCCTCGGTCGTTCGTCGCCTGTCCTCTGGAAAGTGGAGGCTTCTGTTGCCAGGTGCCTCCGAACCCCGCCTGGCGCTGCTAAGACGCCAGGGCTTTAGGTCGGTCTTTCGAGCCGCTTACGCGGCCAGAGCAACCGGAGCATAGTTGTCGTTGGCAACTATGAATTGGCCCGATAACGCCGGAACCATGCCGAGCAAAAGCACGCCCTTTACGCCCTCGTCGATCCTATTTCGACCCCATAATCGGACGACGGAGGACAGAAGACGGATGAAAGTGCTTACCCTGTCGTCCGTCCTCCATCGTCTCGCTTCCGCGAATTGGTGGAGTCGCCGGGTACTGCCCCCGGGTCCGAAAGGTTTATTACGACGGCCATTTATTGCCATAGCCGGCTTGCGCCGGCACAAAGAATATAGGCGCAAAAGGTTGACGAAAAAAGAGCCGATCGGGAGCAAAGCCATGACGGCGCGTGTTCGAACCGGCTGCCACCGGGCGTTGAGAGACCTTGGGGCCGACCGTGCCGCGGTCTACTGCAGGTTCAGTGCCACAAAGCGCGTCTCGCCATCGCCGTTTGACACCAGCAGCACCGCCACCTTCTTGCCCTGAGCCTTGAGCGTTTCGAGCAGCGCCTGCAAGTCGGCCGGGTTGCCGATCGCCTGGTACTGGACCTCGACGATCACGTCGCCGGGCGACAGCCGCTTGTCGGATGCAGCCGCAGCCACGCTTGGATCGACCGAGGTGACCAGCACGCCCTTGACGTTGTCTCTGACCTTGAACTTCTTGCGCAGATCGTCGGTCAGGCTCGACAGCTCCAAGCCCAACGTCTTCTGCACGACCGACTTACTCTCCGGCGCGGCGCCTTTTTTGGCATTCGCAGCTGCGGCTTTCTCGCTGTCTTCCAGACGGCCGATCTTGACCGTGAGGGTTTCCTCCTTGCCCTTGCGAATGACGATGACCTCGACCTCCTTGCCGACCGGCGTGCTGGCAACGATGCGCGGCAGATCGTGCATCTCCTTGATGTCGTGGCCGTCGAATTTGACCACGACGTCGCCAGGCTCGATGCCGGCGGGCTTGGCCGGCCCGCGGTCGTCGACGCCGGCAACGAGTGCGCCGCGCGTCGGCTTGAGCGACAGACTTTCGGCGATGTCGTCGGTGACTTGCTGGATGCGCACGCCGAGCCAGCCGCGCCGCGTCTCGCCGTACTGGCGGAGCTGATTGATGACCGCGACCGCCGAGTTCGACGGTACCGCGAAGCCGATGCCGATCGAGCCGCCCGACGGCGAGATGATTGCCGTGTTGACGCCGACCACGTCGCCGTTGAGATTGAACAGCGGGCCGCCGGAATTGCCGCGATTGATGGCGGCGTCGGTCTGGATGTAGTTGTCGTACGGCCCCGAATTGATGTCGCGGTTGCGCGCCGACACGATGCCGGCGGTGACGGTGCCGCCGAGCATGAACGGATTGCCGATGGCGATCACCCACTCGCCGAGGCGCAGCTTGTCGCTGTCGCCGAACTTCACCGCTTTGAGCGGCTTGTCGGGGTGCACGCGCAGCAGGGCCAGATCGCTCTTTGAATCCTTGCCGACCAGTTCGGCGGTCAGCTTGGTGCCATCGTTGAGGATGACGTTGATCTCGTCGGCGTCGGCGATCACGTGGTTGTTGGTGACGACGAGTCCCGACGGGTCGATGATGAAGCCGGAGCCGAGCGAATTGATGCGGCGCGGGATGCGATCCTGATCGCCGCCCTGGCCGCGCCGATTTTTGAAGAACTCCTCGAAAAACTCCTCCATCGGTGATCCCGGAGGCAGGTCGGGCAGGTTATTGAGGCGCGTGTCAACCTTCTGCGACGTGGAAATGTTGACCACGGCGTCGATTACTTGTTCGGCGACGTCGGCGATGTTTTCGGGGCCGCGCGCTGCAGCAGTCCATGCCGGCAGCGCAGCGATCACCAGGGCGAGCGCGGCGATGGCCGCGCCATGCCGCACCAACCGGGGAAAATGCCAAGGCATGGAAGTCTGTGCTCCTGAATAAGTCGGTCGACGAAAGGTGGCCTCGCCGAGTTCCGGACGCAAGGCCATAACTGCGGCGCAGGACCGTATTACGGACCTGATTGGGGCGGAAAAGCGACTCGTTCGTCCGCGCACTGCGGCCGGCGGGCGCGTCGCGGTGCCGACAAACGTCGACGCTCGCCGCTGGGGCGGGCCCCCGGGCCGGGACGATTGAACGCGCTGCGGCTGCGTGGTCAGCGGCGCACCAGCCAGACGATAAGCACGCCGATCAAAGCCGAGATCAGCCCGGCGACGCGCAGCCGGCCATCCGAGGTGTCGAGCGCCGCGGCGATGGCGCGTTTGCTCGCGATCGGGAACGCAGCAAACAGGATGCCCTCGATCGCCAAGACCAGGCCAAGCGCTGCGAGGAAGTCGGACATGAACGCCGGGCAGATGGGCTTTGGCGCGGCTGGCTAGCGCGGCGCGCCATGCTATTTCGGGGTCGACGGTTTGGCCGGGGCCTCCGCCGGCGGCGGCGCTGCGGCCGAGGCTTTCGGCTCGCCCGCAGGGTCGCCGAAATAACGGAAGAAATCCGAATCCGGCCGCAACACCAGATGGGTGTCTCCGCGCTGCATGCTCCTTTCGTAGGCCTGCATGGAGCGATAGAAGCCGAAGAACTCAGGATCGCGCGTATAGGCATCGGCGAAGATACGGTTGCGCTCGCTATCGCCTTGACCGCGGATCTGCTCGGCGCGCGATGCGGCCTGCGCGATGATGACCGTGACGTCACGGTCGGCCCTGGCGCGGATTTCCTGGCTCTTCTGGCTGCCCTGGGCGCGAAACTCGGCCGCCTCGCGCTGGCGCTCGGTCTGCATGCGTTGGTAGACCGCCTGGCTGTTCTGCTCCGGCAGATCGGCGCGGCGAATGCGCACGTCGATCACGCGGATGCCGAACGGCCGCGCGTCGCGATCGAGCTGATCGCGCATCAGCGCGCTGAGTTCGGCCCGTTTGTCGCGCACCACGTCGGAAAGCGTTGCTGCGCCGAGCACGCGCCGCAGCGCCGAATTGAGCAGGATGGATAGTTGCGAACTGGCGCCGGCGGGACCGACGGTTTGATAGAATTTCAGCGGCTCGATGATGCGGTAGCGGGCGAACGCGTCGACCACCAGTCGCTCGCCCGCGGTGTCGCCGCCGGTCTTGTTGTTGTCGCCGCTGGCGGCGATCACCTCCTGCGCCGGCGATTCGATGTTGAGCAGGCGCTTGTCGATATAGATGACGCTGTCGATGAACGGCACCTTCAGGTTGAGCCCGGGCTCGGTGATGACGCGCACCGGCTTGCCGAGCCGTACCACGAGGGCCTGCTTGGTCTGGTAGACCTCGAACAAGGTGCTGTAGCCGACCACGACGACGATGAGGAGCAGAACGGCGATGACGCCGCCGGCAAGGCTGAGCCTCATGGCTTGCCTCCCGACGCGCCGCCCGCATTGGGCGCCGCCCGCTGCTGCGGCAGCGCGGTGAGCGGCAGGTATGGCACCACGCCTGTTGCGCCCGGCGGGCCGGTATCGATGATCGTCTTGTCGGTCGAGCCGAGAACGCGCTCCATGGTCTCGAGATACATGCGCTCGCGGGTCACTTTCGGCGCCTTCTTGTACTGATCGTAGACCTGCAGGAAGCGTGACGTCTGGCCGGTGGCGTCGGCGACGGTCTGCTCGCGATAGGCTTCGGCGTCCTGGGTGATCTTGGCGGCGCGGCCGCGCGCCTCCGGCACGACCCGGTTGGCATAGGTCTGCGCCTCGTTTTGGGCGCGCTCGAGGTCGGAGCGCGCGGCCTGGACGTCGCGGAACGCGTCGATGACCTGGGTCGGCGGATCGACCTTCTGCAATTGCACCTGCTGCACCTGAATGCCGGCGCCGTAGCCGTCGAGCGTCTTCTGCATCAGTTCCTGCACCGCGGTTTCGATGGTCTGCCGCGCGCCGGTCAGGATCGGCTGGATGTTGGAACGGCCGATGATTTCGCGCATGGCGCTTTCGGCGACGGCCTTGACCGTGCCTTCCGGGCTTTCGACGTTGAACAGGTAATCGCCGACCTGGATCGCCTTCACCTTCCACAGCACCGAGAAGTCCACGTCGACGATGTTCTCATCGCCGGTGAGCATCAGGCTTTCCTCCGGCACCTCGCGCACGGAAGTGCCGCGGCGCAGGTCCTCGACCGGGCGCATGCCGATGTCGATCTTGTTGACGCGCAGCGCCTGCGGCGTCAGCGCGGTCTCGATCGGGTAGGGCAGGTGGTAGTTCAAACCCGGCTGCACCTCGCGCGTGAACTTGCCGAAGCGCAGCACCACGCCGAGTTCGTCAGGCTCGACACGGAAGAAGCCGGAGAAACCCCAGAGCACGACCAGGACGAGCGCGATCAGCGCGATGCCCCGGCCGCCGAGATTGCCCGGCAGCAGGGAGCGCAGCCGGTCCTGGCTTCGGCGCAGAAATTCCTCGAGGTCGGGCGGCCGCGAACCGCCCGGTGGTTGCGGCCCTGAACCCCAAGGGCCGCGCGAGCCTGGGCCGGAGCCAGAGCCAGAGCCCCACGGGCCGCCGCCGGATTGACTGCTCCACGGCATCAAGTTGCTCCTCGCGCCGGCGTGCCGCCGACTTTGGCTGGGGGGTTATAGGGGAGCCCTCGGTCCCTTACAACGCGCAGTTATGAAGCAACGCGCAGTTATGAAGCGTTCGACCTGGTTTCAAGCGCGCTTAGCGACGCGTTCGTAGGAGACGAAAGCAAACCGAGCTTCGTCTTCGACTTGCGGCTCGTGTTCCTCGCGCGCGACTTCGCGCCAAGTCTGCGGATCGATCGGCGGGAACCGGGCATCGCCGTCGACGTGTTGGTGCACGGCGGTAATCGACAGCCGTGTCGCCTGCGGCATGGCCTGCGCGTAAATCTCGGCGCCGCCGGCGACGACGATGGCATCCGTTCCGCGACGCAACGCATCGCCGCGCGCGGCCGCAAACGCGGCTTCGAGGCTCGGCGCCACGACGATGCCGGGCGCCGCGAATGCCGGATCGCGGCTGACCACGATCGTGGTGCGACCGGCAAGCGGCTTGCTGATCGAGAGATAGGTCTTGCGTCCCATGATGACCGGCTTGCCCACGGTGACGGCACGGAAATGCTGCATGTCCGACTTGAGCCGCCACGGCAGCTTATTGCCGCGGCCGATCACGCCGTTTTCGGACACGGCGGCGACGAGGAGAATTTCCGGCATGGGTCACCCAAGACAGCAAGCTCGGTACGGGTTCCAGCCACCGTGTCCGCGATTGTCGCCGGCATCCGGTCCGCCACGCGAGCCGGAAGCCAGATGTTCGTTGACCGCAACAGGTCCGGCGATAAGAGCCATTACACCGCCACGGCGGCCTTGATGTGCGGGTGCGGCTGATAGCCTTCGAGCGCAAAATCCTCGTAGCGGAAGGCGAACAGATCCTTGACCGCCGGATTGAGCCGCAGCGTCGGCAGCGGCCGCGGCGTGCGCGCAAGCTGCAGCCGTGCTTGATCGAGGTGATTGAGATAAAGGTGGGTGTCGCCGAAGCTGTGAATGAATTCGCCGGCTTGGAGGCCGGTCACCTGCGCGACCATCAGCGTGAGAAGCGCATAGGAGGCGATGTTGAACGGCACGCCGAGAAACACGTCGGCCGAGCGCTGGTAAAGCTGACAGGACAGCCGGCCCTCGGCGACGTAGAACTGAAACAGGCAATGGCACGGCGACAGCGCCATCTTCGGCAGGTCGGCCGGATTCCAGGCGGTGACGATGATGCGGCGCGAATCCGGGTTGCGCCGGATGGTGTCGACGGCCTGCTGCATCTGATCGATAGTCGTCCCTTCCGGTGTCGGCCATGAGCGCCATTGCCGGCCGTAGACCGGGCCGAGGTCGCCGTCTTCGTCGGCCCATTCGTCCCAGATGGTGACGCCGTGCTCGTCGAGGTATTTGACGTTGGTGTCGCCGCGCAGAAACCAGAGCAACTCGTAGATGATGGATTTGACGTGCAGCTTCTTGGTGGTCAGCAGCGGGAAGCCGCGGCCGAGATCGAACCGCATTTGATGGCCGAAGATCGAGCGAGTGCCGACCCCGGTGCGGTCGCGCTTCTCGACCCCTTCCGTCAGCACGCGTTCCATCAAATCGAGGTATTGGCGCATTTGTGTCGCGGTAAAGGTGAGTCGCGGCGAAAGCTTAATGCCAAATGCGGATCGGACGAAGCCGTAGCAAGACGCCGGATCGCTGAAATACGGTCCAAGGCGCCGGCTCGGGCAGGCGCCTTACACGGCATCGAGCACGGTTTCGCCAAGCCCTTCCACGGCGAACACCGCGCGATCGCCGCTCGTGACCGACACCGTCGGAATGAGGCTGCCGGTGATGACCACCATGCCGGCATTGAGGCCGCGGCCGCGTTCGGCGAGATGATTGGCGAGCCAGGCGAGCGTTGCGGCGGGGTCCTCGGCCGCGCCGCCGCCGGCAACCGCCCCGTTTATCGTCAGGCGGCCGCGAATGCCGACGAGGGACGGAACCGGCACCGGCTGCGGGGCCCCGATCACCACGCCGCCGTTCCAGCAATTCTCCACGATCAGCGACGTGGCCTCGGTGCGCCGGTAATCGGCATGGCGATCTTCGATCAGTTCGAACGCCGGCATGGCGCCGGCGACGACCGGCGCCACCGACTGCGGCGTCCAGGGGGCGCCGGCTGCTGGCAAATCGGCGCCGAGTTGGAGCGCAATCTCGCTCTCGATGCGCACATTGACGAAATCGGCAAGCCGCAGCGTCGCCGGTGAGGTGCGGATGGTGCGCGCAAAGATCGCGCCGCCGCATGGATGCGTGATGCCCATCAATTGCTGCATCACCTTGGTTGTGGTCGCGATCTTGGCGCCGGCGACCGCGCCGTAGACCGGCTCGGCCAGACGGTAATAAACCTCCTGCGCGGCATAGGCCTCGGCGACGGACGCGGGCCGCAATTCGTCCGGCAGGTTGCGGTAAGGCAGGCGCTGCCGGCGCGCGGCCCACAGCCACTGCGCCATCGCGTTCAGACGATCGTTGTTGTCCATGGCACGGAGTTTCCGATCCTCATGCTGATGGCTTTGAGCTAGCGGTCACGGGCGGCCTCGATCAGGCCGGCGAGAAGATCTTTGGCGTGCTCGTAAATGCCCGGCGCCTCGCTTTCGCGCGGCCCGCCGACGGCGAGCACGAGTTCGCTGCCGTGCTTGGCGAACTGAACCCGCAACCAGAGCGCCGCGTTGTTGAGCATATCGGGCTGATCCAGCCGCGCGATCAGGAGCGGTTTGCGATAACGGTGCGCGAGGTCTTCGGCGAGCCTTGTCCCGGGGGACACATCCTCGCCGCCGGCGTCGACAACGATCAGGCAAGCATCCGCATCGCGCACGTTCCATTCGGTGCGCTGCGCCGGATCCGCGAGGGGCGTCGGCTTGAGGCTCGGATATTTGGCCAGCACACCGGGCGGCTGTGGACAGTCTTCGGCCCAGCCGCCGCGCGGACACCAGCCGCCGTAACTCAGGCCGTAGGCAATCGCCGTATCCAGTGCTGCGCGGTCGACGCCGGTCTGGCCGCCGCAGAGGAGCTTCATGATCCATTCCTGAGCGTTGCGTTTCCTTACCGATTTGTAATTCGGTTGCGGAGCGATGTGCGAGTAGCTTCGTGGTTGATCGGGCGCAACGTCACCCCCCCGTGCCCGGTCGATCAACCCCAGGGACCGTGGAGACACGCCCTGGGGTTGCTCATTTTGCCGGTAGCGACTACAGCATCGCCCCGTTATTTTCGGCTGCCGCGCGCCGGCCGGTGCGCATTGCGAAGAGGCAACCATGCACAGCAGGCTTATTCGAATGACGGCGGTCCTCGTTGCGCTCGGGACGTTCGGTTTGGCGACCGCGGCGTCATCGCAAGGCCGGGTCAAAGTCGGCACACTGGCTTGTAATCTCGCCCCGACCGTCGGCTTCATCGTCGGGTCGCGTCAGCACTTGTCCTGCCGCTATACCCCCGATGGACCGTGGCCGCATGAAATCTATGTCGGCACCATTTCGACGGCCGGCCTCGATATCGGCGTCAGCGGCGGCGGACGCATGGTCTGGGCTGTATTCCAGCCGACCAATGGGTACGTCCACGGCGCGCTCTCCGGCACCTATGTCGGCGCCAGTGCCGGTGTTGCCGTGGGTGTCGGCCTTGGCGCCAACGTGCTGATCGGCGGCTCGCACCGGTCAATCGCGCTGCAACCGCTCTCGGTCGAAGCCAGTACCGGCATCAATCTCGCGGCCGGCGTCACCCGGCTTCGCCTGCACTGGTCGCGATAGCAAACCCCAGGCGCAACCAGCGGAGCCCCAGCCATCGGCTCGCTGGTGGCTCTGCCTCGATCCGGTGCGGATCTCAGTCCAGCACGTGGCTGACCAGGCCGTCGGCGAGCTTGGGCTCGAACCATGTTGATTTCGGCGGCATGATCGCGCCGGCATCCGCAACCGCGATCAGGTCGCTCATTTGCGTCGGATAGAGCGCAAACGCGACGGCCATCCGCCCGGAATCGACCAGCCGCTCGAGTTCACCGAGGCCGCGGCCGCCGCCGACGAAATCGATCCGCCGGTCGGTGCGTGGATCGGTGACGCCGAAAATCGGCTCGATGATGTTGCGCGCAAGCAGCGCCACCGGCAGGCGGTCGATCGGGTTCTGCGCCTGCGCGGCGCTGCGCAACGTGAGCCGGTACCAGCGGCCGGCGAGGTACATGCCGACTTCGCTTGCCTGCGCCGGCCGCACTGCGCCCGCGCTCGGCTCGACCGCGTACAGCCGCCCGATTGCCGCCAGTGCTTCGGCGGCGCTGTGTCCGTTCAAGTCGCGCAGCACCCGGTTGTAGTCGAGGATGGTCATCTCGGCTTGCGGAAACAGCACGGCGAGGAAATAGCCTTGGGCGACATCGCCGCGCGCCTTGGCGACCCGCAGCGCCGCCGCCGAGCGGTGGTGGCCGTCGGCGATGTACAGCGCCGGCAAGCCGTCGACCGCGCGGGTCAGCGCCGCGATCGTGCCGTCGTCGTCGATCACCCACATCTGGTGACGCACGCCGTCATCGGCGGTCACGTCGACCGCGGCAGTGGCCGCGGCGGCGCGCGCCAGCATGGCATCGACGGCGGGCGCCGGCGGATAAACCAGCATGACCGGCCCGGTCTGCGCGCTCACCGCCTCGATCTGCCGGACCCGGTCGTCTTCCTTGGCCAGCGTCGTCAGCTCGTGCTTTTTGATGCGGTTGTCGGCATAGGCGGCAAGCGAAGCCACCGCCGCAAGCCCGGTCTGCACGCGCTCGCTTCCCTGGAAGCGCCAGGTAAGCCGATAAACGTAGTAACAGGCCGTTCGGTCGCGGACGAGGACGCCGGCTTCGATCAGGCGGCGCAGATTCTCGGCCGCCTTGGCATAGACCGCCGCATCGTAGGGATTGATCGCCGGATCGAGGTCGATCTCGGCCTTGGAGACGTGCAGAAAGCTCCACGGCTTGCCGGCGGCGCGCTCGCGCGCCTCGGCGCTCGACAAGACGTCATAGGGCGGCGCCAGCACGTCGGCGGCGCGTCCGGGCGCCGGCCGCAAGGCGCGAAAGGGTTTGATCAGCGACAATCGGCTCTCTCGGGGTGCTCCGCCTGCGAAGCGGGATTTTAATTCGCGCAAATTCGCACTACGTCAACCCCGTGAGCAAACCCGGAATCATCCTCATGGCCGGACCGACGGCGAGTGGCAAGTCGGCATTGGCGCTGGCGCTCGCGGCGAAGCTCGGCGGCGCGATCGTCAATGCCGATTCCATGCAGGTCTACCGCGACCTTCGCATCATCACGGCACGGCCGACCGCGGCGGAGGAGCGGCGGATGCCGCACCTGCTCTACGGCCACGTCGATGCGGCGGAGAATTATTCGGTCGGCCGCTGGCGCCAGGAGGCGGAAGCGGTGCTTGCAAGCTTGAGGCGCGAATCCCGGGCCGCCATCGTCGTCGGCGGCACCGGGCTTTATTTCAGCGTGCTGACGCGCGGGCTTGCCGCAGTGCCGCCGATTCCGGCAGAAATTCGCGCCGACATTCGCGCCCGGCTCGGGAGCGAAGGCAGCGCCGCGCTCCATGCGGAGCTCGAGCGGCGCGATCCGGGCGCGGCGGCGCGCTTGAAGCCCGGCGACCGCGCCCGCGTCACCCGCGCGCTCGAAGTGGTGCTGGCGACCGGCCGCTCGCTGACCGACTGGCACGGCGAAGAGATGCCCGCGGCAATCGACCCGGCCGCCGCTGTCAAAATCTTCCTCATGCCCGAGCGCGACGAACTTCTGCGCCGCATCGATGCGCGCTTCGACGCCATGATGGCGGGCGGCGCGCTCGACGAGGTGCGCGCGCTTGCGGCACGCGATCTTTCGCCCGAGCTGCCGGCGATGAAGGCGCACGGCGTGCCGTGGCTCATCCGCCACCTCAAGGGCGCGATCAGCCTTGCCGAGGCTGCCGAAGGCGCCAAGCGCGACACCCGCCAATACACCAAGCGGCAGGCGACGTGGTTTCGCAACCAGCTTCCCGAATTCGTGTGGGTCAAGCCGGATGCGGCGGTGGCGGAAGTCGAACGGCAGCTCCTGGAGTTGTCGAAGTAACGCCTGCCCGGCCGGATCAAATCTAGTGCGAAATATATTGCAGCCCGGCCGAATAGGCGGCGCCACCGACCACGCAGGGGATGCCGAGTTCGATCTGGCCGGTGGCTGCTGCGACCACGCAGCCCATGGCCAGCGCGCCCTGGCCGATCTGGCCGAGGTTGGTGAGCTCGCGCTTCGAGTTCGGCCCCTTCTGCTTGATCTCCTCGATTGCGGCCAGCGACTCCTTGCGCATGCGCGCCGTATCGACCGTCTCCGCGGTGTCGATCACGTCGTTGAGCACCTTGGCGACGTCTTCGGGCTGCTTCGTCGTCGCCGCGCGCTCGAGCATGGCGAGCAGATGCGGGTCGCGCACGGCATTGCTGGCGAGCGTGAACTTCGCGGCGCTGCCGGTGGTGAGATTGTCGACATTGTCCTTGTCGTTGGCGAGCGGCAGCAGCTTGACGATGCGGCCAATCGGCTCGTAGCAGCCGGTTGCCAGATACATGCCCCACAGCACGTCGATGAGTTCGGGGCTGGGCTCGATCGCCACCGCTTTCTTGCCTTTGCCGCCGATCTTGAAGACGTCCTTGATGGCGTCGAAGACGCCGGGCTTGCTGCGGCGGTAGGCGATCTGGTCGAGGGTCGGGAGCTTGCGCTCGAGATACTTGTCGATCATGGCGCGGCGCGTCGGCATGCGGTCGGCGAATTTGACCAGGAGCACCTTCCAGTTCGGCAGGCCGGAATAGGCGATGGCGCGCACCAGCACCCAGTGGTCGGCCGGCTGGATCGGCAGCATTTGTTCGATCAGCGATTCGGCGCGGGCGGGATTGGCGCCGAGGACGCCGGCAATGAAGCCGATATAGGCGCCGGACGTCTCGGCGTCCTTGAAAGCCTGGAATTCACTGAGCGTGCGCACCAGCGCGGGCAGGCCTGCCGGCTCCGGCCTGCCGCGATAGCCGTTGATCCATCTCAGCATCGCGTCGGTCGAATTGAGCGCCGCATGCATCTGCGGCGCCGCGCCGATGGCGGCATGCGGCGCAATTGCCGCAGCGACGAAAGCGAGAAAAACTGCGGCAAGCCGCGAGCGCCCGTTGGCCCGATATCCTGCAACCATGTCCCCTCCCGTGGAGAAAACCGGCCGCGCTCCGAAAGCGCCGCGAGCGCGCGAGCCCCAGTGCGATAAATCAGCAACAGCGTCGGGAAATTTGAAGGCCGCCGCGGCGCGAAATCGCGGCCGCCCGGTGGCGCCCGGAAATGGTAAACGATTGCGTTTCTCCGCGCCGTTCCGATTTCAAACGCGAGTTTGAAGATGCCGGGCGCCGGGCGGGCCGCATTTCGGCCGCATTCTGCTTGACCCAAGCTGACACAATGCCTATAAATGACCGCGACTGAAAAG
>Ga0335085_10009244_pt1 | contig 14901 bp, 17 predicted proteins | sample Lox_Sample_45_FD_206712 | JGI IMG/M metagenome (GOLD analysis project Ga0335085, IMG submission 206712) | Soil microbial communities from Loxahatchee National Wildlife Refuge, Florida, United States - Lox_Sample_4.5 | ecosystem: Environmental > Terrestrial > Soil > Wetlands | place: USA... | reverse complement strand
CGCACGCTGGTCAGTTTCCTGCCGGCGGGCCTGCAGCCCGGGCTGGTGCAGCGCTCCGCCGTTGCCGCCACCTTTGCCGCGACGCTCGAGCTGGTTCGCTCCGGCAAGATCGAGCTTCGCCAAGACGCACCTTTCGGTCCGATCTATTTGCGCAGCCTGCCAAACGAGAACCCATGAGCCCGAGAGATCACGAAACCATTGCCGACCACGCGCCCATGACAGAATCGATCCCCGATCCCGCAACCGAGCCGATGGCTGATCCCGCGGCAGAGCCGAATGACGAGCTCCGGCTGCTCGAAGCCCTGCTCTTCGCCGCGCCGTCGCCGGTCGATGAGGACGCGATCAAGCAGCGCTTGCCCGACGGCGTCGATATTCCGGCGCTGATCGACGAGCTCACGGCGTTCTACGCGCCGCGCGGCGTCAACATCGTGCATGTCGCCGGCGGCTGGACCATTCGCACGGCGCCCGATCTCGCGCCGCGCCTCAAGCTGACGCAGAAGGTCGGGCGCAAATTGTCCCGCGCCGCGATCGAGACGCTGGCGATCGTCGCCTATCACCAGCCGGTGACGCGCGCCGAGATCGAAGAAATCCGCGGCGTCGTCATCAGCAGGGGCACGCTCGACACGCTGATGGAAGCGGGCTGGATCGTGCCCAAGGGCCGCAAGCAGACCCCTGGCCGACCGGTGACCTGGGTCACGACCGAGGCCTTCCTGCTGCATTTCGGTCTCGCCAGCCTGACCGATCTGCCGGGCATCGACGAGTTGCGTGCCGCCGGGCTGATCGGGCCGCGCCCGGTCTCGACCTTGAGCGAGACCATCGGCGTCCCGGCCGAGGAGCGGCTGCCCGATGTGCCGGGCGAGAACGACGACGGGGACGGCGAGGCGGACGAGCTGGAGCCGCCTGTCGACGAGGACGGCAGCGACAACGCGGCCTAGGCCCGAGGTTTGCCGCAGCAGGCTGCTTCTGCCATGATCCGCGCCTGATCGCCCAAGACGATAGTGACTTAAGTCGATGTTCGATTTCGCCTGGTCCGAACTCGCGTTGATCGCCGTGGTCGCGCTGGTCGTCATCGGCCCGAAGGATTTGCCGCGCGTGATGCGGGTGGCCGGGCAGTGGACGCGCCGCGCGCGCGCGATCGCGCGCGAATTCCAGGGCAGCCTCGACCAGATGGTGCGCGAGGCCGAGCTCGATGAGGTCAAGCGGCATATCGATCGCGCGTCGAGCTTCAATGTCGAGAACGAGATTCGCCGCACCATCGACCCGACCGGCGATCTGCAGCGCTCGCTCGACGAGCCGGTGATGACCAATCCGCTCGCCGATCCGGTGAAGCCGGTCGAGCGGACGGAGCTCGCGGAAAAGCCGGTCGAGACCGCGGACGCCGCGGCGTTGCCGGCGCCGGCTGAGACCCCGGCCGATAGCGTGGCCGGGCGGGTCGCCGAGCCGGTCGAGGCGAAGCCCGCCGCCATGCCCGAGCCCGAGAAGCACACGCCGTAAGCGATGACCGATCGCGAGGAAGAGCTCGAGGAAGGGCGGATGCCGCTGCTCGATCATCTGGTCGAGCTGCGCAAGCGGCTGATGTATTCCATCCTGGCGCTGTTCGTCGCTTTCTTCCCGTGCTGGTACTTCAGCAAGGATATCTACAACTTTCTTGCTCAGCCGCTCGCCGACGCGCTCAACAAGGCGGGCGGCGGACATTTCATTTTCACCGACGTCACCGAAGCTTTCTTCACCGATCTGCGCGTCGCGTTCTGGGCGGCGTTCTGCCTCGCCTTTCCCGTGATCGCCAGCCAGATCTGGATGTTCGTCGCGCCCGGCCTCTACAAGCAGGAGCGCCGCGCCTTCTTTCCCTACCTCGTCGCGACGCCGCTGCTGTTCATCATGGGCGGCGCGCTCGTCTATTACGTGATCTTCCCGGTCGCCTATCCGTTCTTCATGAGCTTCGGCTCGCAAGGCGGCAACGGCACGCTGGCGATCGATCTCGAGCCGAAGGTCAGCGAATACCTGAGCTTCGTGATGCATCTGATGCTCGCGTTCGGCCTGGCGTTCCAGCTGCCGGTGCTCTTGAGCCTGATGGCACGCGCCGGGCTGATCACGGCGGCGGGGCTTGCCAAGCAGCGGCGCTATGCGATCGTCGGCATGTTCGGCCTGGCGGCGGTGCTGACGCCGCCCGACATCTTCAGCATGATGTCGCTGGCGATCCCGCTGTTGCTGCTGTTCGAGATCTCGATCCTCTCGTGCAAGCTGGTCGAGAAGCAGCGCGCCAAGCGCGAGGCCGAGGAAGCGGCCGCTGCGGCAAAATCCGATGAATGATCTATAGTGGCGAAAGATGTTCGACCTAAAGACCATTCGCGACGATCCCGCCGCCTTCGATAAGGGCCTCGCGCGGCGCGGCTTGCCGCCGAAGACGCCGGAAATCCTCGCCCTCGATAAGGAATGGCGCGCGGCGCAGACCAAGGCCGAGACGCTGCAAGCCGAGCGCAACAAGCTCGCGCGCGAGATCGGCGCGGTGAAGGCCAAAGGCGGCGACGCGAGCGCGATCCTGCAACAGGTCGCGACGAGCAAGGACGAGCAGGCCCGCCTCGAAAGCGAAGCGCACCGCCTCAAGGCCGATATCGACACGCTGCTCGCCGGCATCCCGAACATTCCGCTCGACGAGGTGCCGGACGGCACGGACGAGCACGGCAACAAGCTGGTGCGCAGCCATGGCGCGCCGCGCAACTTCGCCTTCGCGCCGAAAGATCACGTCGCGCTCGGCGAAGGCTTGAAGCAGATGGATTTCGCCCGTGCCGGTAAGCTTTCGGGCGCGCGCTTCGTCGTCCTGAGCAGCGGCCTCGCGCGGCTCGAGCGCGCGCTTGCCGGCTTCATGCTCGATCTGCACACCCGCGAATACGGCTACACCGAGATCGCGCCGCCGCTGCTGGTGCGCGACGAGACCGCTTTCGGCACCGGCAATCTGCCGAAATTCGCCGACGATCTCTTCCGCACCACGAACGGCCTCTGGCTCATCCCGACGGCGGAGATGCCGCTGACCAATCTCGTCGCCAACGAGATCCTCGATGAGGCGAGCTTGCCGCTGCGCTTCACCGCCTGGACGCCCTGCTTCCGCTCCGAGGCCGGTGCGGCGGGCAAGGATACGCGCGGCATGATCCGCCAGCATCAATTCAACAAGGTCGAGCTCGTCTCCATCGCGCATCCCGACAAGGCGCATGAAGAGCACGAGCGCATGACCGCCTGCGCCGAGGAGATCCTCAAGCGGCTCGATCTGCCCTACCGGGTGATGCTGCTCTGCGCCGGCGATATGGGCTTCTCCTCGCGCAAGACCTACGACATCGAAGTCTGGCTGCCGGGACAGAATGCCTATCGCGAGATATCGAGCTGCTCGCAATGCGGCGAGTTCCAGGCGCGGCGCATGAATGCGCGCTTCAAGCCGAAAGAAGGGAAGGGGAACCGCTTCGTCCACACCTTCAACGGCTCCGGCCTCGCGGTCGGACGCACGCTGATCGCCGTGCTCGAGAATCATCAACAAGAAGACGGCTCGATCGCGATCCCGCCGGCGCTCCGGCCCTATATGGGGGGTGTGGAGGTTCTGCGCCCCGATGGGTGACGGGATCGATCTCGCGCACGCCCGTATTCTCGTTTGCAACGACGACGGTATTGAGGCGCCCGGCATCAAGCTGCTGGCGCGTGTCGCCCAGAGTCTCAGCAAGGATGTGTGGATCGTCGCGCCCGAGCAGGAGCAGAGCGGTGCCAGCCACTCGCTGACCCTGACGCGGCCGCTGCGCGTGCGCCAGCTCGGCAAACGGCGTTTCGCCGTCGACGGCACGCCAACCGATTGCGTGCTGCTGGCGATCAACGCCGTGCTCAAGGATCAGAAGCCACCCGATCTCGTGCTCTCGGGCGTCAATGGCGGTGCCAATATGGGCGAGGACGTGACCTATTCCGGCACGATCGCCGCCGCGATGGAAGCGAGCCTGCTCGGTCTCAAGGCGATCGCGCTCAGCCAGGTCATCGGCGACGATCGCAAGGTCGATTGGTCGGCGGCGGCGGATTGGGCGCCGAAGGTGATCCGCCGCCTTGCCGCGCTGCCCTGGCCGCAAGACTCCTTCTACAACGTCAATTTCCCGCAGCTGAAGCCGGCGCAGATCAAAGGCATCCTCCCGGCGGCGCAAGGCGGTCGGAAAATCGGCGATCATCTCATCGAACGCGTCGATCCGCGCGGCCGGCCGTATTATTGGATCGGGCCGCAGCGCGACGAGGCGAAGACGCGCCCCGGCAGCGATGTACGCGCCGTCGGCGAAGGCTATGTCGCGGTGACGCCGGTCTTCCTCGATCTGACCAACCGCCGCGCGCTGACCCGGTTACGCGCATCCTTCGCGAAGAAGCAACGGCGATGAGCGCGCGCGACCCCAAGGTGGCACGGCTGGTCGAGGAATTGCGCGCCGAAGGCATCACCGACGAGCGCGTGCTCAAGGCGATCGCCGCCGTGCCGCGCGAGAAATTCGTGCCGCCGACCTTCCGCGACCGCGCTTACGAGAATGTCGCGCTGCCGATCGGCCACGGCCAGACGATCAGCCAGCCCTATATCGTCGCGCTGATGACGCAGGCGCTCGAGGTGACCGACCGGCACATGGTGTTGGAGATCGGCACCGGCTCGGGCTATCAGGCGGCGGTGTTGGCGCAACTCGCGCGCCGCGTCTTCACCGTCGAGCGTCATCGCGCCATGGCGAGCACGGCCGAGCGGCTCTTGAAGGAGCTGCGCATCAACAATGTCACCGTCCGCTTCGGCGACGGGACCAAGGCCTGGCCCGAGCAGCCGAGCTTCGATCGCATCATCGTCACCGCCGCCGCGGCCAGCCTGCCCGATGCGCTGATGGAAAGCCTGGGCGAAGGCGGGGTGCTGGTCGCGCCGATCGGCGAGGATAAGCGCGACCAGACCCTGATGCGGCTCCGGCGCACGGCCCACGGTTGGGAGAGCGAGGACCTCTGCCCGGTACGTTTCGTGCCGCTCGTCGCGGGACTGCCGCGCGGCGCGGCGCGGTAACGCAAGGGTGTCGGCGATTCGCGTGTCATGGCATAAACTTCCGCCATGACGCGTTCGGGGCCGCTCGCGGCAATTATCGCGGTGATCGTATCGGCGGCGCTCGCAGGTTGCGCGCGCAACGGCCCACCCGCGCCGCTGGCCTTTCCGGGCGCCCAGACAAATCCCGGCCAACCGACGAAACCCGCTGCCCAACCGAAGGCGGCGACGTCGCCGCCGCTGCCCGGTGTGCCGCAAGAACATCTCGCCCATCCGAGCCAGATCACGGTCGCCAAAGGCGATACGCTCTACACGATCTCACGGCGCTACGACGTGCCGCTGCGCTCGATCATCGATGCCAACCATCTCGATCCGCCCTTTCAGGTCGCGGCCGGCACGACGCTCGACCTGCCGCAAGAGCGGTTTCACGTCGTCAAGCAGGGCGACACGCTCTACGGCATCGCGCGGCTCTATGGCGTCGAAGTGAGCACGCTGGCGAGCCTCAATCGCCTCAACCCGCCTTACGCCTTGCGCGCCGGCGAGACGCTCTATCTGCCGGCATCGGTCGAGCCGCCGGATAAATCGACGACCGCCGTGGCCGGTGCCCCCGACACCTCGGCAGCGCCCGGTCCCAAGCCCGATAACACCGCGGCTGGGCCGGGCGCGCCGCCGGAGAAACCCGGCCAGGGGCTGGCGTCGGCGGCACCGCCGCCCGAGCCGACGAAACCGCCGCCGCCGCGGACGGGCCGCGGCTTCGATTGGCCGGTGCAGGGCAAGATCATCGAGCGCTACGGCACCGGCCCCAACGGCACGCATAACGACGGCATCAATATCGCGGCCAAGCAGGGCGAGCCGGTACGCGCCGCCGATGCCGGCGTGGTCGCCTATGCCGGCAACGAATTGCGCGGCTACGGCAATCTCGTGCTGATCAAGCATTCCGGCGGCTACATGACCGCCTATGCGCATAATTCGCAGCTCCTGGTGAAGCGCGGGGAAGTCGTGAAGCGCGGCCAGGAAATCGCCAAGGCAGGGTCGACCGGGACGGTCGACACGCCGCAGGTCCATTTCGAAATTCGCCAGGGAAGCCGGGCGGTCGACCCGACGAACCTGCTGCCGAGCATCCAGGCCAGCGCGCGCTGACGCGTCGCGCGGATTTGACGCTCTCGCCGTTGCGCCCGCATGATGCGCGCGCGGAGAGGGAGATGTCATGCAGCGTTACACCCGATCGGTCGCCGAGCTGTGGCAATTCTGGCAGCCGCAAGCCAAGGGCGCGCTGCATCCGATGGTGTTCACGAGCTACGAGGATCATCAGCGCATCTTCGCCCGGCTGACCTCGCTCGATCGCGATCAATGGGCGGCGGCCTATAGCGCGGCGGCGGCGCCCTTCGAGCAACTGGCGCGCGCGGCGGAAGAGAAGGGCGACGATCGCGCCGCCAAGGAACACTACTTCCACGCCTACGGGCTTTATCGCATGGCCCGCTTCCCGACGACGAATTCCGAGGGCAAGCGCGCGGCCTATCGCAAATCGCAGGAGATGTATCGCGCGGCGCTGCGCTATCTGCCGTATCGGTTTGAGCGCGTCGAGATTCCGTTCAAGGGCAGGCCGGGCGAGGGCGATCGCGCCATCGGCTATCTCATCCGCCGGCCCGGGGATGACGCGCGCCGGCCATTGCTGATCATGTGGGCGGGTATCGATACCTTCAAGGAGGACCGCACCGAGATCTGGGAGCCGGTGATCGCCGCCGGCCTGTCATTGCTGCTGATCGATATGCCGGGTGTCGGCGATGCGCCGCTCAAAGGATCGGAGGATGCCGAGCGGCTCTGGGATGCGGTGCTCAATTGGTGTGCGACCCGTCCCGAGATCGATCCGAAGCGCATCGGCGCCTGGGGCGGCAGCACCGGCGGCTATTGGGCGGCGAAAGTCGCGCACACGCATCGCGAGCGTTTCGCGGCCGTGGTCGCGCAGGGCGGCTGCGCGCATTTCGCCTTCACGCCGGAATGGATCGAGAAGGCGCAGCACGGTTCCTACGCGTTCGAGCTCGCGGAGACTCTCGCGAGCGCGTTCGGCCGCGACGGATTCGACGCCTGGGTCGAATATTGTCCGCGCTTATCGCTCTTGAAGCAAGGCGTGCTCGATCAAGCTTGCGCGCCGTTGCTGCTGGTCAACGGCACGCAGGACACGATCTTCCCGATCGAGGATATGCATCTCCTCCTCGAGCACGGCAATCCGAAGGAGGCGCGTTTCTATCCCGTAGGCCATATGGGGTATACGCCGGATACGAATCCGACGATTATTCGCTGGCTTGCCGCCAAACTCCTCGCGTAGAAATTGCGAGCGCAAAATTCGCAATTGGATTCACGGTGAACGTGATAAGCTCGTTTTGCGTCTTTTTGGATGCAAGATCTTTTTCCCGCAGTGGTCGAAACACGAGTAGGGGAAAAAACGATGTTTGCACGCGAGAAGGATGCCAAACAAAAATCGGACGATCGGATTCACGAGACCGTGACGCCGCTTTCCGATATGAGCGGCACCACGACGGCGGTGCTACCCAATCCGACGGAAAAGCCGACGGCGTATTCGGTGTCGCGCGTCACGCCGCCTGCACCGACGCCGACTTCTTCCATCTCGGCGGTCGCTGCGCGCGACAGCAAGGCCGAGGCGAAGAACGAGACCAAACGGCTGACCGTCGGCCGCGGCATTTCACTCAACGGCAAGATCTCGTTCTGCGACCGCCTGGTGATCGACGGCAAGGTGGAAGCCGAGCTCGAAGATTGCCACACGGTCGAAGTGACCGAGAACGGCACGTTCAAGGGCGCCGCCGAGATCACCGGCGCCGAAATCTCGGGGCACTATGACGGCTCCCTCACGGTGCGCGAAAACCTGCTGATTCGCGGCACGGGCCGGGTCAGCGGCACGGTGCGTTACGGCAAGCTGCACATCGAAGATGGCGGCGAGATCAACGGCGACGTGAAAAGCATCGCCTCGGCTAAAACCTGAAGCGAAACGGCCGGCGGCGGGGCGTTACTCCGCCGCCAGCGGTGGCACGCGCAACGCGCCCGTCGGGTTGGCCGAAGCCTTCACCTGATTGGCATAAGTCTCGAGCCAATCGACATGTGCCGGCGCGACGAAATCGCCGCCATGCGCGCCGAGGAAGATGTCGGCATTCTCGGCGCCCGGCGGCTTGATGCCGCGCTCGGCGAGATCGCGCATCGCGTTCAGCATGCGCTGGCGCGTCCGCGTGATCATCAGATCGCCGATGGTGAGATGCTCGATGGCATGGTCGACGCATTCGCCCATGCTCTCGGTGATCGCCTGATCCTGCAGATGGACGCCGTCGATGCCGGTGTAGGTCGAATTGCGCTGGCGCTCGCGGTCGATCATCCAGTCGTTGCTCTCATTCGGCATGATCCGCCAGCGTCCGTACCAGCCGGTGTCCGTCGGCTCGTATTGGAAATTGAGTCCGAGCCCCGGCACGCGCTCGCCGCTCGCCAGATTCTGCAAGGTTGTGTCCCACGAGCATTGCAGGAACATCGTGTGCGTGTCGTCCATCGGGACCCACGCGCGCGCCGTGAGATTGGTGCCGAAGGCGGCGTTCGGGATCATCGTCCAGAACGGGAAGAGGTAATGCGCGACGCGGTAATAGAGATTGCCTGGTGTCGCGGGTCGATAGGCGGCGTACATCGTGCCCCAATCGGTCTCGATGCAGTGGTAATCGGGCGCGCGGTCTTCGAGCCGGTAGCGGATGACGGAGTCGGCCGGGTAGTCCTCGGCCGCCGCCGCGCCTTCATGCAGGAAGCCGAAATGCGAGGTGTCGATGTCGCCCTCGATCGCCTGCAGCCAGTTGCAGTGGCGCTGCGCCCAGCGGGTCTTGAGCTGCGCCTCGGGCAGCAGCAGCGGCTCGAGCGCGGGGAAAGGCGGCGCCTCGGCGGCTTCGCCCATATAGACCCAGATCAGGCCGTTGCGCTCGATCGCCTTATAGGCCGTCGCCTTGATCTTGCCGGCGAAGGAATGGCGCGGCTTTACATTGGGCATGTCGAGGCAATTGCCCTCGACGTCGAATTTCCAGCCGTGATAGACGCAGCGCAGCCCGCACTCCTCGTTGCGGCCGAGGAACAGCGACGCGCCGCGATGCGGGCAGCGATGATCGAAGACGCCGACCCGGCCATTGCTGTCGCGGAAAGCGATGAGCTTCTCGCCGAGGAGCATGAGACGGAGCGGCGAACCATCGGCGACGATCTCGCTCGAGGCGCAAGCGGGGATCCAGTAATGCCGCAGCAGCTTGCCCATCGGCGTGCCGGGGCCGACCTTGGTCAGTTGCGCGTAATCCGACGTCGTCGCCATCGCTTGCTCCCCTTCGATCACGCTCGGGTGAGGCCTAGTCGAGCTTCTTGCCGAGCCTGCCCGCGAGATCCTGGATGTATTGCCACGCCACGCGGCCCGACCGCGCGCCGCGGGTGATCTGCCATTCCGAGGCCTCGGCCTTCAGCTTGTCTTGAGGATAGTCGAGGTGGAAATGCTTTGCATAGGCTTCGACCATCGCCAGATAGGTCTGCTGGTCGCAGGCGTGGAAGCCGAGCCAGAGGCCAAAACGGTCCGAGAGCGAGACCTTTTCCTCGACCGCCTCGCCGGGGTTGATCGCGCTCGAGCGCTCGTTCTCGATCATGTCGCGCGACAGGAGGTGGCGCCGGTTCGAGGTGGCGTAGAGCACGACATTGTCGGGGCGGCCCTCGATGCCGCCTTCGAGCACGGCTTTCAACGACTTGTAGCTCGTGTCGTCGGCGTCGAAGGAAAGGTCGTCGCAGAACAGCAGGCAGCGGCGCTTGGTGTTGCGCAGCAGGGCGAGGAGATTGGGCAGGCTCGGAATGTCCTCGCGGTGGATCTCGACGAGGACCAGCGCGCCTTTCTTCTCGGCATTCACCGTCGCATGCGCGGCTTTGACGAGCGAGGATTTGCCCATGCCGCGCGCGCCCCAGAGCAGCACGTTGTTCGCCGGCAGTCCCCGGGCGAAGCGCCGGGTGTTGTCGAGCAGGATGTCGCGCACCCGGTCGATGCCCTGGAGCAGCACCATCTCGACGCGGTTGACGCTCTTCACCGGCTCGAGCCAGCCGCGATCGGCGTGCCAGACGAAGGCGTCGGCGGCGTTGAGATCGTTCTCCGGCGCCGCCGCCGGGGCCTGACGTTCGAGCGCGGCGGCGATTCGCCGAAGCAGTTCCTCGAGCTTCGCGCTCTCGCTCATCCTCTCACCCTAACGACCGAGAATTACCGATAGAATGTCCACCAAGTGGGGCCATTGACCATGGTCATGCCGTCCTGCTGGTCGCTCGCGACACATTGATGCAGCGAGGCATACATCAGGCTGTATTCGCAGACATCGATTTGCCCGGTCGGGCTGCGCATCGCGATCGTATCGTCGCAGCCCGCCAGCAGGAGGGCCGCAAGGCCTAAAAACATAAAGGTTTTCATCGCCGCCTCCGCAAGGTTAACGCCATGATAGCGAGCGTCACTCCGGCCGCAAAGCCATTGTGTTGCTTGCGCTTTATGCTTCCATCCAGTAGGAATGCGCCGCGGCTTGCGGGGGCCGAGCCGCGGCCCTTTTCCTATTGGCGAGCCCTCTTCCCATTGGCGCAAGGAGTTGGAGGATGCTGATTACGCCCGCTTATGCGCAGGCGGCCGCCGGTGGCGGCGATGCCTCCAGCATGATGGTTCAGCTGGCGCCCTTGGCGCTGATCTTCGTCGTGTTTTATTTCTTCCTCATCCGCCCGCAGCAGCAAAAGGCGAAGCAGCAGCGCTCGATGCTCGATGCGATCCGCCGCGGCGACCGCGTCGTGACCGCCGGCGGGATGATCGGCACGATCGCGAAAGTCGTCAGCAACGAGGAGGTCCTGGTCGACCTCGCCGAGAATGTGCGTGTCCGCGTCGTGCGCTCGACCATCTCGCAGGTTCTCGCCAAGACCGAGCCGGCCAAAGAGGCGAAAGCCAAGGACGGCGACACGCCTGCCAACGACGACACCGCCACCGCGACGACGCCTGCCAAGGACGAAGATCCGAAGACGCCGGCGTGGCGGCGTATGCTGGGCTTGCGCTAAGCCCGCCCGCGGTTCTACGCGTTAGGTCGACGCAATGCTGTATTTCCAAGGCTGGAAACTGACGCTGATCCTCGGCGTGTGCCTGCTCGGCTTCCTCTTTGCGCTGCCGAATGCTTTCGCGCCGGAAACGCTCGATCATTGGCCGAGCTTCCTGCGCCGCCAGGTCTCGCTGGGTCTCGATCTCCGCGGCGGCTCTTACCTGCTGCTGCAGGTCGACATGAATACCGTCGAGCAGGAGCGGCTCAACAGCCTCGTCGACGAGGTGCGCACGCAGCTCGTGGCGGCGAAAGTCGGCTACAGCGATCTCGCCGCCGCCGCAAGCCATGTCAGCTTCACGGTGCGCGATAGCGGCCGCATGAACGACGTGCGCGAGCTCATCACCAAGATCGATCCGTCGCTCGACGTGCAGATCGGCAGCGGCGGAACGGTGACGCTGACGCCCAATCAGCAGGCGCTGATCCAGCGACGCAACTCCGCCATCGATCAATCGATCGAGATCGTGCGCCGCCGCATCGATGAAACCGGCACCAAAGAGCCGTCGATCCAGCGCGAGGGCGACGACCGCATCCTGCTGCAGCTGCCCGGCGTCGATAATCCCGAGCATGTGAAAGAGCTGATCGGGCGGACCGCGAAGATGACGTTCCAGCTCGTCGACCCGAACGCATCGCCGCAAGATGCCCGAAGCGGCAGGGTGCCGGCCGGCGACGTGTTGCTGCCGAGCTCGGAAACAGTCAATGGCCAGCCGGCGCAGTACTACGTCGTACGCCGCCGCGTGATGGTGAGCGGCGACACCTTGACCGATGCGCAGGCGAGCTTCGGCCAGAACGGAGCTGCCGTCGTCAATTTCAAATTCGATTCGACGGGCGCGCGCCGCTTTGCCGATGCGACCAAAGAGAATGTCGGCAAGCCTTTCGCCATCGTGCTCGACAACAAGGTGATCAGCGCGCCGGTCATCAAGGAACCCATCCTCGGCGGCTCGGGCCAGATCGAGGGCAATTTTACCGTGCAGACAGCGAATGATCTGGCGCTGCTGCTGCGCGCCGGCGCCTTGCCGGCGCCGCTCACCGTGCTCGAGGAGCGCACCGTCGGTCCCGGTCTCGGCGCGGATTCGATCCATGCCGGCGCGCTCGCCAGCGTCGTCGGCGTCGTCCTCGTCGTCGTCTTCATGATCGTGTTCTATGGCCTGTTCGGCGTGTTCGCGGATATCGCGCTGTTCTTCAACCTCTGCATCATGATGGCGGCGCTCACCCTTCTCGGCGCGACGCTGACCTTGCCGGGCATCGCCGGCATCGCGCTCACCATGGGCATGGCGGTCGACGCCAACGTGCTGATCTATGAGCGCATCCGCGAGGAGGTCAGGGGCGGGCGCTCGCTCATCTCCTCGCTCCAGGCCGGGTTCGAGCGCGCCTTCGGCACGATTCTCGACAGCCACGTCACGACGCTGGTCGCCGGCGCGCTGATGTTCTGGCTCGGCTCGGGGCCGGTGAAAGGCTTCGCCGTGACCTTGAGCCTCGGCGTGCTGACCTCGCTCTTCTCGGCCATCCTCGTCACGCGGCTGCTCATCGTGACCTGGCTGCGGCGATTGAAACCCAAAGCAATTCCGATCTGATTCCCGATGCGTCCGCTCATCATCATTCGCCGGATTCCGAATATCGACTTCATGGGGCTGCGCCATATCGGCTTCGCCCTCTCCGGCCTCATGACGATCGCGTCGATCGTGTTGTTCTTCGTCAACGGCCTCAATTACGGCATCGATTTCAGCGGCGGCACGATCATCGAGGTGCGCAGCCTCAGCGGCGCGGCCGATCTCGGCAAGATGCGCGCGGATCTCGACAGCCTCGGCCTGCGCGACGTCACCCTGCAGAATTTCGGCGGTCCGGACAACGTGCTGATCCGGCTGCAAGAACAGTCGGATAAGACGCAAGAGCAGACGGTCAACCAGGTCAAGGCGAAGCTCGGCAACGCCTTCGAGTACCGCCGCACCGAGGTCGTCGGGCCGACGGTCGGCGCGGAACTCATCAAGGCCGGCGTCGAGGCGACCGTGCTCGCGCTCTTTGCGATCGCGGTCTATGTCTGGTTCCGCTTCGAATGGCCGTTCGGCGTCGGCGCGATGCTGTCGACCGTGCACGATACGATCACGACGATCGGGCTGTTCTCGCTGCTGCAGATCGAGTTCAACCTCACGACCCTGGCGGCGATCCTCACCATCGCCGGCTATTCGATCAACGATACCGTCGTCATCTACGACCGCGTGCGCGAGACCATGCGCCGCTACAAAACCATGGATTTCGCCGAGCTCATCAACAAGAGCCTCAACGAGACCCTGTCGCGCACCATCCTCACGGTCAGCACCACGGCGCTGGCCGTGCTCTCGCTGCTGCTTTTCGGCGGCGAGGTGTTGCGCGGCTTTTCGATCGCGATGCTCTGGGGCATCGTCGTCGGGACCTATTCGTCGCTCTTCATCGCCGCGCCGTTGCTCTTCTACATTCGTCCCAAGCGTGCCGCCGTGCAATCGGGCGATGCCGGCGAGGTCGCCGCGCGCGGAAAGCCGTAAGCTTGGACGTCACGCCGCTCGTCGCAAAAGATCGGCAAGTCATCGAGAGTTACGGTGCAAGCGGCTTTCGTGTCAGCGGCAATTCCTATGACGGCGCTATCCTCGTTCTGCCGCAGGCGACGCATGCCTGGCCGGTTGCGAAATTCGCCGATATCTCCGCGTCGAGTCTCGCGCCGGTCGTCGATGCCGGCATTCAGATCCTGTTGCTCGGCTGCGGCCGTCACATGGCGCTGGTGCCCCAAAAACTGCGCGAAGAATTGCGCGCACACGGAGTCGTTATCGATGCTATGGATACGGGTGCGGCTTGCCGTACCTATAATGTGCTGCTCGCCGAGGACCGGCGGGTCGCCGCCGCCTTGCTGCCGGCGCGGTAAGCGGGAACCAAGCGGGGCGGGTGCTGATTATGTCTCAATCGCACCTTTTCTTCCGCAGGCGAGGCTAGGATGACTACACCAACGCCAGCCGGTACCGATCCCAAATTCAACGGACGCGACATACTCGTCGTCGAGGACGAGGAGATGATCGCCTCGGTGATCGAGGAGATGCTGCTCGATCTCGGCTGCCGGCAAGTATGGATCGCCGGCTCCGCCCGGGACGCGGAAGCCTTGTTGGCGCAACATCGCCCGCATGCCGCGATTCTCGACGTCAATCTCGGCGGCGATTCGGGGTTCCAGCTCGCGCAATCGCTGATCGACGCGAAGATCCCCTTCGTCTTCGCCACCGGCTATGGCCGTCATGGCTTGCCGGAGCAATGGGCGACGTGTCCCATCATGCAGAAGCCGTTCAAGATGGAGACGCTGCAGGCCGTGCTCGGCACGCTGCTGTAGCGCTCGCTCCCCTCGCGCCAAAAATGGAAACGGGGCCGTTCGGCCCCGTTTCGTCGTCGTGGATTGCCGGACGGCTTAGTAGAAGTGGATACCGGCCATGCAATAGAGCATCGGGATCGAGAGCAGCGTGTTGATGCGCGAGGCGAGGCCCGCGGTGCGCGCGGCGACCTTGATCTCGTCGGGTGTCGCCGGCGTGATGCCGATGTTCTTCTTCTGGTTCGGCCAAATGATGAACCAGACGTTGAACCACATGATCGTGCCGAGCCACATGCCGAAGCCGATCGTCGTGTTGTGGGTGCTGCCGTCGCCGATGCCGAGCTTGATCGCCGAGAGCAGATAGCCGTTCATATAGGCGAGGATCAGACCGAAGATGATCGTGCCCATCGCGCCCCAGCGGAACCAGAACAGCGCTTCAG
>Ga0335085_10009243_pt1 | contig 14901 bp, 18 predicted proteins | sample Lox_Sample_45_FD_206712 | JGI IMG/M metagenome (GOLD analysis project Ga0335085, IMG submission 206712) | Soil microbial communities from Loxahatchee National Wildlife Refuge, Florida, United States - Lox_Sample_4.5 | ecosystem: Environmental > Terrestrial > Soil > Wetlands | place: USA... | reverse complement strand
CGTTGCGAAGAGCGCTCGCGGGGTAGCGCCCGTGTGCAGGGGCGCGCATCGTTCCGCCCCATGCCGATCGGCCGATCCGTCCTCCTCGCCGGCGCCACGGGGCTGGTGGGGCGCGAGTGCTTGCGGCTCTTGCTCGCGGATCCGGGGGTGGAGCGGTTGGTCGTCGTCACGCGGCGCGAGCTTCCGGCCACGATCGCCCCGCGCGGACACGAGGCCAAGCTGGAGACGTACAAGATCGACTTCGCGCGCCTGGAGCGGCACATCGAGCTCCTGGGCGTGTCGCAGATCTTCTGCGCGATCGGCACGACACTGAAGCAGGCGGGCTCGCGCGAGCGGTTCCGTGAAGTCGACTTCGGGTACGCGTTCTCGCTCGCCCGGCTGGGGGTGATGCAGGGGGCGCAGCACTTCCTGCTCGTGAGCGCGAGCGGCGCGAACGCGCGGTCCCGCGTGTTCTACAGCCGGGTGAAGGGAGAGCTCGAAGATGCGGTGCGCGCGTTGCCGTACCGGAGCATCACGATCGTGCGGCCCTCGCTGCTGGCGGGGGCGCGCGAGGAGTTCCGGTTGTTCGAGCGCATCGCGCTCCGGCTGGCGGTGATGGCCCCGCGGCGCTACCAGCCGGTGCCGGCGCGGCGGGTCGCGGCGGCGCTCGTGCGCGCGGCGGACGAGGATGTGCAAGGGGTGCGGATCATCGAATCGGAGGCGCTGTGAAGGGACGAGCGAAGGTGAAGCGGAAACGCACGGCGAAGCGGCCGGCGCGGCGGGCGGCGGCGCGGGCGCGGCCCAAGCGCCCCGCGAAACGCGCCGGGAAGGGCGCGGCCACGCCGACGCGCGCGAGCGCGCGACGCGGCGTGGCCACCACCCCGGGCATCATCCTGCGCCCGTACCCGCCGTCGGTGCGCCACCTCACGCATCAGCTCCGCAAGCTCATCCAACGCACGCTCCCCAAAGTGGAGGAGCGCGTGTACGATGGATGGCGCGGCATCGGGTACCGCGACCGCCAAGCGGGCTACCTCGCGGGGATCTTCCCGCAGCCCGATTGTGTGAAGCTCTACTTCGAGCATGGCGCGGTGCTCCCGGATCCGCATCACGTGCTCACGGGGCACGGGGCGCAGGTGCGTCACGTGAGCTGTTGGCCCGACGTACCGGTACCGGAGCGCGCGATCCGCGAGCTGCTCGCCGCCGCCGTGCGCGTGGGAGCAGCTCGATAATACTCGCGGAGGAGGAGCGCATGGCTGCCGCATTCCCGGGGCTCGGCGAGATCGGACAGATCGCGATCACCTGCAAGGACGTCAAGCGCGCCGCCACGTACTACCGCGATGTGCTCGGCATGCGCTTCCTCTTCGACGCGCCGAACCTCGCCTTCTTCCAGGCGGGGGGCGTGCGCCTCATGCTCACGGGAGTGGAGGCGCCGGAGTTCGATCACCCCGCGTCGATCCTGTATTTCCGCGTGCCCGACATCGCCGCGGCGCACGCGGAACTCAAGCGGCGCGGCGTGGAGTTCCGCACCGAGCCGCACGTGGTGCATCGCACCGACACGATGGAGCTCTGGCTCTCCGATTTCCACGATTGCGAGCGGAATACCTTCGCGTTGATGGAGGAGCGGAAGAAGTGACCCGCGCGTTGGTCGCGCTCGCCATGCTGGGCATCGCGGGGGCCGGCGTGCAGGACGCGACGGCGCGCCTCTGCCGTTTCCCGACGCAGACGCTCCCGTCCAAGCGCGACACCGCGGCGTGGTGCGCGCGCGACTTCCTGATCCGGAACGGCTACACGGAGTACCCCGCGTCCGGGAACCGCGACGACATCGCGCTCGAGCCGACGATGGACGTGGGCAACGGCGTGTCCGAGGTCGTCGGCAACCGCCGCAACACCATCCAGTCGACGCCGGAGCTCGTGTGCACCACGCCCACCGGCTACCTCGTGAGCTTCCCGATGCCCAACCAGCTCGACACGACCTTCGATCGCGGCGTGTCGATGACGAGCTCGTACGTCGGCCTCACGCTGATGCGGCCGTGGGTGCGGCGGAGCACCGGCCCGCCGCCGCCGGCGTGCGCCGTGCCGCGCCTCCCGGGCGGCGGATGACGCGCGGCGCGTGAGAGCGCGCGTGAACTTCGCGCTGCTCGCCGGCGCGGCGCTCGTGGCGACGATCGTCGTCATCCTCGCCTCGAAGGACCACACCGACGAGCAGATGCGGCGGGCGGGAAAGCCGCTCGCCGACTCGCTGGCGGCCTACATCCGCGCCCACCAGGCGTGCCCCGCGTCCCTCGAGGCGCTCGGTCTCGCCGTCCCCGTCACCAAGTTCGGGCCGTTCACCTACCGCACCTGGGACGCCGGCGCGAAGTGCCAGATCTCCGTGGGCGTGTACGCGCGCGACGGCTTCGAGGACTACTGGCTCTATCCGCCGGGCGACTGGTACTCGAATCGCTAGGGCGTGCTCGCGACCGCGACCGGCGCCGGCGTCAGGAACGAGTAGTTCTCGGTGATGGTCGTGACGTAGCCCAGCGTCTCACGGTATCGCCACCGCGGCACCTTCGGCGCGACCACCACCACGCTCTGCCACAGCTGGGGATCGAGCTGCGACTTCTTGGCCGCGACGCGCGCGCGCACGATGGTCATCTCCCCCGCGTTGTAGCTCCCGAACATGAACGCGAGCTGGTCCTCATCGGTGACCTTCTCCGTCCAGATGTTCCAGAGGTCCCGGTCATGCTGGATGCCGGCGCCGATGTTCGACTGCGGATCGTCGATCGCCTTGTAGCTCTGGTGCACCGACGCGATCGTCGCATAGGTGCTCGGCATGAGCTGCATGAGCCCGCGGGCCCCCGCGCTGCTGCGCGCGCCCGGCACCAGGTTGCTCTCCGCCATCGCCTGCGCCTTGAAGTGGCGCCAGTCGAACGTCGGCCCGAAGTAGCGCTTGCTGTATTTCCGGAAATAGACGTCGTACCGCGTCGTCACCCGGCGCTGCTGCGCGAGCGTGCTCGGGGGCGTGGGCGTGGTCGGCGCGCCGGGCGCCTGCTGCCCCCCGCCCGCGGCGAGCGCGAGCACGACGAGCGATGTGAGCCGCACGATCAGTTGAGCGAGCGCCCGATCACGTAGGCGAGGGACAGGAACAGCGCGGCGATGATCACCGCGACCGCGATGTTCCCCTTCCCGAGCTCCAGCTCGAAGTCGACCTTCGGCATCATCTTGTCGAAGAGCCAGTACCCGAGGAACATGAGGAGCATCCCCAGGAACGCATAGAGCAGATTCGAGAGCGCGATCGAGATCTCCACGTCTCCTCCCCGGTGGGTCCGCGCGGCGAATATAGGAGTCCCCTGTCGCCGGGGATAGCGGTCACTGGCGACACCTGCGCCGCGCGTCCATCGTAAGGGGAGCACGGGAAGCACGACGATCACCACGAGCGCACCGCATGCGAGCTCTCCAACAGCCGACCGCTCCGCAGCAGCCCACCGCGCCCAAGGCGCCCACCGCGCCGCCCCCCGCGACCACCGGGCGGACCGCGCCGGCGCCCGCCACGCCGGTGATCGCACCCGGCGGGATGACGGAGGCGCAGAAGGAACAGCTCCGCGAGCAGATCCGCCAGGCCGTGCAGAGCGCGCGGGATGCGGGGCGGATCGCGCGCGAGGCGGGAGCGGCGGCGCGCGCCGGCGCCGGGCAGACCGGGACCCCGACCATCCCCTCGGATCCCATGGACTGGACGCCGCAGATGGCGAGGGACTTCGCCGAGAACATCGCGACCGGTCTCTTCGTCACGCTCGTCGTCCTCGTGCTCGGCACGAAGATCCTGCGCATCCTCGGCAACCGCTGGGGCCCCCCCACGGTCGCCGCCCCGCTCCCGCCGCAGGTGGCCGAGCAGCTCAAGCGCATCGAGACCAGCGTGGACGCGATGGCCATCGAGATCGAGCGCATCTCGGAATCGCAACGCTTCATCATGAAGCTGCAGACGGGCAAGGGGGAGGGCGCGGCGCTGCCGCGGGCGTCGAGCGGCACGTGAGCGCGCGCGGTCCCCTCGTCCGGTGCGCGTGGGCGACGGCGGAGGTGATGCACGAGTACCATGACCGCGAGTGGGGCACCCCCGTGCACGACGACCGCGTGCACTTCGAGTTCCTCGTGCTCGAAGGGGCGCAGGCGGGACTGAGCTGGCAGACCATCCTCATGAAGCGGCCGCGGTACCGCGAGGTGCTCCACGAATTCGATCCCGCGCGCGTCGCGCGCTACGACAAGCGCAAGCTCGCGTCGCTCCTGCGCGATCCGGGGATCGTGCGCAACCGCCTCAAGGTGGAGTCGCTCGTGAAGAACGCGCGCGCCTTCCTCGCGATCCAGGACGCGCTCGGCAGCTTCGACGCGTTCGTCTGGCCGTTCGTGGGCGGGAAGCCGCTCGTGAACCAGCGGCGCGGGCTCGGCGACCTGCCCGCGAGCACGCCGGAGTCGGACGCGCTGAGCCGGGCGCTCAAGACCAAGGGCTTCACCTTCGTCGGGACGACGATCTGTTATGCTTACATGCAGGCGGTGGGGCTCGTGAACGACCATGCGGTGACGTGCTTCCGCTACGCGCCGCTGTCGCGTCAGGGGTAAGGAGATGGGCCGATGGCGAAAAGACTACAGACGTACGAGGGGGATGGGATCATCGTCACCTACGATCCGAACCTCTGCATCCACTCGGGGGTGTGCGCGCGCTCGTTGATCCAGGTGTTCGATCCGCGGCTCCGGCGGTGGGTGCGGCCGGAGAACGCGAGCGCGGCGGAGGTGGCCGCGACGATCGACAAGTGCCCGAGCACCGCCCTCAAGTACACGCTCAAGTCATCGACCACGGGAGAGTGACATGACCACGTTCACCTGGCGCGGACTCACCATCGGCGCGGCGGTCGGATTGATCGCCGCCGCGACCGTCGTGGCGACGCGCACGTCGACGGTCCGCGCGGCGGGTGCGAACCCGCCCACGATCACCGTCTACAAGACGTCTACGTGCGGCTGCTGCAAGAGTTGGGTGTCGTACCTGCAGGACAACGGCTTCACCGTCGTGGCGCACGACATCGACGACGCCGCGCTCACGCAGCTCACGCGCGAGAAGGGCGTGCCCGACAACCTCGCCTCGTGCCACACGGCGGTAGTCGGCGGCTACGTCGTGGAGGGGCACGTGCCGGCCGCGGACATCAAGCGGATGCTCGCGGAGAAGCCGAAGATCGTCGGCCTGTCGGTGCCGGGGATGGTGCAAGGCTCCCCCGGCATGCCGGGGCCGTCGCCGCAGCACTTCGACGTGATCGCGTTCGACAAGCAGGGCGGCACGCAGGTGTACTCCAAGAACTAGCGCATGGCCGACGAGCTGGAGCGGCGCGACGCGCGGCCAGTGGACGGAGAACCGCCGCACGTGCACGTGCGCACCATCGTGATCCGCCCGACGACCGCGCTCGGGCGGTTCGCGTTGGCGGCGGGGCTCGTCACGGCCGGCGTGCTCCTCGTGAGCGTGGGGCTCGCGCTGGTCGCGGGGCTCGCGGTCGCGGCGGCCGTCGCGGGGGTGGGGGTGGTCGCGTACCGCGCGCTCGCGCGGGGGCGCGTCGCGCCAGCGGGCGCGCCGCCGGCCTCGGCGACGCGACTCGACCCCTCGCGTGAGGTGTTCCTCCCCAAGCCGAAGGACTGAGCGTTGTTCATCGGCCACTTCGCGGTGGGGCTCGCGTCCAAGCGCGCGGCGCCGCGCGCATCGCTCGGCTGGCTCATGGCGGCGCCGATGGCGCTCGATCTCCTGTGGCCCCTGTTCCTGATCGCCGGGATCGAGCGCGTGCGCATCGTGCCCGGCGACACGCCGTTCACGCCGCTCGCCTTCGACTGGTATCCCTGGTCGCACAGCCTGCTCATGAGCGTGGTGTGGTCGCTCCTCGCCGGGGGCGTCTACTGGGGCGTCACGAAGTACCGTCGCGGCGCGATCGTGATCGGCCTCGGCGTGTTCTCGCACTGGGTGCTGGATGCGATCGTGCACCGCCCTGACCTCCCGCTGTGGCCCGGGGCGCCGATCACGGTGGGGCTCGGGCTGTGGAACTCGGTGGCCGGGACGATCGTGGTGGAAGTCGCACTCTTCGCGGCGGGCGCGTGGCTGTACGCGCGCACCACACGCGCGCGCGACGGGGTGGGGCGATGGGCGTACGCGGGATTCCTGGCGTTCGCGCTCATCGCGTATGCGAGCAGCATCCTCGCGGGGCCGCCCCCGTCGGTGACGGCGATCGCGTACGGCGGGCTCACGATGTACTTGATCCCGGTGTGGGCGGGGTGGTTCGATGCGCATCGGGAGGTGCGTGGGGAGTAGAGTGTACGGCGCGAGTGGCCAATCGATGGGTCGCGAGCACGTTGGGGCGCGAGTGGCAACTGAAAGCGTGGCGACTCGCGAGTGGAGTGTACGGCGCGAGTGGCGGGATGGGGCGGGTCACCGGGGAATAGAGTGATGGCATAGACTCGGTCGCCGCGAGCGAGAGTGAGGGGTCTCTCGCGGATGGGTGGGGCGTGCGATACGAGGTATGGGAGCGGATGGTGCCGGCGGAGATCCGCGGCGATCCGCTCTGGACACTCCGGATCTACCGGATGGCGCTCTACGCCGGCGATGTGGGGAGGCGCGACGCCGCCTGGCTCTCGTCACGATCGGGTTGCGCCGAGCTCGCAAGCCAGCTCGCGCGCGCCACCGAATCCATCAGCGCGAATATCGCCGAGGGCTACAGCCGCTTGTCTCGCAAGGAGCGAGGTCGCTTCTTCGAGTACGCCCTCGGCTCCGCCCGCGAGTCACGCGACTGGTACTACAAAGCGCGCTCGATACTCGGCGACCAGGCCACCAGCGCACGCCTGTCGCTGATGACCACGATCATCAAGGTGTTGATCGTGTTCATCTCACGCACTCGCGCAGCCTCCAGTCCCAAGGCGGGCAAAGAAGCCTAGCCCCCGACTCCCGCCCTACACTCCAGTCGCGAGTCGCCACGCTTCCAGTCGCCACTCGCGCCCCGATGTGGTTGCCACCCATCGAATATCCACTCGCGCCGTACACTCCACTCGCGAATCGCTACGCTTTCAGTCGCCACTCGCGCCCTACTGTGCCTGCCACCCGTCGATTGGCCACTCGCACGTAGTTCACTGCCCCGAGTCCACGGCCTGCTCCAGCCTCACCGTGAACTCGGATCTCGCCGCCCTGATCTTCTCCAACACCAATTCCTTCTCCGCCGGCGTTGCGTACTCCGGGTACTTCTCCGCCTCCGCCGTCAACCGGTCCAGCCACTTCATGAAGAACAGGATGTCCACCGAGCTCCGCTGCGCCCTGTTCCCGACCACCAGGTACACCGGACTCGTCGTCGCGAACGGATAGATGTCCAGGATCGGCGCTTGCGAATGCGCGCTCCACGCGCGCAGCGTGACCCACGAGCTCGCGTTCACCGTGATCGTGCGCGTCCCCTGCGCGCTCATCTTGTCCGCGCTCAGAGGCAGCGAATCCGCCACCTTCCCGTTCACCACCAGCTCCACACGGTCGACCGCCACGATCGAGCGCATGCGCGCCTTCACCGTCACGCGGCTCATCCCATTCGGGAGCATGATCTCGCTCCCGATGTCCTTCCCGTTCACCGTCATCTCGAGGAGCGGGCCATTCGTCGCGAAGGTCTTCCCCTCCTTGAGCGCGGCGAGCCACTTCGCGTGGTCGAGCGTGCCGCTCCTCACGTACACGCGATTGAGGCCGAGCGGGCCGCGCAGCGACGCGTAGTTCGTCATCGCATCCGTCCCCGCGGCGGCGGGGAGACGGAACCCGCAATTCAGCAAGCGATACCAGATCGCCGCCGTGCTCCGGTGATCCGCGAAGCCGAGGATCTCCATGTAGTCCACGAGCCCGAGCACCACATCCACGGGCACTTCGCTGCGGAGCGGCACCGTGGTGTCCGCGGGATCCACCGGGCCATCGAACACGTGCACGTACCCGGTGACGCCGTTCTGCCGGTGCGCGAGCTCCATCACCTGCGCGTTCATCGGCACGAGGCTCGCGGCCGCGGTGCCTTGGTACCCCGCGTACCCGGGGAGCACGATGTGATCGGTGAGGCCGAGGAGCCCGATGTGCCCCCAATAGCTCGTGTGGTACTCCTGCCCGCTGAAGATCAGCGTCTCCTTGTCCGACGCGGCGTCGAGCTTGCCGGTGAACCACGCGATGTCGGGGAAGCGGTCCTCCTTGTTCACGATGAGGTTCTCCACCACGTGCAGATCCTCGGCGCGCGCTTGGAAGGCCATCTGCGTGGGGGTCACGATGTAGTGGCCGCCGTAGTTCATGTGCACGTGCACGTCGCCGGAGAACCACCCCTTCGCGGGGAGATCGGCGATGCGGCGCATCACGAACGTCATCGGCTTGAGCCTCGCGGTGCCCGCGTCGTACGTCTCGGTGCGGGTTTGCGCCTCGTACTCGAGCCCCTTCGTGACGAGCACCGTCACCTTGCCCGCGGGCATGACGACGCGCGCCTTCCCGTGCGCGTCGAAGTAGCCGATCTCGAACGCGCGCTCGTGGCGGTCGAAGGAATCATCGGCGTGACGCAGCGCGCCGCGCGGCGCCCACGAGCGGCCATCCTCGCTCATCACGGCCACGCGCGCATCGGCGGCGGTGCCATCGGCATTCTTGAGCGCGATGTCCACCGTGGTCGTGCTCTCGCCGTAGGCGAGCGTCTCCTGCTCGAGCGGCGTGCGCTTCCCGCCGGGCACGTCGATGGTCCAGAGCGACGTGTTCCCGCCTTCGTTCGAGATGTACGCGATCTTGGAACCGTCGGCGTTCCAGCGCGGCGCCGTCGCATCGTAGTCGCCGTAGGTGAGCTCGAAGGGGTGGCCGCCGTCGGCGGTGGTGAGCCAGAGCGCGTTGCGTTGGCGCCCCACGTACGAGCTGTACACCACGCGATGGCCGTCGCGCGCCCAATCGGGGCGCGCGCGCCAATTGGTCTCTTCGTCGTGGATCTCGCGCATCGCGGCGGGATCCTTGAGCGAGAGCCGCCAGAAGGTACCCGCCCCCCAGATGTGCCCGCGGTTCGAGATGATGATGAGCTCCGTGCCGTCGGGGCTCCACGTGGGAGAGAGGTATTGGTCGTACGCGTCGTAGTAGTAGCGCGGGAGCCCGCTCAAGTGCTGCGGCGTGACGCGCTCGATCGCGCCGGTCGCGACCGTGAGGATCGCCACGTTGAAGCGCCCCTCGAACTGCGTCGTGACGAACGCGATGCGCGTGCCGTCGGGGCTCCACCGCGGCTCCACGTTCACGCCTTTGTTCTGCGTGAGCGGCGTGACGGCGCCGTTCTCCACGTCGAGCAGCTCGAGCTCCATCGCGTCGTGGTCGTAGCGCACGAAGGCGATCTGTTTGCCGTCGGGGCTCCAGTCGGGCTGGTGATCGTAGCCGTGTCCCCACGTGATCTGCGTCGCCACCGTGGTGCCGAGCGATTGGCGCCAGAGCGAGCCGTTCATCGAGAACACGAGCTCGCGCCCGCTCGGATCCCACGCGACGCTCGTCGGCCCCGTGCTCACCTGCGGGAGGTACATCTCGTGGTAGTAGTACGGGTGCGGCTCGTTCACCTGGGGGAGCACCCCCTCGCGCTGTTGCGCGTGGGAGATGCCGGCGAGTGCCACGGCGGCGAGCACGGCGAGGCGACGCGAGGGTGTCATGGATGTACCAGCAAGAGGATGCCCACATCGTAGAGCGCGTGCGTCCACGCGACGATGCCGAAGCCGCGGAGCACGTAGATCGCGCTGAAGATCAATCCGCCCACGGCGCGGAACAGGAACGATCCCACCGATGGCGTGTCGCCGTACGGGCCCAGGTAATGGAACGCCGAGAAGATCACGGCGGACCCGATCACCGCGATCACGCTCGCGGTGGTGTTCCCGAATCCCAGCACGGCCTTCGAGAACCGCAGGATCAGGGTGACCAGGACGACGCGGAACAATAGCTCCTCGAAGATGCCCGCGCCGAGCGCCACCATGAACTGCGTGCGCGCGTCGACGGCGCCGGCGATGCCCATCGCCTGGAGATGGAGCGCGCCGAGGACGCGCGCCGTGATGACCCCCGTGGCGAGGCCGAACGCCGCGGCGAGCACGACCGACTCGAGCGCCATCCCGAAGAAGACTCCCACGCGCGTGGGCGCGCCGTTCGCGCGGACGTCCTGCGCGATGAGCCACGCGGCCACGCCGAGCACCGTCGCGCCGAACACGATGTTCCCCCACGAGCCCGCGACGGCGTCGAAGAAGAGCCGGAAGATGACCTCCGCGCCGTTGCGCACGCCGCGCGTCTCCCACTGCGGGAGCGCGAGGGCAAGCGCTTCGTAGCCCACGAGCAGCGGCAGCGCGAAGAACAGCGAGTAGCGCGGCGCGCGGCTCGCCTGGAAGTAGCCCTGCCCGGCCCCGTTCGCCATCATGCCGCTCCCGAGAGATATCGGCGGTGCGGATCGAGCACGTCGCGCAGGAGCGTGAGCTCGCGCGCCGCTGGCGCTGCGAGCGCGGCGATCGTCGCGCGCGCCACGAGCGGCCAGCCCACCGCCGCGCGCATCGCGTCGAGCGTCACGCTGGGATAGAGCGCCGCGAGCTCCATCTCCCCGCTCTCGGCGTTCGCCTCGAGTACGCCCAAGTCGGTGATGATCTTCACCGGCCCCGCCCCGGGCATGCCGAGCTCGCGGCGCGACTTCCCCTTCGCCCGCTGCCCCGGGCTCGTGATGAAGTCGACGCGCTCCGGGAGCACGCGCTTCGAGGCGCGCGTGATGATCAGCGTGCGCCGCGCGTGGATCGCGATCTCGGCCGCGCCCCCACTCCCCGGGAGCCGCACCTTCGGCGCGGCGTAGTCGCCGATCACGGTCGTGTTGATGTTCCCGTAGCGGTCCACCTGCGCGCCGCCCAGGAATCCCACCTCGATGCGCCCGTTCTGCAGGAAGTACTGGAACACGTCGGCCATGCCGCACACCATGAGCGCCCCCGTCACGAGCGCGGGATCCCCGATGGACACCGGCAACCGCTCCGGCACCGCTCCCACCGCCCCGCTCTCGTAGATGAGCACGAGGTTCGGCGCGTGCGTCGCGCGCGCGAGATTGCACGCGAGATTCGGGAGCCCGATGCCCACGAACACCACCTCGCCATCGCGCAGCTCGCGCGCGGCGACCGCGGTCATCATCTCCTCCGCCGTATAGCCGGGCTCAGTAGCCATAGTTCACCCCGGCCGCCATCTGCCGCCGCGCCTTGAGTCGCGCGCTGAGCTCCGGCTGCTTCGCCATGTACTCGGCGCGGTCGCGCACGCCGAACACGAATTCGCGCAAGTACGCATCGGTGGCCGCGGGATCGCGCGAGATCGGCTCCCATCCGATGTAGAAATCGTTGTCGCGGTCGTAGTAGCCCTGTGCGTAGCTCGGATGCGCCCCCCAGGGCTCGATCACCACGGCGTTCACGATCATCCCGGGGATGATCGTGCGGTTCGGATCCGCGCGCACCACGCTCGCGTCCACCAATTCCTCCGCCACCACGATCACGCGCTCGGACGCGAACGCCGCCTCGCGCTGCACGCCGAGGAGTCCCCAGATCTGCGCGTTCCCATCGGCGTCGCACCGCTGCGCGTGCACGATCGTGACATCGGGATTGAGCGCGGGCACCGTCGCGAGCGTCTCCCCCGTATACGGACAGTTCACGGACTTGATGCGCGGGTTCGCGACGGGGAGGTCGGTGCCCATGTAATCGCGCAGTGGCCAGAAGGGGAGGCGCGCCGCCCCCGCGCAGAATCGGGCGACCATGCCGAAGTGCGAGTACTCCTCGAGTTCGAGCGCGGGAGTCCCCTTCTCCACGGCGCGGCGGAATGCGTGCAGCGACCCCGCGCCGGGATTCCCCGCCCACGAGAACACGAGCTTCCGCGCACACCCCGCCGCGATCATCTGGTCGTAGATGAGATCGGGGGTGAGGCGCGCGAGCGTGAGATCGCGCCGCTTCTGCCGGATGATCTCGTGCGCGGCGGCGAAACAGATGAGATGCGTGAAGCCTTCGATCACCACCGTGTCGCCATCGCGCACGTGCCGCGCGATGGCGTCCCGCATGGTGACGACCTTGCTCACGCCAGCGCGGTCAGGCACTCGTCGATGATGCGCAGTCCCGTGTCCACGTCCTCGGCGTCGATCACGAGCGGCGGCGCCAACCGCAGCGCGTTGCGGCCCGCGCCGAGGATCAGCAGCCCCTTCGCGAACGCCATCTGCTCGAGGGGCTTGATCACCTCGGGGTACGGCTCGCGCGTGCCGCGGTCCTTCACGAGCTCGACGCCGATCATGAGCCCGCGCCCGCGCACGTCGCCGATCATCTTGTGCTTCTTCTGGAGAGCGCGGCACCCCGCGATGAGCCGTTCTCCCATCGCGGCGGCGTTCTGCATGAGGCCGTGCTCCACGAGATCGAGCGTCGCGAGCGCCGCCGTGCAGCACACCGGATTGCCGCCGAAGGTCGAGCCGTGCGAGCCGCTCTCCCATTTCATGATCGCGTCGCGCGCGATGATGGCGCCGATCGGCATCCCGCTCCCGAGCCCCTTCGCCGTGAGGAGGATGTCGGGCTCCACCGCTTCGTATTCGCACGCGAACATCTTGCCCGTGCGCCCGATCCCGCTCTGGATCTCGTCGAACACGAGGAGGATGCCGTACTTGTCGCAGAGGTCGCGCAACGCCTTGAGATAGCCGGGGGGCGGCACCACGTAGCCCCCTTCCCCTTGGATGGGCTCCACGAAGATCGCCGCGATGTCCGTGGGGTCCGCGTGCCGCTGGAAGAAGTCCTTCTCGATCTGCGACACGCAGGTGAGATCGCACTGGCAGTCGCGGCGATAGTCGCAGCGGTACTCGTAGCCGTACGGGAGGTGGTACACCTCGGGGACCATCGGCCCGAAATGCGCGCGCTGCTTCACGCTGCGGCTGGTGAGGCTCATCCCGCCGTACGAGCGGCCATGGAACGCGCCCTTGAACGCGATCAGGCCGGCGCGCCGCGTGGAGTTGCGCGCGAGCTTGATCGCGCCGTCCACGGCCTCGGTGCCCGAGTTCGTGAGGAATACGCGCTTCTTGCTCGGCCCCGGCGCGAGCTTCGCGAGCCGCTCGAAGAGGTCGGCCATGGACGCGTAGTAGAAATCGGAGCCGCAGATGTGCAGGAAGCGCGCGACCGCATCCTGCACCGCCGCCGTCACCTTCGGGTTCCCGTAGCCCGTGGACGACACGGCGATCCCCGCCATGAAATCGAGATAGCGGTTGCCGTCCACGTCCTCGACCATCGCCCCCTCGCCGCGCGCGATCACGAGCGGATACTCCTTGATGTACGAGGTGGCCGCGTACGCTTCGTCCTTGGCGACGATCGCCGCGGCCTTCGGGCCGGGGGGCGTGATCACGATCTTGGGATAGGACTTCATGGCATCCGTGGCTCGGGTGTCAATCGCTCACGATCTCGGTTCGGCTCTGCTCGCGCATGAACTGCGCCACGTAGTAGGGGCCGCAGCCTCCCTTGCCCGTGCTCCCGCTCCCCTTCCAGCCGCAGAACGGCTGCGCGCCCGGCCACGCCCCGGTCGTCGCTCCGGTGCGCTTGTTGGCGTAGCATACTCCGGCTTCGATCTCGTCGAAGAAGCGCTGCACCTCGGCCGCGTCCCGAGAGAAGATGCCGGCGGTGAGTCCGTACTCGGCGGCGTTCGCTTCCGCGAGCGCCACGTCGAGACTCGGCACGCTCGCCAGCGCGAGGAACGGGACGAACAGCTCCTCGCGGAAGAGCGTGCTCTGGAGCGGGAGCGTCGCGACCGTGGGCGCCACGTAGAAGCCGCGCGCGAGCGCGCCCTCGGTGAGCCGCGCGCCGCCGCAGTGCACCGTGCCTTCCGCGCGCGCCTGCGCGACCGCGCGCTCGAAGCGCTCCACGCTCCTCGCGTTGATCACCGGACCCAGGTACACGTCGCGCGCGCTGGGATCGCCGATCGCGATCTGCGCCGTGCGCACGAGGAGCTTCTCGAGGAACGGCGCCGCCACGCGCTCGTGCACGTACACGCGGCTCGTGGCGCTGCACTTCTGGTTCTGGAGGCCGAACGCCGACTTCATCACCCCTTCCGCCGCGGCGTCCAGGTCCGCGCTCGGCATCACGAGCGCGGCGTTCTTCCCTCCCATCTCGAGGAGACAGGGCTTGGGATGCTTCGCGCTGAATTCCTGGTAGATGCGCATCCCCACCGCCTTGGAGCCGGTGAAGACCACGCCGTCCACCAACGGATGGCGCCAGAGCGCGTCTCCCATCACCGCGCCGCGGCCGTGCACGAGGTTGAACACCCCGGGCGGCACCCCGGCGTCGCGATAGACCTCGTAGAGCTTCTGTCCCGTGAGCGCGGCGTCCTCGGCGGGCTTGTAGACGATCGCGTTCCCCGCCACCAGCGCCGCGGACGACATCCCCGCCGAGAGCGCGAGGGGGAAATTGAAGGGGGCGATGCACGCGAACACGCCGTACGGGCGGAGCACATCGGTGTTCCGCTCGATCGGCGTCATGCGCGCCATCGCGCGGCGGAATCCATCCGTCTCCTCCATCTGACCGCAGTAGTACTCGATGAGATCGGCGCTCTCCTCGGCGTCCCCCATCGACTCGAAGCGGTTCTTCCCCACCTCGAGCGCCATCACGGCGGCGAGCTCGAACTTCCGCTCGCGGATGATCGCCGCCGCGCGTTTGAGGATCGCCACGCGCTCCGTCCACGCGAGGCGCGCCCACGCGCGCTGCGCCTCTTGGGCCGCACGCACGGCGGCATCGATCTCCGCGGCGCGCGCCGTGTCGAACGTGGCGAGCACGAGCGCCGTGTCGATCGGGCTGGTGTCGCTGATCCGCTCGGCGGTGCTCGCCATCGCGCGTCCGTTCACGTAGAGCGGGTAGTGCTTCCCTGCGGCGGCCCGCGCGCGCGTCACCGCGTCG